>Ga0154443_1203_pt3 | contig 22794 bp, 21 predicted proteins | sample RifGroC2_FD_105636 | JGI IMG/M metagenome (GOLD analysis project Ga0154443, IMG submission 105636) | Nitrospirae bacterium GWC2_56_14
GGCTTATCGAGATGATCCTGGCCTCGCAGGGGTATAAGGTCGTTCTTGCGTCCGACGGGGAAGAGGGTATCGCCATGGCGCGGTCCGAGCGGCCGGCCTTGATCCTCGTAGATTTTGTGATGCCCAAAATGAATGGGTTCCAGGTCTGCAAGACGCTCAAAGAAGACCCCGAGTTCAAGGATACGCCGATCATCCTGGTAACCTCCAAGGGTGACAAGGTCGGCAGCAAGTTCGTCGATGTCCTCGGCATCAGCGAATACTTTACCAAGCCCTTTCAGCCGGAGGAGCTCCTCGCCAAGATCCGGGAGGTGCTCGATCGAAAGAAGGCATCAGCACCGCCTCCTCCGCCGGCAAGAGAGATCCGGCCGCCTGCACCACCCACCCCGCGCGAAGTTCCCCGGCCTTATGTGCCGCCACTGCCGCGCGAGGCTCCCCGGACTTTTGAGCCGCCACCACGAGAGGTTCCCAAGGCCTTTGAGCCGGCGCCGTTGCGAGAGACTCATCGATCGCAGGTTCCTTCCCCTGTTTCGCCCCCGCATCACGCGGCCGCTACCGGCATAGAAGCTACGATCCGGGAGATCATCACCCAGGTGCTTGATGAATTCATTGCGACCACCCTGCCTGAACTGATTCGCAAGGAGCTTGCCAGGGCACCTCATGAGGCAGGTGCCGGGATCAAGGGAAACCTCGCCAGTTTCAGGATCGTCGAGGTGATGCAGATGCTCAGTATGCAGCGCCAGACCGGCAGACTCACCATCCATTCATCGTCCGAAGCAGTGGAGATCTACTTCCGGGAGGGAGCGGTGGTCTTCTCCTCGGGAAACTGCGGCGATGCAGCGGCCGGTATGGACACGCTCCTCAGAAAGTCCTGCCGCGTCGATAGTGACAGCCTGCAGCATGCCGTGAGCATCGCCGGAATGACCGGCGAGCAGGTCGACAAGGTCCTTATCCGGGAGAAACTCCTCGACGTACGGACCTATTCCGACTGCCTGCGTCGGCACACCGAGTCGGTCGTGTATAAGGTCATGGCCTGGAAAGAAGGAGATTTCTCCTTTGAGAATGCTCCCCCGCCGGTCCTTGCCGTACCGCTTCAGATCAAAGTGGATGACCTGTTGCTTGAGGGCGCGCGGCGGTCCGATGAGTGGACGCTGATCCAGCAGAAGATCCCGAATTTGAACATCGTGTTCGAGCCGATGATCGGCAATGCCGAGGAGCTGACGACCCGGGGTATGAGCGACACGGACCTCAAAGTGTTCTCGCTCATCGACGGCAGGAGATCGGTCCAGGACATCATTGACGCGGACTACCTGGGCGAGTTCGATGTGGCGAAGAGCATCTTCATTTTGCTCTCGGTCAATCTGATCCGGCGGAGGCGGTAAGGGCCGGAGGCCCCGGAAAATAAAACGAAAACTTGACACTACCAAAGAAATGTGTTAATTTTTGACATTCATTGCAGCATTGAAAAAGGAGAAAAAAATGGCGAAAATCCTGATTGCCGACGATAGCCTGGCGGAACTTCAGATCTTTCAGGCCGCACTGCAGTCGACAGGCCACTCCATCGTTACCGTTATGGATGGTGAGGCTGCCGAAGCGAAAGTGAAGTCGGAAAAAATAGACCTCATCATTCTTGATGTCGTCATGCCTAAAAAAAATGGTTTTCAGGTGTGCCGGGATATCAAGAGCAACGACCAGTACAAGAACATCCCGGTCATCATGGTTACGTCCAAGGACCAGGAAAGCGACAAATTCTGGGGCATGAAACAGGGTGCAGATGAGTACTTGATCAAGCCTTTCAAGCCGGAAGACCTGCTGAAGGCTGTTAAGAAGTACATCTAGCCCTGGAGGGAGGCCGTTTGGCCGACATGCACAGTGATGCAGCCGCGAACTCAAACGAGGTCATGCCCGAGGTCATGCCCGGCGAAGAGATACGGGTGTGCCTTTTTCGCATTGGCGAGGATTCCTATGCCATCCCGGTCGGCATGTTGACGGAAATCATCATCCCCCAGAAGCTGTTCCCGGTCCCGACCACACCGCCGCACGTCCTCGGGGTCATCAACCTGCGAGGCAATATCGTTCCGATTGTTGATATCCGCCCGGTGCTTTCCCTGCCACGACAGTCCGAACCAGGCCAGATCGCAATTTTAAAGCATGGACCGATCACCCTGGGCATCGTTGTTGACGACGTCTCCGAAGTGGTCGCTGTGCCGGAAAGCAGCCTCATGGCGATCCCGGCGGAGAGCGCCCTGCAGTCAACCGGCAAGAACCGGAGCCGCTTTGCCCTGGCCCTGATCCCGCGGGAGCACTCCGTTGCGGCGCTGTTGAACGTTGAAAAGATAATCGACGAGATCAAATTGTCGTGATCGAACTTATTGTTCGCTGAGTCTTCCGGCGGCAGGACCTCCGCCGCTACATGCGTGAAATATCCACACGTAAGGAGCAAACCATGAAACTCAAGAACCCCTTCAGACGCATAAGCATCCAGACCAAGATCGTGTTCATGATCCTGAGCATGTCGGCCGTTTTCGGCGCGGGCCTTCTGGTTTTCATCTATGCCCAGATCCAGACCACGATCAAGGACGAGGCGATCAATAAGACGCTCATTCTGGCCGACGGTCTGAGCGTGAAGGCCGCTGAGCCGGTGCAGGTGGAAGACCTCAATGCGCTGCAGTTCATACAAGGTGAAGCGATCAGTCAGCCGGACGTGGCCTACTGCTTTATCCGTGACGGCAGGGGACGGGTGCTCTCGTCCTCCTTCGAAGGGAACGTGATCCCGGCCGAGCTGCAGAACATTAACATGCTGGCGGCCGGCGCGCCCTTCGGGACGCAGGCAGCCACGGTTTCCATGAGGGACCGCGTTATCGAGATCATCGACATCGCCTCACCGATCGCGAACGGCACACTCGGCACGGTGCATGTCGGCCTGAACATGACGCTGATCAAGCTGAACATCAGGAGGCTTCTCACCACGATCATGTACTGGGGCATCGGGGCGCTGGGGATGATCGTCTTCTTCACTCTCTTCGTCACGTACCGCATCATCCGGCCGGTGAAGGACCTGATGATCGTGGCCGAGGCCCTTGGCCGCGGCGATCTGTCAAAAAAAGCGAACGTGAAGACCGGTGACGAACTGGGGCAGCTGGGCGAGACGCTGAACCAGACCATCGACCGTCTGCAGGGTCTGATCCAGACCGAAACCGACCGGGACAAGATGCAGCACCAGGTCATGGATCTGCTGTCGGTCGTGAGCTCTGCGGCCGAAGGCGACCTGACGGTGAAGGCCGAAGTGACCGCCGACGCCCTGGGTTCCGTGGCCGACGCATTCAACCTCATGATCACCGGTCTTATGTCGCTGGTCACCCAGGCGCACAATGTGGCCCTCGAGATCCAGCGCTCCACGACGGACATCCTCCATTCTTCCGACCGGATGAAGCAGGGCGCCGAGCAGCAGACCAATCAGATCAAGAACGCGTCGGACGCGGTGAACACCATGTCCAATACCACGCAGCGCATGGCGCAGAACGCCGATGCCGCCACTCAGACATCGCTCAAGGCCACGCAGGCGGCCATCAAAGGCGGGGCGTCGGTGACGGAGACCATCAAGGGCATGCAGCGCATCCGGGCTGCGGTGCAGACCACCGGGAAAAAGATCAAGGGCCTGGGCGAGCGCTCGCTCGAGATCGGCGCCATCATCGAAGTGATCAACGAAATCGCGACCCAGACGAACCTGCTGGCACTGAACGCCGCCATCGAAGCCGCGCGGGCCGGCGAGCAGGGCAGGGGCTTCGCGGTCGTTGCCGACGAAGTGCGGAAACTGGCGGAACGCGCCGCCCGCGCGACGAAGGACATCACCGGCCTGATCAAGGGCATTCAGGTGGAAACGAGCGAAGCCGTGACGGTTATGGAAGAAGGAACGCGCGAGGTGGAGGAAGGAACCAAGCTTGCCGACCAGGCCGGCGCCGCACTCCGCGAGATCGAACAGATCGTTAAACAGACCGCCGTGCTCATGACGGACATCACCAAGGCGGCCGACGACCAGGTGGAGGTCACGGCGCAGGTGGTGCACTCCATGGATACCATCTCCAAACTTACCCAGGAAACCACCCATGGCGTGCAGGATACCGTGTCGACCATCGGCAAACTGGCCGATCTTTCGACCAGGCTGACCAGCGCGATCGGCCGGTTTAAACTGGGCAAGGAGTATCAGCTTCCAGCGGCCGAATCGGAGCTCCCCGCGCTCGAGGGTTTCCCGGCGATCACCACGGACATCACGACGAGCGATGAAGAGATCAAGCTCGGGTTTATTGAGTAGAGACCTATGGCCGCACCCTTTGACAAATCCGGGATCATAGAGTTCTTCCTGATAGAGGCCGGGGAACACATCCAGAACCTCAATAAGGGACTGTTGTCCCTTGAGAAGGACCCGAAAAACAGCGGCATGATCGATGAGCTCTTCCGGGCGGCACACACGCTCAAGGGATCTGCCGCAATGATGGGTTTTCAGGGGATCAGCGATGTGGCCCATAAGGCCGAGGACATGCTCGGCCAGTTCCGCGCCGGCTCAGCCCCGATCCGGAAGGACACGCTCAATTTCCTTTTCGACAGCGTCGATGCCATCAACATCCTGGTCGACGGTGTATCCTCGAACAAGCCCGAAGACCCCCTCCTCGTTGAAAGCATCTCGCAGTCATACAAGGACGTTGTCGACAATCTGCAGAAAGCCGCTGCCCCCGCGACCGGGGGAAAGGCGAAAGACTCCCCGCTGTCTGCACCCGCTGCCGTGCCTCCTCCCAAGAAGCAGCGGGACGAACTCGACGAAGCCTGGGAAAAGAGCTTCGCCCCTGTTCCTCCGGGCGGGAAAGCTGCAGCTCCACCTTCTGCCGCAAAAACAGCTCCTCCGGCTCCGCCAAAAAAGAAAAAAGACGAGGTTGACGAAGCCTGGGAGCGGACCTTTGATATCGGGATCAGTGCGCCGTCGCAGACCCCTGCGGGAGGAACTGCTCCGCGTTTCGGGAAAGGCCCGCTGGACGATGAGCGCAAGCCCTTTGCCGCCGGCGGTGAACGGGCAGCCTCTCCGGCCGCACCGACGCGGCCTTCGGACGCGACCGCAGCCGCAGAAACGGCATCGCTCAGAGACGAGATCGAAGCAGCCAAAAAAGAGGGGACCCCGGAACGGCGCGGCATCGGACGGCGGGCAGTGGACGCAATCGACGTCGAGAAGCAGTTCATCCGCGTCAACATCGAGCGGCTCGATAACCTCATGAACCTGGTGGGCGAGATGATCGTCAACCGCAACCGGCTGGCACGACAGGTGGATTTCATCAAGTCGCTTCGCGAGGAGCTTGCGTTCAGCCAGGGTCGGCTGCTCCATGAGATCAAGAAGTTCGAGGAGAAGTACGAGTATACCATGAACGTCGAGACGCCGGGTCCGCAGCAGCCCGCGGCCGAGCAGAACCAGGATTTCTTTGAGCTCGAATTCGACCGGTATGACGACTTCAACCTGCTGTCGCGAAAATTGACGGAGATCACGAACGACACGAACGAGATCATGACGGAACTTGCGGGATTCTTCGATTCCTTCGAGCTGGATACGGCGCGGATCTCGACGATCACGACCAACCTGCAGGACGAGATCACCATGGCCCGCATGGTCGAGATGGATAAGCTCTACCAGTTGTTCCAGCGGCCCGTCCGCGACCTTGCGCAGGCCGAGAATAAAAAAGTGAACATGGTGGTGAAGGGCGGAGAAACGAAGATCGACAAGACGATCTTCGAGATCATCTCGGACCCGCTCATGCATATGATCCGGAATTCCATTTCCCATGGGATCGAGACCGTCGAAAATCGTAAAAAAGCGGGCAAGGAGCCGATCGGGTTGATCCTCCTGAACGCACGGCACGAGGGAAACAACATCGTGATCGAGATAGAAGACGACGGCAGGGGCATGGACCCGGTCGTACTTCGCAAGGCAGCCGTGGACAAAGGTTTCATGAGCACTGCCGAAGCGCAGGCATTGTCCGACACCGAGGTCCTGAACCTTATCTTCCGCCCCGGGTTCTCGACGACGGAAACCGTCGGCAAGGTCTCCGGACGGGGAGTGGGCATGGATGTGGTGTCTACGCATCTGGCCAAGATCAACGGCCGAATAGAGATCAAGACCGAAAAAGGCGTAGGCACCAAGTTCGTTATCCGGCTGCCGCTCACGCTTGCCATTGCCCAGGCCCTGATCATCAAGTTCAAGGACCAGGAGCTTGCCGTTCCGATGACCCTGGTGGAGGAGACCACCCGGTTCTCGGAGAAGGATATTCAGCGCGCAGCGGGAGAAGAGATGGTGAACCTGCGCGGCACGCTGGTGCGGCTTCACAAGCTCAATGAGGTGCTCGGCATCGGAAAGTTCCCGAAAAAAGAGGATACCTACCGGCATCCTACGCTGATCCTCGGCATGGCTGAAAAGCGACTGGCCCTGATGGTGGAAGATATCACCGGCCGGGAAGAGATCGTCGTGAAGTCCCTGGGAGATTATCTTCGGAGCGTAAAGCTGTTCTCCGGAGCGACCATTTCCGGAGAAGGCAATGTGCGGCTGATCATCAATGTTGCCACGCTCTTTGGCGACGAGGCGACGGTCACGATGACGGCCAATATTGTAGCGGGCAAGGAAACCGCGCCGGAGCTCTCCAAGCGAAAACCGCGCATCCTGGTCGTTGACGATTCAATCAGTATCCGGAAATACGTGCAACGGTTCCTGGACCGCGTGGGGTATGATGTCGAAGTGGCGCCCGACGGCATGGAGGCGCTCAATATCATGGGCAAGGCAAAATTTGATGCGGTCATTTCCGATCTGGAAATGCCGGTCATGCACGGCTACGATCTTATGGCCGAGATGAAAAGGAACCCGGCGCTCATGAACATTCCCGTGGTCGTGCTGACGTCGCGTGCGGGGGACAAGCACCGGCAGAAGGCGATCGAAATGGGCGCTCAGGACTATCTGGTAAAACCGTTCGAGGAGCAGGAGATGCTCGGGGTGCTCAAGAAAGTCTTGAGCAGTGCAGTTCTTGCCGGCCGCGGCTGATCTCCCAATAGAAAAAGTATGGCTGAAGGAACACGGTATCTTATACTCTCGCTGCAGGGAGAGGGCTACGCCATTCCCATCTCCCGTCTGCTGGAGATCACGGTGCCGCGCGATATCCAGAAGGATAAAAGCCTGTCCGAGGTGTTCGAGGGAAAATGCGAGTTTCGCGGCAGGCTCGTCCCGGTGCTCAACCTGAAAAAGATCTTTAACCTTTCAGGAAACAAGGGTGCGGCGCTGCTCATGGTGCAGAGCGCCAAAGGTACGATAGGCCTCCTGGTTGATGAGGTTTCTGAGATTTTTGACACGGCGCAGAAACCGGCTCCCGTGCCCGCTGGTGTTCTGAACCCCAGCATGCGGTATTACGGTGGGATCCTCCGGCATCGCGACAGCCTGGTGCTGCTTCTGAACGAGGACGGCCTGCTGCCATGACGACCAACTATTTGCTCTTTTTACTGTCAGGAAGGTTGTTCGGTGTTAAGCTCGACGGTGCCATTGAGATCCTGCCCTGGCGCCCTTCCCGACGCGTGCCGCTGTCCTACTCGTATGTAGAGGGGCTGCTCGATTACCGGGGGGTCGTGTATCCCGTTTTCAATATCGCTCAGCAGCTGGGCATGGTCAAGCAGGGGCCGATCGGCTTTACCGCCGAGGAGTCGGCAGGCAGGAGAAGCGGACAGAGCATTATCCTGCTCGAGGTGAAGAAGAGCCCCTTCGGCATCGTCGTCGATTCTGTCGTGAAGATGACCCCGCTGACAAACCCGGTGGCAGGTACGGTCAAGCCGCAGGGCGTAAATCCGAATTTTGTTCAGGGGTTTGTCTATGAAGGCGATAGCGAAATTATGATACTCGATGGTGAAAGGTTGCTACATGCCGGTTAAAATTCTCTTAGCAGACAAGAGCATCACCATTCAGAAGGTTGTGGAAATGCTGTTCTCGGGCAGGGAGTACGAGGTCAGCTGCGCCAGTGACGGCGAAACGGCGCTCAATGAGGCCGGGAGAACGCTGCCCGATGTCGTCCTGGCCGATGTTGATCTGCCGCGCATCGACGGTTACAGCTTTTCCGAGCGGTTGAAACAGGTTCCCGCGCTTGCTCAGACGCCGGTTATCCTTATGCTGAGTCGTGACGATGTGTTCGACGAAGCAAAGGCAAAGCGGGCCGGGATCGTGGATAATATCGCCAAACCCTTCGAGTCGCAGGATCTGATCAGCAAAGTCCGGAAAGCGATCTCGGCGGCGCCGCCCCGGGCGGCCGAGCCTGCCGGTGCGGCGGTCAAACCGGCAGTGGTCGCCAAACCCGCCCCTGCTGCTGCCGCGCCCCCGCAAGCGGCCCCGGTCCAGAAGCCGAAGCAGGCGGCCCCGACGGATATTTTCGATATCATCGAGGAAGCGCCGAGTCCCATTGATCTGAGGCCGGGTGCAGCGGCACCGGTTGCGGAGGAAGAGGCGGTGTTCGAGGTCGAACCCGAGTTCGAGACAGAAGAACAGCAGGCCATTGATGTAGAGGAGGCGCTGCCGGTTGGAAAGAAGGCAGTTGAGGAGATGCGTGCAGGGCTCGGGCTGTCTGGTGGTGCAGAACAGGCGGAGCCGGAGGCTGGTGGTGTCGATTCGCTCGGCCTGGCCGCCGTTGCCGCCCTTGATACCTTTGAAAAACCCGCTCCGCGGCGCCCGGAACCACCCAAGCCCCAGCTGCCCGAGGCGCGTGAATATGTTCCCCCGGTCCACCGCGAGCCGGCTCCCGAGGCGCCGTCCGTTGCCGTGTCGGAAGACATGCTTCGCAGTATGGCCCAGGAGACGGTAACTAGGATGGCCAGGGAGGTCTTTGCGAAACTGCCGCCCGTCCAGCCCCCGGCCATTTCCGAGGAGATGCTCCGGAAGGTCCTCGAAGAGAGCGTAGCAAAGATCGTACGGGAAACGGCACGTCAGGTTGTCGAGAAAGTCGCGTGGGAGGTCATTCCGGACCTGGCAGAGATGCTGATCAAAGCTGAGATTGAGCGGCTGAAAAAGGAGACGTAGTATTTCGGATCGCTGATTTCGGGTTTCGGATTGAAAAAATACGAGGGGACTTGCTCCCCTCTTTTATTTTGGTTAGCGGTATGATCGGTTAAAGGAGATCGTTTTCATGTCAACGAAAGAATTGCCCAAAGCATATGAACCGAAATCAGTGGAAGAGCGGTGGTATGCTTTCTGGCTGGAAAAAAAATATTTTCATGCTGACGAGAACGATCAGAGCGAATCCTTCTCGATCGTAATCCCTCCACCGAACGTAACCGGTTCGCTCCATATCGGCCACGCACTGAACTCGACGCTCCAGGACATCCTGGTGCGCTGGATGCGGATGTCCGGCAGGAACACGCTGTGGGTGCCGGGCACGGACCATGCGGGAATCGCTACCCAGAACGTGGTGGAACGCCAGCTTGCGAAAGAGCATGTGGACCGCCACGCCCTTGGCAGGGAAGGGTTCATCGAAAAAGTCTGGGAATGGAAAAAGGAGTACGGCGGCAGGATCATTAACCAGCTCAAGCGCATGGGCGCGTCCTGCGACTGGGAGCGCGAACGCTTCACCATGGACGAAGGCCTGTCGCGCGCCGTGCGCGAGGTCTTTGTGACGCTCTACGAAGAGGGGCTCATCTACCGCGGCGAGCGGCTTATCAACTGGTGCCCGCGCTGCCACACGGCGCTCTCAGACATCGAGGTGGAGCATGAGGACGAGAAGGGCAAGCTGTACCATCTTGCTTATCCCCTGAGCCACGACCATAACATCCGCCTCACCGTGGCTACCACGAGGCCCGAGACCATGCTGGGTGATACCGCAGTTGCGGTACATCCGCTCGACCCGCGGTATAAGGACCTCATCGGAAAGACCGTCGATCTTCCGCTCACGAACCGGAAGATCCCTATCATCGGAGATGCGATCCTCGTGGACCTGGAATTCGGCACAGGCGCGGTCAAGGTGACGCCGGCCCACGATATCAACGACTACGAAGCAGGCCAACGGCAGAAGCCCGAGCTTGCGCGCATCAAGATGCTCGATGACAAAGCCCAAATCCTGTCCGACATCCCCGACGTGCTGCCCGAGGTGCTGAAGCTGGTTGCCGGGAAGCCGGCCAAGAAGGCGCGCGGCATCGTGGTCGAACTGCTGAGCGAGCAGGGCAAGCTCATCAAGACCGATGACCACGCCCATTCCATCGGCAAATGCTACCGCTGCAGGTCCGTGGTGGAGCCTTACCTCTCGCCCCAGTGGTTCGTCAAAACCGGCCCGCTTGCCGAACCGGCGATCAAGGTCGTCGAGGAGGGAAGCGTTCAGTTCTATCCCAAAGGGTGGGAGAACACCTACTTCGAATGGATGCGCAATATCAAGGACTGGTGTATCTCGCGCCAGATCTGGTGGGGCCATCGCATCCCTGCATGGTTCTGCGACGACTGCGGCCATATCTCGGTCAGCCGCACCGACCTCGCCTCCTGCGCGAATTGCAAGAGCACCAACATCCGGCAGGAAACGGACGTACTCGACACCTGGTTCTCATCGGCCCTCTGGCCGTTCTCGACGCTCGGCTGGCCGGACCAGACCAAGGAGCAGTCGGCATACTATCCAACCTCGGTGCTGATCACGAGCTTTGACATCATCTTCTTCTGGGTGGCCAGAATGATCATGATGGGGCTCCACTTCAAGCGCGAGGTGCCGTTTCGTCACGTATACATTCACGCGCTGGTGCGCGATGCCGAAGGCCAGAAGATGAGCAAGTCCAAAGGCAACGTCATCGACCCGCTCGTGATGATCGAGCAGTACGGCACCGATGCCTTCCGGTTCACGCTCACGGCATTCGCGGCCCAGGGCAGGGACATCAAGCTCGCGCCGGAGCGGATCGAAGGCTACCGGAACTTCGCGAACAAGATCTGGAACGCCAGCCGGTTTGTCATGATGAACCTGGAAGAGGGCTTTACTCCAAACTCCGAACTCCTGACCCCTGACTCTTCCCTCGCGGACCGCTGGATCGTCTCTCGCCTTAACGCGGTGGTCAAAGATGTTGAGGCCGCTCTTGCCGATTACCGGTTCAATGATGTTGCTTCGGCACTCTACCATTTCACCTGGCATGAGTACTGCGACTGGTACCTGGAGCTTTCCAAGCCGGCGTTGATGGGCGATCTTGGCGCCGCGCCGCGCAGGTCGACCCAGACGGCGCTTGCCCATGTGCTCGAGACCACGCTCAGGCTTCTCCATCCGATCATGCCGTTCATTACGGAAGAGATCTGGCAGAATTTGCCGGATGGGGTGCGGGGTCAGGAGTCAGGAGTCAGGAGCCAGGAGAGAAAAAACATCATCGAATCGATCATGGTGGCGCCATTCCCCGTAGCGGACAACAAACGGATGAACGCCGGGATCGAGCAGGATATGCAGATGGTTATGGACCTGATCCTGGCGATCAGGAACATCCGCGGCGAGATGAACATTGCGCCGTCCATGCAGATCACGGTGATCGTCAAGGTGGAGAACAAGAAACTCGGCGAGCATCTGGAAAAGAGCGCAGGGTATGCGAAGACCCTGGCGCGGATCAAAGAGCTCCGTATCGGCGTTGCCGAGGACAAACCGAAGAATGTTGCCACGGCGGTGATCAAAGGAGCGGAGGTCTATGTGCCGCTCGAAGGCATTCTGGACCTGACGCAGGAGCGCGACCGGCTCCAGAAAGAGATCGCCAAGATATCCAAGGACATCGAGGTGTTCTCGAAGAAGCTTTCGAACAAGAATTTCGTGGACAAGGCGCCGAAGGACGTTGTAGAGAAAGATACGGCAAAACTCGATGAATTCAAAGTGAAGCGCGGGAAGCTCGAGGAAAGCCTGAAGATGCTGGGGTAGGGATGGTTACGAACAAGGCAGTGACGGATCTGATCCGCCAGGCACTCGCCGAAGATCTTGGAACCGGCGACATTACTTCCGAAGCCACAATCCCGGCCGAATCCACGTCCGAGGCGGTGATCCTTGCCAAGCAGCATCTCGTGCTTGCCGGGATCGATGTGGCCAGGGAAGTGTTTCGTTATCTCGATCCGGGCATTCAGTTCTCCCCGCTCGCAAAGGACAGCGACGTCATCCACGCGGGTACGGAAATCGCACGGTTGTCGGGTAACACGCGGGCATTGCTTGCCGGCGAACGTGTAGCCCTTAACCTGCTTCAGCATATGTCGGGCATCGCAACGCTGACCGCGGCGTATGTCAATAAGATCAAAGGACTGAAAGCCGAAATACTGGATACCCGTAAGACCCTTCCCGGCCTGCGACAGCTCGAAAAATACGCCGTGCGCATGGGCGGCGGAAAGAACCACCGCATGGGCTTGTACGATATGATCCTGATCAAGGACAATCATATCAAGGCGGCAGGCAGCATCACGAAAGCGATGACGAGCGCCAGAAAAAAGTCAGGCCAGTTGAAGATCGAGGTGGAGACGGGCAATCTGAATGAGGTGCGCGAGGCGCTGGCGTCAAAGGCTGACATCATTATGCTCGATAATATGCCGCTTGACCTGATGAGCGAAGCCGTCAAGATCATCAAAGGGCAGGCTTTAGTCGAAGCATCAGGCAATGTGACGCTCGAAACTATCCGCGCAATTGCGGAGACCGGTGTAGACTATATCTCCTCGGGAAGCCTGACTCACTCGGCGCCGGCCGCGGATATCAGCATGAAGATAAAATAGCAGGGTTCAGGGGCCAGGGTACAGTAAAAGAACTACGAGGCTTTGCTCCTGCCTGAACCCTGACCCCTGCACCCTGTCCCCTGGTGTGTTATGTCCAAAGAAAAAATCCTTCAGCTCCTGAGGTCTTCCAGAACCGGTTTTGTTTCCGGTGCAGACCTGGCATCACGGCTCGGTATCTCCCGCACCATGGTGTGGAAGCATATTAAGACGCTTGAGCATGAGGGGTTCGGGATCGAGGCGGTGCCGTCTCAGGGATACCGCATTACCCTGACGCCCGACTTGCTGCGGCAGGCCGACATCAAGCAGGGGCTCAAGACGAGGACCATCGGCAAGGACATTCGCCTGTTCGCCGAGGTGGTTTCCACGAACACGCTGGCCATGGAGGCGGCGTCGCAGGGCGCAGCCGAGGGTACCGTCATCATTGCCGAGACGCAGACGGGCGGCAAGGGGCGGCTCGGAAGGCAATGGATCTCTCCGCAAGGGAACCTCTATCTCAGCGTTATTCTGCGGCCGAATATCCCTACGCACAAGGCGCCGCTTATCACGCTCGTCGGGGCCGTGGCCGTGGCTTCGGCGATCAGGAAGCATTGCTCCGTCCCGGCAGCAATCAAGTGGCCCAACGACATCCTCATCTCCGGGAAAAAAGTCGCGGGGTTGCTCACGGAGATGAGCGCAGAGCCGGACCGAATCCGGCACATTGCCCTCGGTATCGGCATTGATGTGAATATGGAGCTTCAAGAACTTCCGCAAGATGTCAGGATGCATACAACGACCCTGGCCAATGAAGCGGGCGCGAAGATAGATCGCAAAGCGCTTGTTCAGCAGCTCCTTCAGGACCTGGAGCACTGGTACCGGATTTTCCTGACCAGTGAAGCCGAGGTGCTGAAAGAATGGGAACAGCTGAACATGACCATCGGTTGCCGTGTAACCGTCAGCGGCATGGGCGAAATTTTTGAAGGCCTGGCGCAGGGGATCGACCAGGAAGGCAGGCTCAAGGTCGCCCTCGATGACAATACGATACGGATCGTTGCGGCAGGGGATGTGACGATACTCAAAAGATAGGGTCCGGGGTCCCAAAAGACAGGGTACAGGGTTCAGTAGTCAGGGTTCAGGAACGGCTTAAGATTCAACAACGGCCTTCGTTTTCCCTTGCTCCTTCCCCTGCACCCTGACCCCTGTACCCTGAACCCTGGTTTTCCCGGAGGAACCATGCTTCTCGCCATAGATATCGGCAACACGAACGTCGTGCTCGGCGTGTTCGACCAAGAGCGGCTCGTAGAGAACTGGCGCGTTGGCACGAACGCGCAGATAACGCCCGATGAGTATGCCATGAGCTTCAAAGACCTCTTCGGCTTTGCAGGGCTCGAGTTCAGGCAGATCACGGGTGTTATCATTTCTACCGTTGTGCCGCCGCTCCTGCCGGTCATGGTCGAGATGTCCCGGAAATATTTCCGGATAGAACCGATGGTCGTGACCCACGAGCTCAAGACCGGCATCACGATCCGTTACGATAACCCGAAAGAAGTGGGTGCAGACCGCATCGTGAACGCGGCGGCTGCCTTCAAGCTTTTCGGCGGACCGCTCATCATCGTGGATTTCGGCACGGCGACCACGTTCTGCGCGGTGACCAGGGAGGGTGAATACCTTGGCGGCGCAATCGCACCCGGCATCAAGATCTCGGCGGAAGCGCTCTTCCAGCGTGCATCGAAATTGCCGAGGGTTGAGCTTTCCAAGCCCCTGAAGGTCATCGGCCGCGATACCGTCGGCGCCATGCAGGCCGGTATTATCTATGGGTATGCCGGGCTGGTGGACGGGATCGTGGAGCGCATGAAGAAGGAGCTTGCCGCAGACGCCCGTGTTGTGGCGACGGGAGGCCTTGCCGAACTTGTTTCACCCGAGACGAGGACCATCCAGGAAATAAAACCGCAGCTGACGCTGGAAGGTCTCCGGCTGCTGTACGACATAAACCGCTGATATTTCAACCGGCTATGGCATTCCCGGTGTACTTTCCCTCAATCGTTCAGCGCCTGCTCTCAATTACCGCGCCTTGACGATTCACAGTTTTTGTGTTATTTTTCACCTACTGACATTGTTTCAGAAGAACAGGCGGTTGGAGAACAGATGAAGATTCTTGTTGCAGATGATGAAGAAGGCGCGCGCGAACTTTTTTTTACCATTCTCTCAGACGAAGGGCACTCGATCACCCTGGCCAACGATGGGGCCGAGGCACTTACGTTGTTCAGCGGCAATTCCTTCGACCTGGTGATAACGGACATCAAGATGCCGGTGATGGATGGCCTGCAGCTGGTGCAGGAGCTCCGGAAGGCCGGCTCGAAGACCGATGTGATCATGGTCACGGCCTATGGCGAAGTTGAAACCTACCTGAAGGCCATGAGCCTGGGTGTTGCGGAATATATCAACAAGCCCATCCGCATCAAGGAACTGAAGCGGATCGTTCACAAGGTCCTTACCGAAAAACAGGCGAGGTCGGGAAGCTGATGTCCCGGCTGCGGAAGGACCCCATTGTCGGCCGGTGGATCATTGTTGCAAATGACCGTCCGAAGAAGCCGGAAGAATACCTCTTCGAAGAACCTGCTGACGATGTGACCCCTGCCGAATGCCCCTTCTGCTCCGGCAACGAATCCAAAACCCCTCCGGAGATCGCCGCATTCCGCGCGGAAAAGACGCAGCCCAACGCCGCTGGCTGGTGGGTGCGGGTCATACCCAGTAAATTTCCCGTCCTGCACGTCGAAGGCAGTCTTGAGCGCGAAGGCACCGGCATCTACGACACCATGAACGGCATCGGCGCCCACGAGCTTATCATCGAAAGCTCGGAGCATGCCTTGAGGCTTGAGGACCTTCCCGAGAGCCAGGTTGAAAAGGTCCTCTGGGCCTACCGCGACCGCATCTTAGACCTCGAACGTGACAGCCGTCTCCGGTACGTGCTCATCTTCAAGAACCAGGGCTGGACTGCCGGGTCCCAGGTAAACCATACCCATTCCCAGATCATTGCCACGCCGGTCATCCCCAAGTTCGTCAAGGAAAAGCTGGACGGCGCCAAGTCCTACTATGATTACAAGGAGCGCTGTATCTTCTGTGACATCATCAGGCAGGAGCTGGCAACGCCCGAGCGGATCGTCGAAGAGACACGCCATTTTCTGGTGATGACTCCCTTTGCACCGCGTTATCCTTTCGAGACCTGGATCTATCCCAAGAAACATCTCTGCTCGTATACGGACGTGACCAAGGAAGAGACCATGGATTTCGCGCGGACCCTGAAGCATACCCTCAAGCGTTTGGGGATGGTCCTGAACAATCCCCCCTATAACTATATGCTGTACACGGCGCCGAACCGAGTGGCCCGCCGCGGACACTGGCACACGCTGAATGACGATTTTCACTGGCACCTCGAGATCATGCCGCGGCTTACCCGCGTTGAGGGATTCGAGCGCGGCTCCGGTTTTTATGTCAATCGCACGCCGCCAGAAGCCGCTGCAAAATATCTGAGGGACGTGAAGCTGTGATCGCTGTTCCTGGCTCATGAGAAATCCTGTTCCAAAAAAAAAGCCGCACCCTTTCCAGTGCGGTTTTGTTTTGTCCGATGGCATAAACTTAACGGCTGTATTTGGACGCGGATAACATCTGAAAAACGCGGATAACGACGGATAAGAAAAACTACTACCTGAACGCTTGGCTTTATCCGGGAAAATCCGCGTCCAACGCAGTTTTTGCTGTATCAGGCTGTCAAGGAAAAGGTCGCTCACCATGCTTAACTACGAAGTAAGATCAGGACGAAGCACCATCGAGGGAACGGGCGTGTTTGCCGCGGTGCGCATTCCGCGCCGTGCAAAGATCGGCGAGGTCACCGGCGAGATCATATCCATCCGCACCGCGCGAAAGCGCGCCAAGGGCAAGTGCCGCATGTGCCTCATCGACCTGGACCACGCCCATGCGCTGGACTGCACCGGGGGAAACGCGCTTCGCCATCTGAACCACAGTTGCGGGCCCAATGTGTTCATGCGCATCTTTCGGCAGCGGGTGGAGATCTATGCGAAGCAGGACATCAATGCCGGTGAAGAGTTGACCCTGGATTACGGTGAAACGCCGCATGATGACGGCATGCTGTGCAGGTGCGGACATCGGGAGTGCAGGAGCAGGATATAACTTCCCAAAAGAAGCGGTCAACCACGAATTACGCGAATGAACACGAATGTAAAACCGCTGAACAGGAAAAAATCAGATGAAATTCCGGCAAGCTGCTAATTCGTCATCCCCGTGAAAACGGGGCTCCAGTAAATAGCCGGGAAAACCTGGATTCCCGCCTGCGCGGGAATGACGGAGTCGGGATGAATACTACTCTTCAACAACGGCTGGGTCGGTCTCGCTTCATAATGACAACAAGAACAGAAAAGCCGCACTTCATGAGAAGTGCGGCTTTTGCTGTTACGGTTCCTTGAGTCCCGATGATTACTTCGCGTTCATCTTCGTGTAGTTCAGCATGCCGCCGGCAAGCAGGATGTCCCGCTGCCTGGTGCTGAGCGAATACTTGAGAGCCGCGTTCTTGCCATTCGTCTTGTCCGAAAGCGCAAGCTCCTCACCCTTTCTGAGAGCATCCATGATCCCGCTGATCTCGACCCGGTCGTTCGCGCCGATGGCATCGTAATCGGCCTCGTTCGCAAAGGTCAGCGGCAGAATGCCGAAGTTGATCAGGTTCGCGGCATGAATGCGCTCGAAGGACTTGGCAATCACGGCCCTGACCCCCAGGTACATGGGGCAGATGGCCGCATGTTCACGGCTCGATCCCTGGCCGTAGCTCGCGCCGGCGATCACGACGTTGTGCACTCCCGCCTTCTTGTTCTCCAGCGCATTCTTTGAGAACGACGCGTCCAGGCCCTCGAACACGAACTCGGCATATTTGGGGATGTTGGAGCGGTATTTCAGCCGCGATCCGGCCGGCATGATGTGGTCTGTGGTGACCTTGTCTCCGACCTTGATGGCGACCACGCCCTTGATGGTTTCCGGCAGCGGCTCGGCAGCGGGCGGGGCGCCGATGTTGGGACCGCGGTAGATCGTGACGGCCTGGGGTTCTTTTGACGGAGGCAGGATCATCGAATCCTCGATCCAGAACTCGGCGGGAAGGCTGATCTCCGGATAGGGCATGTCGAGGGTGCGTGGGTCGGTGATGACCCCGGTCAGCGCCGCAGCCGCGGCAGACTCGGGGCTTGCCAGATAGACCTTGGCGCTCTTCGTGCCGGACCGCGCCTCGAAGTTGCGGTTGCTGGTGCGGATCGAGACTGCATCGGTCCGGGGCGCCTGGCCGCTGCCGATGCAGAAGCCGCAGGTGGATTCAAGTATCCGTGCGCCGGCGGAGACGATGTCGGCCAGTGCGCCGTTCTTCGCGATCATTTCAAGCACCTGTCGCGAGCCAGGAGCAACGCCAAAGCTGGTGTCGGGATTGATCCTCCTGCCTTTGAGCATTGAGGCCACGATCATCAGGTCGCGATAGGATGAATTGGTGCAGGACCCGACCATGACCTGGTCCACTTTTGTTCCTGCCAGTTCAGTAGCGGTGCCGATGTTGTCCGGAGAGTGCGGTTTGGCCATGAGCGGTTCAACACTGGCAAGGTCCAGCTCGATCACCTTTTCGTACGTCGCATCAGCGTCAGCAGCAAGGGCGGCCCAGTCGCCTTCGCGTCTTTGCGCTTTCAGAAATGTGCGCGTGATCTCATCGCTTGGGAAGACCGAGGTCGTGACTCCCAGCTCGGCGCCCATGTTCGTGATGGTCGCGCGCTCCGGGACCGAGAGTGTTTTAACGCCGTCGCCGCCGTATTCGACCACGGTGCCCACATTTCCCTTGGTGGTGAGCATCCGAAGAATGGTGAGAATGACGTCCTTGGCAGAGACCCAGGGCTTCAGCTTTCCAGAAAGGTTCACCTTCACGACTTTGGGGCAGGTGAGGTAGAACGGCCCGCCACCCATGGCAACAGCCACGTCAAGGCCGCCGGCGCCGATGGCGATCATGCCGATGCCGCCGCCAGTGGGCGTGTGCGAATCCGAGCCCAGGAGGGTCTTGCCCGGCTTACCGAAGCGCTCGAGATGGACCTGGTGGCAGATGCCGTTGCCGGCCCTGGAGTAAAAGATGCCGTGCTTTGCCGCCACGGTCTGAAGGTAGCGGTGATCGTCGGCGTTCTCGAACCCGTCCTGAAGCGTATTGTGGTCCACATAACTCACCGAGAGCTCGGTCTTGACCTTCGGAACTCCCATGGCCTCGAACTGAAGGTAGGCCATGGTGCCGGTTGCGTCCTGCGTCAGAGTCTGGTCGATCCTGATCGCGATCTCCGTGCCCGGTTCGAGCTTTCCTTCCATGAGATGGGATTTGAGTATTTTGTAAACAATGTTTTTGGCCATGTAAGTAGTGCTCCTTTTTTGCATGCTGGAATGTCGCGACATTATATTTCAAGCTCTGGCATAAGGCAACTGGAAATTACCTGAAAAAAGCCGAATAAGCAGTTCGCAAAGGAGATGTTGTCTTACCAGCATTACCCTGCAATTATACAGCCGCCCCCGAACTCCTTGACAACGATATATAAATGATGCATATTAAAGCATCATTATCTGCATATCTTCCACGGAGGCGCAATGCGAACCACACTGAATATAGAAGATGATCTGATAGCCAAAGCTTCGAAATTGACCGGAATTAAGGAAAAAACCTCCCTCGTCAGACGGGGTCTCGAGTCATTGATCGCGATCGAAAGCGGGAAGCGTCTTGCCCGCCTGGGAGGGTCCGAAAAAGCCTTGAAGCAGGTTCCCCGCAGAAGGTCGGAAGGAAAGTAGCATGGTTCTCGTCGATACGTCGGTCTGGATCGACCACCTTAGGCGAGGCAAGGTTGGGCTCGACAGGCCCTTAAGCGAGGGACAGGTTCTCTGCCACCCTTTTATTGTCGGCGAACTTGCGTGTGGAAACCTCAAGAACCGGTCGGACATCCTCTCCTTGCTCCATACGCTTCCCGCCGCACGCACTGCTGAAGAAGGCGAGGTCCTGCAGTTCATCGAAAGGCACCGCTTGATGGGCAGGGGGCTGGGATACATAGATGTTCATCTCTTGGCATCATCGTTTCTCTCGCATACTCCGTTCTGGACATTCGATAAACGACTCGACGATGCGGCTGCGTTGCTCGGTATACGTTACGCTTTTGCTGCGGGCAGATAGCCGTTTCACTGCCACCCAAATCATTTTCCCCTTCTCGGTGCTCCTCCTTGCTGCTCGGAAAAGCCTCCTGGTTTCTTGATAAAAAGGTTCGGGAGTATTATCATCAAGGATCGATATTGAACAGCATCCAGATTCTGTTTTGACATGATGTAGGAGCTATGGTACATTCCCCCATCTTTTTTCATTTTATTACGATGATGCGAGGCTGACATGAAGAACCTATTCGACAAAACAACGATCAACGGCATGGAGCTCAGGAACCGCTTCGTGCGGTCCGCCACTTGGGAGGGCATGTGCGACGAGCAGGGCAGGCCGGGCGAGCAGCTTCTGAACTGCTACCGGGAGCTTGCCCGCGGAGGGGTCGGTCTGATCATCACGGGCTATGCCTTCGTGCGGCCCGACGGCAAGCAGATGCCCGGGTCCATCGGAGCGCAGAGCGATGATTTTGCTCCCGAGATGCAGGCGCTTTGCAAAGCCGTCCATGATGAAGGCGGCAGGCTCTGCATGCAGCTGGTGCATACAGGCGGACAGGGCAGGGCCCAGGGCGGGAACAAGCTGATCGCCCCGTCGGCCATCGAGGCGGCGCAGTATACCTCTCCTCCGGTGGAGATGAGCCTGAAGAACATTGATGACGTGGTGGCCGCCTTTGGCGCAAGTGCCGCAAGGGCGAAACAATGGGGTTTCGACGCTGTCCAGCTTCACGCCGCGCACGGCTATCTTATCAACCAGTTCCTGTCGCCGCACACAAATCAGCGGAATGACGGATACGGCGGCAGCATCGAGAACCGCTGCCGGTTCCTCATGGAGGTCTATCGGAGTGTGCGCGCAGCGGTGGGCCCCGGTTTTCCGGTGCTGGTCAAACTGAACGGCTCGGATTTCCTCGCCCATGGCCTTGAGATCGATGAGGCCGTGATCGCAGCGCAAGCACTGGACCACGAGGGGGTGGACGCCATCGAGGTGAGCAGCGGCACGCCAGCGTCAGGAGACAACAACCCGGTGCGCAAGAAGATCGACACGCGGGAGCATGAGGCATACAACCTTTCGCTGGCCCAGCGGATCAAGCAATCGGTCTCCTGCCCCGTTCTTGTCGTGGGCGGGTTCCGGAGCCTTGACCTGGCGCGCGAGGTTGTTGAAAAAGGCGACGCAGACTATATCTCTCTGGCTCGACCGCTTATCCGCGAGCCCGGGCTGGTCAAACTCTGGCAGGAAGGCAGCACTGCCCGCAGCCGCTGTATATCCTGCAACGGCTGCTACCGCCCCGGTCTCAGGGGAAAAGGCATCGCCTGCATTGTCGAGCAGGCTGAGCGGAAAAAAGCGGCTGGGGTTTAAGGTTTCTCCCTGCTTATCGGTCCTCCATCACCCTCCCCAACCCGAGACAACTCCCCTCACCCCTGCCCCTCTCCCCCAGGGGGAGAGGGAAGAAGGGAGAGGGGGCTTTATAATCGAGGGGCTACAACGTGCATCCTCTCTCCGGATGGAGGATAAAAAGTGAAGGTGTGTTCCGCTGAAAAGGCGAAAATTCTGTGCTATAGTTAATGCATCTGCGGACGAACCGCATAACTAAGGAGGAACATTATGGTGCAGAAAGCAAGCTCCAAGCTGACGGAAATGATGAATCAGGCCATTGCCGGCGAACTCCAAGCGATCGTTCAGTACATGTGGCACCACATTATGGTCAAAGGCATGAACTCAGCATCGCTCATGGATGTGTTCGAAGATGTTGCCATGGATGAGATGAAGCATGCAGAGAAGATCGCGGAGCGGCTTTTCTACTTTGACGTAAGCCCCACGACCAAGCCGAACCCCATCGCCAAGGGCGGAACTCCCGAGCAGATGCTTCAGGCCGATGTGAAGGCCGAGGAAGAGGCCATCACGCTGTATAAGGAGATCATTAAGCAGGCCGCCTCGGAGGGCGATGAGACCACGCGCCTGCTGTTCGAGAGCATCCTCTCCGAGGAGGAGAGCCACCACGATACTTTCACCACGCTTTTAGGACAGTAAAAAAGGGCAGGCTGGCGCCTGCCCTTGACAAATTTCTAAACAACAAACACTAAATCTCAAATAAGCTCCAAATACCCAAATTCAAAACTGTGCGAGCATCCGAGTTTGGGGCTTGGATATTATTTGGGATTTGTAATTTGAAACTTGGAATTTGCCCCACCTATGGCATCTTGAACTCCTTGCCTGCGATGCGGACCGTTAAGACCGGGCAGGGCGCTTTGCGCACCACCTTCTCCGCCGTGCTGCCGAAGAGCATATGGTCGATGCCGGTCCTGCCATGGGTCCCGATGACGATCAGGTCCGCCATCTTTTCTTTTGATACTCTGATGATCTCGACAAAGGGCACGCCCCGCTCCACGATCTTCTCCACGTCCTTCACCCGGCCGGCCGCCTCCGCGGCCCACTTGTCCATCTCCTTCTGGGCGCTTTTTTGCATATCTTCCACGAGGTCGGCGACCGACAGGGTCGAGGGTATGTACCATTCGGCGATGCTGATGTCCTGAATAACGTACAGCAGGATAAGCTTCGCCTGGTAGTCCTTCGCCAGGGACAACGCATAGTCCATGGCTGCGCGGGCGCCGTTCGAAAAATCAGTCGGGAAAAGAATGGTTTTGATCTGCATGGGGCCTCCTCAAAGGTTAGGAACGATTAAATTCTATCTCTCATCCTGAGCATTGTCAAACCGAAATCAGGGGACGACAAAGACCTTCCTTCCCGCGTCAAGCGGCTGATTCACGCGGTCCGACGGGAGGAATACCGGCAACAACGGCCCACAGAACGCTCGATTGATCAGGAAAAAAACGATTGACAATTATGGCGCAGGCTGTTATAA
>Ga0154443_1019_pt2 | contig 22519 bp, 20 predicted proteins | sample RifGroC2_FD_105636 | JGI IMG/M metagenome (GOLD analysis project Ga0154443, IMG submission 105636) | Nitrospirae bacterium GWC2_56_14
CACTTCTGGACCGTTCTGGGTGTTGAGGCAGCACGCAAGAAAAAGGAGGTAAAGTAACATGCCGGATATAGCGACGAGTTTTATTAATCTTGATGCGATCACCATCCTTTATCTCTTCGGCGTCGGATTTGTAGGCGGTCTGGTCAGCGGATTCATCGGCTCGGGCGGCGCGTTTGTGCTCACGCCCGGTATGATGAGCCTGGGCGTCCCGGGTCTCATGGCTGTTGCAAGCAACATGTGCCACAAGTTCCCCAAAGCGCTCGTGGGCGCTATAAAGCGTTTCAAGTACGGTCAGGTCGACGTGAAACTCGGCCTCATTCTCGGCGTATCGGCTGAAGCAGGCGTTCTGTACGGCGCGGGCATCCAGGAGAAGATCAAGGCGACCTACGGCGACGCGGGTTCCAACCTCTATGTGAGCGTGGCCTTTGTGGTGATCCTGGCAACGGTCGGCGGCTTTGTTCTGTATGATGCCTGGAAGACCTACCGGTCCGGCAACGCTAATACGGAAGAGAAGGCGGGCAAGCTCGCAAAATGGATACAGTCCATCAACATTCCGGGAACCATGGTCCACTTCAAGAGCATTAATGCCCGTGTTTCAGTTTTGTTCACCATCCCCCTCGGTTTTGCAACAGGCCTGATGGCCGCCACGATCGCGGTCGGCGGTTTTGTAGGCGTTCCCGCCATGATCTATGTCCTCGGCGCACCGAGCCTCATGGCATCCGCCACGGAGCTCGTCATCGCTTTCGTCATGGGTCTCGGCGGTTCGCTCAAATATGCCATGCACGGCATGGTGGATATCCGGCTCGCCATGATCATCCTGGCTGGTTCGCTCTTCGGCATCCAGCTCGGCGCCATCGGCACCACCTATGTGAAGCCCTTCATGATCAAGGTAGTCATGGGTCTCATCATGGTGATCGTGCTTTTCAGCCGCGGCCTCATGGTCCCGGTGTACCTGTCCCAGCTCGGGCTCATCGACACGCTCGGAGACACCACCGTAAAATTGCTCAAGAACGGCAGTTTTGCTATAATGATCTTTGCATTGCTGCTCGGCGCGTTTATCGTCCTTCGGGCCATGTGGCAGGGGAAGAAAGCCGAGAAACTGCTGCATGCGTCAGGAGCACTGGAGCATGGGGAAGTATAGAAAGATCCTGGTAGCGGTAGACGGTTCGGACTCCGGCAAGAACGCCCTTCACCAGGCGTTCAAGCTGGCGAACGAAGAAAAATGCTGGATCACGGTCACCTCGGTCGTCCCGCCCTACGAGGGCGAGATCGAGACTGTAGGCGTCAATGACTTCCGGGCGGCCCTCAGGAAGCCCTGCGAGGACGCTATCGCGGAAGTGGAGAACATCGCCAGGACCGAGCGCATGCTCGTCAAAACGGCCTGCGAGGAAGGGGAGGTCTACGAACGCATCGTAGACCTGGCCGATGCCGAGAACTGTGACGTCATTGTCATGGGGCGGCGCGGGGTCCATCATATCGAACGCAGCCTGATCGGGAGCGTGACGGCCCGGGTCATCGGCCATACCCAGCGCGATGTGCTCGTCGTTCCGAACAACACCGTTATCGGGTGGAAGAAGATCGTGCTCGCCACGGACGGTTCGAAGCACAGCTCAGTGGCAACGGAAAAGGCGATCTCCTTCGCGCAGTCCTACGGTGGAGAGCTGAGGGTCGTTTCCGTTGCCGATGTGCCCGCGGAATTTTACGCCGAAGCCCCGCAGGCAGTGGATGACCTGGTCAAGAAGGCAAAAGGCTATGTTGCTGTCGTAAAAAAACAGGCTGAGGCGGTTGGTGTGAACGCGGAAACCTTTGTAGGCGAGTCCGAAGCCTTCGAGGCCATAACCAATCTGGCTAAAGAGCAGAAGGCGGACATGATCATTATCGGCTCTCACGGCAGGACCGGCCTCCGCAGGCTCCTCATGGGGAGCGTGGCGGAAAAGGTCATCGGCCATGCTCCCTGTCCGGTGCTGGTGGTGAAGTCGTAAGCATTCCCTTGGTACTTGAGGCTGAAGGAGAGAAATCCTTCAGCCTTTTTTTATGATTGCACGGGACTGATAACTTATGTTACTGTGAACTTATAAAGAGTTAGCCACAGAAAGCACAGATTAATCGTCTCTAAATTAAAACAACGTAATCGGAAATCACCTCCCCAACCCCTCCTTGTCAAGGAGGGGCTACGGATTTCCCTCCCCTTGCCAAGGGGAGGGAAGGTGGGGTGATTCGAGGCGGCATGATTGCCGAGTGCTTCCGATTTCACGTGAATGAATGTCAATTTTGTGCATTTTGTGGCTCAACCGCACTTTTTTACGGTAAAGACATGTCGCTTAAAAGAAAAATAGTCCTCAGCTTCTTCATCAGCGCCTTCATCATCGCCATTCTTGCGGCCTTTGAGTATCTCAGCTTCGTGGAGATCAGGAAGGAGATCCGCTACCTTGAGATCACCGACACCATCAGCAGAAAATCGCTCCAACTGCGGCGGCATGAAAAGAATTATTTCCTGTACAGTCCTGAGAACATGGAAGAAGAATCAACGGCGGTCCATGCCTATCTCGGCGAGCTTAATGACCTCCTTATTAAAAATCCCGGCATCGACCGGGCGGACAACCTGTCGCTGCAAAAAAGCATCACCGACTATGAGCAGCGGTTTACGGCCATCGAGGGAGAAGCCAGGCGTTTGTCCGTCCTCTTTCAGCGGATCAAGGCCACGTACCGGAACAACGAAAAAAAATATTTTCCGCTGGTAGAAGCTACTTTTCTCGAACGGCCTGCCCGGTCCGCTGAATTCCTGGAAACCCTGTTCCACCTGCCGCGCGGCCACGCCCTGACCAGCGGCCTCCGGTCCCTGGGCGAAGAGATCCTTCTGCTCAGAAAGACGGGCGAGGACATCCTGGTGATCTCCAAAGACCTCGACAAGATCGCCCGCGAGAAGGCCGAGACCGTGATCCGGGTGTCGCAGATCGCGATCCTCATATTCTTCCCGTTGTTCTTCATTGTCGGCATCGGCATGCTGTTCTTTATCAGCACGAACGTGGTGCGGAGGCTCATGCTGCTGATCAACGTCGTAGAGAGGACCGGCAAGGGCTCCTATCCCCATTTGACGGTCCCGCGAAAAAAAGGGAAGGCCAGCGACGAGGTGGGCGTCCTGATCGACAAGTTCAACGATATGGAAGACCAGCTTGCCCTGCGTGAGGCGGAGCTTGAACACAAGAACCAGGAATTGATGCAGACAAAGAAGCTCGCCGCCATCGGCACGCTGGCTGCGGGCGTGGCGCACGAACTGAACAACCCCCTGAACAATATTTACCTGTCAACGCAGGTGCTGGCGCGCGAAGTAAAAGATACCTGCCCGCCGGACATGAAGGAGGTCTTTCACGATATCCTGTCCCAGACCATCAGGGTCAAGAAGATCGTCGGCGATCTGCTCGAATTCGCACGGGGAAAAGAACCGCACTTCCAGAATGTTGAGCTGGCCGGCCTGATCCGCGGCCTCTTCAAACGCCTCAGGAACGACGGGGAGAAGATCGCATGCACCCTCACGTCGGACCAGCAGGAAGTCGTGGTATGGGCCGACCAGGGACAGATGGAACAGGTCTTTATCAATCTCTTCACGAACGCCATGGAAGCCATGGCGGGCCGGGGAGAGCTGCGCGTGAACATTTCCTCAGCAGACGATCTCATAACGATCCAGGTCGCTGATTCCGGCGCCGGCATGCCCCGGGAATCGCTGGAAAAGATATTCGAGCCTTTTTTTACCACCAAGGACAAAGGCACCGGCCTCGGCCTTGCGATCGTCTACAGTCTCATTAAAAAGCATCAGGGCGACATTGCGGTTGTCAGTGAAGAAGGCAAGGGCACGACGTTCACGATCACCCTGCCGAAGAAGGGGACAGCGAATAATGGCATTTAAGATTGTGATAGCGGAAGACGAGGACATAACCTTAAAGCACCTCGTGAAGGCTCTCCAGAAAGACGGCTACCTGGTCGACGGCACGCAGAACGGCGCCGATGCGCTCCAAAAGATCGAGTCCGACCATTTCGACCTGCTGATCGCCGATATTAAAATGCCGGGGCTCACGGGGATACAGCTCCTGGAAACCATCAAAGAGCGGCAGCTCGACCTTGAAGTGATCATCATCACGGGATACGGCAGCATCGGCTCCGTGGTTGATGCCATGAAAAAGGGCGCTTACGACTACGTGACCAAACCCTTTGACCTGGACGAACTGCTGCTCAAGGTTGGGAAGATCCGCGACCAGAAGCTCCTGAAAAAGGAGAATGTCGCGCTCAAGGCCTATGCAGGCATGGACAAGAAGGTCTCGATCATCGCCAAGAGCGCAAGCATGAACAACATCCTGGCTACCATCGACGGGATGAAGGATTCCGACTGCAATGTGCTGCTCACCGGCGAGACCGGCGTGGGCAAGAGCCTCCTGGCAAAGATCATCCACTTCACCAGCCGCAGGCAGGGCATGCCTTTTCTTTCGATCAACTGCGCAACGCTGACCGAGGAACTGCTGGCAAGCGAGCTTTTCGGCCATGAGAAGGGCGCTTTCACCGGTGCGATCAAGACCAAGCAGGGGCTTGTGGAGATCGCGGACACGGGCACGCTGTTCCTGGACGAGATCGCGGAAATGGCGCCGAACCTCCAGGCCAAACTGCTCAAGGTGATCGAAGAGGGCGAGTTCTACCGCGTGGGCGGCACCAGGCCGGTCAAGGTCGATGTGCGCTTCATTGCCGCCACCAACCAGAACGTGCGCTCCATCATTGCCGAGGGAAGATTTCGCGAGGACCTGTACTACCGCATGAACATCATGGAGATCTCCATCCCCCCGCTCCGGGACCGCCGCGACGACATCATGCCGCTCTGCACCTATTTCCTGGAAAAGCATATCCTCAGTTCCCGCAAGAAGATCTCGGGGTTCACGAAAGAGGCGCTGGACGTGCTGATGCACTACAGCTACCCGGGAAATGTGCGCGAGCTTGAGAACATCGTTGAACGGGCGATCATCCTCGAAAAAGGCGACGTCATATCGCCTGCCAGCCTGCCCCAGACCATCAAGATGTTCCAGATCGAGACGATAGAGCCGGACCGCGTGAAGACGATCGAGGAACTGAACAAGGAGTACGCCTCGAAAGTGCTCGAAATGTTCGGTGACAACAAGTCAAAAGCCGCAGAGGTGCTCGGGATCTCGCGCACCAGCCTGTGGAGGATATTGAAGGAAGAATAGATCCTCTCCTGCCAGGAACCAAACCTTCCCCTTTGGTCCCGCCTTGCTTTCCCTCTACCGACTTTCACCCGCATGTGCGTACAGACCTTTGCTTGCATACTCAATACAACGGTCCTGACCCCGGGAAAGTTCATGTCAAATTGCAACTTCATGTTGACACTCCAATTCAAAGTGGTAGTATGCCGCGCAGACATAAAAGAGAGATCACATGAAAAACCGTGGAGAGCAAGCGATGAAAACAATGAAGCTGAACCTGCCCCTGATGTTCCTTTGCGCCTTGGTCCTGGCGCCCGTTTTGGCCGTCTCGCTGACCGGATGCGGCGGGGGTGGCGGCGGCGCCGCGGCGCCGCCTCAGCCATCCATCATCAACGCCAGCTTCGAGGAGTTGGGCGCGAACCCCGACGGCGGGCAGCCGTACGGATGGATTCGCGAGGGGTTTAACGACTGGAGCCTCAATACCCTCGGTGTTCGACGCAAGACCGGCACGGGCTTCATGCCCACCGACGGGCAGTACTTCCTGGAGTTTCCCGCGAGCGACAAAGGAGCCACGATTTTCCCCGGTTCCTATCCTTTACTGACGGCATACCAGGACGACGTCAATCTCTCGGGCGCCACGAGCCTGGTGTTCGACTACGAGGTCACGAACCGCAGCATTCTTGCCGGGAGCGGTCTGTCGGGGTACGACGGCGCCGCAACGGTGAGTATCTTCTTTCAGCCCAACGGAGGCGGAAGCGGGACGCTCGTGTTGTGGTCTAAGAACTACGGGCCTGGCACCACCGGGGAGCAGGTCATCGACATGAGCGTCCCTCTGTCCAACCTCTCCGTTCCCGGAAGACTGACCATTGAGGTAACCGCCGCTGCCAGCAGGCAGAACAGCCTGGTCTCCCCCTCCACGCTTACCTTCCGGATCGACTTCATCGGGGTCCAGTGACAATAAAAGAGTGGTGTTATGCAAATGGGGTCATCCGAACTTGTGGGACGCACTGCCCGCCGGATTCCTCTATGACACCAAAGAATAACCGAGAGCAAACCTCTCCCTCAGCGCCAAAGAAAGCAGCCATGAACCTGACCTCTTTTTATTTACCCGCCGTGATCGCGAGAATGCTCACGAAACCGCTTCTGGCGGCACTGTTTGTGGTCATATCGGCCGCAGCCGCATTCGCACTGCCCCCGGCAGTAGAACTGGATCGGCTCATGGCCCATGCCGAAGCAGCCTTGAAAGCCGGGTCCTATGGCGAGGCCGCCGATAACCTCTCTCAGGCAAAAAAACTGGGCATCGAGCTGCCCGAGAATTTCGCATTAGGCTACGCCACGGCCCTGGATGGGCTGGGAAAGGCGCATGAGGCCAAGGGGGAATTGGGTGGATATTTCAACAAATACGGGACCAAGGGCCCGTCCTATAAAGCAGTTCTGGAATTGCTGGTGCAGATAGAAGCTCGGGAAAAAGGCAAACCAGCCGGTACCGCTCTGACACTGCCGCCGGCGGTTGAGCTGGATCGGCTCATGCTTCACGGCAAAACGGCATTGAAAGCCAACGCCTTTAGCGACGCCACCATTCATTTAGCCCGGGTGAAAAAGCTGCACCCCGCGTTGCCCGAGGACTTTGCACTGAGTTACGCCAGGGCCCTGGTTGGGCTGGGCAGGGCGAATGAGGCCAAGGGTGAATTGGATGCATATTTCAACAAATACGGGACAAAGGGCCCGTCTTATAAGGAAGTTCTTGAATTGCTAGTGCAGATAGAAGCTCAGGAGAAGGGCAAGAAATCCAAGACCGTCAATCAGTCGGCGTCCGCGGCAGGAGTGAGTACAGACCGTAAGGGCGTTGATCAGGACCGCTCGAAGGCGATCAGGACTGACCTGGTGCATCAACCCCTTCCGGCCCGGCCGCAACTGCCCTTTACGGTGAGCGAAGACGTCTGGCGAGCTCTTGAGGCGTCGGATGCCTATCGCGCTGCACCGCGAGCAAGGGAATACAAGAAAAGCTACCAGGCCAAAATACAAAGGGAATATACGGGGGCGAAGAGTAAACCACTGAAAAAACCCGCGGCAGCCGTTAAAAAAGAAAAGATCGAGGCAACTTCACTGGGTGACAAATGCGGGGTGGTAAAAACTTCTATTACCGATTCCGGGAAGGAATCTGTATTTGAAGACTATATCTGCGGCGGATTCCTGTCTCTTGGCCATACAGTAGACGGAAAAACAGGCGGTATCCTCAAGAGTCTCGATGAATTGAAGGGCAGTCTCTTCCCGATGCGTGCGGGCAATAAGATGTCGCTGAGCTTCCAGAGTGCTTCTCCTGCGGATACCAGGTTCGATTCCGTGCAGGCCCGGTCCTGCGAAGTGATAAGTCAGGGTCCTGCGAGTGAACTGCATCCCGCTTTCAAGGGAACGGCCTGGAAGATACAATGCAAAGGCAGCTACACCAGCAATTACGACCATACGACGAGACTATCGCCGGAAATCGACGACTACTACCTCGAAGATCTTGGCTTAAACCTGTCAGCCATCGGTCAGTTCAACTACGATGAGAAAACGTTCTTTATACCGAAACCGTTCGACCAGACAGTACTGACCGCTGAGGGAGACTACGGCAGTCGTACAACAACCATGTATACCAGTTATGACTGGTCGGTGGATCCCAAAGAGTAAGAAGAATGGCAAAGCCAGGCTGCGGGTAAAGCGGCTGGTGCGGCAGTTGGTATCAGGCAACGCGAAACCCGACAGGGCGTTCCATATTTAAACACATCTTCAAATAGTAAACCTTCTGCGTGATCCCCTCTGAAAAAAACCTCCTCATGATTTAAAGCTTGCAAACAAAGGTCCATATCATTGTTCTGCCCCTGTTCCTTCTCTCCAGATCCGTTCTACTGTTCACCACTGTTCATATCTGAAACGACCCGCTTTCCGATAAAATCAATTTCACCCAAACAAAACAACGACATACGTGTTGGCACTGCGAATGCATTATAGTCGACAACGCAGTGCACATGCGAAGGAGGGTTCTGAAATGGGAAAGAGACAGTTGTTGTTCGTCACCTATGGTGGTGAAAATCTGGAAGAAGGGGTTTCGTATGCCATTGAGCTGGCGAAGGCGATGTATGAGGACATTACGCTCCTGCTCGTTAAGAAGCCGACCAATCTCATGGACAAGCTCGGAAATCTGATGACGGCGGTCAGCTTTGCCGAAGCAGACGAGCACGAGACAGCGCGTGAGATCATGGCAGGCGATTCGATTGAAAAGCAAGCCGGCTACGAGGGAAAGCTCGCCGAGCTCACGGCCCGGTGCAAGCAGGAGGGGATCTCCGTGAACGTTCAGCGGACCGACCTGGATACGGTCTCGGGCATCCGGTCGTATCTCAAGAACAACAGCGGCATCGACAAGGTCGTGCTCAGCCCGGTCATGACCGAGTCCGGGATTGTGACGTCCAAGGACCTGAACCGGCTGGTGCGCACGGCTTCCCGTCCGATCGTGACCATGACGCGGCAAGCGGCGGCAGTGGCGTAGGGTTTAGGGCAGGGTTAAGGGGGCAGGGTCCAGTAGCCATAGCAAGGGGCAAGTAGCAAGGGTAAGTCAACACTTGTCACCGCGAGGACGTCAAAATCTAAGAAGCTTTTCGTTTTAATACAAGATCTACAAGATTTACTTTGCGAACTTTGCGAGAGACAGACCTGTTCCGTTTTTATGAATTTTAATTTGAAAAGGAGCTTACGTACATGTACCTGTATCTACCAGTAGCATTGACCAGCATCAACATCCTGATCCCCGTGGGGCTCGGGCTTGCCGTGGGCCTGTTGTCCGGGCTTTTCGGCGTGGGCGGCGGATTCCTTCTGACGCCTTTGCTTATCATGTTCGGCATACCGTCCACCGTTGCCGCGGCAACGGACTCCAACCAGATCGTGGCAGCGTCGACCTCGGGCACCTACGCGCACTGGAAGGTCGGGAACGTGGATTTCAAGATGGGGCTCTATCTCCTGGTCGGCGGTTTTGCCGGCGGCATTCTGGGAGTCCAGTTGATCAAACTGCTCCATGCCATGGGCAACGCTGATTTCGTCATCAAGATAACCTACATCCTTATGCTCGGCATCGTCGGCGTCTACATGTTCATCGAAAGCCTCCAGAGCATGAGAAAGAAAACGAACACGGTCGAAGAGGCGAAGGAGGAGAAAGAGTCCGCCGTGGGACGGTTCCTCAAGTCTTTGCCGCTCCAGACCCATTTTGTAAAGTCGGGCATCACCCATTCCATATTCGTCCCGATCGTGCTCGGCGCCTTTGTCGGCATCCTCGCGGCGATCATGGGCGTGGGCGGCGGGTTCCTCATGGTCCCGATCATGGTCTACATGCTCAGAATGCCGATGCACGTAGTGGTCGGCACCAGCCTGTTCCAGATCCTGTTCACCTGCATCGAGGTCACCTTCCTGCAGGCGTACACCAACCACAGCGTGGACTTCATCCTTGCCGTGCTTCTGCTCCTGGGTTCCACCGTCGGCGCCCAGATCGGCGCTTCTTTCGGCAAAAAACTCAAGGCAGAGCAGCTCAAGATCCTTCTCGCCACGATCGTGCTTGCCGTGACCGTGAAGATCGTTTTCGAGATCACGCTGACACCGTCGTTACTTCTTTCACAAGTTGGAGGACATTAAAATGCCAGAAGTCAGAATTCAGAAGTCAGAAGTCAGAAAAAAGCTCACATCGGCACTCATAGGTATCGTCGTCATAGCCATCGCTACGTGGGCGGGTGACGCGTCGGCCATGCTGACGGCCAAGGCGAATCACGACCATATCACGATCGATTTCTTTTACCACGGAAGCACCGTGAGCGTAAAGGGACTGTCTGAGCCGGGAACGGACCTGGTCGTCAAGATAACTTCTCCTGAAGGCCACCAGCTCCTGAAGAAAAAGGGCAAGGTGGGCGGAATGCTCTGGATGAACGTGGGGCAGCTCAAGTTCGAGAACACGCCGAACTTCTACGAGGTCTTCAGCACCAGGAAGATCGAGGACATCCTGAGCACGGAAGAGATGGACAGGCACGTGATCGGTTTCCCGGCCTTGGCGAAACACGTGGAGATCACGCCGGTGGAAAACGAAGCGGAAAAGGCCAAATGGTTCGATGAGTTCGTCAAGTTCAAAGAGGACTCCAGGGTGTATACGAGCTCGTCAGGCAACATCAAGACCAGCATGAATGCCGACGGCAAGCAGGAATATTTTATCATGACCGACTGGCCCTACCAGGCCCAACCGGGTGATTATCTGGTGACGGTCTATGCGGTGAAGGACCTTAAGGTCGTGGAGCAGGCCACCGCAAAGGTCAATGTCGAGCAGGTCGGCATGGTCAAGTCGCTGGCAGGCATGGCAAAAGATATGCCTGCAATGTACGGGTTCCTGTCCATCGGCGTCGCGCTGGGCGCGGGTTTCGGCGTGAGCATGGTGTTCAGAAAAGGCGGAGGCGCGCACTGATGTATAACTCCATTATAGTCGGATACGATGAGTCGCTGTCGAGCAAGGCAGCGCTCAAGGAAGCGTCGCTGCGGATCAAACGGCTGGGCGGGAAACTTACCCTTGTGCATTCGGTTTTTTTCGACCAGGAGGAGTTCGCCATCCTGCCGGAGCAGATGGAAAAGCGGTTCGAGTTCGGGACCCGCGTCTGCCTGGATGCAAAGAAGGACCTTCATAACGAATTCGGTTTGAACGGAAGCGTGGATTCGCTGGTGTGCGAAGGCGAGCCGCCCGAGGTGCTTATCGAGATCGCCCGGGAGAAGCATGCGGACCTGATCGCGCTCGGCACCTACGGCAGAAAAGGGCTTAAGCGGCTGCTCATGGGCAGCGTGACGTCACAGGTGATCCTGAACTCGCCCTGCGATGTGCTCGTGGTAAAGAAGCCCTGCTCGAAATGCGCGGGCGCATACCAGTCGCTCCTGGTGCCCTTTGACGGGTCGGAGACGAGCAGAAAAGCTCTGGTCCGGGCCTGCGAGCTGTCAAAGATCGACAATTCCGAGATCTCGGTCCTCTATGTGATCCCAAGGTACGAGGAGATGATGGATTTCTTCAAGACCGAGACCATCACCAAAAGCCTGTTCCAGGAAGCGGAAAAGATCACGGACCAGGCGAAGGAGATCGCGGGCCTGCAGAAGGTGCAGATCAAGGCGGTGGTACAGGAAGGCCATAGCGGCGACAAGATCGTCGAGATCGCCAACACGTTCAAGCACGATCTGATCGTCATGGGGACCCACGGCTGGCGGGGCATGAACAAGGCGCTCTTGGGAAGCACGGCCGAGCGGATCATCGCGAATGCCTCCTGTCCCATATTGATCGTGAGATGAAATGCGCAAATGCGGGTAAGCGTGGAAGCGTGAAAGCGTGAAAGAGTGGATGCGTATAAGCGCGTTTGCGTGTAAGAGTAAAGGTGTGAATACGAGTAAACGCATATTCGCATTGACGCATTAAGGCATACACCCATACACGCATCAACGCATCCACGCACCTAAGGAGTTCCAATGAAGGGTTACCGAAAAGTTCTTATAGCATTGAACGGCCACAAGGAAGTGCTGACACAGGGCATCAAACTCGCGCAGGACGAAAAAACCTGGATCACGGTCGTCAAGGTGGTGCAGCCTTTTGACGGGGACCTGAACCTGACGGGCATCAAGAACCTGGATGACGTACTGGACGACGGCGGGAACGCGGCCCTGACCGAGGTCAGGAAAGCGGCGCTGGCAGAAGGCGTCATGATCAAGACGAGGCTGGAGCAGGGTGACGTGACGCAGCGGATCGTGGAGGTCGCGGAAGAGGAACGGTGCGACCTTATCATTATGGGATCCAGAAAAAAGAAGGGCATCTTCAGCAGGCTCTTCGGCGACCATATTGTAGAGAACGTCATCGATCAGGCCCCCTGTCCGGTGTATGTCGTCGCGATCTGAAAATCCGGTGCAGCGGGTGAATAGCAGCAGCGGAACAGGAACAGCACGGTAAACGGTTGCGATCCAACGGAACCGGTGCCTGGCGATCTGAAGACATCATAATAAGGTATGACCCATTCAGGAGGAGGCAGGCACCAGCGGCCTCCTTTTTTTTATGGGTGCGGCATGACAAGGAGAACTGAAAAGATTGAAAAAAAAGGTGTCTCTCGCAAAGCTCGCAAAGGCCGCAAAGAAAGGCAATTCAGAAAAACAAAGAACGTAATATCATTTGGTTTTAAGATCAGGAAGTAAAGATTTCCTTTGCGCCCTTTGCGCGCTCAGAGCGGCCCGTTTAGCGGCCATTGCGAGAAAAAAAGTAGAGATATGAAATGAAAATACTGCATACATACAACAGACTGGTAACGCGCGAAGTCATCTCCCGTGAGGCATTAGACCGGCTTAAACAGGATGCCTCCGCATCAGGCGTTCCGCTCGAAGACCTGCTTTTAAAGGCGGGCGTGCCGAAACATGAGATCCTCTTTTGCCTTGCCGCGCAGTATAACTGTCCTTTTGTGGAATTTGAAGAAGGGCTCATCGTTTCCCAGCAGATCACCAGGCGCATGGACATGGAGCAATTAAAACGCGCTCTCTGGCTTCCGCTCTCCATCTCGAAAGAAAAAGCCGAGGTCATTGCCTGTTATCCCGGTGACCCCGGGGTAGTGGAGGATATCCGCAGCACGCTGGGCGTCGACGACGTTGCATTCAAAGGGGCCCTTCCTTCCGATCTCATAAGGATCATCGAACACAATCAGGACCTGAATCCCGGCTTTCCTCCTGCGGCAGGCAGAACGCCGCTGGCAAAAGTGCGTACCTTTCTTGCCAATGCGCGCTCCCAGTACGCCTGCTACCGTACATCGCTGGCAAAGGGGAGGACCGGGTTGGCATTTCTCCGCACGGGGATCGCGTTCGTAACGACCGCGCTTTTACTGTTCCGTGTTTTCGGTATGGGCTATCTCACCATTCCGGAAGCTTTACTCTTTGCTGCCGGCATCGTAATGGCGATAGACGGCCTGCGCTGGTATCTGCCTGCACGGGCAACAGGAAAGAGCCTGCCCGACTGTATTTCCTCGGAACCGACCAACGGGACAAGCGTGCTTGCAGCCAACTTCAAAGGTGAGTCGCCTGAATTTCACCGGACAGCAGAGGTTCCCAATGCCGACACGCTCCGGCAGGGCTGGAACCGGCTGTCGCCGGTCATGAGAAGACGATTCCTGGCCAGCGACCGGACCGATCTTGCCGAGGAACGGACAGCCCTGGCCTGCTATCGGACACTTATGGCGCGGGCGCGGACCGGCCTTTCTTTTACCCGCACAGGCATCGCTTTTATCGGGCTGGGCGTAGCTTTGATCAGACAGCTTCCCGCAGGGCCCTGGAGCATTGTCGATGCGCTGTTCATTCTGGCCGGAGCGGCCATGGTGGCAGAGGGATTCTTCTGGTATGTCCCGGGCCGCAGCGCAGGCGCAAAGAGCTCCTTGTCCGTAAAACGCTCCGAGGAAAAACCGCGCATCTGGGACTTTGTGTTTCCTCCCGCGTTCGCGCTGAGTGCCGTGACGCAAAGGCAGCAGGTCCTTCCCCTGGTCAAAGGTTTTTCCGAACCCGGGATATGGGCCACCACAGGGCTTGCGCTGGAACGCACGCTTCTTGCTGAAAGACGCAATGTGATGGCGCGGCTCCGGACGATCATGGCGCGTTCCAGGACCGGGATGGCGATCATCAGAACAGGCATGAGCATCTCGGCCGTGGGTTTGGGGCTCCTGGTCTATTTCGGCGCTGCGAGCATGCTCTGGACCCTGTTCGATCTTGCGCTGCTGGGGACCGGTCTGCTACTCATTGCCGACGGGGCCTACTGGTATCTTCCGGCCGAACGGGCGAGACAACAGCTTCCTTACTGTTACGGAGAAATGGAAATTGCCATCCCCGATTATGGCGTTCCGGCCCGCTCCTGGGGCAAGGCGGTGTTCAATCATGATGACTTATAGAATAACCTATGACGTCGATGCCGGGCCGCAGGCCGGCCAGTTCCTCATCCTGCTCGACTGGGGTGTGCTGACGCAGGAGGAATTCCGTTCCGCCGAGCGTGCGTCGAACGCACGGGGCATGGATTTCGAGCAGGTGCTCATGAAGGAATACGCGGTCCCGAAGCAGATCCTGCTGGCGGCGCTTACCGAATACTATCGATGCCCCTCAATCGAATATGACGAACGGATGCCCGTTCCTGATGAACTGCTGAGCGGTCTCGACGGCGAACGACTTTCGCTGAACCAGTGGTTCCCGGTCATCCGCGACCGGAACACGGTGATCATCGCGGCCCGCGATCCCCAAAATCCGGTCTTGTTCGATGAGGTCAGGCAAACGATCAAAGCCGAACGCTATGAGTTCCGGGTTGCGCTGGACGAAGACATTCAGTGGTTCATCCAGGATTACCTGCATGCAAAGCCGGGGGCTCTGATCGGGACGGAGCGGACAGGCCTCGCGTACTGTCGCAACACCATGGCCCACTGGAGGACGCGGCTCGCCTGCTACCGGAACGATCTGGCAGAAGGACGGACCGATCTTGCATTTCTCAGGTGGGGGCTGGGGTTTGTCGCCCTGGCAGACGTGCTGCTCCGGTCGCAGACCGACGGCATGGCATGGGCATACTGGACCCTGAGCGTGGCCGGCACAGTGCTTGGGAGCTTCGGCCTCCAGGGATATCTGAAGGTGCGCAGGACGCGCATGAAGGCGCCGGGACAGCATACCCTTGTCGAGGTGACCGCAGCGACCCTGCAGTTCCTCGAGAACTACCACGACCTGGACCAGTGCAGCATCGAACGAACGACAAAAGGGACCATGCTTGCGCGGCTCGGTGACTGTGTGGGCGGCTACAGCACCATCCTCTATCCCTCTCCGGCGAGCAGGGAGCGGACCCATCTGGCACGTGAGCGGAACGTGCTGGCGGCCCAGCGGACCATCGCAGCCGCGTACCGGACCATTTATGCGCGGGCCCGGACCGGCCTGGCATTTATCAGGACCGGTGTCGCTTTCACGGGCCTGGGGTTCGGCCTGATGCATTATTTCTCCTACAGCTGGTCAACGGCCTTTGACGTTCTGCTCATTGTCGCAGGGATTTTCATGGCTCTTGACGGGCTGTTGTGGTATCTGCCGGTGCGGAAGGAACAGGCGGAGGTGGCGCGGTGTACGGTTTGAAGTTAGAAGTTGGAAGTTAGAAGTTTAGAAATGTCATGAAAATAGAAAATAAACTCATACTGTCGAACATCATCAACGGCGCGTTCATCATTCTGATCGGCTTCTTCGCTTTTCAGAACATGAGTCTTGTTCTTACCAAGCTTCGTTTCGTCGAGATCGCCGACGATCTGAACGCTTCCTTTCTGACGCTGAGGTTGTCGGAAAAGAACTATTTCCTGTACCACGATCGCAAAGCGCTGGTCGAGATACGGGAAAAGATCACTGACACCATGGACACGATCCAGGCGGAGAAGAAGGATATCATTCCGGCCATCGGTGAGACCGATCTCAAAAAACTCGAGTCTCTGCTGAAGGGCTATTCCGATACGATCGAGGAAATACAGGGCAAACAACAGCCTGATCAGGAACTGGAGGTACGGATACGGTCGGCTGGAAAAAAACTGAAGGAATATTCTGATTCCCTGACACAACTTGAACGAAAACGGGTGAGCGATATCATCCTGAACTCGAAACGGATCCTGATCTTCTCGTTCTGGGCCATCTTGTTCTCCGCGCTGTTCATCGGCCACTTCATTTCCCAGAAGATACTCAGGTCCTTGCGCGAGATCGAGAAACTGGCAAAATCCATTTCCAACGGGAACTTCAACAAGATAGAAGGGTTCAGGTCCAACGACGAGCTGGGAGCAGTCATCACGGCCATCAATTCCATGTCCGAGGAGCTGGGCCATCGCGAGGAGGAGCTCATCCAGTCCAAGAAGCTTGCTTCGCTCGGCATCCTGACTGCGGGCGTCGCGCATGAGCTCACCAACCCGCTCAATAACATCTCCATGATCGCCCAGACCTACGCAGAGCTGTACGAGAAGCTGGGCGAAAAGGATCGCATCGAGTTCATGAACAAGGTCGATGCGGAGACCGAACGGATACGGAAGATCGTGAAAAACCTGCTCGATTTTTCCAAACCCAAGGACGCGACGCCGAGCGAAGGGGACATCAATGCCGTTATCCAGAAGACGCTCACGCTCGTGCAGAACATGATCGATGTGTCGAACATCGAGACCTCGATCCACCTGACCGAGGGTTTGCCCCATGTGTTTGTCGATGAGCATCAGATCCAGCAGGTCCTGGTGAATCTGGTGACCAATGCAGTACAGGCCATGTCCACGGGCGGCAGGCTGGTCATTTCAACGAGGTCAGGGAAAAGCGGAAATTCCATAGAGATAGGCGTTGCTGATACGGGCAAGGGCGTAGCCCCCGAGTTCCTTCCCCATATTTTCGATCCCTTTTTCAGCACCAAAGGCGAAGGCGGCACCGGGCTCGGGCTTTCGGTCAGCTACGGGATCATCAAGAACCATCACGGAGAGATCAGGGTGGAGAGCAAGGTCGGCGTCGGCACGACGTTCACCATCGAGCTTCCCCGGTACAGGAAAGAGGAGACGAACAATGAGTAATCACAGGATCATGGTCATTGACGATGAAAAGATCGTGGGAGACATGGCAAAGCTGTCGCTGGAGCAGGAAGGCTACGCTGTAGAGACGTTCCTGAACGCCGAGCCTGCGCTGAAACGGCTGCAGGAAGAAAAATTCGACGTCGTGGTAACGGATTACAAGATGAAGGGCATCGACGGCATGGAGGTGCTTCGGACAGTGAAGGACCGCTATCCCGCGACCCAGGTCATCATGATTACGGCCTTTGCCAATCTCGATGCGGCCATTGAAGCGCTCAGGCGGGATGTTCATGATTTCTTCCCCAAGCCGGTCAAGATCAAGGAATTAAAAGCATCGATCAGCCGCGCGCTGGAGAAGCAGGGATAGCAGCATGAAGAGGATCGCCGTACATATGCGGACGTTTTTACGCGCCTTCACGGGGAGGCCGCGGCGCCGTCAGTCCTTTGAGCAGGTGTTCGGGAATTTCAGGGAGGTCCTCGACCGGAACAACCGCTCCCTGGAGATCATCACCGGTATGGGCGACACGCTGGGCGGGGACTATTTGTTCGACATCCAGTACGTGCGGCAGTCCTATGCCGAGCTGTACGCGGCAATGGGCGGATCGCTCGAAAGCTTCACGCGGCTGACCGAGGACCGCTATCCTCAGCTTACCGGCGTCCTTGCGGGCATCGATGAACGGATCAGGCATGTCATCGAAGAGAGCTTCCCGGAATCGAAGGAGCTGGTCCTTCCCTATGACCGGATCACGGGCGACGGACTGCGGGAGGTGGGCGGCAAGAACGCGAACCTGGCCGAGCTCAGGAACGTTCTTAAGATCGAGGTCCCCGACGCATTCGCGATCACGACCGGGGCTTTCGACGCATTCATGCGTCACAACCGCGTTTTAGAGAAGACAGGCCTTCCTGCTGACAGCGGCCCGGTGTCCGAAGCCATGCTCGGAGAGTTGTATGAGCTGGTGCTGCACGGGGCCATGCCGCCGGAACTCAGCCGCGCCATCGAACGGGCAGTTCAAAAGATACAGTCGCATTGCCCCGGATGCAGCATCGCCGTCCGCAGCAGCGCAGGAGAAGAGGACGGCGAGTTCTCCTTCGCGGGCCAGTTCGATACGGTCCTGAACGTGCCGCTTGATCCGCCCGAGATCGAGAAAGCATACCGGAAGGTGATCGCCAGCCTCTTCTCCGGCAAGTCGTCCCTCTATCAGGCACGGCTGGGCCTTCATCTCAAAGATATGAAGATGGCTGTTGCGTGCGTGGTCATGGTGGATGCAGAAGCGAGCGGGGTCCTCTACACACGCGATCCCGGGGGGGACGGTCACCGCATGGTCATCAGTGCAACGTGGGGACTGGGCGCTGCGATCGTCGAAGGCCAGGCTGAAGCAGATCTGTTCAGCGTCAGCAGGGAGGGCGGTCACGAACCGGTAAACTCGCGGATCGGTTCCAAGAGCTCCATGGTCGTGCCAGCCGAAGGAAGGGGTGTGGCTACCGTTGCCACGCCGGCTGATAAGCAGGGCCAGCCGAGCATCCTTCCCGAACAGGCCGCAGAGCTGGCCCGCCTGGGGCTCCGTGTCGAGAAGCATTTCAGGAGGCCGCAGGACATCGAGTGGGCCATCGACAGGAAGGGGAAGATCGTACTGCTGCAGGCGAGGCCGCTCCGGACGATCGAAGACAGGTTGCCTGCAGCTCACAGGGAGGCGGTCGACCCGGCCCGGAAGGTCATTGCAAAGGACCTGGGCGTGGCCGTACAAAAAGGCGCTGCTGCGGGAAAGGTCTTTGTCCTCAGGAACGAGCGCGAGCTTGATGCCATCCCGCGGGGCGCCATACTGGTTGCGCGCCACGACTCATCTCATTTCGTACGCGTCATGACCGAGGTGTCGGCGATCATCACCGAGACCGGAGCGCCGACGAGCCACATGGCGGCATTATGCAGGGAATTCAGGATCCCGACCGTGGTGAATGCGTCCGCGGCAATGGAACTGCTCGCTACGGGACAGGAGATCACGGTCACGGTGGATGGCGGCGGCGCGACGCTCTATGCGGGAGCGGACCAGCAGCTCGCCGAGCAAGCCATGCATGATGAGTCGACCATGGAAGAGCTGTTCGAATTCCGCAAGAAGCGCTATCTGCTGCGCTATATCGCTCCGCTCAACTTGATCGATCCGCTCCGGGACGAGTTCGTGCCCGAGGCCTGCAGGACCATGCATGATATCCTGCGGTTCATCCATGAAAAGTCGGTCTCGTCCTTGATAGAATATGCCGATTGCGTCAGGTCCGGCACGGTCCGGCTGGACCTGCCGATCCCTGCGGGGATCACGCTCATCGATATCGGGGGCGGACTGGACAACCCCGCGCGCGCCGACCATGTACCTGCGGAACGGGTCACCTCGGCGCCGCTTCGCGCGATCCTGAGCGGCATGACCTATCCCGGTACCTGGCGATCCGATGCCGTACCGATGCAGGTCCATGATTTCATGGCGAGCATGCTGCGCGTGCCGGACCTCATGTCCGATAGCAACGGACGGGTCGAAACGAACATGGCGGTCATATCACGAGAATATGCCCATATGAGCCTCAAGTTCGGCTACCACTTCATTGTGCTCGATTGCTTCTGCAGCGGGAACGCCCGGAACAATCATATCTATTTCCGGTTCACCGGCGGGGCCACCGACATGTCCAAGCGGTCGCGGCGGCTTCATCTGATAGCCCTGGTCCTGGAACACTATGGTTTTACCATCGGGACAAAGGGAGACCTGATCGTGGCGCGCCTTGCGAACATGCCGCAGGCCGAGATGCTGATCGTTCTGGACCAGGTGGGCAGGCTTATTTCCTTCACCCGTCAGCTGGATGCCGTGCTGAACGATGATTACACAGTGAAACGCTACGCTCGGTCATTCCTTGAAGAGAACTATGTCTACGCCGGTTCTGCACAACGTTAGCGCTTAAATCCAAACCTTCCCCCTTGGCCCCGCCTTCAAACGCTTATTCAATTACCAATAAAATGGAAAAAATTCGATATACTGGAATGCTTGTTTCTGCTACACTCTTCCATGTCGTTGTCTTATATTTGTTGGGTTAGGGTGAAGTCGTTCGGGCAGACCCCTACGAAAGCATATACCTGTAGAGGCTGGTTCCATTTAGTCAAAAAATGGTTAGGGCATCCTTCTTGTTGGGGTCGCTAACACCGAAAATCCGTTCTTTACGACTTAGCCCTAACTCGACAGTTACTGGTTATGTGTAAAAAGGAGGAAAAGTGCAAGTAGGTACATTGATATTGTTCTCAGGAAAGATGGGGGCAGGTAAATCTACTAAATCGAAGCAGGTTTCTCAAGAACGAAATGCTGTTCTGATCTCTGAAGATGAGTGGTTGTCAAAACTTTACCCAAATCAAATCACTTCATTTGATGATTACATGCATTATTCATCATTATTGAAACCACTTGTAAAATCACATATTTTGGATATATTGAAAACAGGTACAAGTGTGGTTATGGATTTTCCTGCAAATACTGTAAAACAACGGAAGTGGTTTAAGGAACTGATTATCGAAGCCAATGCGCCAAACGAGCTTATTTATCTAAATGTAAGCAATGACATTTGTTTGAAACAGATAGAGAAAAGGCGTTTAGAACGGACAGAAAGGGCAATCTTTGACACAGAATCAATGTTCATTGAAGTGACCAAGTATTTTCAGGAGCCCGATCAAAGTGAAGGGTTTAATCTACAAGTTGTGGTTCGAAACGCATAACAATACGTTCGTGTGGGACGCTTGTTTCGCTGCGCGCCTCACAACTTGAACGTTAGCCAAGGAGTGAAAATCAAATGACTCAAAAGAATGTTCTAGGGTTCTTCTTTGTTCTTAGTATTCTCGTCTTACTTTCTGGTTGCGCCAATCCTTTAAATAGAGCAACGTTCCAAAGATATTATCAGGCGGGCATCGGGGCAGAAAGCCAAGGTGATTACAATGCGGCAAAGGAAAATTATTATCGCGCATTGGTTAATGCGAGAATAGGTAATCTTGAACCTGAACTTCATGCAAGCAGCTCCTATTCTCTCGGCCGTATGTTAGGTGCGCTGTGTGACCGTGAAAACTCGAAAAAATTGTTACTAGAGGCTTTGAAGTTTGATAAAGAATCATCATGACCTGTTTATATGGATTTTTTTGAACTTGCTTATTTAAAATACGATCAGAATGATTTTGCACAAGCGGCGTCTTACTTTGCTGAAGCGATTCCTTTAGTAGATAATCAAAAATTTATAGAAACAGATCCTGGAACGTTTATCGGTCACTTTCAGCAATATTCTAATGCACTATCAAAGATAGGCAAGAATGACGATGCAAAACTATATAGCGACAGGGCGATAAAACTGACAGAGATGTATCCAAATATAAGACCGAAGGCGAAGAGAATTGATTACAACCAAAACTGTAATGGGAAGGCCCAGTAAACGGATGATAACAAGTAGTTCGAGTCCCGCGCTCTGCGGCGCGGGGCTCATCGCGGCGTTAGCCCTCACATGCCCCATCATTAAATGGAGAGATTGATGAAATGTCTGAACAGTTTGATGTTGATCAGTGCTATGTTGGTATTTACCGTTAACGCAATGGCGCAATCGCCAAAGAACAATCCTAAATGCGAACCCAACCCGGTGTTCAACCGTTTCGCAGGGGAAATGACGGGCAACTGCGATCGGGCGCGCTTCAAGGATCTCAACCTTTGGCGATGGAAGAAGGCTAATGACTCGAAATCCGGCAGCGAGTCGTTCAAGGTCGAGGGCGAATACTGGTATTACCTCAATCCCATTGAAAAGGACGCCAAAGGTCTGCATCCCGGCATATTGGAAGTGGTCCGCAACTTTGAAAATGCCGTGCGCCAGGCCAAAGGCGAGGTGCTGTCTGTCAATTCCAAGTTGGTGTACTACCGCTTGCGCAAAGGAAACGACGAGTTTTGGGGTGAGGCAGGTTGCGGGATGGAGAGCGGTTCAGGAGGATGTTCGGGAATATCACACCAGATCATTCGCGTAGCCGGCATGGAGCAGTCCGTCGTGGTTTCGTTCGAACAGATCGCCAAGGCGATGGGCGACGAGGGCAAGGTGGTTTTCTACGGCATTTACTTTGACAACGACAAGGCTGCGCTGAAATCAGAATCTGCCCCGACGCTGACCGAGATGGCAAAGTGGCTCATGACCAACGCCAGTGCGAAAGTCTTCATCGTCGGCCATACCGATATGCAGGGGTCTGTCGAACGCAACCAGAAATTGTCGCGCGATCGGGCGGCTTCGGTGATCACCGCATTGACCAGGGATCATGGCATCAAGGCCGACCGGCTTACCGCTGAAGGCATCGGGCCGTTGGCACCGGTGGCAAGCAATGCCGACGAGGCCGGACGGGCTAAAAACCGTCGAGTTGAAATGGTGCTGCGTTAAGACGCACTAATTAAGATCTACCGGAAGGAATTACGACATTGAAAGAGGTCCAGATCTATACTGATGGAGCATGCAAGCGCAATCCCGGGCCCGGAGGATACGGAGCCGTTCTCCGTTCTAACGGTCAGGAAAAGGTCCTTTCCGGCGGCTTTCGCCTGACCACCAACAACCGCATGGAAATGCTTGGCGTGATCGCAGCGCTCGAAAGCCTTTCAGGCGCCTGTGCGGTCACTATTACCAGCGATTCGAAATACGTTGTCGATGCGGTAACCAAGGGCTGGGCCCGCAAGT
>Ga0154443_1139_pt1 | contig 22270 bp, 19 predicted proteins | sample RifGroC2_FD_105636 | JGI IMG/M metagenome (GOLD analysis project Ga0154443, IMG submission 105636) | Nitrospirae bacterium GWC2_56_14
CAACCCGGCATTGATCCGCAAAACAGCGGAGGTGCGCAGCGCCCCCCAGATAGAGTCCGCCGAACTTGCCATAACCGCCAATAGCAGCAATACTCGCGCCCTGATCGGCAGCGTGCTGCTGGAACTCGCCCCGGCCGAACTGGCGCATCTGACCCGCGAAACAGCCATCAAATCCTTCAGCTTAGCCTTTGCCTTCTGGGTGATGGTCGCGGCTTTCGCCCATGTGGCGCTGCGCAAGGCTACCCGTTCCTTCAGCACCTTGATGGCGGGGATCGAGACCATGCGGGCCGGCAACTTTGCGGCCAGGATCGATGTGGACAGCGATGACGAGCCGGGCCGGGCAGCAGTGGCTGTCAACGAGCTGGCAGCCACGCTGCAGGAGCGCGACCGGGAAAACGCCCGGCTGCATGAGGAGCTGATCGACGCATTGCGCATGGAGGTGCAGGAGGAAAAGAAGCTGTTGATGGCCAAACTGATCCAGACCAACCGTATGACCTCCCTGGGGCTGCTCGCCTCCAGCATGGCCCACGAGATCAACAATCCCAACGGCTCCATCCGCCTGGCCAACCAGTATCTGGTCCGGGCCTGCAAAGACGCCCTGCCGCTGCTCCAGCAGATGGCCAATGAGGAAGGCGACTTCAGCCTGGGCGGAGTGCCCTTTTCCATCGCCCGCGAGGCTCTGGTTGATTGCGGCGCAACCATCGACCGCAGCACCGAGCGAATCGCCCATGTCATCCAGGATCTGCGCAGCTACAGCCTGGGCGAGCGCAATGAGTTTGTTCATGATGTGGACGTCAAGCAGGTTATATCCGGCGCCCTGACCATTGTCCGCTCCCACGGCAAGTATTCCGGCATGACCTTCTTCAGCGATGCGGAAGCAGAGCTCCCAGCCGTCACCGGCAGCCGGCACCAATTGGAGCAGGTGCTGATCAACCTGCTGCTGAATGCTATCCAGGCCACACCTGACGGCAAGGGCCTGGTGACTGTCTACGCCGACTGCGACCAAGTAAACAACCAGGTGCGCATCCTGGTCAAGGATGATGGCGAAGGGATCGCGCCCGAGAATATGAAACAACTGCTCGAACCGTTCTTTTCCACCCGCATCAAGCATGGCGGCAGCGGCCTGGGGCTGTTTGTCACCAATTTCATCATCAGCGAGCACAACGGCCAGATCGAATTCAACTCCACACCAGGCGCCGGCACAACCGTTACCATCCGCATCCCCATCAGCCACATTCCTCCGCAGGCATAAAAAAACCCGCACAGGGCGGGTTTTGCAAATTCCATATTCGCAATTCAAAAATCAAATTTAAGCCTAGTGCCATGTAACTCCTATTCTTTCGCATCAAACCCCTCTAAATCTCCCCTTATCAGGGGAGACTTCAAGGCTTCCCCCCTGATAAGGGGGGACCGAGGGGGGTTGGTTTTAGATGTTCCAGAGCACTAGCCTTCCATCCCGGCGATCTTCTTGTTAAGCGTGGGACGAGAGATGCCCAGCAGGTCGGCGGCCACGGTCTTGTTGCCTTTGGTTATGCGCAGGGCTTCTTCAATCAGCATCTGTTCCACGGAAGAAATGCGCGGGAATTCCTGGCAATTCATCTGCATCTTGAAATCGCGGTTTCGAATAATACGCATGCCCCGCTGCGAGGTGCCGTCCTCGGAAGCGAGACCCTGGAAATCATCCAGCGTAAGCAACGTGCCTGCATTGGAGCTTAGGGCGTTATGCACCAGATTGATCAGTTCGCGAACATTGCCCGGATAACTGTATCCTTCGAGGGCGCCCGAGGCCTGCTCGTCAATAAGCGGCACCTTGCGGCCAATTTTCCGGGCAGCGGTCTGCAGGAAGTGGTTTATCAGCAGCGGAATATCATCGCGGCGCTCCCGCAGGGGAGGAATCCGAATGTGATATCCGCACAGGCGATGATACAGGTCGCGACGGAATTTGCCCTGCTCAAGCATTTCGTTGAAATTGCAATTGGATGCGGCAATGATGCGGGCATCACTCTTGATCAGGGCATCGGAGCCGAGCCGGTAGTATTCCCGCTCCTGCAGCAACCGCAGCAGCTTGACCTGTGATGCGCTCCCCATGTCGCCGATCTCGTCCAGGAACAGTGTGCCGCCCTGCGCCTTGGCGATCAGCCCTTCCCGGGTAGTGTCGGCCCCGGTGTAGGCCCCTTTTTTATGGCCGAAGAGTGTGTCGTCCAGCATAAGATCGCTTAACCCGGCCACGTTCAGCGGCACAAATTCCCCGCTGAGCCCGCTGGCCTGGTGTATGGCCCGGGCGATCAGTTCCTTGCCGACCCCGGTTTCGCCGGTGATCAGGACAGGACTCGTCAAGCCGCCCATGGTTTCGATGATCTTGAAGATGGCCAGCATGCGCTGGTTGCAGGTGACAATATCAGCGAAGACCTCCGGCCGGCCCAGGTTTTCTCCCATCAGGTAGTCCTTGAGCCGTTGATTCTGGCTGGAAAGCTCGCTGAACTGGAACGCCTTGTTGATGGCCAGCAGGATCCGATCCACATCGATCGGCTTGGTGATGTATTCAAAAGCCCCTTGCTTGATGCAGCCGACCACGGTCCGAAGGTCATTGACAGCGGTCATGATGATCACCGGGATGTGCGGGTACTGCTGGACAATGACCGGCAGGAGGTCGGAGCCGCTCATTTCCGGCATGATCCAGTCCATCAGGAGAATTCCGACCCCGCCCTGTTCCAGTTTACCCAGCAGGTCGCGGCTCGTATTAAGGGTCATGACATTTTTTACGTCATTGGAAACAAGCATCAAACGCACTTCATTCAAAAAATCCACGTCGTCGTCCACCACCAGGACGGTCCGGGTAGATGCAACAGCTGTTATTTCCATGTGGCCATCCTCCATTCAATGCGCTGAAACCCAATACTGATTAACATGTTTTTATTCGCGAGTATAGCTCTAAACCGCAGACAGGGCTGTACGCGTCCAGCCATACAGCCCTGTCTGTTGAATTGATTATGTGCACAAAACCGGAAAGGTCAGACCGAAACAGCCACCTGGCGCGGTGAATCGATGTTTGCATTTAACCTGAAATTCGAATGGTTGGGATGACAACAATAAACACCGGAAGAACCGGCCGGGATGGCATAGCGGCATCTCCAGTTGTTGGCCGAACAGCGCGACAAATCGTTCAGCAAAGGTAATGTGAAGCATTCTTCCTGGTGGGGTTCGTAACCGATGGAATAGTGTTTGGTCATAGTCATATAGTCCTCCAAAAGTATCGGCAGCCTATACTGTATAACTGTACTCTCGATATTGAGAACGTCAATTAGACCAAAGTTCAGAATTGTACTTCAATGAAACGCAGGGCGATTTTGGATACATCGTAGCGGGCAACGATACTCTTGTATTCGCTGGGACACAGCGTCGGGTCGCTGCACAGCAGCATGCCGCAGGTCTCCCCCGGATTCATGTACTTGGGAAAGGAGTCGCTGCAAAACAATAACGCCCCGGAAACAGAGATGTTTTCAAGTACACAGGGATAGTTTTTGCCCTTGTAAACCAGAAGACATTTGTCTGAACAGGCGATTCTCCGCCCATGCCTGTTAATAGCGTACATTTAAGCCCCCTTGCCTCGTTTAGAATTCGACTTTTTTCCATCCACCCGTGTTTGATCTGAAAGCACACCCCCAAGTTAGATTTTCAACTTCACTTCCTACTAGATAAAGTATACTCCTCTCAATAAAATCTTGGACAACAGAATCTGAAAGCTGTGATGAGACACATGCTGCATGAAATAGCGGGGGGTGATGGGTTGATGTGGGTTATCATGGGGGAAGCTAGGGAATAAACGGATTTATGACGTATCAGCGGCCTGATTATGCGTCGTGCGTCGGACAGATGGGCTCTTATGAAAATGGCGGGCAAGGACACATGGTTTATGAAAAACATTAGTCAATAAATATCATGACTACGGCTTCCATCTACAGCCACATTTTAAACAGGTGACAATAGCTCTATTACTACCAACAAAACCACCCAAAAGACCTACCGGACCAAACATCAAACCACCAACAGCGGCTTTTCCTAATCCAAAACCTTTGTTTGTTGTGGTGAATGGATTTACAGCTTTACAAGCAGGACATGTAATAGGTGAGTTTGGGTCTGAAGCCCTGTATTTAGCCAGCATCTCTTGCTTATCAATCCATTTAGCCCTCTGATAATTCATCAGACCGCAACCCGGACAAAACAGCTCCTCGAACGGATAGTGCTTATTACAATCGCGGCATTCAGCAACATCCGGCTTATCTGGCGCGACATCGGCTTTAACGACCGGGCAACCACAATGAGGGCATGTAGATGCTTTATCAGATATTTCATGAGCACATTCTGCGCAAGGAGTTAATGCCATAATATCACTTAGATTAGTTATTAATTACATTCATAGGTATCATTAAGATAGGTAGCCCAGGACAGCAAGAAGGGATGATCCTCCTTTATTGCTGACATTCTCTGTATCAAACCTAGATTTACTACGGATCCGGTGCCGTCTGCAGCTATATCTACGCGTCCGGCAACCCAGTCAGAGCGACCACCAAAAGCTGCTTTAAAATAAAGGTCAATCTGGGCAGTCTTATTGTCATTATAAACATTACCTTCCGCTACAAACTGACCGCACTTTCTAAATCCTGTATTCATACGGCGAAACGATTCCTGGAAATCGTATTTAGTTTTAACGGTTTTCCAGCCAAAATCCTCATGGGTTAATTGACCTGCCGGTGTAATACATCCAGACAGCATAAAAACAGCAAAGAAAAAAAGTATGAACCTTTTTAGAGTTACTGTGCTCATCAGCCCATTCATTATAGCCCCCTTTTTTTACATCCTTCGCCCGCACCAAACAACTCTCCCGATGACATTCAACGAATCAACCGCCTCGCTCCCGATCCGCTCCGGCTCATAGATCGTGTTATCGCTCTTTACGATCACGCTGCCGTCCAGCTTGTGCTGTATCCGTTTCACCAGCAGCGCACCATTCAAGGATAACACATAAACCGCATTATCCTTGACGCCCTGGAAACTCATATCTATCAGAATCAGGTCACCCTCTGACAGCGTCGGTTCCATACTATCACCGGTCACATTGATCAGCGCCAAGGAAGACACAGGCACGCCCAGAGCATTACGTACCCAATCGGCACGGAACGACAGATGATCCACGATTTGTTCACTATGAATCATGGCCCCGCCGCCCGCGCTGGCGGCCACCTCGTAGCGCGGTATTTGGACGAAACCTTCCCCCAGTTCGCCCGTAATATCCGCTGTTTTGAGCCCTTCAGCCAGCGGGTAAGAAGTTTCGCCCCGTTTTATAGGCCCTATGCCATCCATTATATAATCAGTAAAGGACCCAAACTCACTTGCTATTTTACGAGCCCATTCCAGGTTGAATTTACCACGCTTTTTAACCCCAGCAACTGACTCTGTCGAAGAACCCACAAAATCAGCTAAATCTTTATATTTTACCCAGCCAGTGATCTGTTTAACTCGCTCCCAGGCAATTTCAAAGTTAGTTTTATCGACTTCCGAGTTCATAAGCCAAACTCGGAAGTTTGCACAGCATAAACCCGGAAGCTTCCGAGATTTGCAACATACTTAAAAATCATATAATTCATAAAAATAATCCTGAAATTGATTTTTATAACTTGGAAGTTAATTTTTAGATTGACATAACTAATTTGAAAGTTTATTTTCAGTCTAGCTTAACCACACACACTAGACACGATGAATACAAAAAAAGGAGGCGACCAATCATGGCAATAATTACCCGCCGCATAACCAAGCGTGGGGTCAGGATTCAGGGTTGTTTTTATATCTCCGAAGAACTTGCTCCACTGATAGGCCATCTGGTGACCGTGGAGGCACCTGAAGGCCCGCTGCCTCAAACGCTCTCCGTAATGTGCGAAACTCAATCTCTAGTGATTCGAGTGTTCCCAGAACTGCCTGAATACATTCGAACCGCAATGTCGGTTTTTCACAGTCGTCGATGTCGTAGAAATTGCGCGCCTTACACGAGTGTGCCATCTCACACGCACAGTCCTTGTCCTGATATGCCGTAGTGCCGGTGTACCTCTCATCCTCAAAAATGCCCAGCACGGAACCACACAAAGGGCAGTAGTTATAAGGTTCAGAAACAACGTATCCGCAGCCATCGAACGGACATTTATAAAGAACCATAACGCACCTCCAAAGGAAACCGATATGAACTACCTACAGCAATTGATCGACCTGCGCGGCCTTACCTGCCAGGACATTGCCACAGGCACCGGCTACGGCTACCACTCAATTCAGAAGACAGTCAAGGGCGTCCGGAGACACCCGCTGATCCGCGAGGCCATCGCAAAGCATCTACATATAGATGCTTTGCGCACATGGGGTCGCGGATCCGTTCTTTACCTCCGCAAACTGGTGGCCGTCGAGGCCAACCGGGTTGCCGAGGAAAAAGCGAAAACAGCGCGGGAAACCTTCCTCGCAAAGTACGCCGACCACGCAACATTACCCGCAAAACGAAAAGCGGTCAATGTCTAACCCGCATAAAAAAACAGACACAGCCGCAACCGGCCAGTTAAGCCTGTTCGAGGCCGTCATCCGTCAGGAAATGGCCGCACAGAGCGCCCCGGTTCCCGGCAGCCTCAATATCAAATACCAGATAATTGCGGCTTTAAAATCCGCTCTGGGTAACGCAGGCAAAACCCGCGAAAAGATTGCCGAAGAAATGACCCTTTATACCGGTGAAGACATCACAGTCGACATGATCAACACCTGGTTGGCCCAGTCGAAGCAGAAACACCGCTTTCCGTTGGAGTATTTGCCCGCCTTCCGCAAGGCCACCGACAATCTGGAGGTGCTCAATGTTACCTCCCTTGCATGCGGAGCCTTTACCCTGCGCGGCCCGGACGCGCTGCGGGCGGATATCCGGAAACTGGATGAAAAGAAGAAAGCCAAGGCCGAAGAAACCAAAGCCCTGGAGAACGAAAAGAAGAGGCTGGAAACCCTGCTGCAGGAAGTCGAGGCCCGCCCATGAAAACCCATTACACCGCCAAAGAGCTGGCCGGATTGCCGGGATTGGAAATAACAGAACGCGCTATCAGGGATAAAGCTGAACGTGAGTCATGGGAGTCCCAAAAGCGCGCAGGCAAGGGCGGTGGTTGGGAATATGCCCTAGCCTCCCTCCCCGCCGCCACTCGCAAGGCCCTGGCCACCCTCAACACCACAGTCGGCTACGACTCGCCCGGTATTCAGGCCGCCACCAACTACGCCGCACAGATCCAGCTCTCTGCAGAGGAAAAGGAACGGCAGCGTCAGAAGGCCCGCGCCGAGAGCCTGGCGATGTTCAACCGCCTCCCTGATTGGAAAAAACAGACCGCCAAAGCCAAGCTGGCCATCATCACCGCCTGCCACCATTACATCGTCAGCCATCGCCTGGCCAAAACCGCCGGCCAGAACAGCTTTGCCCACGAATACAACCTGGGCCGGATCGACGTAGCCCCCTGGGTGCGGACTGAGATCGGCCACCTGCACCCCGGCACCCTGCGCAAATGGATCACCGAAGAGTACGAGCTGGGCGTCATGGGGCTGGTGGATTGCTACGGCAACCGCAAAGGGCAGAGCAAGATCGAGACCTACTTTCTGCACGGACAGGACGGCCGGCCGGTAATGAAGCGGCGTGAAGACGACACATCCGAACCGGTGGCGCCCATGGCCGAGAAGATTCAGGCGCTGCTCCTTACCTACACCAAGATCGGCGAAGCTGATCGGGAAGGACTGGAGGTAGCCGATACGACCTTCCAGCTGGCGAGCGGCGCAACCGGTGATGATGAGTTGGTGGTTGAATTTTCCTAATTGACAATCCTTGGCTGACATAGTACAAGGCACAAAACAGCAAAAGCCCTTTCTCCCACCCAACCGGAGAGGGGCTTTTTTTGATTTAAAGCCGCTTTAAACCATCAAGTCCCCCGCCTGTTTTATCCTTCCCTCCATATTCATCCCGGAGGGACAACATGTCAGACAAACAATACACCATAGGCGGTCAAGCCTGGGTTCAGCGGCCATTGGTCCTGGGCCAGTGGAAACAGTTAATGGAGCTCCTCAAGGGGCTGGCCATTCCGGCCGGTGCCGGCATCCCGCAATTGATTGCCATCGTCGGCGACCGTCTGCCATTGGCCCTGGCCGTGGTGCTGATCGAGGAGGGGAGCAACCTGCGCGATCGTTTCGGTCTGCGCACGGTAGCAGGCCCGGACGGCACACAGATCCCGGAATGGTATCAGAACCCGGAAGTCATGCTGGAGATCGCCAACGAGATCGAGGCCGGCATAGACGCCGATACGATCATGAGGGTGGTGGATGATTTTTTGTCCTGCAACCCGGTCAGCTCGATTTTGGAAAGGCTGATGGGGGTACTGCAGACCGCCGGGCAGATCCGGGCGATGACATCGATGCAATCGACCTCATCGTCGCCTGCCTCTCCGGAGGAGACATCACCCGACGAGACAAAATCCTGTGGGGATTCACCCCTAGAGACTGCATCCCCTACCTCCGAATCCACGATCGCAACATCATCTACCGTGAATCAGTCATCGGCCTCTGCCGGGGACTCGGCGTGAAGGTGGATGATAAAGGATCCAAACCCAAACCCAATCCGGTCCTGCGCACGCAGGCCATCGGCGAATATTGCCATGGTGCCGAAGTAGCGGAATGCAGGACCTATTACGGCCGCGGACTGGAACGGATCTGCGCCACCTGTCCGGACTAAGATTTAAGTCCGGTTTAACACCCCTTTAGAGGTCCATTTATGCAGCAAGACATGCGACTGCAACTGATCATCGAGGCATTCAACCGCACCCAAACGGCCTGGACTGAACTTACCGTTCAAACTGAAAAGGCCAAGGCCGAGGTTGTCGGGCTGAATGCGGCCTCCGCCTCGAGCGGCAACGTCCTGGATGCGGCCGGTAAAAAGGGCGCTCAAGGCATGGGACAGTTGAACCTGGCTGCCCAGGAAAGCGCCGAGCGCATGAAAAGGGTTGGGTTGTCGGTGGCCGCCTTCAGGGGCTATATCGCCTCGGCCCAGGCCGAATTACCGGCTCTGCAGGGCAAAGTCGCCGCCCTGAAAACACCTCTGGACCTGGTGAGTGTCGGGGCTGTAGCCGCCGGCAATGCCCTGGCGGAGACCGGTAAAAATGGCGGTCAGGGACTAAAGCAGATTCATGATCAGGCTAGTAGCGCTCATTCGATGCTGGGCCAGATGGTGCAGATGGCCATTGTCATGGGCGCCATCCTGGGTTCGAAAAAACTGGCTGAAGGGGGGATCGACTACAACCGCACCCTGGAAAACTCGAAACTGGGTGTCGCCGCCATCATGACCAGCATGGGCGTGATCACCGATCAACAGGGGATGGTTCTCCAGGGACAGGAAAAGTGGAATGCCTCACAGCAGATCACTGTCGATGCACAACACGAACTGCAGAAGATCGGAATCACTACCGCTGCAACCTATGAGGAATTGGTCCAGGCGTATCAGGGTATGGAAGCTCCGATGCTGTCTGCAAAGATCAATTTTGCGGATAGCTTGGAATTGACCGGGCTGCTGACCAATGCGGTCAAGTCGATGAGTTTGCCGCTCAATCAGATTGTTCAAGAGGGCCGCGATATCGTCTCCGGCACGATCGACATGAACAGTCAATTGGCCCGCAGCCTGCAGATCACCAACGAGGATGTCAAAGGCTGGCGTGAAAAGGGAACCGTCTTTCAGGAAATCAAGAAGCGCCTGGAGGGTTTTACCTATGCCTCCCGGGAGTTTGAAAAAACTTGGGACGGCGCCTGGTCGAATTTTAAAGACGTTGCCCAGAAGGCTGTAGGGGAAGGCTCCACCCCCCTTTTCGACTTCCTTAAACAAGAGATGATCAAATTCACCAACGACATGGTCAATATCACCCGTGACGCCAGCGGGAAGATTCTCGACATCCAGGTCAAGCCCGAGGTGACAGCAAAGATCCGCGAACTGGCCGAGGACCTGAAAAAACTGATTAAGATGCTGGAACAAGCAGTTTCATGGGGCAGTAAGCTGGCAGAGCCGGCCATCTGGCTGGGTGTTGCCCTGGGCATCGGCAAGATAGCCCTGGCCATCGACGGCATGTACAAAACCATCGCTGCCGGTGAAACACTGGCCGCCGGCAGTACCCTGATGCGCCTCATCAAAAATCCGCAGCTGCTGCTGGCGGTAGCGGCCATTGCCGGAACTGCATACGCCGGCAATCGTGCCTACGACAACGTCCAGGTGTCGAAACGCGCTGATGATATCCGCGCCTCGCTTGGCCCTGCTAATCCGGCGCTGAATGTCGATCAGCTCCAAGGCCCGCAGCTTAAAAAAGTCCTGGAAAAATTTCCGGCCGCGACAAATGAAGAAATAGCAAAAATGATTCGGGGCGGCGGCATCAAACTGTCCGCCCCTGATTTTTCCGATTATTACTCATCCCCGGATTACAAGGTTTACATCGACGAAAAGCTCAGCAAGCAGCTGATCGACCCCGGCAAAGCTCCTTTTAATATCACCGGGCCCAATAAGGAGTCGGCCGAAGCGAAAAAGAAACGGCTGGCAGCCGAGCGCGCTGCCGCCAAAAAAGCCAATGACGATGCCATTGCCGAAGCCGAACTATTACAGCGCCAGTCATACGGCACTATCGACCAAGCCCGCGAGGAGGACCACGAAGCCAACAGGGGATGGCTGCATAAACAAAAATTGCTGCACGAGGAAGAAAAGATCGATGAGGCGGCCTGGATCGAAAGCCAGCGGCAATTCAAGCTGGCAGAATCCATGATCGATGATGATGCCATCACCAAAAAGATATTGGCTCTGAATGCCGAGTGGGAGGCGAAGAGCAGCCATTATGCTGACGGCAAGGCGCTCGACTCGGCCTACGCCGCCTATTCCTTGCAGTACGACAAGCTGATGCTGGATGCCACCAAGGCCACGAATGCCGAGCTGGTTGCCGGCGATGAAGCGCGGATAGCCGCCGCCAAGCTCAAAAAGAAGACCGAAACCGAAGCGGCCAAAGATGCCGCCGATGCCGCTAAATCCCGCAAGGCCGCAGCCATGGCAGAGACCGCCCACCAGCTGGCGCAGCTCGACATAGCCGAAAAAACCCGCGAGACCGGCAAAATCGATGCAATGTCCCGCCGAAAAGAGCTGCTCGAAGAGCTGCTCAGCCTTCAGGAAGCCGATCTGGCTGCAATGAATAAAACTGCAGACCCTCAAGCCTGGCTATCGCAACAGGCCGCCATCGACGGTACCCGCCAAAAGCTGCTCGACCTGCAACTGCAGGCACGTGACCTATCCAATGACATGGCCGGCGGCTTCCGTGAGGGATTGCTGCAATACGTGGATGAAACCGGCGGTGGCTTCAAGCGCATGGTGGATTTGGCCCAGTCTGCCGCCCAGGGCATGGAAGCGGCCTTCAGCGACTTCTTTTTCGATGCCATGACCGGCAAGCTCAAATCGTTTGGCGACTACGTCATGTCGTTTCTCAACTCGGTGGCCAGGGCCATGGCCAACATGATGGCACAGAGTGCCGCCCAGGGGATTGTCGGCAGCCTGGCGGGCCTGTTCAGCCCCGCAAAACCCGTCGCCGCTTTGGCTCCGGTGACGAAATATGCACACCAGGGAGGGCTGATCCTGCATGACGGCGGTTTAGTCGTTCCCCGCTTTCATTTCGGCGGCCTTGCGTCTGATGAGGTGCCGGCGGTACTCCTGAAAAAAGAGCGGGTTTTATCCCAGGAACAAAATGTGCTCTTCGAAAACTTCGTCAACAAGACTTCAGGCGGCGCTCCCAACGTGGCGGTCATCATCCATAATCAAACCGGCCAGCCCATGTCTGCCAAGCAGTCCGGCACCCCGACCTTTTCAGCCGGTCAATGGGTCATCGATGTGGTGGCCGACAACATTTCCAACCATGGCGTTCTTGGCCAGATGCTGGCGAGGTAGATATGCCCGATAACACTTTTCCCGCCCCGGCCTGTTCTCCGGAACCGTTCGACACCACGCCGATCGACAACACCATGCGCAGCAAAAAAGAGGCCGGCTACGTGAGCACCCGGCAGCGCTTCACCCGCCAGACATACATTTTCGGACCGATCAGCTATCCGGTGCTCCTGGCAGCCGAGGCGGCTGCCATCAAGTCCCATGACGATGCGGTCGGGGGCTGGAAGATCTTCCCCTGGACGCACACGGAGCTGGGTACCACCCACCAGGTGCGCTACGGCGAAAACGGACGGCCCAAATTCAAGCGGGTCGGTACCGGCGGCCTGCGCAGCTGCAGCTTTACCCTGGAGGAAGCATGAGCCTGTCCGATCTGCCCATTGCGTTGCGCCAGGCCGTAACCTCCCTGGACAGCCCCGGAGCCTGGCTGACCCTGCTCGACCTGGTGATCGAGGGCGGGCCGACCTTTAACCTTTGCAACAACAACGAGGACATCGAATTTCAGGGGCGCACCTACAGCGCCTTCCCTTTTGCGCTGCAGCCGCCCAAGTCAACCAATACCGGCGAGATCACTACGGCCCAGATCATGGTTTACGACGTGGGCCGGGCCATCCGGCCCCAGCTGGCCAAACTCAACGGCGGGGTCGGCTCCACGGTGCGGGTCTATTACGTCAATTCCGAGCTGCTCGGTGAAGACTATTCCAAAACCACGATCGATTTTTCGGTGCAGTCCGCCACCGCGCCGGACATGCAGATCATCATCAAGCTCGGCATGCCCAACCCGCTCCGCCAGCGCTACCCCGAGGACCGCTACATCGCCGCCCATTGCAACTGGCAGCCCAACGGCGCCGAATGCGGCCTGACGGGCATAACCTGCAACCGCACCTACGACCGCTGTGCCGAGTTGGACAATAATCGCCGCTTCGGCGGCAAGCGCGGCATGGACGGCAACAATCTGAGGTTGGCATGACGATACAGACTCTCCAATACGGCGACCTGTTAGGCCTACCTTTTCGCTACCATGCCAGCGGTCCTGACGCCTATGACTGCAAAGGGCTGGTGGCCGAGCTGTACCGGCGTCTCGATGTGCCTTTCCCGTGCTACGACAGCAGCGAAGATCCCGCCCTGCAGCATGCCGGCTTCATGGATGGCCTGGCGCGCTACACCACGCCGATCGCCCTGCCGGAGCCCTACTGCCTGGCCATGTTTTCAATCAATCAGCCCTATGTGCATCACTGCGGCCTGGTGTTGCCTGGCCTCTACAAATTTTTGCATGTCCGCCAGCATGTCCGGGTCTGCACCGAGCGGCTGGACTCGCCGGAGTGGGCGCATCGCCTGCGCGGGTTTTACCGTTTAATCCCTCTCGATCCCGGGGGAAGCAAATGAAAACCTATACCCTCACCCGCATCCACGATCCCTTCAATCGCACCGACAAGGATGTCGCCACCTACGAATACCGGGGCGAACCGCTCTCGGTGCTCCGCGAACGCCATCTGCCGGCCGGGGTCGAGTTTGTTTTCTCGGTCGGCGGGCGGGTGATCCCCGAGGGCCAGCTCTCAGAGGTGATCCCGCAGCCGGGCGAGTTTGTAACCTGTCTGCCGGTCCTGGGCGACGGTGGCAACGGCAAGCAGATCGGGACGCTGATCGCCATGATCGCCATCAGTGCCCTGGCGATCTGGGCGGCTCCGGCCCTGGTTGGAACGCTGGCGATCCAGATGTCCTCGGTCATCGGACAGGCGGCTGCCGGTTGGATGGTCGGCGCGGGAATGGGGATCATGTCCGGCATGGTGGCCGGCGGCCTGATGGTGGCCGGCGGAATGTTGGTCAATGCCGTTTCCCCGGCCGCTCGGCCCACGATACCGTCTATCGGCATGGATTACGGCAAATCTCAGCTCTATGGCTGGAATCCGCAGACCATTCAGCAGCAAGGCGGGGCCATACCGGAATGGTTCGGCCGCAACAAGCTCTACGGCAACATCATCGGTTCCTACATCGACACCGATGGCGATCAGCAATATTTAAATGTACTGATCTCCCTGGGTTATGGCCCGTACAATGATATACCTGCCGCCACCATGCAGATCAACGACCAGCCGATTTCAAATTTCAGCGGGGTCACCCCCGAAGTGCGCTTGGGACACCTGGACCAGGAGGTAATTTCCAGGTTCTACGCCACCAAGACCGACTACCCCCTCTCCCGTAAAATCACCACTGTTGCGCCGGTGGTCTACACGACCGAAACCGGCAATTTCGATACCCTGGAAATCGAGGTAGCCTGTCCGCAGGGCCTCTATAGCGTCAACAACAACGGCGGGTATGATGCCGTGACGGTTCAGGCGCGGGTGGAGATCAGCCTGCATGGCGCCGATCAGTGGCGCAACATCAGCGTCACGGCGGAAAATTATTATGCCACCAATTTAACCCGCTGGTCGGCCGGCTATTGGGTCAAGAGCGTCACCAAGCCGGTGGCCGGTGCTCCGCTGCCGAGCAGCTCCAAACTATGGTATGAAATCCAGGCCGGGGAAAACGTTTATCTGGGCTATCACGAATTTCCCGCTGATCCGGCCGGGGGTGGACTTCCGTACTGGGCCTGGACGCCCAACCATAATGTGGGTGAAACCCTGGCCGGTCACCCGGAGGCACAGTGGCGCTGGTTTGATGGCAGCACTGAAATCAACCTGGTCCAGTCGACCGTTGACTATTTTGATCTGACCGGCAATGCCGCCAAGCCTTTGCGTCGCACATTCAAAGCCAGTAACCTGGTGCATGGCCAATATGATGTCAGGATCACCCGCCTGTCCGCCGACTCCCCTGATTCCAACGTAAGGCTGCAGTCCGGACTCTATCTGAGCAAAGTCAGCACCGCCACTCCCGACGCCCAGGAATACCCCCGCGAGGCCCTGGTGGCGCTGAGGGCTTTATCCACCGATCAACTCTCCGGCTCGCTGCGCTTTTCGGTGATTGCCGATTGCAAGTTGATCCGGGTCTATGAAGATTCCGCCTGGAGCGTGCGCTACAGCAACAATCCCGCTTGGGTCATGTGGCACATCTTCACCCGGCCGGTTTTCGACAACAATCTGGCGGTGATTCGCTACGACGGCTACGATCCGACCAAACTGGACCTGACCAAATTTGTGGAGCTGGCCAACCGCTGCAACCTGCCGGTGCCGGACGGCAACGGCGGTACCGAGCCGTTGTTCCAATTCGACGGCGGCTTCGACAGCGAGGGTAACGTCTGGTCCGCGGCCATGCAGGTGGGTGAGGAGTGCGGCGCGGTACCATTCTGGAACGGTTTCCGCATCACCCTGGCGATCGATCAGCCGGCCGTGCCCGAGGCCGGCTTCGGTATGGGCAGCATCGTCGAGGGGAGCTTTGAGGAAACCTGGCTGCCGATCGCCGACCGGGCCACCGAGGTGGAGATCTCCTTCAGGAATCAGGTCGAGGATTACAAACAGACGCCCTACACGGTGATGGATCCGGACACGCCGGCCATCAGCCCCAATAAAACCCAGCGCCAGGCGGTGGGCATCACCCGCAGCAGCGCTGCCTGGCGCTACGGCCTGCGCAAGATCAAGTGCAACCAGGTCCTTTTGTGCGGCATAAAATTCACGGTCGACATTGAATCGATCGCCTGCACCCTGGGTGATTGTTTCAACTTCAGTAATGATTGGCCGCAATGGGGATTTTCGGGCCGGGCGGTTGCCGCCACCGTCAATACAATTACCCTGGACCGTCAAGTCACCATCGATGCCGGCAAGACCTACCAGGTGATGATTATCCACAGCGACGGCAGCAGTTCCACCCGTAGCGTGACCGACGCACCCGGCACCTATGAAACCCTGACCGTGGCCACGCCGTTTACGTTGCTGCCGGAGTTGTACGATCAGTATTTTTTCGGCGAGACCGAGCTGATCGCCAAGCCCTTCATCATCACTAAATTAGAACCGACCGGGGAGCTGCAGGCCACCATTTATGCCCTGGAATACAACGACACCCTGGAAAACGTCTATTCAGGCGCACCGGTCCTGCCAACTCCCAATTATGCACTCATAAATTCCCTGCCGTCGGTGACCGACCTGAATGCCGTCGAGCGGATCGTAGATCTGCCCGACAACAGCCAGCGGGACGAAATCATGGTGTCCTGGAAAAACCCGCTTAACAGCGCCTTTAAAGGGGTTGAAATATGGATTAATACAGGTGGCGGGTATGTCTATGCGGCTACCAAGGAAGATGAGGAATACAATTTTACCGTCGATAAGCCGGGCAACATCTCCATAGCAATACGATCGATAAATTTGGCCGGTGAACGGCAGCAATTGGCAAATGCTGAATTGTTCAGCATTACGGCTGTCGGGTTCATTGCCGAGATTCCCGTCCCCAGTGGATTGCAGATATTCGGCCAGGCTAACAACCCCGAGTTTGTCGGCCGGGATCTCAAGCTGACCTGGAACAAACCGGCCGGGCGGTCGGCCTCTGTTGCTAATGGCTCGGCCGGCACGGCATCGTCTGACGCCTGGTTCAAATGGTTCGAGGTGGTCATAAAGGATGCCGGCGGGACAATCAGACGCACCGAACAGCTCATCACCCCGCAATATATTTATGATTACGAGAAAAACTATTCCGACGGCCAAGAGATTCCCTCCCGCAATCTCATCATAGAAATCAGGTCGGTTTCCAAGCTGAACGGTAAATCCGATCCCGCCCGGCTTACTGTCTCCAATCCGGCGCCGCCGGTCGTGGCGCTGACCCTGTCGGCCGAATTCAAAGGGTTCAGCGCCAACCTCCAACCCTCGTCCGTGCCGGATATTGGCGGCTACGTGATCCATGCCTCGCAAGCGGCCGGATTCGCGCCAGCGGAAAACACCCTGGTCAATCGCGGTCCGGAGACCTATTTCCGCTATGCCGTGCCGTCCACCGGCACGTGGTACATCAAGGCCGGCGCCTACGACACGTTTGGAGAGGATCTAATCAACTATTCTCCCCAGTATGCGGTGACCATCCCCGACGCCCAGATCCTGCCGGACGATCTCTATACCACCCTGCGCGCCGACTTTCTTATCCTGGACTCGATATTTTACTTCGGCGACAACGGCGCCGATCCTACGCCTGCAACCGAGACAACCTTGTATTGGTCGGTCGGCAAGGTCGCCCGCGCTGCTAATGTTTATACCCTTGCGGCCGGTAATCTGGCCAATGCCGTCGGAAAGTTCGTGATTGCCACTCTGACTGCTGGGAGTGCCGTTCTTTCTCTGACCGACATCAACGCCGGCATTCCTGCCCTGAATAACAACCAGATCATCATTGCCTATACCTCCGGCACTCCTAACAGCGCCGGAAATTACATCTGTTACGTGCGCCAGGCTAATAGCGTCCAGTTCGAGGGTGCCAATATCCGTGACCTAACCGTGCTATCGGCGCTGATCAAGGATATCACTATTGACAACGCCACCACCGAAACATTGTACTCAAATTTGATCACGGTGCTGAACCTGGTGGTTGGCGATAATGTAACCATGGGGCCGGATGCTACCATCTCCTGGAGCAAAGTCAGCAGTCCACCCGCCATCCCTACTGATACAACGGACTTGACCGATGGCGCCAATCTGGGGGGAACAGCCGATTGGTCGGGAGTTTCCGGCCGGCCCAACACCACCTATATTGACGAAAACGGGGTTTATACAGGGACACTAAGTGCTGACAAAATCGTGTCGGGTACTGAAATAAAAATTGACTCCACCGTAGATGCCGTCCTATCGGCATTGGTTGTAGGCGTTGATTCGATTAGCAAAACCCCGGCCACTATTTACAATACCTCGCGAAGTTCAACGCAGGCGGCACTGACTATAATTCAGGGCCAGAAATTAGGCAGTCCTTTATCATCCGGCCCCGCCCTCGTGGCGACCTCACGCGGAAATTATGGTGCCGTCCTGAACGGTGGTTTAGCCCCCTTGCTTTTAACCCCCATCGAGGATGCCTCCCCGCCCACCCATTCCGCCGCAAAAGGGGCTATATTTTTGACCTCTGAGTGTGTGATGTACGTAAACAAAAGCCAGCCATCACCGGGCACCACCTGGGAAAAGATAGGATCACAATGAAAATTATCAATCAGGAGGGTTTAAATAATGGCTCAATATAAGACCGGCTCGGTCAACGTTACTAACGGTTCCGTCACTGTTGTCGGAGTCGGCACAGCTTTTCTTATCAACGTCGCCATCGGAAATTCAATCAAGGTAGCCGGAATCGATGTCACCTATCAGGTGGCTTCGGTTTTGGCCGATGATCAATTGACCCTGTCCGCCCCTTATCAAGGTGCAACTGCAAACAACGCGGCCTATCAAGTGGGTACCGGGTTCACTGACAATTTTAGCCTGGTCGAAATTGACGATGGTGACAATGACTGGCCGTACCACCTGACAGCCGGTGTAATCCGGCCCCTGGACACTATCCTAAAGGCGATCGCGTCCAGTAATTTCAAAACTACCGAACCGGCCATAAAGTTTGCGGGCATGCCCTGGGCTGATGCGACAAGCGGATACATGAAATTCAGAAACACCGCTAATACGGCCTGGATCAGTGCCTGGAAACTCGATGGTAGCGCGGGGGGCTTGTTTTCACCCATTGCAGGCCCTGGTAGTTTACAGGCCTTTGCTACTGGTGCGCTGACGGCGACTTCTGTAATTACGTCAGGGGATGGGCGTGTAGGCTCTGCTACAACTATTTATAATGCCCGATTTGAAGTAATCAAAGGGGCTGCTGCTGCGTATGAAACTGTTGGAGATGAATTTACGCAGGCATCGGCAAATAAAACTTTAGGGTTAGGCACTGGTGGCTATCGTAATGTTATTACTATAAACGCAAGTACAGGTTCGGTTGCTGCAACCAGATCAACTACAGGTTTATTGCTTAACTCCTTTTATAGCTCCAATGCGTATGCTGCTGCTTCCCTGCTTGTAAACTGCAATACAGGTAATGGCACAATACATTTTTACACTGGTGCAGGTTCAGTTGAGACACCTATAGAACGAGCGGTGATTAGCTCAACTGGCCTTGCTGTAACAGGTGCGATAAGTGCAACAGGAACAATAAGCAACACAAAAACCACAGCAGTTCTTGCTGACGCAATGCTTCAAAATTCTGTGGGCTCATGTCAAATTGGTGTTAACAGTGCAGGAAACGCTTTTGTAGGTTCTATAACTACAGATAAAAATTTTCTACTTTATGCAAATAATGTACTAAAAGCAACACTATCAGCCACGGGTCTTGCTGTAACGGGTATTGTCACAACCACTGATGTATTAACTGTAGGCACTACAAATGCCACATCAGTAATTCAAACAGGCGGGACTAATACTCACTTATATTTAAAGGCAGTCGGCGCAGCCGGTTCAGTTGTCTTAGTAGCAAATGGTACAAATATAGCGACAGCTTCCCCAGTGACAGGTTTTAGTGTAACAGGACTTACCACTACGACAACGCTTAGAATTAATACAGCACCAACTGATTCAGCAGCAACAGCATCTACGCATAAAGTAGCAGTTAACTTAAATGGTACTGCGTATTATTTACTTGCTACAACTTAAGCGTATAAGCACTCTTACCACAGCTAGGCTTATAACCGAAAAGGAGAACCTTACTCCCTGCTGTGGTAATAACTATAAGGACTATCCAAAGGAGATAGAAATGAAGAAGAAGGACTTGTTTATGTTGTTGCAAGGACTAAATGACGTGGCTGATTTTTCCGGGGCTAAATTCGCGTACGCCATTGCTAAAAACATTAAGCTGGTAGAGGACGAATGTAACCTGCTGAGAGGCTTAACCAAACCCAATGATGCGTTCATGGAATATAACGGAAAAAGAGAAGCGCTCGCACAAAAGTACTGTGAAAAAAACGAAGACAATACACCAAAAACCAACGATAACGAGTATGTCATGGGCGTTGGAAAGTTAAAATTCAAACAGGAACATTCGGCTCTGCTTATTGAATATGCGGACGCAATAGCCGAATACAATAGCAAGCTGGCTGACTTCAATGCGCTGCTTGAAGAAAATGCGGATATTGAATTATTTAAAATCAGTTCCGAGTTACTTCCGGACGCGATTACGCCAAAACATGTTGTGGCAATAATGGCAGTAATCGAGGAATGAAAGTGATTGTACATTAACAGAAGAGGCAGCGGCCGACCCGTACTGGCATACGAATCAGCCGCCGACCCACAGAGCAAAGCTGTGAGCCAACCAAGGCTGCCCCGCCCCGATCGAGGCGAGGGGGAGCCTAACACAAAACCATTTAACCTGCAATGGAGGCTCATAGATGAAACAGCATTATCCTGTATTGGCGTGGCCGGGTGGCAAGCGCCGCCTGGCAAAGATCCTTTTACCTATCATTGAATCACGACCGCACACCTGTTATGTAGAGGCATTCTCCGGGGCGGCATCAATGTTGATGATGCGCAACCCGGCCGAGGTTGAAGTTTTAAACGACATCAACACTGAACTGGCTAACCTGCATCGAGTGATCAAATGTCACCTTGAGGAGCTAATAAAACAATTCAAGTGGTCGCTGGCCAGCCGGCAGTTATACGAGTGGTCCAAATCCACGCCGGCAGAAGTATTGACCGATATACAACGCGCAGCGCGTTTCCTGTTCATTCAAAAGCTATCATTCGGGGCGAAGGTTACAGGCCAGACCTTCGGCATCTCTCCCAGCTCTCCACCTCGGTTTAATTTACTGCGGTTGGAGGAAGATCTTTCACAAGCTCATTTAAGGTTGTCGCGGGTATGGATTGAAAGCCTGGACTGGCGTGAATGCATGCGGCGCTGGGATCGTGAATACACGTTGTTTTTGGCGGACCCGCCATATTGGAAAACAGAAGGTTACGGGGTACCGTTCCCGATCGAGGAATACGAAAGGCTGGCCGAGGTGATGGCCACCTGCAAGGGTTCAGTGGTTTTGACCATCAACGACCACCCCGAGATGAGGAGGATATTCAAAAAATTCAAACACCAAACCGTCGATATCAGCTACACAATCGGCGGTGGCAACAAGGGCTGTAAAAGGAGAGAACTGATCTTTGAAAATTGGTGAAAACCGAAGCCAAAAGCAAGGGGGGTTAAACTGGCGTTTAACCCCCCTAAAATTCCCCCCGGAAATTTTACAAACCATGTGGCAGATTTCATAAACCATGTGCCGCGTTACAAAAGCTCCTGTGAACCGTTGGGCAAAATAAAAAACAGGTGGCCGGCCTGCTTGGCCAACCACCTGTTATTATGGCGGAAGAGGTGAGATTCGAACTCACGGAGCTGTTACACTCGGCGGTTTTCAAGACCGCTGCCTTAAACCACTCGGCCACCCTTCCGTTATTACTCCTGTTACCTGTTGTTTTCCCTCAAATCTCTCTTGTGTTGCTAATTTGGCTCCAAATGTGTCGTTGTATGTACTATGAGGAAGGGCAAAAAGTCAACTGAAACGACACAGCGACTCAAAATCTCCTGCATTACATGTTATCAGTCATGTTTTTTGTGTTTTTTGTGTTTCTTATAATGCCCCTTGTGCTTGCCACGGTCGCCCTTTTCCTCGTACACTTTTTCCTTTACAATAACCCGCTCCCTCTCGATGACCCTCACTTGCGGGGGCGGGGGCGCCTGGGGAGTGCCGACCTGGACTCTGACGTTGGGAGTGCTGACATCAACACTCACGGCCAAGGCAAAACTTGCGGTTAACAGGACAACTGACATACTCACTATCACTTTCTTAATCATGAAATTCTCCTTCATATTTGGGTGTGACTGATAAACTGTGAGTATACTCGGAAAATATTTTTTTAAACAGGCTGTAAATTCATTTTTCCAGTGCTATGCTATACACAGATGGAAGAAGCTAAAAAAACCTGTACAAGGGGGGCGATACCTATCGAAGATACTCCACCATGCGGGAACCTACAGAAGAAGGCAACATTGCTCCGGAGGTTGCAGCGCCGGAAAAAACCTTGAAAAGGCAAACAAAGAAGTACCAATAAAAGAAGCCCACCGATTTTTTGGTGGGCTTTTCATTTGCAAGCAACAGCAATTATTCACAGGCCTCGCATCAAAGCGGCTGACGGGCTGCTATCTCCTCGGCACGTGCCGGGCGTATTGCCGTAACAGTGCAGTTGAATACCAGCGCAACTCCCGCCAAGGGATGGTTGCCGTCAAGAACGGCTTTCCCTTCGGCAATTCCGGTTACCGTGTAAAAAAACGAGTTGCCGTCCGCACCGTCTGCGACCTCGGCTT
>Ga0154443_1148_pt2 | contig 21808 bp, 24 predicted proteins | sample RifGroC2_FD_105636 | JGI IMG/M metagenome (GOLD analysis project Ga0154443, IMG submission 105636) | Nitrospirae bacterium GWC2_56_14
CGCATTGTGGCAGATCAATTATAAAAAAGGCCTTGATAAAGACCTGGTATCGCTCTATCATATTCTCAAGGAATCGAAAACCTACGGTCTCTCACATCTCCCGGAACTGGCAAAGGAACACGCAGCCAGGTTCGGCATACCGGCGCCGAGGCTTCTCGAATATTGGAATGCCTTCAGCTTCGATTTCGGGCCTCTGGAGCAAAAAGGGCTGATGACCTATTACGGATATGCAGCGGAGATCGGGGCCGTGCAACCTGTTACAGAGCTCCGGTTCTGGGAACAACCCTAAACCGGACAAACCGATACTGATTTGCCACGAAGACACGAAGGCACGAAGAGAAGCTTTAATGTCTAACTCGATAATTTTAAGACGTTCTTTGTGTCTTCGTGCCTTCGTGGCGATAATTTATTTGACCTTTTGTGTAGATTTATATTCGTAACTGATCAGCGATAGCGGAGCTTGCCGACCATGACCATCCCTGTACGACAGAATAGGCAGCACGAACAGCATGATCATGACCACGATGAGGCGCATGACCATGACCACCACGATCACGACAAAGGTCATGCTCACGCTCATGGTCTGAACCAGGCGGCTGCCGGAGGGAGACGGGGGCTGCTCATCGCCTTGTCGATCACGGTCCTGATGATGGTCGCGGAGCTCGTGGGCGGCCTGCTTTCGAACAGTCTGGCGCTCTTGTCCGACGCCGGGCATATGCTGACCGACAACGCTGCGCTGCTCCTGTCCTTCTTCGCCATGAAGTTCGCCACCATGCCCGCCACCGACCGGAGGACCTTCGGGTTTTACCGGCTTGAGATCCTGGCGGCATTGATCAACGGCGTCATCCTCGTTCTGATCTCGGTATACATCATCTACGAGGCATACCAGCGCATCCTGGACCCGCAGCCCGTGCAGGGGACGCTTATGCTTGTCGTGGCGATCATCGGCCTGGTCGCCAACATCATCGGCGCGCTGGTCCTGACCAAGCACAGCCACGCAAACCTGAACATTCGCGGCGCCTATCTGCATATCATCGGCGATGCCTTATCGTCGGTCGGAGTGGTCGTCGGCGGCGTTGTCATTCTCCTGACCGGCTGGTACCTTATCGATCCGATCCTCAGTGTTTTGATATCCTTCGTGATCATGTACGGCGCCTGGGCGCTGGTCAAGGAGTCGGTCAGCATCCTGCTGGAATCAGTTCCCTCGCATATTGCCATTGATACCGTGGCGGCCGAGATCGCCAAACTTGCCGGGGTCCGTGAGGCCTACCATATTCATGTCTGGACCATCACCTCCGGGGTCCATGCCATGAGCGCCCATGTGATCATCGATGACCAGCTGGTCAGCAGGAGCAGGGAACTGCTCGATGAGATCAGGGCGCTTTTGGCGAATAGATTCAAAATAGTCCATAGCACCATTCAGCTTGAATGTGAACGGTGCGATATGAACATGAACGCCGAATGCAGACTTCCCTCGCCTGATTCTCATAAACCTTCATAAACCATTCTTTCTCTACAATGAAGCTTGAATTTGTCCCATGCCGTGACTGAAGGGAGCATCGCAGAATCGAATGAAACATATGGGCAGAAAAATTTTCCACCTTGCTGGAGGGGTAGGGCTGCTCTCGCTGTATTATGTGCTCGGCAGAAGCCAGGCACTGCTTTTCTACGGCATCCTTTTTATCGCTGTTCTGATCCTCGATGTTGCACGGTTGAAACTGCCGCTGTTCAATGAATTCGTTTATGCCAGGTTCGGCGCCGTTATCAGAAAAAACGAGAAAGAAAAACTGACCGGCACCGCCCCCTATGTCCTCGGCATCGGTTTATCTCTCTACGCCTTTTCGACGGACGTAGCATCCGCGGCCATCTGTTTTCTCGCGTTTGGAGATGTTGCCGCAACGACCGTCGGTGAACGGTACGGTAAATCAAAAATCGGGGATAAAAGCCTTGAAGGTACGGCTGCATTCATTGCCGCGGGACTATTCGTGGGACTGGTCCTTCTGCCGATTGCAGGCGTGCAGCTGCCACCGGAGATCATTGTCGCAGGTGCGGTGATAGCGGCAGCCGTAGAGCTGGTCCCCCTTGCCAATGACAACTTTACCATCCCAATCGTAGCAGGAGCGGCCATGACCCTGCTCATGCAATAGATCTCCTGACACGAAAACGCCGCTGAACACAGTCTCAAGAGTGAATAATCGGCTACAAGCTCCCTGGCCGCATTGACATGGCTCGCACCCTGTGATAGGTTCTCTGTCAAAGGGATGAAAGGCTCGGCTTCCCACAGAAACGACTTAATGATGATGAAAATAACGATACAGTGGCTTTTCAGTGGCCTCCTTGCAATTCTGTTCTTCGGTGTTTCCTCAACGCTGTTCGCCGAGCCGAATAAACTCACGCTTCAGAATTGTATCGAAACCGCGCTCAAGAACCAGCCGGCGATCAGGTCCGCACGGGAGAACGTGAACGCAGGCGAGGGACGCGTTGCGCAGGCCGCCTCGCCCTATCTGCCGCAGATAAGGGCGAGCACCGGCTATTCGGAGAGCCATTCCCTGGGCGGCGCTTTTGGGGACAGTATCACCAAAAGCTACACCACCTCCCTCTCAGTCGATCAGACACTGTACGACTTCGGCAGGACCGGCAATGCCCTTGATGCGGCGCGCCTGGGAACGCGCTCATTGGAATTTGATGAACAGCGTGTTGTCCGGGAAACGGTCCTGAACGTTAAGCAGGCTTACTACGCACTGCTTGCAGCAAAGCAGCTTGTGCTGGTGGCGCAGAAAACGATCGAGCAGGCTGAAAGCCATTTCCGCCAGGCAGAGGCCTTTTTCCAATCGGGTTCAAAACCGCGCTATGACGTGACGCGCACCGAAGTGGAAGTGAACAACGCGAAGCTCGGCATGATAAATGCTTCGAACACGGTGCGTCTCCGAACGATCGGGTTGTATAATGCCATGGGCATCGATCCGGAACGGGATATCGATATCGAAGATATCCTCTCGTCGCCCATTGCGATCCCGACCATGGAGCAGGCGCTGGCTGAATCGGTCAAGAATCGACCTGAGATGCTTAAAGCGGAAGCGGACATCCAGGCTGCACAGGCCAGGGTAAAAGCCGCAGAGTCGAATTATCTTCCCACCCTTTCGGCAAATGGCGCTTACAACTGGGCACACGGCACATCCGAGATGGGCTTAGGCCCGTTCGGCACGCAAAAAGGGGACATCCAGAACAGCTGGAACGCAGGAATATTGCTGTCCCTACCCCTGTTCGAAGGCGGTCTTACGAAAGGGAGGGTCAGTGAGACCCGGGCTAATCTGCATTCTCTTGAGGCGCAAGGACGCTCCTATCGGCAATTGATCCTCATAGAATTGAACCAGGCGTATGCAGATATCGAAAGTGCGGCAGCACGCATCTCAGTGATGGAGTTGTCCGTTAAAAAGGCACAAGAAAGCCTTGAACTTGCCCAGGGCAGATATGAAGCAGGAGTCGGGCCGTACATAGAAGTGACCGATGCGCAGGTTGCTTCGGTCAATGCCGAGATCGACCGCGTCCAGGCTCTCTATGATTATCAACTAGCCGCTGCACGGCTCTTTAAGGCAATGGGGCGGGTGGAACAGTAGAACAGGGTTCAGGGTCCAGGGTCCAGGGTTCAGGTTACGGAATTCAGGGTTACAACCCGTTCATTGAGCGCAGTGTCAGGAGAATATATGCCGACAAGAGAGGTCACTTTTACCGTCAAGCTGCCGATCAAAAGCGTATGGTCCTTTATGATCGACCGGAAGGAAGTTGGCTGTCTCTTTCCCGGCTGCAAGGGGGTGGAGATCCTGAATGACCTTGATTCCATCTGGAACATCAAGATGTCGCTTGGACCCTTTACCCGTATGGTCGAGATGCATGCTCATACGGACGAACTGATCGAGCATGAGAAAATAGCATGGACTGCAACGCATGAACATCTCATAACCACCGGGACCACGACCTTTCGGAAAATCTCAGACGATGAGACGGAGATCACCTATCACCTGGAAGGGCACGTGAACAGCTCGTTCAGCTTTCTGCAGGACATGGTTGTTGCCGATAAACTGGGAGAAGTGACCCGTGGCTTTATGAAGGCGATCAAAGAACGCCTGGAGTACAACGCACAGAATGAATCGTAAGGACCGGTGAAATGTCGAAAATTGTAAACCTGCTCAAAAGTAAACTATTCTGGACAGCTGCCATCGTGGTGGCCGCCGTACTTTTGATCGCCTTAAGCGGAAAGAAACCTGTTTCCGTAAAAACGATCGAATTGAGACCCGGGGAGCTCCGCGTCATCGTAAACGCCACCACGACCTCCACGATAAAGTCGGAAACCGAGGTAACCCTCTCGGCGCAACGCACCGGCAGGGTGATAAAGCTTCCTATTAAGGAAGGTGACCTGGTCAGGTCAGGAGCGCTCGTTGCCCAGTTGGACCTTGCCGAAGAGTCTGTCCAGACCGAGAACGTATTGCTGCAGAGCAAAGCCACGTATGACGAAGCAGGCAAGAACCTGAAGAGGATCGAAGACCTGTTCAATAAAGGGATGGTCGCTCAACAGGACCTCGATGCGTCCCGCCGGGCCTATGAGATCGCTCAATCACAGTATCAGGCTGCGGCCGCAGATGCCGTGGTCAAAAGGGACTATTCGGCAATACGCGCTCCCTTTGACGGTGTTATCGCAAAAAAGTCCGCCGAGGTAGGGGAGATCGTCATGCCCGGCAAGGAGATCGCCACGATCGTGAACCCCGACAAGATCTACGTACTGGCAACGATCGATGAAGTCGAGGTGGGAAGGCTCAAGGTCGGTCAGCCGGTTGAGATCACCGTCGATGCGTTCCCGGAGGAAAAATTTGAAGGATCGATCCGCCGTATTTCTCCGATCGTGAGCGGAGGAAAACTGGAGACCCGTACCGCCGATGTCTGGGTCTATTTCAACAAGAAGGATGCGCGGCTAAAACCAGGCATGTCCTCGGATATTGAAATATTGATCACCACGCTGCAAAACGTGCTTTCCGTTCCGTCACAAGCGGTCCTTGAACGGGAAGGGAAAAAACAGGTCTACGTTGCGACAGGCAGCGCTCTCAAGCCGGGTGCAAAGGCTACCGCAAAGCTGAAACCCGTCGAGATCGGGATCACCAACTGGAGCTACACCGAGGTCACCAAGGGGCTTTCCGCAGGAGCATTCGTTATTACGACCCCCGAAGCCACGGGGTTGAAGGATGAAGCAAAGGTGGTTGTTGAGTAGATGAGTTGATGCGTGGATGGGTAGATGCGTTTAAGCGTAAAAGCGTAGATACGGGGAATATATTGGTAACGCATAAGGATCTTGATATATGGAAGATGGGGCTGGATATCGTGGAGCGAATATACCAGATTACCGGAAAGTTCCCGAAAGATGAACAATTTGGCCTGACGTCGCAGATGCGCCGTGCGGCGGTTTCTATCCCGTCCAATATCGCCGAGGGTGCGGCGCGAAACTCGATGCGCGAATTTCTGCAGTATCTGTATGTCAGCCTCGGATCGTTATCGGAAGTCGAAACGCAACTCTTGATCGCAGAACGCCTTGGATACCTGAAGGACCTGGATATATTGGAACACGTTGAACATCTTCGAAGAAAACTGCTCAATTTCATAAAATATACGAAGGGGAAAGCCCAATAAGTACGTTTCACGACTATTCGCATGTCTCCTTCACACATTTAACGCTTATACGCATACACGCTTCAACGCATTCACGGATACACGCACTATGCTAGAACTCTCTCACATAACCAAGATCTACCGCATGGGCGGCGTGGACATCACCGTTCTTTCCGATGTCTCCCTGAAGGTCCAACCCGGGGAATTGATCGCCATCATGGGACCGTCTGGCTCGGGGAAATCAACGATCATGAACATGCTGGGATGCCTAGACCGTCCGACGAGCGGATCGTACCGGTTCGAAGGCCGGGAGATCAGCTCCATGACCGATGACGAGCTCGCGTCGATCAGGAACGTCAAGATCGGCTTCGTGTTCCAGACCTTCAACCTCCTGCCGAGATTTTCCGCGCTCAAGAACGTGGAAGTGCCGCTCATCTACAGCGGCGTGCCTGCGCGGCTTCGCAAGGAACGCGCCATGCCTTTGCTCCAGCAGGTAGGTCTGTTCGAACGCATGGATCACAAACCCACGGAACTCTCCGGCGGCCAGCAGCAGCGCGTTGCAATCGCCCGTGCGCTCGTCAACCATCCTCCGCTCCTTCTTGCCGACGAGCCCACGGGAAATCTCGACAGCCGTTCCGGTGAGGAGATATTGAAGATCCTGATCGGGCTTAACCAGCAGGGCGTCACGGTCATTATCGTCACCCATGACCAGACCGTTGCGGCGCGATGCAAACGCATTATTTCCGTGAAGGACGGGCAGATCATCGACGACCGGGGGCAGCCATGAACTTTTTAGAGACCTTCAGAGTGGCCTTTGAAGCGATCGTATCGAACAAGGTCCGCTCCGGACTGACCATGCTCGGCGTGATCATCGGTGTTATGGCCGTGATCCTTCTCGTCTCCATCGGAGCAGGGGCACAGGCATACATTACGAAAGAACTGACCGGAATGGGCACGAACCTTCTCGTCATCACGCCGGGAAAGACATCGATGCGCGGCGGGTTTCACCCGCCCTCGGCAGGCACGGTGCGTAAGCTCACCTATGACGATTCCCAGGCGCTCAGGCGGCGCGCCTGGCTTCTGACCGATGCGGTCCCGCTCGTGTTCGGAACGGGAAAGCTCAAATACCGGAACATGGGCAGGGATATCATGATAATCGGCACCACGCCGGAATTTCAACGGGTGCGCAATCTGTTTGTGGACACGGGAAGCTATATCTCACAGGGTGATGTCGATTCCAAGAGCAAGGTGGTCGTCCTCGGCACGAAGGTAAAAGAGGAGCTTTTCGGCAGCGAGAACGCCCTCGGCAAGGTAGTGGTCCTCTCCGATGCGCGCTACCGGGTGGTCGGCGTTATGCAGAAAAAAGGCACCAGCTTGGGTATGGATATCGATGACATCGTGTATATTCCCGTTACGAGCGGCCAGGAGCTTTTTGATACCGACTCGCTTTTTGAGATCATCGCGTCAACGCCGCGCGCGGAAGATGTGGACCGCGCCATTGCCCAGATCAAGGACGTTCTGATAAAGCGGCATGCCCATAAAGAGGATTTCACCATTCAAACGCAGGGGGCGATGCTTGAGACGATGAATACGATCCTTGGCGTGCTGACGGCAGTGCTCGGCGGCATCGCGGGCATCTCGCTGCTGGTCGGCGGCATCGGCATCATGAATATCATGCTTGTCTCGGTGCGCGAACGCACGCGGGAGATCGGTATCCGAAAGGCGCTCGGCGCGCGCAATAGCGACATCCTGGCCCAGTTCATGATCGAGGCCATAACGCTCTCCGGTGCCGGGGGAGTGATCGGCATTATCCTCGGCGTCGGCCTGGCGCTCGTTATCCCGGTATTCGTGGATGTACTGCCGACAAGCGTATCCCTGTGGTCCATCCTGATGGCATTCTTCTTTTCTGCTGCGGTGGGGATTTTCTTCGGGGTGTATCCTGCGCGCAAGGCGTCGCTCCAGGACCCGATACAGGCGCTCAGATGGGAATAGCAGGTACTTTTAGAACATCCGGGCAGCGCCTTCCAGCACCGCAAGGGAGATAAGATATTTCCCTTCCTCGGCCTTTCCCGCTATTTTGATCGGGTAACAGCTCCCCAGGCCTTTTTCCAGCTTATATATCGGGAATTTCATATTGCAGTACCGGCAGGTTACCAGACCGTCATCGGGGCGGTACCCCCGTCGGTGATGGTAGCAGCTTGCGCAGGCATCGAGGTAGGATTGGACGCCGGAGTCCAGCCGAAGAACAAAGAAGTTGATCCGTTTGCCCTGGTATTGATAGGTGAAAAAAAGCGGCGTTGCCGTCTTGAGCGACGATATCTCGATGACGGCATTGGTGCCGATGATGGTCGGCGCGGCATACGTAGGCTGGCGGGTACAGGCCGAACAAAGAATAGATGCCAGCAGTAAGATCGTCGGCAATGCACTGCTTTTAAGGTTATGAACGTTCATGATCATTATAAAAATGGCGTAATGTTTCACGTGGTGTACATGATAGCGCGCTTCGGATAAAAAGTAAAGGCAGTTCACAGCTTCATTTATCAGCGTTCGGCGCCAGAAAACCTATTGTGATCTCCGCGTTGCTTCCTCCCGCGCGGCAGCAAGTGCTTCGGCCCAGGTCACTATCTTGCCGCCGTTCGCCTTTATGAACACTTCAGCGCCTTCTTTTGACTGAAAGGCCCATTTGGGCTGTTCTGTCATGACACCGCGCTTCTTCCCCCCCATGACCCAAATGGCTTTTTCAGCATCCAGAAGTGTCCGGGAATAGCGGTCAGCAACGAGCAAAACCTTGACGGTTTTCCCCGGATTCGCATCAAGCTCCACAACAGCACAGTGCAGGCTGCAGGTGCCCACCACGGTCCCGTCCTCGTACTGGACCAGCATCCTGCTGAAACCATAGGCCTTTCGGTCCATGCCGCAGTAGCCGCATGAACGATGGTCGTTGATGTCCTTCTGAGTTTCACCAGCAAGCACCGTATTGTTAAAAAGGAGCATCGTCACCAACAGGAACGCGCTGCAGATATATTGCTTTCTAAGCATCATAATCCTCACCTTCTTTCTTTGAAATTAATGTTCAGGGCAGAGCGGACAGCACCGATCTCAGCCGCGCCCCGTCTTTATAATCCTCGTTAAAACGAACGACACCGGCCGAATCGACCACAATCGTGGTGCCCATGGTAGCATGAAAACTATCGAGCACTGCCTGGCTCGTATCGGCGAGGACCGTGAATCCCGAACCGGAGTATCCGTTACTGAGTTCTTCGTTCCGCGCCATGGCTACACTGCCAGAAACGTAATCAACAATTAAGAACCGTACAGCCGGGTAATTCGGGAGAACGGAAGCCCGCATGTTGCTCATGTGCATATCGCATATGGGACACCACATGGTGAAATAGATCACCGTGCCACTTACACCGGGGGTAGACACGACTGAAGAAAGGGAGACGATGTTCCCCAGAGTATCGGAGAGCGTGAAGTCAGGAGCGTTCTGACACACATCCGGGCCGGTTATGCCGCACGTGATCGCCGGGCGTTTGTCCTTATCAGAAGGAACGATGTCATCCATCATGCCGCCGCACCCTGCTATCAGGAGCAGCATAAGCAACAGCAATCGCATCTTAGCGGAATCCATAGCTGACCCCCAGGGTATAGATATCCGTGGAGGGGAAGTTCTCTCCCCAGCCGTCGAACATGATAGCATGGTTCCACATCATCCGGACGATCCAGTCGTGGTCAGTACTCGAGTATACGATGGTACCGCTCACGGTGTCCTTCTTGAATCCGCTTGACGAATCCCGCACGCCATTGATCGTCGCATCCGCTTCCCGCAGCTGGGATATCGATGCAATGCCGGTAATAGTGTCGCCTCCCGTCCCGAAATACATGATGTAGCTCAGAGAGAACAGTGCAATGGTCCTGTCTCCCAGTTGCTTGTGGTAAGGTTCGACGTAATTGCCGTATTCCCGGTTGACCGTCCGCTCCAAGTAGGTCCCGTAGGCCAGGGAAAGAGTAGCGCTCCAGGGATGGATTGTTTTCGAAACAAGGACATTCCCGTCAAGCCGGTAAAAACCGCGGCCGGTCACGTCAAAGCTGTTGTTCACCTCGTCGTATGGCGATATTCCTGTCGGGATGAGAAGGGAGGTGCCGATCAGGACCGATGGGGTCATATCCTTGATGCTCCGCACCTTCCACGCTGATAAATCGTCGAGTGCTTCGTACCAGAGACTCATGGACATATCACCCAAGCCGTCGGTCCGGGAAGAAAGACCGGAATACACGTTGCTGTTCCATACGTATGGCGCGACAACACTCGCCTGCCAGCGAGGGGAAAAACGTTGTCCATACCCCATATTCAAGCGGTATTGCTGCAGGTCCGATCCTGCCGGATCAGCGCGGTGGATACCCTGATGGTCCCAGTAGCCGTTATATTTTTCAACGTCTACGGATACATCCACCATGCTCGAATAAAATTTAGGCAGAATGAGGGACGTTGCCAACCCGCCGCCGCAGCAGGATCCGGCCCATGCTGAAAGAGGAGAGAGAAGCACGGCCCCCGCGAGGAGGGCCGCCAGAAAGCAAGTTCGTTTCGATCGCATTTTCATTATCATCCCGGTCCGTGTGGCGTTATGGTAACGTTGTCGTGAACGTTGCATAGGTGTTCGTACCCGATACATTTGATACCATGCCGTCCGTCGTCTTAGCACTACCGTTGACGGTTACCCGGACATAGACCGTATTGGTCTGCGCGCTGGTGAGCGAAAGGCCGGAGACCAGCCAGTGGCCGTCGCTTGCGGCATTGGTGCCGGACTGCCAGGAGGAAGACGTATCCGTGGTTGCTTCGACGAGAACGGAGCTGACGGTCCACGCAATATTCTGATAATTCGTCAATGTGGCGCCGCTGTAGATCATGGGATAGGATTGCGCCAAGTTTCCATCAGACGCCAGGAAGAGATTGATGGAAGTATTCGTGGCATCGCCGTCCTTGAACAGATAATAGGATCGGAATGATGTTCCGGTCGTTGAGCTGATAAGGTCGTCGTTCTGCCCTTTCAGGGTGGCGCGTATCGTGTCGGTTCCCATGGCCATGCTTACGGAGGGGTAGAACACCGCAGTCTCGGACCCGATCTTGACCTGCAGGTTCCAATAACCGCCCATCGCGCCCGTTCCGGAAGCCATGAGATAGTATATGGTGCAATCGTAGGTGCCGGGAGTTGCCGATTCTTTTACCACGTCCGCGGGTGTCCCATGATCACGAGTAGCCATATGCATGGTCGGGGTCATTTCTATGGAGAGCCCCGTCGCCGCAGCATAGGTGCTTCTGTGGCGCACGCGCAGTTTAAAGGTCGTTTTTCCCGTTGTCGCGTTGGCCATAGCACCGCTTGTCGTCGTGCCCGGGATATATTCGACCAGATAGGCGCTGTCGGGAGCGGAGGTTTGAATATACTCCGTCTTTGTGTCTGTTCCGCAACCGGACAGCATCACCAGCATTAAGATCCCGATGACCGCATTCCCTATACTCCAGCTTTGCTTCATCATATTAGAATCCTCCTTTTAAGTTTGTGTCATCTGATAAAGCGATTACTGTTTTAATAATGCGTCTATTTCCTTTTCGTAAATGGGTATGGACTCCCTGCTAAAACCCTTGTGTATCCGCTCTATTATCCCGTCTCTCCCGATAATGAATCCGGTCGGCAGACTGGAAACACGATAGGCATCAGAGACCTCGTTCTTTTTATCAATAATGATATGAACACTGAGGGGGACCTTTTTCAAAAAAGCTGCTACGTTCTTTTCAGATGCATCTATGCTGATGCCAATGACTTCAAGACCTTCGTTGTGAAATTTTTTATTCAGTTTGTCCAGTTCGGGCAGTTCCTGTCTGCAGGGGACGCACCAGGGAGCCCAGAAATCCAGAAACACCACCTTACCTTTGAACTGTTCAAGCGTAACCTCCTTGCCATTCAGGTCAACGAGGCTGAATGCCGGAGCCATGGTCCCGATCTGGCCGGAATAACCGGGCAGAGGTACGACGAATACTAGGACCAGTGCTGTAATGATAATTTTTTTAACGTTCAACATTCTCTGGCCAACAAGTCGGACGGGCGGGAGCAAATCCCGCCCGTCCGAGAATCACGCAATGCCTTACTTTTTTACCTCGGTTTTTGCCATCGGCGGTGCTGGAATGTTCGTGCCGTGACATTCATTGCAATTCTGCTGACCAGTGATGCCCACGGTCTTTCCCGGCGTCCAAGAGGACCGGGGAATGAACTTGCCGTCCTTCCAGGCGTTCAGATCAACTACAAGCTTATGAGCAACACTCGCGGAAACCCGTGCGCACCGGTCCTTCCGTTCCGGGCTCGCCAGAGCGAAACCGGACGACTTCATCCACTTCCCGACCGATACATGGCAAAGAGGGGAGTTGCTCGTAGTCTGGATGATCGCGGTCTTCTGCTTCGGTTCCCTCGGCGCGAAGGTGGGAAGCGCGGTATTGGAATACCAGTCCATCATGTCCGCTCCCACAGAATGCCCGTGTTCGCAATCCGGTCCCGCGATCCGGGGGCCGATGATCAGGTTGCTCACGACGTTGGCGCCGGCGTTCGAACCGCACACGGTCCCCCATCCGGCCATGCCGCCTTCGAGAAACACGAACCCGTCGATAGGAAAAGACTTGTAGGGTTCGCCTACCTTTTCGCGGAGCTGGCTGAATACGCTGCTGATGACCGCACCGCCGCAGAACACGCGGTACCACTCATTGTAGGCGATCTCGGCTGTCTTCTCGGGATCGAGCTTCACATAGGGCCAGGGCCACTTTTCTGTCGCTCCTCCCACAGCTTCCGCTTTGGATACAAATCCCGGCAGTGCCGAAGCAACAGCCGCGATGCCGGCCGCTCCAACGGCGCATTTTCCCGCGTTGATCAGAAGACTTCTCCTGGACATCTGTGCATCAAGTTTCTTTTCTTCTTCCATGTCTGTGAACCCCCCTCGTGTAGGATAGTTGCTGACAGAATGAACATAGTGAATCACCCGGAGATTCAAAAAAAGACTCCGCTTCGAAAATATCAGGGATGACCAATTGACAACAATGGATATCGCCGAAGCGGAGCCGAGCTTACTGGCACGCGCAGACGTGCACGTACCTATTCCGGGGAGGAATACTCACAACTTCGGTCTTATACAGCGATCAGCTTTTTGGAGGACGTTCGTCTTGAAAGGCAATAGTGAATGGCTTGAATCGAGGAACTGCAACCGCGGAAGTCTTGATGGGCCCCTGGGGAAGAGGCAGGTTCATGCTTGCATTGATACAGGGCATATCACCGTTCGATGACAGGGCGGGTGTTGCCGAGTGGCAGACGTCAAGCGTTCCTATCTCAGTCTGCGCGCCCTCGGCGACCATGATCGGAAGCGCGGGAGGCGCGGCGATACTGACTGCGATCGCCAGAAGCACGATAATAGATTGCCATCTCATGATTTGAGTATAGATAGTAAAAAAAAAATTGTCAACATAAAGCTCTAACTTTAGAACTTCAACAGGTGCGGTTCATCGGCGCAGAATGCGCTTTCTCGGGAACATCGGCGCCGAATTGAGGGGATATACCGCATGAACGGGTAAGTTCGTTATTGACACCTCATTGTAAATACTGTAATTTTAATTATGACAGGCATCATCCTCGCCGGCGGCGAGAACCAACGCATGGGCGTTGATAAAGCCTTCCTGACAGTCGCAGGAAAACCCCTGATAGAGCATGTTCTCGGTGCACTCGGAGCAGTTGTTCCGCAGATCATTATCGTGACCAACTCACCGGAGCGCTACCGCTCCTACGATGCCAGGATCGTAACGGACCGGCTGGACCTGCGCGGCCCGTTGACCGGTATATATTCCGGCCTTTTCAGTTCCGAGAGTGAATACAATGTGGTGGTCGCCTGCGACATGCCGTTCCTGAACGCGGGACTTCTTTCCTTCATGATGGAACTTGCGCCGGGCTACGATGCTGTAGTGCCCGGTGTTGGAGAAATGACCGAACCGCTCCATGCAGTGTACAGCAGGAGTCTCCTTCCCGTGATAGAAGAACGGATAGGCAAAAATGAGCGCCGGATACAGGGCATATTCGTCAAGGCCAACGTACGCTACATTACTGAAAAGGAAATCAGCCGTTTTGATCCAGAGCGGCGATCGTTCATCAATCTGAATACCCCGCAGCAATATAAGGAGGCAACATGTTCGGACTCGGAACTACGGAACTGATCATCATTTTGGCCATCGTGCTCGTGATCTTCGGCGCAAGCCGTCTTCCCCAACTCGGTGAAGGGCTCGGAAAGGCCATTAAAGGCTTCAAAAAGGGGATTTCCGACTCGCCGACGCAGGACAACGGATCAGATACGCCCAAGAAAGAGAACAAGGGCTAATTGACCATTGCTGCTCCAATAAAGTGGGTTCTTACGGAATCCGATGCAGGTGCTGCAACTGCGCTCGCGGAGCAGGCAGGGATCCATCCACTCATTGCCAGGCTGATGGCAAACAGGGGTATCGCCGACCCTGCCGGCGTGCGGGCCTTTCTCTCCTGCGAGCTCTCAACGCTGTCCGGACCGGGGATCTTCGTCGGGATGCAAGAAGCCGCCGGCAGGATCAGGGCGGCTATTTCGGACCACGAGAAGATCGCGGTCTACGGCGACTACGATGTTGATGGAGTGACCGGCGCGGCGCTCCTTTTCCTGGTGCTGAAAAGCCTCCAGGCCGATGTTATCAGCTACATTCCCGACCGCATCAGTGAAGGTTATGGCCTGCACGGCCCTGCGCTGAACAAGCTCAAGTCCGAGGGCGTTTCCATCGTTATCACCGCTGATTGCGGGATCAGCGCCCTTGACCAGGCAAGGACGGCCCGCTCGCTGGCCATGGACCTCATCGTTACCGATCACCATGAGCTTATAAGGCAGACCGACGCTTCCGGCGCTTCCGCTATCGTGCTTCCCGAAGCCTACGCTGTTCTTCATCCGAAGCTGGTCGCTGCGGAGACCCCGGAACAAGTGAAAAAGGACGTTGCAGGACTGACCGGTGTCGGCATGGCGTTCAAGCTGGCACAGGCACTGCTGAACGCTCAGACGGATGACAAACAGCTGAAACAGTACCTCGACCTGGTCGCCCTTGGCACCATCGCCGATGTGGGCGCGATCATTGGGGAGAACCGGATCCTGGTAAAGCACGGCCTTGACGATATGTCGGCTGACAACGGTTCTCAGCGGAAGGGCGTGGCGGCGCTCAAAGAGGTTGCCGGTCTTGCCGGCAAGAAGATCGGCGTGGGGGCCGTGGGGTTTTCACTGGCCCCCAGGATCAACGCGAGCGGGCGCCTGAACCGCGCCGATGCCGCTTTCAGACTGCTTACAACGGACTCTCCCGACGAAGCGCGGGAACTGGCGTCCATGCTCGACGACATCAACCGGGACCGCCAGGCCGTCGAAGAGCTCATTCAGGAAGAAGCCCGGCGCCTCTGCAGGCAGCTCGACATAGCCGGGACCGGGGCGCTCGTACTGGCATCTGCAGACTGGCATCCGGGCGTCATCGGGATCGTCGCGTCGAGGATCGTGGAAGAATTCTACCGGCCTGCCGCGCTGATTTCCATAAAAGATGGCATCGGTAAAGGCTCGGCACGGAGCATCCCGGGTTTTGACCTTTACCAGGGGCTGTCCGCCTGTTCCGACCTGCTCCTTGGTTTCGGCGGCCACAAATACGCTGCCGGCTTCACCGTTGCCGAGGACCGGATCCCGGAGCTCCGGGAACGTCTTGGTTTGATCGTCCTCCAGCAGATGTCCCAGGGTTTTATCCGCACCCTGGCGGTGGACGGCGCTGTCGCGCTTGAGGAACTGACACTGGACCTCATGCACGAGATCGATCAAATGGCGCCCTTTGGCCAGGGAAATCCAGAACCACGCCTGGGGGCCCGCGGGCTTACGGTACTCTCTTCGAAGACCGTCCGGAACAACCACCTGAAACTTCAGCTCCGGCAGCAGGGAGGCGGTTCTTTCGGCGCCATTTTTTTCAGCCGGGGAGGGCGACCGGCTAAAACAGTGGTCGAAGGCTCAAAAATTGCGGTTGTGTTCACGCCCCGTATCAATGTATGGAACGGAAGATCTGCCGTTGAGCTCGAGATCAGGGACATTAAGATAGAGACGTCCGAGGGTAAGAAGGTATGAAGTTAAAAAGGTAGGCGGATACACCGGCTGTTTCTTACCTTCCTGCCGTCTTACCCTCTGTCGTCCTACCTTCTGTCGTCTTACCTTCCCAAATTCGGAATTTCAGAGAGCCTATGTCCGTTATTCGTCTCGAAGACATTGTGGAACGCATTCAGAGCTATCATCCGGACGCGGATGTTGATCTGCTGAGGCGCGCCTACATCTTTTCCGCCAAGGCCCATCAGGGGCAGGTGCGCCTCTCCGGGGAATCCTACCTGATCCATCCCATCGAGGTCGCGGCCATACTCGCGAGCCTCAAGCTTGATGTTGCCACCGTTGCCGCCGGCCTGCTCCACGACACGATCGAGGATACGACCTCCACGCAGGAGGAGATCAAGAGCCTGTTTGGGGAGGAAGTGGGCATGCTCGTCGACGGCATGACCAAACTGAGCCGCATGGAGCTCCAGAGCAGGGAACAGCGCGAGGCGGATAACTTCCGCAAGATGATCGTCGCCATGGCCAAGGACATCCGGGTCATCCTGATCAAGCTGGCCGACCGGCTCCATAACATGCGTACGCTGAAATCGCTCTCTCCCGAGAAGCAGCGCCGTATTGCACAGGAAACGCTCGATATTTACGCGCCCCTCGCCAACCGCCTCGGGATCTCCAAGATCAAGATCGAGCTCGAAGACCTTTCGTTCATGTATTTAAACCCCGAAGCGTACCGGGACCTGGTGCAGAAGGTCTCCCAGCGCCGCATCGAGCGCGAATCCTACATTAACGAGCTCATGGAGACCATGCGGGGACAGCTCGCGGAGCAAGGCTACCAGGGCGAGGTCAAAGGCCGGCCCAAGCATTTCTTCAGCATCTATCAGAAGATGCAGAAACAGGGGATCGCTTTTGAAGACATCTACGACCTGATCGCGATCAGGATCATTACCGATACCAAGGCGAATTGCTATGCGATCCTGGGCCTCATCCACTCGCTCTGGACGCCGGTCCCCGGCCGGTTCAAGGATTTCATCGGCGTGCCCAAATCCAACCTCTACCAGTCGCTCCACACCACGGTCATCGGACCCAAGGGTGAACGGGTGGAGTTCCAGATCAGGACCGATGAAATGCATCGCCTTGCCGAAGAAGGCATTGCCGCACACTGGCGGTATAAGGAAAAATCGCCGGTAAGCCAGCGGGAGGAGCAGCAATTTGCCTGGCTCCGTCAGCTGATGGAATGGCAGCGTGACCTCCCGGACGCAAAAGAGTTCATGGACACGGTCAAGGGCGACCTGTTCCCGGAAGTTATCTACGTTTTTACGCCGCGGGGCGATGTGAGGGAGCTGCCGCAGGGTTCCACGCCCGTTGATTTCGCCTACAGCATTCATACGGACATCGGCCACGCGTGCGTAGGCGGCAAGGTGAACGGCAAGATCGTGCCGCTCAAACACCAGCTCCGCAACGGGGACAAGGTCGAGGTGGTCACGCAGACGGGCCATACGCCGAGCCGGGACTGGCTCAAGTTCGTCAAAACCTCGAAAGCGCGGACCCGGATCAAGGCCTGGCTCAAGATCGAAGAGCGCAGGAGAAGCATTCTGCTCGGCAGGGAACTGCTCGAAAAAGAGCTTCGTAAGCACGACCTGAACCCCACCAAGGTCCTCAAGTCGGACGAACTTCCCCAGATTGCCATCGAGCTTTCGCAGAACACGATCGACGACCTGCTTGCCGCAATCGGCTATGGCAAGGTCTCTCCCCACATGGTCGCGAACAAGCTCGCGCCGGACAAGCAGCATGTCGAGCCGCCGGTGAAAAAACCGCCGTCCAAACATGCCAAACCCGCGGGCGACGGAAGCGGGGGGATGAAGATCAGCGGCATGGACAATATGATGATCCACCTCTCAAAATGCTGCAATCCCGTTCCCGGCGACCAGGTGGTCGGGTTTATCACCCGGGGCAGGGGTGTTTCCGTGCATACCGCTGATTGTCCCAATGTTGGGGAGCTCACCTTTGACAAGGACCGGCTGGTCGATGTGACCTGGGGAGATTTCCATACCAGTGCGCACGCGGTAAAGATAACGGTGCGGACCATTGACAAGCCCGGCCTCCTAGCAAGCGTTTCCTCAACGATCAGCGCGCTGGAGGCGAATATAACGCACGCCGAAGCGACAACGGACGAGAACAAAGGGGCAACGCTTAATTTTACGCTGGACATCAAGGATGTGGAGCACCTGAACAAGGTCATCAAGAATATCGAAGGCATTAAGGGCGTTATCGACGTAAAGCGGGTCAAGACCGGGTAGGGCCCGTTCCCGTATCCAGGCGCCTTCAACTAAACCCGAACGAAAAACCTCATACAAAAAAAACTATCAGTAATGGTTTACTTTAATAATTACTATATATATATTATCAACTACTTATATATAATAGTTAAACGATGAATGGAGGTTATTTTGGCACGAGAAATCATTGTTACCAATGATGCGCCTAAAGCAATCGGCCCTTATTCGCAGGCGGTTAAGGCAGGGGGCATGGTCTTTATCTCCGGCCAGATACCAATCGACCCGAAGACAGGCTTGGTTGCCCAGTCGGACATAAAAACGCAGACAAAACTGGTCATGGAGAACGCCAAGGCAATCATTGCCTCCGCAGGCTGCGCCATGTCCGACATTGTCAAGGCGACGATCTACCTGAAGAACATGTCCGACTTTGCTGCAGTGAATGAAGTGTACGGCGGCTATTTCCCGGTTGATCCGCCGGCGCGTGCCACCGTCGAGGTCTCGCGCCTTCCCAAGGATGTTGCCGTTGAGATAGATTTTATTGCCTGCAAGGAGTGAGGGAGTATCAGCAGAAATTCTGCGTGATATAGACCTTATCGTCAGGTGAGACTGAAACACCAATGCCTTCGCTGACCCAGTAGGGCATCAGGATGTTCTTCCGATGCCCCGGACTGTTCATCCACCCGTCCACGGTCGTTTCAGCGATCCTGTCGACGGAGTTCCAGTCATAACGCCTGACACCGTTAGTGATCGTGACCTTATCATAGAGATTATTTTGAAAGATATTTTCCCCGCCGGTGTAGTAGACCTTTCCCTGACCGCGAACTTCACACTGATATCCTTCCTGTTTGTACCGGTAGGAAAAATCATGTCCATCTTGAGAAACATGGCTGAAATAACCTCTTTTGGCCATGTCCCTGCTGTGTTTCCGCGCAATACTGCTAAGCGTATCATTCCATACAAGCGAAGAAAGACCATGCTTTTTCCGTTCAACATTGACCAGAACATGAATGCGCTTCTCAAGCTCCGCGGCGCGCATCTCGGGCTTTGACCGGCTGTCACCGGGGGGAGGGGCAGGGGAGATGCGGGCCGACCGCGGCGCATGACATGCTGTGAAAACCGCATAGAACACCATCAGTATGACCGATAAACGTAAAAGCTCTTTTCTTTTCATCGCCGTCTCCCTGAACTGAATTTTGATCATAGTATCACATCCCCCGCCATCTTGCATGGTCATTGCTTCTCTATTATTGAAACGGTGCGATAAAAACCTAATTTTATCAAGGCTGAATCAAATATTTATTGCATTTTTCATCGTCATCGTTTAGTATCACTGCCTATGAACTCACTTACACTTATACGCCCTATCATCGTACTGTCTCTCTTTATGAGTCTGTTCGCATGCGCAGCCCAAAAGTCACCCGAGGCCGCTGCATTGGATAGTGCGCCGGCAATGGCTGTCCAGGAACAGGACGGACCGGCCTCACCTCAGCCGGCCGAGGCCAGGATCGATTACGCACATACAGAAGCAGTCGCTGCAACGCAAGATGAAAAGACCACGGTCAAAGCCGATACGGCCGATGACGTCCAGAGTTTTCTCGATACGGCCCTGGAGCTCACCGAAACCGCCCAGGAATACTGGGAAGAAGACGACATGGACCAGGCGATCGAATCCCTTGATCAGGCCTATGCGCTGATCTTAAAGGTCCCCAACAATCAGAAGAACACCCAGCAAAAAGAAGACCTCCGGTTCATGATCTCCAAAAGGATCATGGAGATGTATGCTTCCCAGCAGACCACGGTCAAGGGGAGTTATAATGCCATCCCCATGGTGGTGAACGATCATGTAAAGCGTGAGATACTGTCATTCCAGACCGTGGAACGCGATTTCTTCCTGGAATCCTATAAACGCTCCGGCAGATACCGCAACGAGATGGCACAGGCATTGAGGGCAGCCGGACTGCCCGAAGAGCTATCATGGCTGCCGCTCATCGAAAGCGGGTTCAAGATCAGGGCATTGTCCCGTTCCCGCGCCTTCGGCCTCTGGCAGTTCATCCCTTCCACCGGATACAAGTTCGGCCTCAAAAGAAACGCCTGGATCGACGAGCGGCTCGATCCTGATAAATCCACCGCAGCGGCCATTGCCTACTTTAAAGAGCTCCATAATATGTTCGGCGACTGGGCGACCGTTCTCGCAGCATATAATTGCGGAGAAGGCTCCGTGGGGCGTGTCATCCGGAGTCAGAAGGTCAATTATCTCGATAATTTCTGGGACTTCTATGAGCGGCTGCCGCGAGAAACAGCCCGCTATTTCCCCCGATTCCTTGCCGTGCTGGCCATCATCAACGACCCGGCACACTACGGCTTCACCCTGACGGAACTCGACCAGCCGCTGCCGTACGAAACAGTGACCATAGAACGGCCGGTGCGCTTAAGCGACATGTCCGCAAAACTCGGGATCGAGCCAGGTGAACTCTCGGCGTTGAACCCTGAACTGCGGCGTGATGCAACACCGGGCACCAGCTATTCGCTCCGCGTTCCCCCCGGCAAAGGCGAAGCGCTTCTTGCCAGCCTTGACAAGTTGCCGAAATGGTCGCCACCGCAGGTGGAATATGTCGTGCATCGAGTGAGACGCGGCGAGACGCTGTCGCTCCTGGCGCTCCGCTACCGTACGAGCATCAATAAGATCATGGAAGTGAACAACTTCCGGCGCGGAAAACTGCTCAGCATCGGACAGAGGATAAAGATCCCGGTAAAGAATTCCGTCTGATCGCGAATAGGCATTGTCCGATCTTTTTTCTTTAGCGCCATCCAACACCCTCATGCCGGATGTGAATCATCCCCGGTCTGTTCATCATGTACTCGTCACGAAGGCCCTTCATCGCGAGGGTAAGGCTTGTTCTGGCACCATCGACAGACTGCGGAACAATGCTGCAGTCAGAAGGCGGCCTCCTGATTCGCTGAACCGCTCCTGTTTCTGCTCTACTGAAACCTGACAATAACACTTCGATGCCGGGCCGGTTCCGGGATCTTCAGGCATAGATTGGCAAGGGAGTGCCATTCATTTCAGAATAACGGGGGTGAGTCATGCGAAAAGTTGTACTCTTTTTATTTATTGGGTCATTATTCGCTTCAGTCATTACCTCGGCACAACAGACAGCACCAACCAGCACCAACCTTCCCGCAGAAACAGTCAATGCACCCGCTCCTGTTGATGCACCCAACCTTACGCTTACCCGCATGGAAATTTGTTCAACAGTGACGGACCGCAAACCGGTGAACATCGGGACGCATTTCCCGTCAAGTCAGGACAAGATATACTGTTTCCTGGAATTCGGTGGTGCCAAGAAGGAAACCTCTGTTGACGTGGTCTGGACGCTCGGTCAACTGGAGATGGGGAGGGTGAACCTGCCGGTAAGGCGGTTTCCCCTGTTCAGGACCTGGGCAACTAAAACAATATTCGGCATGAAGGGTGACTGGAAGGTTGAGGTGCTGGACGACAAGGGAGTTCTGATCAGATCAGCCGCATTCACGGTGCAGTAGCAGGAAGGCATCGTTGACATCGATTGGGTATGGCACGATTGACCAATAAAAGGGCGCAGGATACTAAATCCGCGCTTTTTTTACGTCAAGTCCCGATTATTTCGCTTTTTTTACATGCTCGTGAACGAAAATATGGTCACTGCAGTATCCCTGTCCGCCGCAATCCGGGCAATACCGGA
>Ga0154443_1117_pt1 | contig 21590 bp, 17 predicted proteins | sample RifGroC2_FD_105636 | JGI IMG/M metagenome (GOLD analysis project Ga0154443, IMG submission 105636) | Nitrospirae bacterium GWC2_56_14
AAAAGAAAAGGGAATGCACTGGTGCTTCCCGGCGTACCGGAGAAGAAGGAGATCGGCACCGGCCAGTCCCAGATGGTGCTCGGCGCAGGCACCAGCAAATACAAGGTCAACAAGATCACACTCTCCATCTGGATCGATAACAGCGTTCCCGGATCGATCATCGAGCTCATTCAGGACATTGCCAGGAACGTGATCGGTTACAACCAGAACCGGGGAGACTCGATCAACGTAAAAAAGGTGGACTTCGAATCAAAGGGATTCTTCAACTCGCTCTTTGCCCTGCCGAACCTCTTCTGGCTTATCCTGACCCTGGTCGGCGGCTTCATGCTCGTCACGGTCGGTTTGTTCTTCATGGACCCGCTTAAGAAAGTGGTTCCGGCGCTCAAGAACATCGACTGGGGTCTTATCCGCGGAACGGGAGAGTCGAACACGGTCGAGCGGACCATGACGTACGAACGCGAGGTCCTGTCCGGACGGCCAAGCGCCTCCGGAAATGAACCTGCTGCGCTCACGGGGGACAAGGATGCGGCGCTCCCCTTCTCCTTTATCCGGGAACGCGATATTCCCAGCCTTGCCTTCCTGCTGAAGGACAAGACCGCACAGGACATCGCCATCGCGATCAACTACATCGACCCGGCCATCGGCATGCGGCTCCTCGATCAGTTCCCGAAGGACAAGCAGGTTGAGGTCGCACTCATCCTTGGCCATGAAGAGATCAATATGGAAAAGGTCCAAGCTCTCGAAGAGATGGTGAAAAGCAGGCTGACTTATGTTGTCGGCGGCGAGAACAAACTGCTGGCACTGCTTGATATGACCAACGAGGACGTTCGCGACAAGATCGTCAAAACCCTGGAAACCAAAGACGCGCAGACCGCAACACGCCTCAAGTCAAGGATCAAGAACCTGGAGTCGATTATTCGGGACCTGCCTGCCCTCGGCATCCAGACACTGTACCGGAACATCGATGCTGCGCTGTTCGCCCAGATACTGAAAGCATCGCCGGAAGACATCCAGCAAAAGGTCATCTCTTCGCTCAGCGCAGGTGCTGCTGAACGGCTCAAAGAAGAAATGGAACTGAGCCGCCCCCTCTCGGGCGTCCGCCTTCGGAGGGAGAAACAGAACCTCATGGTCCTGGTACGGCGCCTGATCAGCGAGGGTCTTGTGGAGGTTGAAAACAACTAATATGCAAAAAATGGACAAAATGACCATAATCGGGCTCGTCGCAATCCTGCTGACGATCCTGTATGTTCTGGCTGCAGGCAATATCCTGCACATGCTCTTTAATCCCCTGGCGCTGATCATTGTGTACGGGGGCACCTTCAGCGCAACCCTGATCGCCTATCCCTGGGCCGTGATCAAGGAGATCATCCCGTCGCTGCGCGTCATGCTGTTCCCGAGCAAACACAGCGACAAGGACATGGAAGATATGATCGCGAAACTTTCGTCGCTTGCTGAAAAAGCCAGGCGCGAAGGCGTTGAGAGCCTGGCAGGCGAAATGCCGAAGATCAACGACAGGTTCCTGCTCCATGGCCTCCAGATGCTTGTTGACGGCCTTGAGCATGATGTCATCAAGGACAACCTGGGCCGCGAGATCTTCTATACGCGCCATAACCAGCAGAAGGTATCCGGCGCGTTCCGCACCATGGCCACCGTCGCTCCCATCTTCGGTCTGCTCGGCACCCTGATGGGCATCGTGGACATGCTCAGGAACCTGTCCAACCCTTCGAGCATGGGCGCCGCCATGTCCAATGCGGTCACCGCGACCTTTTACGGGATCTTTTCCGCCAACGTCTTTATCCCGATCGCCACAAAACTGACGGACCACAGCGAGCGCGACATCATCAATAAGGAGATGATCGCAGAAGGCATCATGTCGATCCAGCAGGGAGACGTTCCCCTGATCCTGAGGAAAAAACTGACCGCTTTCATTATGGCGCATATGCGCCAGGCCTAGTCCGGAACAAGAACGAGAAGGGTGAGAACAGACTTACGCCATGCCTGATAAACGAAAAGAAATCGGGAATATCTGGCTCATTATTTTCGCCGATATCACCACGAACCTGATGCTCTTTTTTCTCATGCTTTTTGCCATGACCCGCATGACCGCATCGGACAAGCAAATGGTGGTTTCAGGGATGGAGAGCACGGTCATTAATCAGTCGGCGCGCGACCAGGTCGAGTTGGAACGCCAGGCTAAAATGCAGCGTGAAGAAGAAGCCATCAGGCGCATCGAGCTCGCGGTCGCCGAGGGAAAGCTTGCCGGAAAAGCGACCGTCGCCGTAACTGACAAGACCGTCAATATCTCCTTGAACCCGGAGTCGTTCTTTTCGATCGGCAGCGCCAAGTTGAACCCCGGCACGGTCAATGTGCTGGAAAGCCTGGTGGGCCTGATCGAGGCGTTCCCCAATGACATCATCATTGAAGGTCATACGGACACGATACCGGTGCGCGGGGGGGCATTTCATTCGAACTGGGAGCTTTCCATCGCCCGCGCCGTGGGCGTCGTGAACTTCTTCATTGCCGGCGGCATGCCCCCCAAGCAGCTCATCGCAGCAGGCTACGGCGAGTTTCATCCCGCCTATCCGAACGATACGGAAATGAACCGGGCCAAAAACCGGCGTATTGAGATCACCCTCGTCCGCCAGCCAAGGAGCAAGCTGTGACGTCAGTTCTGAAAAAATTCATCCAGTACAATGAAGAGCAGATGGAGGAAACCGAGCTCTGGATGCTGCCCTATAGCACCCTCATGCTCACCCTGGTCATCCTGTTCATCATGTTCTACGCTTTTTCCTTGTCCGGGTCCGTGGAGTACGAGACGGCGCTGTCCGACCTGGCGGAAACCAACCCGAACGACCCCCGGGTCACGCAGATGAAACAGGAGATCGCGCTGGCGCAGAACGTCCGCGATTTCATCAAGAAGAACAATCTGACGGACAAGATCCAACTGGTCATAACGCCGCTCTCCATCAAGATCAAGATGGAAAGCTTCGCTCTTTTTGACAGCGGCAGCGCCGAAGTGAAAAAGGACATCCTGTTCTTTCTTGAGCACCTCAACGGACAGTTAAAACCCATGAGCAACATGGTCATCGCCGAAGGGCATACCGATAACGTCCCGATCCACAACCAGAAGTTCGACTCCAACTGGGAGCTGTCATCGGCCCGCGCCTTCAGTGTCATCTATTTCTTTCTGAATAACGGCATCTCTCCTGAGCGGCTCATTGCCCATGGATTCGGGGAGTTCAGACCCGCTTATACAAACGATACAGAGACCGACCGGGCAAAGAACCGGCGAATCGAAATTACCGTGGTCAGAGGAGCGAACAAGTGAAAAAGGTACTTACGCTTGTCATCGGTGCCATGCTCTTAATCGCAACCGGTGCCGAGGCCATCACGCCGAAGCAGGTGGAGCGGATCGACCAGCTGAAAAAGGAGGTCGTTCAGCTCTTTCGGGAGGGCAAGTTCGAGCAGGCAGCGCCGCTCCTGAACGAGGTACTCGCCATTGATCCTTTTGACAAGACGGCCGCCCGGTACCGTTCACTGGCCCGGCAACAGGCGATGGAGCCGTTCTGCAAGGACGCCGCCGACGCTTTTCAGAATGAGGACTATGCCAAGGCGATCGAGACCTGGGATAAGCTGCTCAAGATGAACCCCGAAGACCGCCGCTTCGCGAGTCTTATTGATACGACAAAAAGCCTGATCACCGATAAGACCACGAACGAGATGTACAGCCACGCTGAAAAGTTCATTCAGGAGGGAGACTACAAGTCGGCGATCAACGAACTGGAAAAGATCCTCGCGGTCAGACCCTACGACCGCAGGGCCAGCAGCCTCCTCAATAATGCAAAAAGCAACGTCGTCGACGTTCGAACGAAAAAACTCTACGACCAGGCCGAAGCCTACCTCAAGGAAAAACAATACGACCGCGCCATCGAAGAATGGAAAAAGATCCTCGATATCGATGATTCCCAGGAAGCGGCTTCCCGGTATATCGCCTCGGCGGTCCGCGAGAAGATGGGCAGCCTCTATATCGACGCGAAACAGGCCTATGAACGCGGCGACTACAACGCGGCACGCGATCATTACAACAGGATCATTGCGGACAACCCGACCGACCTGGATGTCAAGACCATGATCGCACGCCTCGACGACGTTATCAAGGTCGCGCAGCGGATCGACGAAAAGAGCCCTGCCGGCGACATGATGCGTAAAGCGATCGCTCTCTACATCAGCGTTGACGGCAACCGCAAAGCATCCATGGCGGGCGCGTGGTATGCCGCACAGCTGCACCAGTCATCATTGACCACCGCGATCAAGGACTTCCTTGAGCGCAAATATGCCTCCAATTTAAGCACCATGGAAGGGCCGGTCGGCGATATGAACATCATCGACCAGTACCTGTTCGCCGCGCTGAACCATATCTACGATGGCCGCTACGACCTTTCGATCCAGGAATGTTCGATCATCATCGAACTGCAGCCCGATAACATCCTTGCCTGGAAACGCCTGGGTTCGGCCTACTATGCCATCGGGAAAAAGGACAAGGCCCGAGAAACCTGGGAAAAAGCGCTGAAAGTTGCGCCTGATGACACCGAGTTGAAACAGTTCATTCGTCAGATCAAGTAAGCTCCGCGCACGCCTTGCGCCGCTGAGACGGGGAGCCCCGGAGAACGCCGGCGGCTGCCGAAGGAACACAATGATCGCACGGTTTGTTCAGACGGTGATCTAACTAACCATATTGGGACAGGACATGAAAATCAAACTCAGACGTTCTTTCACTGCGGTCATCTGTACGGCGGCCATCCTTCTTTTCGCAGGAACGGCTCCGGCTGCTCAGGACCAGGACTGCAACAAATGCCATGCGGCCATGAGCAAGGGCCGGGTCCTGCACGCTGCCATGAAAAAGGGCTGCGGCTCCTGCCACGTCTCGCCTCATGCGAACAAGGATAAATCGGAGCTTTCGCTCAAATCGGAGCAGCCCGACCTCTGCTACGATTGCCATAGCAGGAGCCTCTTCCTGCGGCGCTACCAGCACAAACCGGCGGTCACCGGAAAATGCACGGCCTGCCACAACCCCCATTCATCGAACAACGGCAAGCTGCTCAACACCGCCATGCCCGACCTTTGCTACAAATGCCACGACAAAAAGATCGCCACCAAGCAGAATATCCACTTCCCGACCGCTGCCGCGCTCTGTATGTTCTGCCATGATGCGCACAGCTCGGATAATCACGAAAAGCTCCTCACCTTTGAAATGCCCGAACTCTGCTTTAAGTGCCATGACCGGGCGAGCATCGCAGACAAGACCGCCATGCTGCACCAGCCGGTCATCTCGGGCAAGTGCACCGCATGCCACAACCCGCATTCCGAGAACGCAGGAAATCTCCTGGTGTCCGATACGCCGAACCTGTGCTATACCTGTCATGACAAGGCTGCGTTCCTGGACGGCATCACCCATGCGCCGGTCGAACAGGGCAGTTGCATGGCCTGCCATACGTCGCACCAGTCCAAGACCGAGAAGCTCTTGCAGGCCAAACAGCCTGACCTCTGCTATAAGTGCCACGATAAAAAGTCCTTTACCGGGGAGAAGCACAGCCACAAACCGGTGTCCGGCGGCCGCTGCACTACCTGCCACCGGCCCCACACGTCAAAGGTTAAATACCTTCTCAACAAATCCACGCCAGGGCTTTGCTTTGACTGCCATATGACGGAAGAACTGGCCGGCCGGGAGAAACACGGTCCCTTCAAGATCGGCATGTGCAATGGATGCCACAAGCCGCATCAGAGCCAGAACCCCAAGCTCATGACCGGAAAATCGCCGGACCTTTGCTTCACCTGCCACAGCACCGAGGATTTTACCGGCAAGTTCGTTCACAAACCTCTGAGCGACGGCCGTTGCAATGACTGCCACGGGGTCCATACTTCGCCCAACAAGGGGCTGCTCAAGCTGGGTGCAAATGAACTCTGCAAAAAATGCCACGCGAACATCTCACGGGACAAGCATCCGAGCACTCCCCTGCCTCCCGGCGCCTCCGTACGGTCGTCCAAAGGAGGGCCCAAGTCGGGACATCCCATGGACCAGGTGGACGATCCGAAGCGTTTGGGAAAGACTATGGCCTGCATCAGCTGCCACAATCCGCACAGTTCCAACTGGAAAGGCCTCTTCCGGTACAAGGCTGAAAAGCCGGGGGACCTCTGCCTGCATTGCCACCGGTAGGCTCGGAGCAGCAAAGAGCGTAAGCAACACGGTAACGAGCTGGCCTTGCGTCAGCCGGTCCGTTCAGTCACGATTCAATTCTTCACATATGAAGGAAGGAGACATGCATTATGAAGCACAAGATACTGGTCATGGTTTTACTATTGATGGTGAGCGCCTCTGCGGTATTCGCCGCCAACAGCAACTTCGGAACAAAAAAAAGGATGCCGAGGCCTGAAGAGTTTGGTAATGTGATCATAAACAATTACTCGGAAAAGGCCAACATCTCACCGGTCGTTTTCAAACACTGGGTGCATAGGACCAAATTTACCTGCAGGGTATGCCATGTTGACCTTGGTTTTGCCATGGAGGCCGGCGGCAGCGATATCAGGGAAGCGGACAATCTGAATCACCTGTATTGCGGATCCTGCCATAACGGCAAAGACGCTTTTGGTCCTACGACGAGAGAAAAGCTGGTGTCCGAGGTGCAAAACTGCGACCGCTGCCACTCCTACGACAAGGAAGTGAAGGGCCAGAAAAGCTTCAACGAGTATCTGAAAGACTTCCCGCAGGCACGGTTCGGCAACCGCGTTGACTGGATGAAGGCCGAGGAAAAAGGTTTGATCAAGCTCAGCGACCAGGTCGAGGGGATCTCCATCAAACGGCAGGCAATCCCGAACCCCAAGGACTTTGACATCAAGTCAACGATCCTCGGCATGCCCGACATCATCTTCTCGCACAAGATCCACGCCGACATTAACGGATGCGAACTCTGCCATCCCGAGATCTTCGGCGCGAAACGCGGTGTCACGAAATACAACATGCAGGACATCTTCGCGGGAAAGTTCTGCGGCGCCTGCCATGCAAAGGTGGCATTTCCGTTCTATGATTGCCAGCTTTGCCATCTGAAAGAGGTCTATTGATCGAGTGGCGGATTTTTTTCGCAAGGGGATTCAATCCAAGGTTTGCATGCGCAGCGCCTTCCTTTTCGTTTTCCTGATCACCACAGCGCTCCCCGCCATGGCGGGGAGCGCCTATGATAGCGTTTTTGACCTGCCTGCGCTCCCCGATCCCGCGCGGTATGGCAACGTCCTGATCAGCAGATCGACCCGGAGCAGCACCCATCCATCAGTATCCTTTTCTCATTGGGTCCACCGGCAGCATTATACCTGCCGTGTCTGCCACTTCGAGCTGAACTTTGAAATGAAAACGAATGCGACCGAGATCACCGAGGCAAAGATCAAAAAAGGTGAATACTGCGGGGCGTGCCACAACAACCAGATCGCCTTCGGGGTCAGCGATGATACCTGTGCCTTCTGCCATACCGGCAATCTGGGCGCAACCGATGCCAGGTTCCCGGAACTGAAAGCCCTGCCCAAAGCTCGGTACGGCGATAAGATCAACTGGGTAAAATCCCTGAAAAAGAAACTGATCTCGCCAAAACAGAGCATCCTCGATGAGGATTATGAACCCATCCCTTTTGACAAGGTCCTTCGCCTCGAGCCCGAGTGGAGCGGGATACAAACACGGGCGCTCTTCCCCCACCTGCAGCATACGGTCTGGCTCGACTGTGCCGACTGCCACCCTGACATCTTCAATATCCAGAAAAAAGGTACAAGGCATTTCCGCATGGACTACATCAGTAAAGGAAAGTTTTGCGGCGCCTGCCACCTCACGGTCGCCTTCCCCATCCAGGACTGCAAACGATGCCATCCTGACCTGAAGTGAACCTGTGTGTCCGATCCGCCCGATGAATAAATCCGCACTCGCTGTCATGCTGACGGATGCCTGCGAGCAGCAAGAGAACGAGCGGCAAGGAACCTTCTCTTTTTCAGGGGGAGCTGCGCTGCTTCAAGGACGGGCTACGGTGGGATGACCACATGAGCGATGAAAGATACAGGCAGGTGACCACATAACGAAAAAAGCCGCGCACCGATCCTCAAAAGACCCTGCTGCGCTGTACGAGTAATGTTCCTTAAATAAGTCCAAAGCGTTTCATACGACGCCTGAAGGCATCCCGGGGCATTTTCAGCAGTTGAGCGGCTTTGGTCTGGTTGCCGTTTGCCATATCAAGCGATTTTCTCACCAGTGCATGCTCAACATCCTCGATAGACAGCCCCGACTCGGGAATAATAAAGCCATCCAGGGAGATGGGAGCTCCCAAAACGCCAGCCGGTGCGGCGGCATCAGCAACGCTGTCCAGAAGCTCCTGCGGCAGATGTTCAGGCTGGATCTCGCTCTCGACCTCCAAGATCATCGCACGCTCTATGACATTCTTCAATTCTCGCACGTTTCCGGGCCAGGTGTATGCGAGAAGTATATCTTCTGCTTCCCTGGTGATCCGGTGGATGTTCTTATGGCACTCCTGGCTGAAATAGTTGATAAAATGATATGCCAGCAGGATAACGTCCCGGCCCCGGTTCCTGAGGGGAGGCACGACAATGGGCACGACCTGCAGCCGGTAGAACAGATCTTTCCTGAACTTGCCTTCGCTCATTGCTTTCGATAGTTCCTGGTTCGTTGCCGATACGAGCCGAACGTCGACCCTGATGTCCTTTACACCGCCAACGCGTTTAAAGATCCTCTCTTCGAGCATTCTGAGCAGTTTTGCCTGCATGCTCATATCCATGTCGCCGATCTCGTCCAGGAATACGGTGCCGCCGTCGGCAAGTTCGAACAGGCCCTTCTTCGTGGCCTTTGCGTCCGTAAAGGCGCCCTTTTCATGGCCCATAAGCTCAGTCTCGAGCAGATTGACCGGCAAAGCGGCGCAGTTGATCGCCATGAACGGCTTGTCCGCCCGGGCGCTGCCGTAGTGGATGGCCTTGGCGACCAGTTCCTTGCCCGTGCCGCTCTCGCCCTGAATGAGCACCGTGGTTGCATCGCTTCGTGCGATCTTCCTGATCAGGTTCTTGACCTTGACCATGTCATCACATTCACCCATGATGGCATCGACCTGTGCGCTGGATTCTTTTCGGAGCTGTTTGACCTGGGTCCGCAACGATCCAGCTTCGAGCGCTTTTTTGATCACAAAGGTGATCTCATCGAGGTTGAAGGGTTTGCTGATATAATCATAGGCGCCGAGCTTCAACGCTTTGACAGCGGTCTCCACCATTCCATACGCAGTGATCATGATGACCATGAGTCCCCGTTCCTGCACATTCAGCTTTTCGAGGAGTTCAAGTCCGGTCATTTCCGGGAGCCGGTTATCGAGGAGGATGAGGTCCGGAACATCTTCCGTGAGCAGTTCCAGTCCTTTTTCCGCGGATTCCGCCGTGACAACTTCGTACCCTTCCTTGACCAGATGCTGTTCCAGCGTCCAGCGTATCAATTTTTCATCATCAATGACCAGTATCTTCTGTGCCATGTATCCTGCTCCTCGCTGTTATGCCGTTTGCTTTGATGTCCCTTGCTTGGGATAAGGCAACGTGATCACAAAGGTCGCTCCCTTGCCCGCAGAGCTCATGACGCTGATCTCTCCGTTATGCTGCTCAATGATCCGCTGGGTGATCGACAGACCCAGTCCCGTTCCCTGCTGACGCGTGGTAAAAAAAGGGTTGAATATCCGGCTCAAATTCTCCGTGGAAACTCCTTTACCGCTGTCGGCAAGCATGATCGATACCGATCCGGAAGATTCCATCGAAGGGTTTTCCGTTTTTGTTTCAACCGTGAACTTGCCGCCGGTCGGCATCGACTGGATCGCGTTCAGCGCAATGTTGATCAGCGCCTGTTGGATCAGGTCAGGGTCAAGCGTCAGCCAGGGAAGGCCCACGGACAACTTGCGCTCCGTCATGATGCCTTGTTTGGCGAACTGCGGGGCCAGGAAATCCAGCAGTTTCCCGATCATTTCATTGATGTCGACCAGCGACATCTTGGGCTCCGGCGGACGGGCGAAGGAGAGCAGATTGCGGACCGCTTTGTCCATCCGCTCCACCTGGGACAAGACCTCTTCCAGGACGGCCCGCTTAGGCTCCCCCGCCGGCATTTCTTTTTTCAGCACCTGAATGACGCCCGCAATGCCTGCCAGCGGATTTTTTATCTCATGGGCGATGCCCGCCGCCATCTCGCCGATGGAGGCCAGCCGGTCCGCCCGCTTCATTTGTTCAAAATGATAGCGCTCGACCCGCCGGCGGGCGCGCTCAAGCTTCGACAGAAGCGAATTAAAGGCTTCGCCGAGACTGCCGATATCGTCGGAACTTTTCACCTCGACGCGGGCCTCAAGGCCGCGCTCGGCGCGCTCCATGGTCGCGATCAGCTCCTGAATGGGGTTGGTGACGAAGCGCGTGAGGAACAGGGAGAGCGAGATGGCGAGTACCGCCGTTACGCCGAAGGCCCAGAGGAACATGGTCTTGCTCAGGTCATCCACTTTTCCCTGGGTCTGCGCCATGGAGACATCAACGGTCAGGATGCCGTTCAGTTTGACGATGGACCCGTGGCAGCGATAGCAGCGGTCGTCATTCTCGATCGGGAACAACACCGAGAAGACGCCCTCGTTCCGCCGTTTGATGGGTTTTTTGAACCGTCCCTCAAGGAACCACTTTTGGGTCGAGGGGTCGACCGACCTCCCGATCATCCCGCGCTTCGAGGATTTGAGGATAACGCCGTTGGGGCTGAAGATCTTCACTTCCTGAATATTATGGTACCCGCCCACCGCCTCGAGAATATGCTGCACTTCGTTGCTTTTGCCGTCCAGCATGGCGTTGGACAGGCTGCGTTCGATGGTATTGGCGATCACCAGCACGTTATCTTCCAACGCGCCTTCCATTTGCGCCCGCTGGTAGCCGATATTGATCCAGGTCCCGGCGCCGATGGTCACCGCGAGGATCGCGGAGACCGAGATGATGATCTTGCTCTTGAGGCTGGAGATGATCCTCACCCGGCATCCACCTTTCCGATGATTTCCCGGAGGTCCGCGATCTTCTGTTCCCGCATGAAGCCCTCGATGCCGTCCAGCACGTCCAGGGTGGCGCGGGGATTGATGAAATTAGCCGTCCCCACCGCCACTGCCGATGCTCCTGCGAGCAGGAACTCCATGGCATCCTCACCGGTAACGATGCCGCCCATGCCGATGATCGGCAGTGACACGGAGCGCGCCGCCTGCCACACCATGCGCACGGCAACCGGCCTGATGGCGGGGCCGGACAGGCCGCCCGTGCAGTTGGCCAGCCGCGGTTTCCTGCAGCGCACATCGATGGCCATGCCCAGCAGGGTATTGATCAGCGACAGCCCGTCGCAGCCGGCGTCGGCCGCTGCCCTGGCGAAGGCGGTCACATCGGTCACGTTGGGCGACAACTTGGCGATAAGCGGCAGCCTCGTTGCCTTGCGGACAGCCGAGAGCAGTTCAAAGGTGGCACGGAGGTCGGTGCCGAAGGCCATGCCGCCTGCTTTAACGTTGGGGCAGGAAATATTCACCTCGATGCCGGAGATCCCCTGGGCGCCATCGAGCCGCTCGGCAACGCCGACATACTCCTCGAGACTGTAGCCGAACATGTTCACGAACACCGCCGTATCGTATTTTCTCAGATAGGGCATTTTTTCGTTCAGGAACACATCGACACCCGGGTTCTCAAGGCCGATGGCGTTCAACATCCCCGACGGAGTTTCCCAGATGCGCGGCGGAGGGTTGCCTTTGATCGGTTTCAGGGAAATACCCTTTACGATCACTCCGCCCAGCTTGTTCAGATCGACAAACTCGGCGAACTCCTCGCCATAGCCGAAGGTCCCTGATGCGGTAAGCACGGGATTCTTGAGCTTGATCCCGGCGAAGTCTATGGAAAGGTCAGGGCTTTCGATTGCGGATTTCCCGATTCGATCGGGACGGGTCTCCTTGCGGATTGCGGATTTATTGTCCTTCGTCTTCCTCACCAGCGCACCTTCCTACCTTTTCAACTTCAGAAGCACCTGTTCGCTCCAGTCGATCTCGCGCGAGTCGAACACAGGGCCTTCTTTGCATGCCCGTTTGTACCCGCCTGCCTTCATGGGGACCGAGCATCCCATGCATGCGCCGAGGCCGCAGGCCATGCGTTCCTCCATGGAGACGTAGCAGGGGATCGCATGCTCCGCAGCGATCTTGCTCACCGCGGCGAGCATGGCATGCGGGCCGCAGGCATAGAGGACCAGATGCTCGCGGCGTTCCGTCTTTGTCAGGAATGCGTCCAGGATATCGGTTGACGTCCCCTGCTGACCGGCGCTTCCGTCATCTGTCGCAATATGGACCTTGTCAGCGAGCTCCTTGAAGGAGCGCACGATGTCTGCAGGAGGAAGGCATTCTTTGTTCCGTGCACCGAGGAAAAGGTGGGTGCGCGAACCAGCGCGCTGGGCAAGGAAATGCAATGGAGGAAAACCGCTGCCGCCGGCGACCAGCACGGGTACGGTCTTTTTTTCCGGCCGGGGGAAGCCTTTCCCCAGCGGGCCGAGCAGGCTTAAGGATTGACCGGCCTTCGCAGTCGTCAGCATCGTGGTGCCCTTGCCGACAACGCGATACAGTATCTCCAGGGACGAACGGGAAATGACCGCTGAAATGCCGAACGGACGGGCGAGAAGCGGGTCCAGGGTATCCGATACGCGGAGCATCACGAACTGGCCCGGAAGCGCCGAGCGCGCCGCTTCAGGGGCCTTGAGAACGAGGCGATAGTACCCTCGACCGACGGGTTTGTGCGAGACAATGAGCGCCCTGTGAAGCCTATTCGATGGCAATCTCGATCTCCTGGATCTCATATTCCACGGTCTTCACCGGAGTCTTGATCGTCACCACATCGCCCACCTTATGGCTGACCAGCGCTTTGCCCACGGGAGACTGAATGGAGATCTTGCCGAGTTTCAGGTCGGCTTCTTCCTGGCCCACCAGCGTGTATTTTTTGACGCTGCCGGACTCGGTATCAGCAAGCGTCACCGTGGCGCCGAACACCACTTTTTCGTTCGTCAGCTTCGATACGTCAATGATCTGAGCGTGGGCGAGCTTCTGCTCCAGTTCGCGTTTTTTAGCGTCCAGATGGCCCTGGCGCTCCTTGGCTGCATGGTACTCGGCATTCTCCGAAAGGTCGCCATGGGCGCGCGCTTCCTCGATGTCCCTGATGTTCTTGCCCCGTTCCACCTTGACAATGCGGTCCAGTTCCTGCTTGAGCTTATCGTAGCCCGTTTGGGTCATCGGGATTTTCTGTGTCATGATGTATGATACTCCTGTATGGATTTCACCTGTAATAGATTTTTCTTGATCGCGGCGATGCCGCGCACGGCCGCTTTGGCGGCCGAGATCGTTGTAAAATAGGGGATCGACTTCATCAGCGTCGTGCGCCTGATGGAGTAGGAATCCTTCTGCGACTGCGCGCCGGAGACCGTATTGATCACCAGGTCGACCTGCATATCGGTTATCTGGTCGACGATGTGCGGCCGGCCCTCGGTGACCTTGTTCACGGTCTCGACCGTGATGCCGTGTTTCCTCAGGTAGTCGGCCGTGCCCCGCGTGGCCACAATGGAGAAGCCCGACTGTGCCAGTCCCTGCGCAACTTCCAGCGATCCTGCCTTGTCCTTGTCCTTCACGCTCAGGAACACCCTGCCGGATACGGGCATGGGGTTTCCCGCCGCCATCTGAGATTTGGCAAAGGCCATGCCGAAATCCATATCAATGCCCATCACTTCGCCCGTGGACTTCATTTCGGGACCGAGCAGCGTATCGACTCCGGGGAACTTGGCGAAGGGAAAGACCGCTTCCTTTACCGCGATATGCTTTTTCCTGACCTCTCTGGTAAAACCCAGTTCCACAAGCGTCTTGCCCGCCATCACCCGTGCGGCCAGCTTGGCCAGCGGCACGCCGATGGCCTTGCTCACGAAAGGCACGGTCCTCGAAGCGCGGGGATTCACTTCGAGCACATAGATGCGGCCCTCTTTTACGGCGAACTGGATGTTCATGAGGCCGATAACGCCCAGCTCCAGCGCGAGCATGCGGGCCTGGCGGTCGATCTCCGTGATGATCGCCTGCGAGAGCGAGAACGGCGGCAGGGAGCAGGCCGAATCGCCCGAGTGCACTCCTGCCTCCTCGATATGCTCCATGATGCCCGCCACGACCACGGTCTTCCCGTCCGAGATCGCATCGACATCGATCTCGACCGCGTCCTCGAGATATTTATCGACCAGCACCGGACGTTCGGGAGAGGCCTTGACCGCCCGGGTCATGTAGTTCCGTACGCTCTCTTCGTCGTACACGATCTCCATGGCCCTGCCGCCGAGCACGTAGGACGGCCGCACCATGACGGGATAGCCGATGGTGTTCGCGGCGCTGACCGCTTCGTCGCAGGACACGGCGGTCCCGCTTTCCGCCTGCAGAAGCCCCAGTTTGTCAAGGAGTTCTTTAAAGCGCTTGCGATCCTCTGCCCGGTCGATGCTGTCCGGAGTGGTGCCGAGGATATGCACCCCTTCTTTTTCGAGGGGGACGGCGAGCTTGAGCGGCGTCTGGCCGCCGAACTGCACGATCACGCCGAAGGGCTTTTCACGTTGTATAATATGTAAAACGTCTTCGAGTGTCAAGGGTTCAAAATAGAGGCGATCCGAGGTGTCGTAGTCGGTGCTCACGGTCTCGGGGTTGCAATTCACCATGATCGTTTCGAAGTCATCTTCCTTCAAAGCGAATGCCGCGTGCACGCAGCAGTAGTCGAACTCGATGCCCTGGCCGATCCGGTTCGGCCCACCGCCGAGGATCACGACCTTCTTGCGCGCCGTCGGGTTTGCCTCGCACTCCGCCTCCTGGCTCCTGACTCCTGACTCCTGGCTCCCAATCTTATAAAACGGTTTTTCATACGTTGAGTACAGATAGGGCGTGTGAGCCTCGAATTCCGCGGCGCAGGTATCCACGGTCTTGAACACCGGGATGATGCCGAGGTCATAGCGCGCTTTTCGCACCGCTTCCTCCGTGGTCGTGAACAACCGGGCAAGCCTGCGGTCGGAAAATCCGTATTCTTTCGCCTTCCTGAGCGGATGGTCCAGCGAGGGGGTCCGATCGCTCAAAATTCTTGCGCCCTGGTCGGCCAGCACCTTTTCCATATCCACGATCTGCTTGATCTGATGCAGGAACCAGACATCGATCTTCGAGAGCGCAAAGATCTCGTCGACGCTCATGCCCTGGCGAAGCCCGTCGGCCACGTACCAGAGCCGCTCCCAGTTCGGAACGCTGATCTTCTGGCGGATATCCATCCGCCCCTCTTCGCCGTCTCCATCGCGGTCCCGCCGGGATTCCAGTCCATAGCGGTCGATCTCGAGTGAGCGGAGCGCCTTCTGGAACGCCTCTTTAAAGGTCCTGCCGATGGACATGGCCTCGCCCACCGACTTCATCTGCGTGGTCAGCGTGGCGTCGGCCTGGGGAAACTTCTCAAAGGCGAAGCGCGGGAACTTGACCACCACGTAGTCGATGGTCGGCTCGAAGGACGCCGGCGTTGCCTTGGTGATATCGTTCGTGATCTCGTCCAGCGTGAATCCCACGGCAAGCTTCGCCGCGATCTTCGCGATGGCAAAACCCGTGGCCTTGGACGCCAGCGCCGAGCTGCGCGACACGCGGGGGTTCATCTCGATGATGACCAGCCTGCCGTTGTCGGGGTTCACGCCGAACTGGATGTTCGAACCACCGGTGTCCACCCCGATCTCGCGGATGATCTTGAGGGACGCATTGCGCATGATCTGATATTCCTTGTCGGTGAGCGTCTGCGCCGGCGCCACGGTGATGCTGTCGCCGGTATGGATGCCCATGGGGTCGAGGTTCTCGATGGAGCAGACGATGACCACATTGTCCTTGGCATCGCGCATGACCTCGAGCTCATACTCTTTCCAGCCAACGATCGACTCCTCCACCAGGACCTGGTTCACGGGGCTCGCTTCAAGGCCGCGGGTGATCAGATCGGTGAACTCTTCACGGTTATAGGCGATCCCGCCGCCCGTGCCGCCCAGGGTGAATGCCGGCCTCAGGATCGCGGGAAAACCCACTTCCTTGAGGATCTCGTAGGCCTGGTCCAGATTCGTGGCAAAACCGCTCTTCGGGACCTCAAGACCGATGTTCTCCATTGCTTTTTTAAAGAGCTCGCGGTCCTCGGCTTTCTTGATGGCCGGCAGTTTGGCGCCGATCAGTTCCACCTTGTACTTATCGAGCACGCCCAGCTCGGCAAGCGCCACCGCGGTGTTGAGCGCCGTCTGGCCGCCCATGGTCGGCAGCAACGCATCAGGCCGTTCACGCTCGATGATCTTCTCGACCACGGCAGGCGTGATCGGTTCGATGTAGGTGCGGAACGCCATCTCCGGGTCGGTCATGATCGTGGCCGGGTTGGAGTTCACCAGGACGACCTGATAGCCCTCTTCCTTGAGCGCTTTGCAGGCCTGCACTCCCGAGTAATCGAACTCGCAGGCCTGGCCGATCACGATCGGCCCTGCACCGATGATAAGAATCTTCTTAATGTCTGTCCGTTTCGGCATGTATCCCTTCCTTAACTCCGAACTTTAAACTCCAAACCACGAACTCCGAACTACGAACTGCCCCTAAAGCTCCTGCTCCCAGCCGTTCTCCAAACCGTATTTTTCCATGATCCGGCAGGCTTCTTCGTACTCACCTGTCGAGGTCCTTCGCGAAAGCTCTTTAAATTCGTTCGCCTTGTATGCTGGAAAATACTGGGACATAAGGCTGATATGCACATCCTTCGAGATCTCTTCAGCCAGGAACTTCATGACGCCTTCAGTTCCTGAAAGTCCGCCTGGCAGCACCAGGTGGCGGATAATGAGCCCGCGCTTCGCGATGTCATGCTCATCGAGCACGAGGTTGCCGACCTGCCGGAACATCTCCCGCACCGCCGCACGGTTGACCTCGACATAGTTTGGCGCTATGGAGTAGAGCATCGCAAGGCGATCGTCGGAGTAGCGCATGTCCGGAAGATAGATATCGACGATGCCGTCGAGCAACCGGAGCGCCTCCACCGATTCGTAACCGCTCGTGTTGTATACCAGCGGCAGTGCGAAGCCCCGCTCTCTGGCGAGTCCCCAGGCCTTGAGTATCTGGGGCATGAAATGCGTCGGCGTTACCAGGTTGAGATTATGGCAGCCCTGCTCCTGCAGCCAAAGCATCTGGCAGGCAAGCTCTGCCGGCGTCTTTTCAACGCCGTTCCCCATCTGACTGATGGGGTAATTCTGGCAGTAGACGCACCTCATGTTGCAGTTGGCCAGAAATATCGTTCCCGATCCCCTGGTTCCCGACAGCGGCGGTTCTTCGCCATGATGTGCGCTGGCGCTCGCAACAACCGGATTCAGACCGGACCGGCAAAAACCCAGCTTATCGTTCTTGAGCCGGTTCACGCCGCATTCGCGGGGGCAGACGCGGCAGCGTTCGAGGAGCTGGTAAGCAACCTCAATGCGATTGTGCAATTCTGTTTCTGAAATAACTGAAGCCATGATAAACCACTTCTGCTTTGCCACGAAGGCACGAAGACACTAAGAAATTCCGGCTTATACTTCGTGCCTTCGAGTCTTCGTGGCAAATAGGGCTATTATATTTTTCTTTTTTCTTTCTCCATCATATCCACGAACCGCTGGAACAGATACCGGCTGTCATGCGGTCCCGGCGAGGACTCCGGATGGTACTGCACGGAAAAGGCCGGGAGCGTTTTATGCTGAATTCCCTCGCACGTCTTGTCATTCAGGTTTTGATGCGTCATGACGACCTTATCCTTGACCGATTCCAGATCAACGGAAAACCCGTGGTTCTCTGCGGCGATCTCGACCTTGCGCGTCATAAGGTCCATGATCGGCTGGTTGCCGCCGCGGTGGCCGAATTTGAGCTTATAGGTCTTGCCGCCCAGAGCGAGGCCCAGCAACTGCTGCCCCAGGCAGATGCCGAAGATCGGTTTTTTGCCGAGCAGTTTTTTGATGTTCTCGATGGCGTAAGTGCATGGCTCGGGATCGCCGGGGCCGTTCGACAGGAACACCCCGTCGGGGTTCATGGCAAGCACTTCTTCAGCCGGCATGGTCGCCGGCACCACGGTGACATCGCAGCCCGCGTCGGTGAGCAGGCGGAGGATGTTGCGCTTGATCCCGTAATCGTAAGCAACCACACGATACCGTGACGATGTTTTTCTTCCGTACCCGGTGACGAGGTCCCAGGTGCCTTCGCTCCACGAGTAGGGTTTCTTGCAGGTAACATGCTGCGCCAGGTCGAGGCCGTTCATTCGGGGAAGGGCCTTTGCCTTGGCAACCAGGCTCAGGGGATCCAGGTCCGTAGTGGATATCACTCCCGGCTGCGCTCCCACATCGCGGGTATGGCGCGTAAGCGCACGAGTGTCGATCCCCTGGATGCCGACGATCTTTTTTTCAATGAGATAAGTATGCAGGCTGCGCTTGGACCTCCAGTTGCTCGGGAAGTCCAGATATTCCTTTACGATGAAGCCTTCGACCCAGGGCCGGGACGACTCGACATCCTCATCGTTCGTTCCGTAGTTCCCGATCTGCGGGTAGGTCATGGTGACGATCTGGCCCTTGTAGGACGGATCGGTAAGGATCTCCTGGTACCCGGTCATGCTGGTATTGAACACGACCTCACCGGTAGTCTCACCTTCCGCTCCAAAGGAGGTCCCTTCGAAGACCCAGCCATCCGCCAATGCTAGCATCGCTTTTTTCATTCGTCTCATGTCCTTCGATCAACCAAGATTACAGCGCAGGCAGTTCACCGGCCCTGCTGTTTTATATCGACTAACTCACTGGTGCTGACCGGGGCGCTCACGATCCCCTCGATAACGGGAGGGGCTGCCGGGAACCGGTCCCTCACCTTTCCGTCCCGATCGATCACTTCCGCGCTCACCAGGTCGCCGTCCACGGTCACCTGGACAAAGTGGTGGAATCCGCCTTCCCCGTCCGTGACATACAACGGCGCACCGGCGCCGCCGGTAATGACGTGCTCGATGCCGCCGACTGTTTTCCTTTGATAGAAATGCTCATGGCCGGCAAATACTACATCCACGCCTGCCTTCACAAAAAGGGCCTGCAGCCGGTCCCGGTCTTCGGGAAACTTATCCAGGCAGTCTCCCCAATGCCTCCCCTTCCGGTGCTCCGTATAGAGCGGATGGTGCAGGAAGACAAAGAGGTGCTTTTTTTTATCCGCCTTCGCAAGGACGTCTTCGAGCCATTTCAGCTGATTGCCCGTGACCTTCCGCTCCTGTCCGTCCAGATAGGAATCAAGCACGACGAACAGCGAGTTGCCCGCCTCAAAAGAATAGAACAGCTCATTTCCGGGCAGATCGACCTGTTCTTTATATACTTGTTCACTGGACGGCACCAGCGGGCTTATATCATGATTCCCCACGGTCAGGAAATAGGGAACGTCTATCAATTTGGACATTGACCAGAACGACACCCATTGTTCCCGATCGCCGGGAGTCTCGTTCATGTCCCCGGTATTCACGATGAAGTCCGGCTGCAACGCCATTGCCATAATGGCAAATTTTTTATAGACAGGCTTGTTGGAACGGTTGTCTCCGAACACCACAAAACTGAACTTGCCCTCGAGCGCTTCGAGCGCAGCGAGTTTTTGCTGAAGCGACTGGTCCTGGGCAGCATCAGCTAAAGTGCCTAAATTGAAGACAATAAATAAGATCGCGGCCAGTTTTTTAATCCGCAATCCGCAAGGAGACCTGTCCCGATCGAATCGGGGAATCCGCAATGTCACACCCTTCCCCCAACGATCGTCTGGACCGCCCTGCCCGTAAGCTTCAACCCGTTGAATGGTGTATTTTTTGATCTTGATCTGAACTGAGACGCATCAACCGTCCACGCAAGGTCGGCATCGATGATCGTAATATCAGCGTCTCCACCCGTCTTGAGCGTGCCCTTACCGATCTTGAGCACTGAAGCCGGATTGAGGCTGAGCTTGCAGAGGACCTGCTGCAGGGTAAGCACCTTTTCCGCTACCAGCCGAAGCGAGAGACCCAGCGCGGTCTCAAGGCCGACGATGCCGAAGGGCGCATAATCGAACTCGCCGGATTTTTCGTCCCTGCCGTGGGGCGCATGGTCCGTGGCGATCACGTCGATGGTCCCGTCCTTGAGACCGGCCTTGATCGCCGCAACATCCTCGGCGGTCCGAAGCGGCGGGTTCATTTTTGCCATGGTATTGTAACCCCGCACCGCCTCATCGGTCAGCGAAAAATAGTGAGGACAGGTTTCCGCCGTGACCTTTACGCCGCGCGCCTTTGCCGCACGCAGCAGGTCCACTGAACCGGCGGTGCTGACATGGGCGATATGCACCCTGGCGCCCGTCAGCTCGGCAAGCGAGATGTCACGCGCCGTCATGACATCCTCGGCTGAACGGGGTATCCCGCGGAGCCCCAGTTCGGTCGAGACGAAACCCTCGTTCATCACACCCTTGGCGGACAGCGAGCTGTCTTCGCAGTGCGAGATCACCAGGAGGTCGAAGACCCGCGCGTATTCCATGGCCCGCCGCATGATGGCCGCATTCATCACCGGCTTGCCGTCGTCCGAGACCGCCACGCAGCCCGCGGCGCGCAGCTCGCCCATTTCGGACAGTTCTTCGCCCTTCGATCCTTTGGTGATCGCGCCGATTGGGAACACGCAGGCAGAGGCTTCTTTCGCAGCCTGCGACAGGATGAACTCCGTCACCGACCGGTTGTCGTTCACCGGGTTGGTATTCGGCATGCAGCAGACCGACGTAAAACCGCCCGCCTTTGCCGCCGCAGTCCCGGTCGCGATCGTTTCCTTATACTCGAACCCTGGTTCGCGCAGATGCACATGCATATCGATGAGCCCCGGGACCACCAGCTTCCCCGCCGCATCGATCACCTGCGCATCCGGGGATGAGACCGAACCGGTTTTGCCGAGCTTCTCGATCTTGCCGTCCGATATCAGGATGTCGAGCTTTTCGTCAACCTTGTTAGCAGGATCGATGATGTGGCCATTTTTAATAAGAATATTCATGGTAACCCTTTTTCAGACACTGATTTTCACTGATTATGTATGAAGCTTTATCCGCAGTTATCATACTTAATCGGCCTTGATCAGTGTCAAAATATTATTGCGTTTCTGACTTCGTTCCGCCGGACAGCAGGAACATGACCGCCATCCGGACAGCCACACCGTTCGTGACCTGGTCGAGAATGACCGGCGTGCCGTCGGCCACATCCGATGCGATCTCCACACCGCGGTTTATGGGGCCGGGATGCATGACCAGCGCGTTCTTTGCCGCGAGGGTGAGCCGCGCCTGGTTCAATCCGTAGAACCGGGCATATTCGCGCACACCCGGAAAGAGTCCGGCGATCTGGCGTTCAACCTGGAGCCTCAGCATCATGATCACATCAGCGCCTTCAACTGCCTGGTCCATGTTGTAATGGACCTCGACACCCATCTTCTCGATCCCGCAGGGGATCATGGT
>Ga0154443_1134_pt1 | contig 21120 bp, 23 predicted proteins | sample RifGroC2_FD_105636 | JGI IMG/M metagenome (GOLD analysis project Ga0154443, IMG submission 105636) | Nitrospirae bacterium GWC2_56_14
CTCCCGTTCCTTCCGGGAGCGCGTGCTCGGGTACCAGTTCCCTTTCTGCTTCGACTGCGGCTTCGCCCTGTGCGACTATGTGGGCGAAGAGGATTTCGAACAGGACTGCTATCTCGGGCATGTCCCCTGCGGAGCCTGCCTCTGGTGCACCGGTCTGTTCCACTGCCTCCAGTGAACTGCCGCAGCACCGTACCGTGATATACTTAGAAAAAGGACGTCTGAGAAGCAGGAGGTGAGCAGTATGCCTGACATTCCGATTGGAAAATCAGCGAGTGAAGATAGCGACGATTGTATCGCTATTTCGCTGCAGCCTGCTGCGTCGCACTTGAGGGCGAGTGACGGCAGAGAGGTCCCCTTCACCAGGGCGGTTCTGTCGATTCACCATGCCTGCGCATCGGAATTGATCGAACTTTCCCCTCACGTCACGCTCGGCCAGGAGGGAGGGACGGTTCAGGATGTCACTCGGGTACTCTCCGGTCTTTCTGAACCGTTTACTCCCGGCAAGAGCATGAGCTGGGACGTATACGATCTCCTGCTCCCTGCCCATCCCGGTACCGCCAGCAAGCTGCATATGTTCGGATATCGCGCGGCACTGAACTGGAGGTTCGAGCTCGCGGTTTGGGTGGAATACCGTCGTTTTGCCGATTCCCCGGTTGTCCGGACCTCCGTAGCACGGTGGGTGCTGCGATGGAGCGTTCCCGATTCCGCCACCGGCGCCGTGGTGCTTACGATCGAGGAGGGGAAGGACTAAGCATTCCCGACTGATCGAGCGTCGTATCTCATAGGAGAGCGCATGGATCTGCTTGAAGGGCTCCGTACCCGCCGGAGCATCAGACGTTATACGGACGAGCCCGTTACGCGTGAACAGGTGCTGGAGATCATTACCGCCGGCACGTGGGCACCGTCGGGGCAGAACAACCAGCCCTGGCGGTTCGTGAGCATCGTGAGGAAGGAGGTCCTAGTCGGCCTCGCGAAACTGACGAAGTACGGTCATGTCATCGAGAAAGCGCCGGCCTGCATCGCGGTCTTCATCGAGAGGAAAGCCATGTATCACGAGGTGAAGGACCACCAATCCATGGGGGCGTGCCTCCAGAACATGCTGCTTGCCGCGCACGGCATGGGGCTCGGAGCGGTCTGGCTGGGTGAGATCCTGAAGAGCGCCGAGGAAGCGCGGAAATTGCTCGGCGTTCCGGAGACCATGGAACTCATGGCTGTCGTAGCCATCGGTCATCCTGATGGGAAAGGCGGGACATCGAGCCGGAAGGGTGTGAAGGATGTCTTATTAAAGGAACTCTAACGTTTGAACACCTGCCTGAAAAAACAAAATACCTGAACCATCATTCCCGTTCTCCGCGTCTCGGCGGGGAAATTCAACGCGGCGCCTGACATTAAACTGTTCTCCTGCATAAATACAGCAGTTTCGGCAGTTATGATACGAAAACTCCCTTAAAAATCCCTACTTTTACGAGACTTAATTGCTTTTCGCCTGGATTGCCTGTATAATGTCATTCTTAAAATAGGGACCGATCCACGAAAGGAACACATGGAAGAGCGTATACAGAAGATCATATCAGCCGCGGGGGTCACATCGCGCCGCGCTGCGGAAGAGCTTATAGCCGAGGGCAGGGTGCGGGTGAACGGCCAGGTGGTGACCGAGCTGGGGACCAAGGCCGACCCGTCAAAGGACCACATTAAGGTTGACGGCAAGCTTATCAATCCCAAACAACCGCCTACCTATATCATGCTGAACAAACCGGCGGGGTATGTGACGACCATGTCCGATCCCGAGGGCCGGCCAACGGTGCAGGACCTGCTCAAAGGGGTCAAGATCAGGGTCTATCCCGTCGGCAGGCTGGACTACAATACCGAGGGGCTTCTTTTGCTGACCAATGACGGGGACTTCGCCCACCTGGTCACGCATCCCAAACATGAATTTCCCAAGACCTATCTTGCCAAGATCAAGGGCGTGCTCGAAGACGGCGCCATCGCGGCGCTCGAAGCAGGCGTCTTCCTGAAGGACGGGAAGACCGCGCCTGCGAAGATAAAAAAGATCAGGAAGGAAGAGGCCAATTCCTGGCTCGAGATCACGATCCACGAAGGCCGGAAGCGGCAGGTGCGCCGCATGTTCGACCACATGGGGCATACGGTGATCCGGCTCAAAAGGGTCAAGACCGGGGGGCTCACGCTGGGCGATCTTCCGGAAGGCAGAATGCGCTATCTGACGCCTGAAGAGGTCGGCATACTGAGAGCTACGGCCGAGAAGACCGACGTCAGCGGCCAGACGGTCAGGGTGTACAAGTTGGAGACCAAGAAGCAGAAGGTAGAAGCCAGAGAACCACAGGGCCCAGGGCCCGGAGTCCAGGGTTCAGGCGCACGGGAAGAGAGAATAGGCGCAGGTTCAAAGACCGTGGTCATGCGAGAGACCGGTACCGGCCTGAGGAAGAACCAGATGGGTCGGCCTGAAGTGAGAAGCAGTTACGCCAGGACCAGCGAACCCGGTTTCACCCCACGCACCCCGAGCACCCGGCCGCCGAAGGCAGGCCGTCCCTCTGCTGCTGACAGACCGGCTTCCAGCCGTCCTGCATCAGGAACGTATGCGCGCAAGCCTGATACCGGAAATCCAGACTGGAAGACATCCCGGCCCAGGCCAACTGCCGGTGCCCGGCCCGACTCACGACCCGGTTATTCGAGAAGCAGCGCGCCTGCTCGCGGCGCAAGAGATGAAGGCAGCAGTTCCCGTCCCGGAAGTTTCAAACCCCGCAGCGATCGTCCTTATACCCCGGGAGCACGCTCGACGTATGATCCCGCGGCAACAGGAACCTATGCGCGCAGTGCGGCGCCGGGGACTCCCCGCAGCAGGCCGTCAGCTTCCACATCCCGCCCGAGGCCATCAGCCGGCGCCCGTCCCGACTCAAGGCCCGGGTATTCGAGAAGCAGCGCACCCGCTCGCGGGGCACGGGATGAGGGCCGCAACACGCGACCCTATAGCCCGGGAACACGGTCCGCGTCCGATCGCCCGTCAACAGGAAGTTACACCCGCAGTGCTGCGCCAAGAACGTCAAGCAGCAGACCGTCAACCGGCTCCCGTCCCGACTCCAGGTCCGGCTATTCGGACGGGCGCAGTACCCGACCTTCGAGCTTCAGTTCCCGCCCCGACCGTCCCTACAGCCCGGGAACTCGATCTGCGTCCGCTCGGCCGGCAACAGGAACGTATACGCGGAGCGCTGCGCCAAGAACAGCAAGCAGCAGGCCGTCACCGGGAGCATTTGCAGGGAAGGCAGGCGCCCGGCCCCGGCCTAACCCGGGTGCATGGCCCAGCAAGGGTGGGGCCGGCGGCAGGGTCTCGGGGCCCCGCCCCAACAAAAGCACGCACACCGGCGGCGGCAGAGGGCCGGCGCGCGGACCAAAGGGCGGCGGGCGTAGTATGGGGAGAAGATAATACCGCACCGTCGGCACAGGTACCCTCGGGTGAAATGATGAGATTGATGAATACGAGACTGGCTGTGTCGTTCATTTTATTGTGTGCCGTGCTATCGTGCTCCGATGAAAAGAACCCCGTCCAGCAATATGGGAATACGCTGACGCAATCATACAAAAGCACCAAAAAGTTCGATAAAGATTTGAATGTCGAGCAGGTCCAGAAGTCGATCCTGGAATTTAATGCCGCCAATGGGAGATATCCAACGGATCTCGGCGAACTGGCATCCTTCAGCGGGCTGACCCTTAAGAGCGACCAATACGAGTACAACCCTGCAACCGGTACCCTGACGGAAAAGAAGTAATTATGCATTCAGTCACTGGGAAAGCATCACCACTTCCGCACCATGAACATGGTGTATAAAAAACTTTAGCATCCATAGCGATCTATTCAGACATGCCACCAGCAGCAAAAAAAAAGAACCAGGACTTTCTTCGCGCTCACGCAATCATTCACGGCCGCGTGCAGGGAGTTTTTTTTCGCGCCAGCACCCGCGACGAGGCACTGCGCATCGGCGTGGCAGGATGGGTCCGCAACCTTCCAGATGGGTCGGTGGAGGCGCTGTTCGAGGGGGAGACCCTGAAGGTCGAGGAGGTCCTGGGTTGGTGCCACAAGGGCCCGTCCGGCGCAAGGGTGAACGGCGTAGACATCACGTTCGAACCGTACAAGGGGGAATTCAAACGCTTTGAGATCCGCTATGGTTATTAGATACGGTATTTTTCTTGCGGTGCTTTCCCTGCTGGCTTTCGCTTGCAAGGAAGAAAAACCACCGGAGCTGAAAAAGGTGCAGCCTCCCGTGGTGGTGTTTAATCAAAAGCATCCGGTGCTGACGAGCGAACAGCGCGCAGAGCTTGATTTCCCGGCCGATATCCTGTCTCAGGTCGAACTTGCAGCAGGGGCCGAGGCAGAGCCCTTCTTCGAGACCGTGGTAGTAAAAGCAGAGAACTTGAAAGGTGAAACAACTGTTGAGCGGGAGCAATTGGCGGGATTCAGCGTGCGAACGAGAAGCTCTGTGGAAACCGTTGACACCCTGTCGGGAAAACTCCGAGCCAGGGGCTTCCTTATCTTTCGCAGCAGCAGGAACTACGGCAATGTGCCTGACCGCGTTACCGTGGTGAAGGGCAACAGTTCGTATGATATCCTCAAACGCCAGAAGACCGAAAGTATAAATTTTAACCTTGATACCAGGGCGATCATCGCCTGGCTCAAGGAACAGCAGACGCAGGGTTCCTTTGTGATCGTGGGGGCGGGGCCCGACTGGGTCGAAGCGCGGTTCGTCAAGCAGCCGCAGAACATGCTTGCCTTCGCGAAAAAGATCTATGTCTTTGCTCCGGACACGGTCTCTGTGGAAGCGGGAACGCTCGAGAAACTTGCAAGGAAAATGACGCGCACGAACCGCTTTTTCCTTATATGGGACTGATGATTGCGGAATGTGGATTTCGGATTGCGGATTGAGAAAAAGCGGACTCAAATTCTCTGCGAAGCTTTGTGATAAGGTAGGCATTCTCGTATGTTCATTCTCGGCATCGAAACATCGACCAAGACCGGCAGCGTTGCCGTAATTTCAGATGACGCGGTCATCGCGCAGTACAGCCTGAACATCGAAGTGACGCACTCCGAGCGACTCATGTCCACGGTGGACCGGGTGTTGAAGGACATCGGTATCGCTATTGCGGATATGGACGGTTTTGCCGTTGCCATCGGGCCGGGTTCGTTCACCGGCCTTCGTATCGGGCTTGCGGCTATCAAGGGCCTTGCTTTCGCCACGGGCAAGCCGGTGGCGGCAGTGCCTACGCTCAAGGCCCTCGCCTGGAACCTGCCCCATGCCTCTCATCCTGTTTGCCCCCTGCTTGATGCACGCAAGAACGAGGTTTATGCAGCACTGTACCAGTACGAAGAGCTGCGGCTCGTGCAGCTCATGCCGGAGGCAACGATACCTCTGGCTGAGATCGCAGACAGGATCCCGGGGACCGTGCTGTTCACGGGCGAGGCTTCCCGTCTTTACCGACAGTCGCTCGAAAAGGCTTTCGCCGACCGGGCGTTCTTTGCGCCGAGAACGGCATGCCTGCCCTCGGCGGCAGCGGTAGCCGAGATCGGCCTTGGCATGCTGCGGAACGGCGAGCAGATCGAGCCAGACAGCCTGACCCCCTTGTATATCCGCAGGCCCGAGGCAGAAGTGGCATGGGAAAAGCGACAGGCATCACGATAGATTTCATGAAGAAGGAAGACCTGGATCAGGTCATGGCCATCGAACAGAGCTCTTTTTCAATGCCCTGGTCGAGGAACCTCTTTCTCTCCGAGTTCCGCAGCCCTTCGGTCTCGCGGCTCCTGGTCGCTTTGGTTCCCGATGCGCCTGTGCGTACCATTGCCGGTTATCTGGTCTTTTGGCTGGTTGCCGGCGAAATGCATATCCTGAACCTTGCCACGGCGACCGGATCAAGGCGGTTGGGCATTGCCCGGCGTCTTGTCCTGGCCGGGCTCAGACATGGGTATGCAAAGGACGCGCGCCGCGCCTTTCTAGAGGTCCGCGTCTCGAACGATCCCGCCCGCAAACTGTATTCCAGTCTCGGTTTTACCGGCACCGCTGTTCGGCGTGATTATTACGATGATCCCCTGGAAGACGCTGTCTTGATGACGCTCGAAGAGGGGGCCTTTAAAAGCCTGGTAGCGTCCCTTCAGGAACACTGATCAAAGCCTTTCACCATCTGGCATTATCTGAAAAATCCCTTGCAACTGCTTAAAAAATAAACTATAATTCCACACTTCCTCAAAGGTGGGTCATGGTCCATGCCTATGCAAAAGATCCAGAAGCTTCGCGAAAAGATCGATGAGATCGACGATAAACTGATCGACCTTCTGAACGAGCGCGCGCAGATCGTCATTGAGGTCGGTAATATCAAAAAGACTGAAAAGCTCGATTTCCATTCTCCCGGCCGAGAGCGGGAGATCCTCGAACGTCTGGCCAGCCGGAACAAAGGCCCTTTTCCTCAAGATACCCTTCGGGCAGTGTACCGCGAGATCCTTTCTTCCTCCTTGTCCCTGGAACGTCCCCTGAAGGTCGCCTACCTCGGTCCGCGCGCGACCTTTACGCACATGGCGGGGATGCAGCAGTTCGGACTGGCCGCCCAGTACGTGTCCGTGGAAAGCATTAAGGATGTATTCACCGAAGTGGAGCGGGGCCGGGCCGACTATGGCGTCGTACCTATAGAAAATACCACCTCCGGGGCTGTCATCTACAGCCATGACATGTTCATTGATTCAGATCTCAAGATAGCTGCGGAGATCGTACTTGAAGTTTCTCAGCACCTCATGAACAAATCCGGGAAGCTTGAAGACATAACCAAGATCTATACGATCCCGCCCGCAGCCGCGCAGTGCCGGCAGTGGCTTGAGAAGAACCTTCCCAGCGTGCCTGTGCTGGAAGCGCCGAGCACTGCCCGGGCCGCGGAAATGGCGGCTGATGACCATACGGTCGCGGCGATCGCCAGCGAAATGGCCGCTGTGCTGTACGGGCTGCAGATCGCGGGAAAAAAGATCGAGGATAATACCACGAATATCACGCGGTTTCTCGTCATTGCCCCGAAATCGCCGGGCAAGACCGGCCGCGACAAGACGTCGATCATGTTCTCTATCAAGGACAAGGTCGGGGCGCTCTATTCCATGCTCGCGCCCTTTGCCGAAGCAGGCATCAATCTGAACCGCCTCGATGCCCGACCTTCGGGACGGAGCGCCTGGGATTATGTTTTCTTCGTCGACATGGAAGGCCATATCGAGGACGAGAAGGTCGCGAAGGCGATCGAGCGTTTGCGCCAGGACTGTATGTTCCTGAAGGTGCTGGGATCCTATCCGAAAAGCGGATAATTACTATTTCGGATTGCGGATTTCGGATTGCGGATTTTTCGGGTCAAAAGATTTTAATCCGAAATCCGAAATCCGCAATGGAAGAACGGAGTTCGAACATGATACCTGTTTCAGACAACATTAAAAGCATCTCACCTTACGTTCCGGGGAAGCCCATCGAGGAGCTTGAGCGGGAGCTTGGCATCAGCGGGAGCATCAAGCTGGCGTCCAATGAAAACCCGCTCGGACCGTCGCCCAAGGCAATTGCAGCGATCAAGAAGGCGCTGGAAGGATTGAACCGGTACCCTGACGGCAGCGGATTTTACCTCTCCCAGGCGCTTGCCAAGCACTACGATGTCGATATCGCCCGGATCATCCTGGGAAACGGTTCGAACGAGCTCATCGAACTGGCGGTCCGCACCTTTATCCAGCCCGGCGATGAAGTGGTCTCGGCAGACCCATCCTTTGTGGTGTACAAGATGATCACGCAGGCGGCCGGCGGTACGAACGTGATCGTGCCGTGCAAGGACGGCCGGCATGACCTCGATGCCATGGCGGACCGGATCACGGAAAAGACCAGGATCGTGTTCATCGCCAACCCTAACAATCCGACCGGCACGATGAACACCAAGATCGAGATGGACCGGTTCATGACCCGCGTTCCGGACCATGTGCTCGTGGCCGTGGATGAGGCCTATTTCGAATACGCGACGCACGCCGACTATCCCGATTCCCTTGACTATCTGCATGCGGACAAGAACGTGCTGGCGCTCCGGACCTTTTCCAAGATCTACGGCCTTGCCGGGCTCCGCATCGGCTACGGCATCACGACCGCAGCGATCGCCGAGCTGATGAACAAGGTGCGTCAGCCCTTTAATACCAATTCCCTGGCGCAGATCGGCGCCCTGGCTGCACTGGCGGACCGGAAGCATGTGGAAAAATCCGTGTCAAACAATATTGAAGGAAAAAAGTTCATCTGTCAATCCTTCGACCAACTCGGCATAACCTATTACCCCACCGAGACGAACTTCGTCATGTTCGAGACCGGTCGCGACGGCCGGGAACTCTACACCGGTCTTCTCAAGAAAGGCGTGATCATCAGGCCTATGGGCGGCAACAGGCTCAGGGTCACGATCGGCTTGCCTGAAGAGAATAAACGGTTCATGACCGAACTGGAAACGATCGTAAAGGCATAGAGCTTAACCACGGAGGCACTGAGGTACGGAGGAAAGAAGTAATTGTTGTGCCGAGGACCCATGGTTTTTTGATATATTTATCCGTTTTGAATCCTGAAAGAGACTCTTGTATTCACTGAAAGGGCGACCATGATCATCGTTCTCCGGCCGGATGCCACTGAAGAACAGCAGGACCATATCATTAAAAAACTCAAGGGCCTAGGCCTCCAAGTCCATATTTCCAAGGGCACGGAGCGGACGATCTTCGGCGCCATCGGCGACGAGGCCATTCTGCAGAGCGTGCCGCTTGAGGCGATCCCCGGTGTCGAAAAAGTGCTCCCGATCCTGAAGCCCTACAAGCTCGCCAGCAGGGATTTCAGGAAAGAGAACACCGTGATCGACGTGGGCGGCATGCAGATCGGCGGCAACCGCATCGCGGTCATGGCCGGTCCCTGCGCCATCGAGAACAAAACGCTGCTCGTGGAGATCGCAAAAGAGGTGAAGGCCGCAGGAGCTAATTTTCTGCGCGGCGGCGCGTTCAAGCCGCGCACCTCTCCCTATGCGTTCCAGGGGCTCGAGGAAGAAGGGCTCAAGTATCTTGCCGAGACGCGCGAGCGGGTCGGGCTGCCGGTCGTTACCGAGGTGATGGACCCCCGTGATATCGATATGATCGTAAAATATGCCGACATCATCCAGATCGGCGCCCGGAACATGCAGAACTTCCGGCTCTTGAAGGACGTGGGGCTCTGCAAGAAGCCGGTGCTGCTGAAACGCGGCATCTCGGCCACGATCAAGGAGTGGCTCATGTCCGCCGAGTACATCATGTCCGGCGGGAACCACCAGGTGATCCTCTGCGAACGCGGCATCCGAACGTACGAGACGGCAACGCGCAACACCCTCGACCTGTCGGCCATCCCGGTACTGAAGCAGATGACCCACCTGCCGGTCGTCGTGGACCCGAGCCACGCCGTGGGCAAATGGGACCTCGTGGCGCCCATGGCCAAGGCCGCGGTCGCGGCCGGAGCGGACGGACTTATCATCGAGGTGCATTCCAATCCCGAAGAGGCGCTCTGCGACGGCGAACAGTCGCTGAAGCCCAAGAGCTTCAAGCAGCTCATGGATGAACTGAGACCCATTGCCGTCGCTGTCGGTAGAACGATATAACCATTGCGGGTACGGGATGAGAATCCGTTCATCAGGCAATGCGGGTTGAGGTAGAAAATGAAACCGCTCTTCAATAACGTAACGATCATCGGCGTGGGCCTTATCGGCGGATCGCTGGCCAGGGTCATGAAGCTTAAGGGCCTGGCTGGCAGCATCACCGGCGCGGGCAGGAACAGGAGCACGCTGGAGACGGCGATCAGGATCGGTGTGATCGACCGCATGGGCCAGAGTTCCGCGCATGCCGCCGAGGACGCCGACCTTGTCGTGCTCGCGTCGCCCGTGGGAACGTTCACGCAGATCGTGCGCGAGATCGGGCCCCATCTCAAGCCCGGTGCGATCCTCACCGATGTGGGGAGCGTGAAGGGGAAGCTTATCAAGGACATCGAGGGAAGCATCGCCCCGGGAGTCCATTATGTCCCGGCCCATCCGATCGCCGGCAGGGAAAAGTCCGGCGTTGCCGAATCGACCGAGACCCTGTTCCAGGGCCGCCGGTGCATCCTCACCCCGACGGCAAGCACCGACAAAAAGGCGCTGGAGGCCGTGCGCGAACTCTGGGCCGCGGCAGGAGCGGACGTGGTCATCATGGACGCCGACCTGCATGACAAGGTCTTTGCAGCGGTGAGCCATCTGCCCCATGTCGCGGCCTTCGCCATGATGTGCGCAGTGGAGGAATTAAACACCGGCACCGAGGACTACCTTCAGTTCTCCGGCGCGGGTTTTCGGGATTTCACCCGCATTGCGGCAAGCTCTCCTGAAATGTGGAAGGACATCTGCCTCATGAATCGCGAACACCTCATCAAGATGATCGACCGGTATATCTTCTCGCTGAACCGGTTCAAGCGCGAGATCATTGCCGGAGACGAAACTCGCCTGGAAAAGCACCTGCGATCTGCGAGCGATGTGAGAAAGAGGCTGGGCTAGTGTCCGATCTAAGAATACAGCCGTCGCGCGGACTGAAGGGCGAGATCACGCTGCCGGGCGACAAATCCATCTCTCACCGCTCGGTCCTGTTCGCAGCGCTCGCCGACGGCACGACCGAGATCACCGGGTTCCTGACCGGTGAGGACACGCAGCATACGGCGCGGGCAGTGCAGATGCTCGGCATCCCTGTCGAGGGGATCGGTTCGAGCCGTCTTGTTGTTCACGGCAAAGGCCTGGACGGCCTGTCAGAGCCCACGTGTGTGCTTGACCTCGGCAACTCGGGAACAGGCATGCGCCTTCTCGCCGGCCTGCTTGCGGGCCAGGATTTTTTTTCGGTGCTGACCGGCGATCAATATCTGACCAAACGCCCCATGGGCAGGATCGTGGAGCCGCTCCGGCGGATGGGGGCCGTGATCGACGGCCGCTCTGAAGGGAAACTGGCGCCCCTGGCGATCCGGGGAGCGCGCGGGAAGATCAAAGCACTGGATTATGCGAGCCCCGTGGCGAGCGCACAGGTGAAGTCCGCGATCCTGCTTTGCGGCCTCTATGCGGACGGCGACACCTCCGTGACCGAACCGTCGAAGTCCCGGGACCATACGGAGCGGATGCTCCGGTCCTTCGGCGTCGACGTGCGGGAAGAGGGGCTCCGGGTCACGCTCCAAGGCAGGCAGCGGCTTACGACAACGGGCATGCTCGACATCCCTGCCGACATCTCGTCTGCGGCGTTCTTTCTGGTGGCAGCATCGATCGTGCCGGGGTCGGACCTTGTTGTGCGGAATGTGGGTGTGAACGTAACGCGCACGGGCATCATTGATATCCTGCTGGCCATGGGCGCCGACCTGACCATGGAAAACGGTCGAGAGCAGGCCGGTGAGCCGGTGGCGGATATTCGTGTTCGCTACCGGCAGCTGAAGGCCGTCGAGATCTCAGGCGATCTGGTGCCCCGGGCCATCGATGAGATCCCGGTCCTGGCCGTGGCTGCGTCTTATGCTGTTGGTACGACGATCATACGGGACGCAGCCGAGCTCAGGGTAAAAGAATCCGATCGGATCGCGACCATGGCCTTGGAATTGAGAAAGCTCGGCGCAGCGATCGCCGAACGTCCCGACGGGATGGAGATCAGGGGCGGCGGTGCTCTGGCCGGGGCGCTCTGTGAAAGTCACGGCGACCACCGGGTCGCCATGTCCCTTGCAGTGGCCGGACTGGCGGCACGCGGCGAGACCACGGTGCGGGACACCACATGGATCGAAACGTCGTTCCCCGGGTTCGGTCAGTTGCTGCTGCGCACGGCATATTGAAGCAGTAAGGAGGCGGAAAATGGCAAGAATACAATCGGTGGCGTTCGTACTCGTAATGACCTTGTTCTGTTCACTGGCCGCGATTGCTGCAGAGAAGGACCTTTTCGGCCCGGAGTCCTTTGCTGTCAAGGAGCGATACGGCAAGGATAATAAATATACCCGGACCTTTCAGGCATCAGAAGACCTGTATCTCATCAAGGTCCAGAATGGTGAGCCGGCTACCGGACGGATCGATGCGCTCGAGTTTACGGTGAATGGCGAAAAGATCCTCCGGGAGGACAAGTATGGATTCGGCTTTATCGCCTGCTTTGTGAAGCTTAAAAAGGAAAATACCTTCGAGGTCAATGTGAAAGATGACAAACCGTCCGGGTTCAAGAGGCCGCCGCTTCCCCCCCGGGCGGCAACGATCACGGTCATGCCGGCGCAGGCCAGGATCGGCACGGGCGCCATGGGATTGATGCTCTGGGACCAGCTGAAGATCATGACCAATGCCGTACAAAAGATCAAGACCCCGGGTGGGGGGGCGCTGGCATTTGCTGCTGTAAATTTGCAGAACGACCTTTTGGTGCGGACCGAAGCCATGAGAAAGCTTTCTGACCTGAAGGACCCCAGCGCCCTTGACTTTTACCGGTTCGTGTACATTAACTACCAGGATAATCCTGCTGTGTGCGGCGAAGCAGCTCTTGCCATCGGTGTTCTGCAGGATGTCAGTTTTATTCCCACGCTCATGCGCGGCGTGCTTGATCCGGAAGAGAAGATCAGGGTCCCTTCAGCGCGTGCCTTGTCCTTCTATCAGGAAGCGGATACTGCAAAACCGCTTTCTGATGCACTGACCAAACTCGATGCGATACGGGTGGCCGCGGTGGTACGCACCATTGCCGCAGCCGACTGGAAGCCGGTCAGTACCCTGCTCAACCTTGCCCAGGCTACGGATGTGAATGTTATGAATATGGCGGTTGAGCTCCTGGGAACCACCCGTGATCCGCGGGCCGTGGACCAGCTGCTGAAATTTCTTGAAGTCCCGGGCAAGCGGGATGTGCGGACCATCATTCTGGCACTGGGAGAGTCACGAGACACCAGGGCGATGGAGCCGCTGCTCGTGATCGCCAACGACGCTGTCAGGCGGAAGGGACTGGAAGGGGCGTTAGGGACAGCCTTTGCCAGTCTTGGCGATAAGCGCGGCGCCGCTCCTATCGCCGAGATGTTGAAAACACCCCTGACGCGAAGTGAATTTGACCGTCTGGTCGCGGCCAGCAAAACACTGAGCGACCAGGGTGCCGCCGCTGCTAAACCGTAAGGACAGGGAGTGACCGCGGCAGCCGGCGCAACCGGCATGCTGCAGGCACGAATAATATGCAAGGACAGAAAAAAGGCTTGGTCATAGCGATCGACGGTCCGTCGGGAGCAGGAAAAAGCACCGTCGCGCGGCTCCTGGCGCACCGACTGGGCTACACCTATATAGACACCGGCGCCATGTACCGCGCCATCGGCTGGAAGGCGAAGCAGGACGGGATCGATCCTGCTGATGAGCTGGGACTGGCCAGTCTGTGCGACCGCACGGTGGTCACGATCAAGGTTGATCATGACGACCCCCGCATCGTTGTCGACGCCGTCGATGTGACGGGTGAGATCCGCACCCCGGAAATGGGGATGATGGCTTCTGCGGTATCAAAGTCCCCTGCCGTCCGGGCGCGGCTGCTGGGGCTGCAACGGGAGCTTGGCAGTCACGGCGGGGTCGTGATGGACGGCCGGGACATCGGCACGGTCGTTTTCCCGAAGGCTGACCTGAAATTCTTTTTGGATGCCCGCCCCGAAGAACGGGGACAGCGGCGTTACCGGGAACTGAGGCAAAAAGGCCTGGATGTGGACCTTGACCGGATCACCCGCGAGATCCGGGAGCGGGACCGTCAGGACAGCGGGCGCGAGCTCGCACCGCTTAAGGCCGCTGCAGATGCTCACGTGATCGATTCAAGCACCATGAGCATTGATGAGGTGCTGGCCGTTATGATGGAATCGGCCAGGATGAAGGATGTGAGCTGAGCATGGAGATCATTCTTGCGGACAAGGCCGGGTTCTGCTTCGGCGTCAAGCGTGCCATCAATACTGCTTTTGAGGCGGTGATGGCGGGCAAGGTATACTGCCTGGGTCCCCTGATCCATAATCCGCAGGAGGTCGATCGGCTGCGAAAGGCAGGAGTGGAGACCGTTGATGATTTTTCGACCCTGAAGGACGGCGACTCTCTCATCATCAGATCGCATGGGGTGCCGCCATCCATCCTTGAGCAGGCGAAGAAGCAGGGACTCAAGATCATCGACCTTACCTGCCCCTTCGTGGGGAAAGCTCAGCGTCATGCTGAGGCTCTCAGCGACGAAGGCTATCAGGTGGTCGTGGTCGGAGAAAAGAAACATCCCGAGGTCCAGAGCATCATTGGGTACGCAGGGAAGAATGCCGTCGTGATCGAGAACGAGCAGGATGTGGACGACGTGAAGTTTCAGCATCGCATCGGCATAGTAGCACAAACAACGCAATCCTATAGTAATTTCTCGGAAATTGTGCTAAAATTGCTGCGTATTTCCAAGGAATTAAAGGTTTATAACACGATTTGCAACTCAACGACAGAACGGCAGCATGCGGCAAAGGTCCTTGCCAAACAGGTTGACGTCATGCTTGTTGTGGGAGGGCGTAACAGCGCCAACACGAGCAGGCTTGCCACCATATGCCGGCAGGAGGGCAAACCGACACATCATATCGAGGTTGCCGGAGAGATCCTGCCGGAATGGTTTCAGGGCGCCCGAAGGATAGGCGTGACCGCAGGGGCATCCACCCCCGACTGGGTGCTCAATGATGTGCTGGAACGGCTGCGAAAGAACGATATCAGCCGATAGTCCGGGGATCGACATCATATTTCAGGAGGTATGCCAGGTTCATGAATCAAGCACGAGAAGATATTGACGGTGACGAGAACACCGGGTCGGACGAAGATAGCCAGGAATTCGCAAAACTCTATGACCAATCCCTGAAGAGCTTCAAGTCGGGATCTATCGTCAAGGGCCGGGTGCTCCAGATCCGGTCCGGCGTGGTCATGCTGGACCTGGGTTACAAGTCCGACGGCATCATCCCTGTAGAGCAGTTCACGGAAGAGGAATTGGCGGCCCTCAAACCGGGAGAAGAGCTCGAGGTCTTCCTCGAGGCAGCAGAAGATTCGAACGGCAACCTTATCCTGTCGCGGGAAAAAGCGAAAAAAATGCAAGTATGGGATGCGCTGAATCGTGCGCACCAGACTGGTGCGCCCGTCAAGGGCACGGTGGTATCGACGATCAAAGGCGGAGTTACCGTGGATCTCGGCGGCGTGGCCGCCTTCCTGCCGGGATCGCAGATCGATATTCGCCCGGTGCGCAACCTCAATCAGCTTTTGGGACAGACGCTGGAGATGAAGATCGTCAAGATGAACTCCGGCCGCGGCAATATCGTGCTGTCCCGCCGATCGATCCTGGAAGAACAGCAGAACGTAAAAAAAGAAGAAACGCTCGCAGCTTTGACCGAGGGCCAGACCGTGAGCGGAGTGATCAAGAACGTCACCGAGTACGGCGCGTTCGTGGACCTCGGCGGCATCGACGGGCTGCTCCATATCACCGATATGTCCTGGGGCAGGGTGGGGCATCCTTCGGAGCTGTTCAAGGTCGGCGACAAACTTGACGTGGTCGTGCTCAAGTATGACCGGGAAAAGCAGAAAGTCTCGCTCGGCCTGAAACAGAAGTCGCAGGACCCCTGGGTAGCGGCCGCAGAACGTTATCCCCCAGGCGCCCGGGTGCGCGGCAAGGTGGTAAGTCTTACGGATTACGGCGCCTTTGTAGAACTCGAGCACGGCGTCGAGGGACTCGTGCATGTGTCGGAGATGTCGTGGACGCAGAAGGTAAAGCATCCTTCCAAGATGGTTTCTGCTGGCGCCATGATCGAGGCGCAGGTCCTCAGTGTCGACCCCGTGGGGAAACGCATTTCCCTCGGCATGAAGCAGATAGAGCCCAATCCCTGGCAGACCATCGGTGAGCGCTACCCCGTGGGTGCTGCAGTGGAGGGCAAGGTCAAGACCCTTACCGACTTCGGGGCATTTATCGGGCTGGAGGAGGGCATTGACGGGCTCATCCATATTTCCGATCTGTCCTGGACAAAGCACGTAAAGCATCCGTCGGAGGTCCTGAAAAAGGGGCAGACGGCAAAGGCCGTGGTCCTCAGCATCGATGCGCAGAAAGAACGCATTTCGCTCGGCCTCAAACAGTTATCGCCCGATCCCTGGGAAACTTTTATCCCCGGGCGATACAAGGTGGGGCAGGATGAGACGGTGAAGGTAACAAAAACCGCCGATTTCGGCGTTTTCGTCGAACTGGAGCAGGGGTTCGAAGGATTGATTCCGGTGTCTGAGCTCATGAAGGACGCTCCCGCCATCAAAGAAGGCGAGGAAGTGACTGCTCGGGTCATCAAAGTGGACAAAGCGGACCGCAAAATCGCGTTGTCGATCAGGGCGCAAGTGAAGGGCAATGACCGATCGACCCTGCAGGATTATATGAGTCAGCAGCAGAAGTTCGATACGACGCTCGGAGCTTTGCTGAAGGAACGGAGATAGGGAAATCATGAAAAAGAATCCCGTTCTGGTCGTGCTTGCGACGGCCGCGATACTTGGCGCGGTTTTTTTTGTTCTCCTGTTCCTGGCCTATAGCCTGACGGGCAGCAGGCCATCAACCAAGCTCTCGGTCGTGGGGCAGGACAGGGTGGCACTGGTCAAGCTCGAAGGGGTATTGCTCTCCTCCGAACATATTGTCGAGGAGTTGAACGATTATGCCGATGATTCGTCGATCAAGGCCATCGTGATCCGTGTTGATAGTCCTGGAGGAGGCGTCGTTCCTTCCCAGGAGATCTATAACGCGGTGAAGCACGCGCGGCAGGAGGGCAAGAAGGTCGTGGTGTCCATGGGGTCGGTTGCCGCATCAGGCGGGTATTACGTCGCAGCCGCCGCCGACCTGATCGTAGCGAACCCTGGGACCATGACCGGCAGCATCGGGGTCAAGATGGAGTTCGCGAACATCGAGAAGCTCCTTGAAAAGATCGGGGTCAAGGGGATGGTCGTGAAGTCCGGTGAATATAAGGACGTCGGTTCGCCGTTTCGTGAAATGACGGAGAAGGAAAGGTCGCTCCTGCAGGGAGTGATCGACGATGTCCAGACCCAGTTCGTCATGGCCGTTGTCGAAGGAAGAAACCTGCCGGAGGCCGAGGTGCGGGCCATCGCGGACGGCAGGATCTTCACTGGCCAGCAGGCGCTGGCGCTCAAACTGGTTGATCAGATGGGGGACCTCGAGCATAGTATCCGTGCCGCCGCCAATCTGGCGGGGATCAAGGGGAAGCCCTTCGTGGTCAAAAAAGATAAGAAGATGCCGTTTTTTGATTACCTGAAGGAAGAAACTGCTTCGTGGATCGCAGAGACCGTAGCACAGGGCATCAGCAGCGGTTCAGGAAAACTACAGTACCGTTATTAGCGGGGATCGGTCAGAGGAGGGGTTGCATGACGAAGGCGGAGCTGGTGGACAAAATATCAGAAAAGAAGCCGGGGCTCACCAGGAAGCAGGTGGAGATCGTGGTGAATACGGTGCTTGACGGCATCAAGGATGCCCTGTCCCGCGAGGACAAGGTGGAGATCCGCGGTTTCGGGAGTTTCCGCATCCGGCACCGCCGTGCCAAGGAAGGACGGAATCCCAAGACCGGCGAGACGGTCTCTGTTCCGCCGAAGAAGGTCCCGTTTTTCAAAGCAGGCAAGGAAATGAAGGAAATGGTGGACGGCAAGATCTGATAGCTTCGCTGCACTGTTTGTTCGCCAGTCCTTCACGACAAAGCCTTACCCACATATTCCAGTAACTACAGAGCCGCAAAAGCCAGGCATGCCCCATCGGGGTGGTTCCCGGTTTTTTGGGGCTTTTGTTTTTACCGCTGGAACGGAGACGACATGGCATTGGAAATGTTCGATACGCTCGACTGCGCGGGCAGGAAAACAGGCGCTGTCATTGACCGTGATGAGGCACACCGCACGGGTGTATGGCACGGGGCGTTTCATTGCCTCATGGTGTACGAACACCACCGAAAGCCCTGCGTTCTGTTCCAGAAAAGGTCCACGGCAAAGAGGATCGCGCCGGGAAAGTTCGATGTAAGCGTTGGCGGGCATTATGCGGCAGGTGAGAACGCGGAAATCGCCGGTCCGCGCGAGATAAAGGAAGAACTGGGGCTTGACGTGCCCTTTTCGAGCCTGGTTCGCGTGGGGCGCAGGGTCTTTGCCTACTGTTTCACCCCGGGCATCATTGAACAGGAGTTCCAGGACATATTCCTCTATCCCTGTGTCGGCGGACCGGGCGATCTGGCGCTGCAGGCTGAAGAGGTCGATGCGGTGATAGAGCTGGAGGTTGATGCCGGCATAAGTCTTTTTTCAGGAGCCGCACCAAGCGCCACTGCCATGGTCGTAAGCCCTGGAAAGGGAGAAGCTGTCGTGATCACTGCTGACGATTTTGTGCCCTGCATCGACAACTATTACCTCAAACTGCTTCTGCTTGTCCGCCGGTACTTCAATGGCGAACGGGAGCTTCTGGTCATTTGATCCTGAAAATAATAGTGGGGAAAAACCGTTTATCCGCAGATTTCGCAGATGGACGCAGATTTTAAAAAAGAGTTCAGGTATGTGAAATCCGATAACATATTGATCTGAACATTTGCTTTTGGTTTTATCCCAAAAAGAGCAGTTCAGCCACAAAAAGCACATAAAGCACATAAAAAATCAAACAGTAAGGTGGTAAGGCGCTTCACCAATAAGGTGACAACGTTTTTAGCGTTAAGAATTTGTTTTTCTATGTGAATTTTGTTTTACTTATGTGGCCAACTGCCGTTCTTAGGTTTATCCGCGTTTATCCGATTTTATCCGCGTCCAAATTGCCGTTTCCTGATTGATCGCTTCGCCCACCTCATCATTCTCTCCATTATATCGGTCCACCATTTCCTGGAGCGCAGCTGAGAGCCGCCGCGCCTTCCGCGGGTCTCCTTCGTTCAGCGCCGCGAGGAGCGGTTCGCAAAAGAACCAGGTGCACTTGAAGGCCCTGGTCCATCGCGGCAGAGTGCAGCCAGCCTGCCCCATGAACTGGCAGGGTCCGTCGGGGTCGCGGCCGGCATCCAGCGGTGGAACTGGTGTACCCAGGGCCAGCAGATAGGCGAGGTCGCGTGAACGATGCGTTCCGTGCTTTTGCCGGCAGCAAACATCAACGCAGTCGGGACAGACAGCCGCCGTATATTCCTCAATCAGCGGGGAGCTCTCCATAAGGAGTTGTTTTAATTGTTGTGCCTCATCAGGGGTCATGGGCTTCATTGCAGGGAGGGTATAACAGGGCCAAGGCAGAGCGTGCACATGACGAGCAATATATAGGCATTGACCCGTCTGAAAACAGCCTGTGCTGCGAGACCCTGATCGACGCCTATCAGTTTAAAGCTTGAGAACGCGAGCCAGGCTGCGGCAGGGATGAGGGCAGCATAGATTGCCAGCGCGTTCGCTTTAATGACGAGCGGGAGCGCCAGGCTCGCTGTAGCGACCGCTATTATCCAAATGAGGGCAAGACGGGCGATCTGGTTTTTGTTCAGCCAGCGGGCAAGAGAGGGGAGGCCGGCCTGCTCATATTCATCTCCATACTGGAGAAGCAGCAGCCAGACGTGGGGTATTTGCCACAGGAAGAAGAGAAGACTGATGACCGCGAGCCGTGGATCAAGCAGCGACCCGCCTGCCGCCGTCCAACCAATGGCCGGCGGGATCATACCGACGATCGCGCCGGGCAGGAATGCCAGCGCGGTCCGCTTCTTAAGAAACGTATAGAGGCCGTTATACCATCCGATCGCCACGAACCCCAGCGCAGCGGTTTGTATAGTGCGAGTTGCGGCAAGACCGGCCAGCCCCGAGGCCAGCAGTGCGATCGAAACTCCCAGCGCATGGCGAGGGGTGAGCGCCCCCGATGGCAGCGGGCGCCTCCTGGTCCTGGCCATTCGTGCATCGAGGTCCCGCTCCTGAAACTGGTTCAGTGCTGACGAACCGCAGGCAAGCAAGAAGACCGAAGCTGCTGTTGCGAACGCCTGGACAGGGGACGGATGGGGCCCCAACGCATAGCCGGTGGCTGCAGAAGCGGCAGCGAACAGGGACAGGGGAATCCTGCAGAGGTTTGCATAGGTCTTTATCTTCAGCATCATAGGCATAGTTGCGCGCTCTACTTCAGGGTTTTGAGGTGTTCAACGATCTCGCGCATTTCGTCGTCGCTCATCGGTATTGCCGGCATGATCGGCGGGAAACCTTTCGTAATATCAGCAGCAGGGTCTTTTATCGATCGCAAAATATATTCTTCATCAACCGTGATCGTCCGGTCTTTGCCGGCCGCGACTACGGTCTCTTTCCTGCCGAATAACCCTTTGAACGTAGGGCCCACCTTGGCGCTGCCGTCCAGGGAGTGGCACGCAATGCAGCCTTTTTCCTGGAGAAGCTCTGCGCCCTCGGACAAATGCGGTTTCGACCCATCTGATTCCTCTTCCGTTTTGTACCACTGCTCAAAAGCCTTGGGCGACAGGACCGCTACCTTTGTGATCATAGCCGAGTGGCCGGCGCCGCAGTATTCGGTGCAGAAAAGGTCATAGGTCCCGATCTCGTCCGGCAGGAACCAGAGGTAGGTCTCCAGGCCCGGAACTGCGTCCTCCTTGATCCGGTAGGCGGGAATAAAGAGACTATGAAGGACATCGGCTGACGTGATGGCAAGCTTGACCGGCCTCTGCAGCGGCACGTTCAGGACAGTACTTCGCTTCCCGTTTTCATATTCAAAGGACCACGACCACATCCTTCCCGTGACCTTGACGAGCATGGCATCGGGCGGAACGGTGCGCATGTACTGGAACCCTTTCCAGCCCCCCCAGAAAATGACCAGCACGAGAAGCGTGGGGACCACGGTCCAGAAGATCTCGAGCGCCAGATTATCGGCAACGTCCACGGGATGGGGGTTCCGCTTCCTGCTGTATCGCACCACAAAATACAGCATTACGCCGGTCACACCCGCGAGGAGCGCGATGCAAATGGCCATAATGAAGAAAAAGACGCTGTCCACGGAGCCTGATAGATGCTGCCAGCCGTTCACCATAGTTCACCGGTACCAGATATCGAAAAAAGTGAGCCCGATAATGACCGTCAGTG
>Ga0154443_1161_pt2 | contig 21042 bp, 19 predicted proteins | sample RifGroC2_FD_105636 | JGI IMG/M metagenome (GOLD analysis project Ga0154443, IMG submission 105636) | Nitrospirae bacterium GWC2_56_14
ATGAGGGCCTCGTCGGCGACCCGCTCGTCCTTGATCCGCACGATCTTGCCCGGGATGCCGACGACCGTGGAATGGTCAGGCACGTCCTGGAGCACCACGGCATTGGCGCCGACCTTGACGTAATCCCCTATGGTGATCGGACCGAGCACCTTCGCGCCGGCGCCCACGACCACATGGCTGCCCAGCGTGGGATGCCGTTTGCCCCGTTGCTTGCCGGTGCCTCCCAGCGTCACCCCCTGGAAAAGCGTCACGTTGTTCCCGACCTCGCTGGTCTCGCCGATGACGACGCCCATGCCGTGGTCGATGAACATGCCCGAACCGATGGTCGCGCCGGGATGGATCTCGATGCCGGTCAGGAACCGCGCAAGCTGCGACAAGGCGCGGGGCACAAAAGGAATACGCCGTTTCCACAGCCAGTGCGCAAGCCGGTAGGACAACAGCGCATGGAACCCCGCGTAGGTCAGAACGACCTCGACCTTGCTCGTCGCCGCGGGGTCCATGGAAAGCGCCGCGTGAAAATCTTTTTTTATTTTATCGAACGTCTCGCTCATGATCAATTTCGGATTGCGGATTTCGGACATCGTGGTCTGTGACCATTGCGGAATACCTGCGCGGCTGCGTTTTTGTTTTTAATCCACAATCTGCAATCCGCAATCCGAAATCGCCATTCCTCAGACCTCTTGCACGATCGTGCAGGCGGCGTATGCCGCGATCCCTTCACCCCTGCCTGCAAAACCGAGCCCCTCGGTCGTGGTCGCCTTGACATTGACTGCCGATGGTTCCACCTGGAGCGCCGCTGCAATATTCGCGACCATGGCGGGAATGTGGACAGCCATCTTCGGTTGTTCGGCCACGATGGTCGCATCAACGTTGTTCACGCGATACCCCTTTTTACCCAGCAGGCCGCGGACCTCGGCGAGCAGCAGCAGGCTCGAGATGCCCTTGTACTGAACAGCGGTGTCGGGGAAATGCTTTCCGATGTCTCCAAGCCCTGCGGCGCCCAGCAGGGCATCGCATACGGCATGGAGCAGCACATCGGCATCGGAATGCCCCAGCAGCCCTTTTTCGTGGGGAATATCCACGCCGCCGAGGATGAGCTTGCGCCCTTCGACCAGACGATGGACATCATAGCCGGTGCCGATCCTCATGCCTGCCGCCCCTTCAGTATTTCCTCTGCAAGAATGAGGTCCTCCGGCGTGGTGATCTTGATGTTCTCATAGCTTCCCAGGATCACGCGGACCTTGCCGCCTGCCCGTTCGACCAGCATGGCGTCGTCGGTGCCGAAGGAAGAATGCCGTGCCGATTCTTCGTAGGCATGTTTCAGTATTTTGGCGGGAAAGGCCTGCGGCGTCTGGATGGACCAGAGCCTGTTCCGGTCCAGCGTCTGGCGGACCATGCCCTGGTCGTCCACTTCCTTGATCGTGTCCTTGAGCGGTACGCCGACGGTGACGCATTCGCCCTTCCGGGCGTGTTCGACGACCTCGCGGATCATCTCCTGCGTCACAAAGGGACGCACGCCGTCATGGACAAGCACGATGGAGGCGTTTTTTTCAAGCTTCTGCAGCCCGTGCGAAACGGACTCCTGACGTTCTTTGCCGCCCACGACCAGCGTTTTTACCTTGGTGATATGATAGCGTTCGATGATCTCCCGGAGGCAGGTCTCCATGTCCTCCTGGGAGAGGATTGGGATGATCTCGTCGATGTCGGATGACCGCTGGAACGCGAGCAGGGTGTGTGCCAGCATGGGTTTGTCGCCCAGCGGAAGGAACTGCTTTGCTACCGCCTTCCCCATCCGTTTGCCCATGCCCGCTGCGGGAATGAGCACGGTTACTTTCGACATGTTCACCTCTCTGGACCCGTCGGACCGCAGCAGCCGGGAGCGGCGCGGCCGACGCAGCGGAACATCACTTTTTGATGCCCTTTACGAAGACCTTGAAACGCTTCGCCAGCGGAGCATCCATATCGATCGTAACGCGAAGCTGGAACTGGTCTTCCTTGCCGTCGGTCACCACCTCAAAGGGAAGGATGATCTGACTGTCCTCCATGTGCGGCTGTCCCAGATGCACCTTCACCCCCGCTTCGACCGCCTCTTCCAGCGCCGCCATTGCCGGCTTTGCTTCCGCCATGGCGGAATCGGCAAGCGATGGTTCCGGCTGCACCTGGTCCAGCGGCTCCGCGACTCCCTTATCCGCCCGCGATACGATATCGCCGATCGAGAAGTTGTGCCGCTCCGGATGCTTCTGCATGTCCTGGAGCACCTGTTTGGAAACGGACGTAAAGGTCTTGAGCACGCCCTCGCCGGTCATGGCGATCGCCTCGTACGAGGGGATCATGCGCGGGTTCAAGGCGGCGTTCAGTTCATCGACGGACAGCACATCGGGCAGATCGCGCTTGTTATACTGCAGGACCATGGGAAAATCCGAAAGGTCGATGCCCATGTCCGAAAAATTGTCCCGGAGATTGGCAAGGCTTTCGAGGTTCGCATCGAGCATGGCGCGCTGGGAATCGGCCACGAAGATGACGCCGTCGGCGCCCTTCAGCACCAGTTTGCGCGTGGCATTGTAGAACACCTGGCCCGGCACGGTGTAGAGATGGAACCGCACCTTGTAATTCTTGATCGTACCGAGCTCTACCGGAAGGAAATCGAAAAAGAGCGTGCGGTCGGTTTCCGTGGCGAGCGAAATGAGCTTGCCGCGCTGCGTCGGCGCGATGCGGTGATAGATCATGTGGATGTTCGTGGTCTTGCCGCAGAGGCCCGGCCCGTAATACACGATCTTCGCGTTGATCTCTCTGGTGGTGTGGTTAACTAATGCCATGGGTCATAATTGCATAAAACACTGTGCATGTCAATACCGCCAGGTCACAGTTTCCGCGCGTTGAACGTGTTCAAAGCCATGATATGCGTTGCATCGTTCTTGCTGGCAAGCAGCGGCACCGTCCGCTCCAGTCCGACCACAATATGGTCGAGCGAGATGCCCTCCAGGTCGGTGATCACGCCGTCGGCCTCTTCGAGGATCAGCATGCCGGCGGCGTAGTCGAAGGCGCGCGAGGCCGTGGCCGTTGCAAAGACACTGAGCGCGCCCGAGGCAAGGTAGGCAAGGTCCAGGGCCGTCGAGCCGAAGCACCGCGTACGCTGCGCATGGCCCAGGAGCGGCATGAGCCGCGGAAAGTCGGCCTTGGGCGACGAAGCCTCGAAAGCCACGATGGAAATGCCCTGCAGCGGAGAGGTCGTGATCCGTTTGCCGTTCTTATACGCGCCGCTCCCGCGCACCGCCCAGAACTCGTCGCCCACGGCGAGGTTGATCACATATCCCACGGCCAGGGTGGAAAGCGTGTCTCCGTTCAGGAGCGCCAGAGAGGTCGAGAAAAAGGGGATGCCGCTCTTGGCGTTGTTGCTCCCGTCAATGGGGTCCACGAGCACGATCTTTTTCCCGTCGCCGAACTTTCTGACGCCCAGTTCTTCGGAGATCAGCGTGAACGATTCCCCTGCCCGGTGCGCTTTCTCGAGCGCGGCAACAACGATGTCCTCTGCCCACTTGTCCACCGGGAAGGTCTTGTCCCCGCCCGCGCCTTTGCCCAGCGGCGTCTTGCCGCCCTCCTGCGCCAGGATCACGGACAACCCGTCGCGCATCTTTTTGCCGATTCCTTTGAATACTTCCAGCCATTGTTCGTTCGTCATGCGTTCTCCTTCGAAGTGCAGGGTTCAGGGTCAAAATACAGGATACGGGGTTCAGGGGTCAGGGTACAGGGTGATTACAAATCAAGACAATGACTTGATCAGTCCCTGAAGCATTTTCATCGTCTCCTGCCTCTTCGCGTTAACATGATCAAAATCCTCGATGGTCATATAGCCGAGATCCCGCGACAGGAGTAATAGAGTATCAAGCTCTCCTAATGAGCCTTTGGCGATAAAAAGAAATTGTAGATATTCTTTTCTGTGATTTCGTTCGTAGCCTTCGGCGATATTAGCAGGGACGGAGACTGCTGCTCTTTGAAGCTGAGAAGTCAATCCATAGATTTCCGCTTTGGGAAACTTTCTGGTTATACGATAGAGGTCCAATGTCAGGGCATAAGCGCGCTGCCAAACGTTCAGCTCGCGAAATCCGGTTATCTTGTTCACCATCCGCAACTCCTGCCCAGCATTCCTGTCCCTGCTGTTGACTGCCGTCTTCCCTGTACCCTGAACCCTATCCCCTGTACCCTGATTCTAGGTCTTCCCTGCACCCTGAACCCTGTCCCCTGTACCCTGAAAGAATTCGATCACTTCCCCCGCCGCCTTCTTCGACATTCCCTTAACCGCCGCCAGTTCCTCCACCGTCGCCTGTTTGATCTTTTCGAGGCTGCCGAAATGCCGGAGCAGCGCCTTCTTCCTTGTTTCGCCGATGCCGGAGATATCATCGAGTTCGGATCTGATGGCTCGTTTGTCGCGCAGTTTGCGGTGATAGGTGATGGCAAAGCGGTGCGCTTCGTCCCGCACCCGTGCGACCAGGTGCGTAATGGAGCTCGTGGGTTCCAGGACGATGGGCTCCTCGACACCCGGGAGGAAGACCCGCTCGAATTCCCGTATGGACCCTTCTTCGCCGCTCCGCGCCTTGGCCAGTCCGAGCACGTCAGGCACTTTACTGAAGCCCTCCCCTTCATGGCCGATAATGCGGGCCACGCCGAGGGGAGGGTTGGGTGAGGATGGGCTTCCCGGTCCCTGCGATGACCCACCCTCACCTTGGTCCTCCCCCTGAGGGGGAGGATATGATGATCCTGAAGGCTGCGCAATAATCCCGAGCTCCATAAGCACATCGAGAGCGGCGTTCAGCTGGCCCTTGCCGCCATCGATCAGGATCAGGTCAGGGAGTATACCTTCTTCCTTCGCCTTTGTATACCGCCGCCTGATGACCTCGGCCATGCTGGCGAAATCATCGGACCCCACGACCGTTCGGATCTTGTATCGTTTATAGTTGCGTTTATCAGGCAGATTATTCTCGAAGCTCACCAGGCTCGCCACCGACTCGGTGCCCTGGATGTTCGATATGTCGAAGGCCTCGATCCTGCGCGGCAGGTTCCGAAGCCCCAGTTCCTCCTGCAAGCGAAGCAGGATGCGCTCCTTGCTCTTGCGCGACAGCAGGTGTTCCTTGAGCGATTGGGCCGCGTTGTCCGAAGCCATCTGCACAAGTTCCCGCTTCCTGCCGCGCTGCGGGACCTGGACGTCCACGCTGGCCGCACGCTTTTCAATGAGCCAGGCCTCGAACACCTGACGGTCCGGCATCTCCCTCGGCAGCAGCACCTCGCCCGGCACTATCAGCTCCTTGGCATAGAACTGATGGAGGACGTCGGCAAGGACCTCCTCATCTGCCCTGCCATGAACATCGGCAATATAGAAATCCTTCCTGCCCAAAAGCATGCCGTTCCTGATGAACAGCAACTGGATGTCCGCGTGGCCGCCTTCCGACGCCATGCCGATCACATCCTGGTTCTCGAACCCCGGGGAGATGATCTTCTGCTTCTCAAAGGCCCCTTCGATCTTCGCGATCCGGTCCCGGAGCTCGGCAGCGCGCTCGTAATCCTGATGTTCCGACGCCCCTTCCATGCGCTGCTTCAGCAGGTCCACGAGGTCGCGGTTCTTGCCTTCGATGAACAGCCGCACCTGGCCGACAATATCCTGGTAGGCTTCCTTGTCCGCGCCGGCCGAACAGGGCGCCATGCACCGGCCGATCTGGTTCTGTACGCAGGGCCGCTCGGGCTTGTCCTTATTGAATTCTTTTTTGCAGGTGGCAAGCGGGAACGTGCGGCGGATGAGCGACAAAAGCTCCCACATGCCGCCGGCTGGCACATACGGGCCGTAATAGACCGCGCCGTCCTTCTTCAGTCCCCGGACCACGTCAAGGCGGGGATACTCGGCTTTGAGATCGAACCGGAGGTAGGGGTAGTTCTTATCGTCGCGGAGAACGATGTTGAAGCGGGGGTGGTGCTTCTTGATGAGATTGGCTTCCAGTATCAGGGCTTCAAGCTCCGTGTGGGTCACGATGGTCTCAAGGTCCGCGATCAAACGCACCATGATCTCGGTCTTCTCGCCCTTGGACCCCTTCTGGAAATAGGAGCGCACCCGGCTCTTGAGCGACAAAGCCTTGCCGATGTAGATGATGTGTCCCGCGTGGTCCTTCATGATATAGATGCCGGGAGCATCGGGGAGGTTCTGGAGTTTTTCTTCGAGCGTCATGGCAGAATTATTTTACCACGGATCAAGGCTGGAGAAGAAGGGAAAGAATGAACAGCAGAGCTGCAGGGCGAATTGGAATTCACCTGTTCTATTTATTTGCAGGAACGTCCGCCAACGATCACGAACCGATCACGGATGATCCTCCGGAACCGCGGCGTGTAGATGAGCTCGAAAACCTCATCCTTGCCCGGAAAAAGGTTCAGCGCGGCCCGGCGCGTGCTCTTCAGGATGTCAAATGCTTCACGGAGCGTCAGGTCCCTCTGCTGCATGAGTACAGCCTGGTTGAGGTCCACGATAAATCGCAGCATCCGCAGCTTTTTTTCTTCTTCCCGCAATGCCTCGTTCATATGCTTTCCCGGTATTATTAATCTGCAGTATGATACTGCGTCAACATTCCATTTTTCAATAGCCGAGTCGGGAACCCTTTGCCTCTCTTCACCCTGACCCCTGGACCCTGAACCCTGCCCCCTGCGTCGCCTTCTGCCTGCCGTAGAAATGATCGCTCATCGATTTATTCTCGGCAAGAAGCAGTACGGTATTCCTGACCCGGGTTTGCTTCGTCTCCTCGCGCTTTGCGCTCGAGATCCACCAGAGGAACTGCTTCTTCTGCGACAGCGGGATCCGTTCGAACTGCTCCCGCGCCTTCCTGTTCCGTGCCAGTGCGGCCTTCAGTTCCGGAATCATCACGACCGCGTCAACCTTGTCCAGGGTCTTCCACGAGCCGCTTCGCTTTGCCTCATCGATCGCCAGCATTCCCGCCGGGGTCATGCGGCCCTGCCTGATCATTTTCTGCACGCGTTTTTTATTCGATGCGGACCACGTGCTTGCGGACTTTCTGGGGGTGAACTTCTGGATATAGGATTCGTCGTCAACGCGCTTTACCAGGCTGTCGATCCACCCGAAGCAGAGCGCTTCCTCCACCGCATCCTCGTACGGGAGAGAAGGCTTGCCGGTCTTCTTCTTAAAGAAAACAAGCCATATCCCGGTCTTCCGGGAATGGTTCTTGTCGAGCCATTCCCGCCACGCCGTCCGGTCATGAATAAAGATCCGCTCCTGATCCTTGATCTCCATATTCCCGGTTTTCCTGCCCCTACGCCCTGACCCCTGACCCCTGGACCCTGGACCCTACGGCTCTAAGCTTCTTCTCATGGCGCCGCAAAACCTGGCGGAAATGGAACCCGTAGATCGAGAAGGTGATGGCCAGCGGGAAGAGCCGCGGCCTGCGGACCAGGGACCAGAAGAAAAGCTTCCAATACTGGTAGCGCTCCCTGCCGAGGATGCCGAGCCGCACCACGGACTGGGCCATGGCCCGGAAATACATGATCTTGAAGCGGGCCTGCATCCTTTTCGGCGGCTGGTACTCCTGGAGGAACTTCCGGACCCGGGCGTAATAGTGCTTGGGAGCGTAGATGGTGCCCAGGATCTGGCGGTAGCCGTTGACCAGCGTGTCGTTGTTCATCTTCGACACGAAGTTGATCGAAAAGTCGGTGTTGTCGCCCGTGGCGTTCTTGATGAGCCTGCCCTCCTGCTCCATGCGGCGGTGCAGTTTGGTGCCGGTGGGCGCGTTCAAAAGCCCCACCATGGCCGTCACGATGCCGCTCTCCTGGATGAACGCGATCAGGCGTTCGAAGATCGCCGCCGGGTCCTTGTCGAACCCCACGATGAACCCTGCCTGGACCTCGAGGCCCGCGTGCTGGATCTTCCGGACGTTGGCGATGAGGTCGCGGTTCTGGTTCTGGCGCTTACTGCACTCGGCAAGGCTCTCCTCGTTGGGCGACTCGATGCCGATGAACACCTGGTCGAATCCCGCCCGGACCATGAGCTGCATCAGCTCCGCGTCGTCGGCAAGGTTGATGGACACTTCCGTATAGAGCTTGAAGGGATGCTTGCGCTTCTCCATCCAGGCAAGGATGGCAGGCAGCACCTCGGTCTTGAGCTTTCCCTTGTTCCCGATGAAGTTGTCGTCCACGATGAAGACGCTGCTCTTCCAGCCCCGGAGGTACAGCGCCTCAAGCTCGGAAACGATCTGTACCGCGTCCTTGGTCCGCGGCACCCGGCCGTAGAGCACCGTGATGTTGCAGAAGTCGCAGTCAAAGGGGCAGCCGCGGGAATACTGGATATTCATGGAGGCGTAGTGCTTCATGTTCAGGAGGTCGAAGCGCGGCAAAGGCGTCTTCCTGAGGTCCGCCCAGAGCGGCGAGGTATACACGCGCCGCGGTTTGCCCTGCGCGAGATCGGCGAGGAACATGGGCAGCGTGATCTCCGCCTCGTTCAGGATAAGGTGGTCCACATGGCCGTAGTCTTCTGCATGGGCAGTGAAATGCGGCCCGCCGGCGATCACCTTGGTCCCGAGCCGATGGCTTCGCTCGATGATCTCGTCGGCGAACTCCTTCTGGATGGACATGGCCGAGATCAGCATGTAGTCCGCCCAGCGAAGGTCGGCGTCGGTCAGCTTCGCCGTGTTCAGGTCCACAAGGCGCTGGTTCCACTCCCGGGGAAGCATGGCAGCCACGGTCAAAAGGCCCAGGGGCGGCAGGGTAGCCTTCTTAGCGATGAATTTTAAAGCGTATTTGAAGCTCCAGAAGGTAACAGGATACTGCGGATAGACGAGAAGAATGTTCATTGTGGCTCCTTTAAGACGCACCGGAGAAGTTTTCACGTACCAGGAGGGCCCGAATGGAGATGGAACTTGTTAAGGACAGTGCCGAAGCAGCGTGAATCGCAGCTTGTTCATTATCCGCCTTTAGCGCCGCAGATACAATACCTAATTATGATAGAAAATGGGCTTCAGGACCGTTGCGGCAATCCCCTTCGAGCGTCATACTTTATTAGTTTAGCACTATTCGAGGAATCACGACTTGAAAATCAAGGAAATATTGAGCGTCCCCTCCCCGGACCCTGCCCCCTCTCATTACCCCATAATTACCCCATCAACAGCCTTGACAAAAAAGAACATATCCCTATAATCAACCTGAGCATTCCAGACTGCTTCGATTCTTTACCAGGTTATTGAAAAGAATCTCGGCTTTCCGGCTACTTCAGATCCTTCACTTCGTTCGAAGCAAGCTGGTACCTGGGGAATATTTATAATGCCATGGGCAGCGTCAGGTTTTGCTGCTTGACATGTTCTTTTTACTAAGCTATTTATTTTAGACATTACTTCCCGCGGCAAGAAAAGCCCGGGAGCTTTTATCACATACTGAGGGAATGACATAAAAGGGAGAAAAAAGATGAAGAAGGCTGTGCTTATTTTAGTATTGTCTGCCCTGTTTGTTAGTTGCGGCGGTGGCGGCGGCAGCGCTCCGGTGCCGATAACGAGCCATTCTGTCGACCTGAACTGGGCGCCAAACCACGAACGCGGGGTCAACAGCGCCGGCGGCGGCTACCAGGTCTCGATCAGCGGCCAGACGACGATCAACGTGCCGTACGACTCCGGACTCGCGACAACCCCGACCACGACGACTGTTGTGTTGAATACCGGAGCCTACACAGTGACGGTGCGCGCCTACGCTGCGCTCGATGCGCTAGGCGGCAGCACCGGCAATGTCAGCGCGGAATCTTCGCCAATCACCGTCTACGTACCATAAGAGGAGAATAGATAATGAAGATAACGCTATCCTTACGCTCGATCGTCCAGGCCGCACTCATCGGCGCCGTCCTGACAATATCCCTTCCTGCGCACGCCGCTTCTTTCACCTCGCTTGCGCCGGGGGCCGCTGCCCCCTACGTGCCGGGCGAGGTGCTCGTGAAATTCAAGCCCGCGACCTCTGCGGATGCGCGCTCGGCGACCCTGGCGGCCAAGGGCCACTCGGTCTTCGCCGGCCTGAATCAGCCGGGCTGGACGCAGGTCAAGGTCGGAATTGGCCAGACAGTGGAAGCGGCGCTCACGGCCTATCAGAACGACCCGAACGTCGAATACGTCCAGCCCAACTACCTCTATCATGCCACTACTAACGACACGCAGTACAGTCAGCTCTGGGCGTTTAAGAACACCGGTCAGAACATTGCCACCGGCACCTACTCACCCACCATCGGAACGTCCGGCAACGACATGAACATCGAACCGGCTTGGGGCCACATCACCGACTGCAGCAGCGTCGTGGTGGCGGTCGTGGACACCGGCGTCAACTACACACAAACGGACCTTGCCGCAAACATGTGGGACGGTGGGTTGGCCTACCCCAACCACGGCTTCGACTTCATTGGCAACGACAACAATCCCATGGACCTCAACGGACACGGCACGCACGTTGCAGGCATTATCGGGGCTGCGGGAAACAACAGCACCGGCACCACGGGGGTTTGCTGGCAGGCCAGCATCATGGCGGTGCGCGTACTGGACGCTGCAGGCAGCGGGACCACGGCAACCATCATTTCGGGCATCAACTTCGCCGTAGCCAATGGTGCAAAGGTCATCAACATGAGCCTGGGCGGCGGTGGGTCACTCGACCAGGCCTTCAGCACTGCCATTACCAATGCACGAACCAATGACGTTGTTGTGGTGGTGGCCGCGGGCAATGAAGATACGAACAACGAGACCACGCCCTCCTATCCGTGCAACTTCACCCAGCAGAACATAGTTTGCGTGGCTGCGCTCGACCAGAACTACGCGCTGGCGAGCTTCTCGAACTATGGATCGACCAGCGTCGATGTGGGCGCGCCGGGGACCAACATCCTGAGCACTTGGGCGGGAGCAGAGACGGTGATAGAGGATGATTTTTCGACGGGTTGGACAAAAACTACCACTACCAGCGGGGGTTGGACTACGGGAATCTTTAATGTAGGAGTACCAACCACGCTTCTAATCAATCCCTCTGGCTACCCCAACAGTACATATAACAACGGCACGGATGCTCGGGCCTACAAAACCTTTCCCCTCACAGGCAATGTGGCGGTATTCCAGGCCGCTATGGCGATCAACGTGGTGAATGGTGATCATTTCCGCATCGCCTATAAAAACAGTGGCGGAGATCCGTTTGTCGGTGGAACCATTGACAGTGATATTACGAATATGGCGACCTATCCAAACCTAGTCTCCGGATCGTCCGATATCTCAAACTGCATCAGTGCGACTTGCAGCATCGGTTTTCAGCTGACATCCGATGCCAGCACGGCGGATAAAGGACTGGCCATCGGTTTCTTCAGCATCACGACGCTGGCGCTGAACAACACGAGCTACAACACCATCAGCGGCACCTCCATGGCCACGCCCGAAGTAGCCGGGCTTGCCGCGATGCTGCGCGCCTACAACCCGCAGTACACCTACACTGATACGGTCAACGCCATCAAGAACGGCGGTCGGGCAGCCGCGAGCCTTACGGGCAAGACCACTACCGGCAAAGCGATCGATGTCATGAAATCACTGGCATACATCAACCCGCCGACAGGCCTCACGGCCACGGTGCATTGAGGGGCGGCATGGGATACGGGATAAGGCGTCTCATGGTAATTGCGGTGGCCCTGGCGGGTATGGCCGCTGGGACTGCCTGCGGCCTTGCGCCGGGCAACCCCGGACCGAAGCCTATGGACCTTTCAGCCCGTCAAACAAGGGCGCCGGGAGAGTATCTCGTTACGCTCGTCCCGGGAGCCGAGAGTAAGGTCATCGCCGACCTCTACGGGCGCTTCGGGATCAAGGACATGAAAGACCTGGGGAGCAACCTCTTCCTCGTGACCCTCACCGAGGACCCCGGTCCTGCGAAGATGGAGGAGCTGCGCGAACAAAACGCCCAGGTCAAGGCAGTTCAGCCGAACTTCGTGTACCGGATTCAATGAACACGGTATCGCCCGATAGCTAAATAGCCTTAAAAAACGGGCTTGCATTTCGCATAAAAAACGGTAATATTCACCCTGGTCAATATATCAGGTGCCGCTCATCTCAAGCTGATCGAGTGCGTCGGTACTTACAAACTAAGGAGATCGATGATGAAACAGTCAAAAGTGGTATTCGCAGTATGTATTTTGGTACTTCTCGTCGCCAGCGGCTGTAAGAAAGAAGCCACTGCGCCTGCGTCTCAGGCACAGCCTGCTGCAGATGCGGTTCAGGCGGACAATTCCCTTTCGGGAAAAGTAGTGGAAACGATGAATTCCGGCGGCTATACCTATGTTTGTCTCGAAAATAGCGGAAAGAAGACCTGGGTTGCCGTACCGGAAACGAAGGTCAAGGTCGGACAGATGGTAACGTGCCAGCCCGGCGGCGAAATGAAGAATTTCACGAGCAAGACATTGAAGCGTACGTTTGAAAGCATCATCTTCTCCGGTGGTATCAGCTGATACTGAGTACGAATGTCTCAACCCGAAGCCGCTGAGTTTACTCAGCGGCTTTTTTTTGGGCTGACGCTGTAATATCTCTGCTTGCTTTTCTTATCCATGACCCTTTCCGCCTTATGGCGGACCAGAAAATCCTCGGTTCCATGTGTGTCCAGGGGATTCCATGCGGGTCGTATCCTCAGCCAAACTTCTTGCAAGTTTTTGCGACTAAATGCCAACGCCAAAGAAAACTGTATTCCTCTTATCTGGACACAAAACGACCTGAAAAATATATGTTTATTTTATAAATATTTGATTTTGCGTACTATTTTGTAATTTAAAAAAGTAGTACTTTTGTATTGCATTCCACCGACCCCCTTGGTATACTAATTATGATTTTAGAACTTATCATAATTGAAAATATCGATATAGCCACAGCCAGATCGTTCCGGATCCCTCTTCGGAGGCCCCTTCACAATCAATTGCAGGCTCAAGTGGAGTTAAATTTGTTATTCGTACGGAGGAGTTCTATGAGAAAGTTCGTGGTTCTAGCAGTACTGGTAGCGTGGTGCATCGTCGCAGTTCCGGTCACGGCAAGCGCCAAGGATAAGGATCTGGTTCAGGCCATGGCCGACTTCGACAAGGCCTACATTCCGCCGATGTTTTTCACGAGCAGTAACAGCAAGCCGCTCTCGGTCAAGTCGATGGCCATCTGCAAGTCTGAGTGGGAGAAGTTTACCGGAGCATATTATGATTACCGGCCCAACTACGCGAACTGGCAGAGCTACTTCGTGACGATCAATGAGGCTGTTGCCGAGGCTGACGTCATCGTGACCTCCTGCGCATTGAACCCCTCGTGCACGGACGTCGTTCCCGCCCACGAGCCTCTCGAGCTGGTGCGCCTGACCATGCGCGAGCTCCGGACCCACAACGGTTTTCCCAAGTTCAACACGGACGCACTCACGGCCTTCCACGAGCCAATGGAAGCGATCGTGCTGACCGTCAAGGGAAAAACGCCGGATATGATCGACGAGGCCACGATCGCGGCACTATATGCCCATCTTGACGAAGCCTTCTTTCTGTGGAGAAAGGTGGAGAAGTGCCCGCTCGATCCCGAGCTCTGGCACTTCACGGACCAGCAGGTGACGGACTACTATACCTACCTGTTCCAGGAACGGCTTGCGCTGACGACGTTCAAGGATGCGCTGGATTCAGGAAACAAGCTCGCCATCATCCAGACCGGCGTGGGAGTCAAGCCGACGTTCGTGAAAGCATATACCCTCTTCGGCGACTTTGCTCGGGTGATGAGGCCCTAAATCCCTTGCTGCGTGAAAATCGAGCCGGACATTGTGTTTGTCCGGCCTTTTTTGAGTACGCCGGAATGGTTAAAGGAGCATTGAGGATTCGACTCTGTTTTTACGAAGGCCGAAGCGCGGAAAATATACTACAACTTATTTGGTAAAGAAGCTTTAAAGGAGACCTATGCTTACAATCAGGCGCACAATCGTTCTTCTTCTTTTAGCTGCCGCTACAGCAATACTGATGCCAGGCAGCCTCTCCGCGTCGCCCACGGGCGATGACCTGCGGATCAACGGGTTCATATCGCAGGGATATATGAATAGCTCGGGGAACAACTTTCTCTCGGACACCCGGGACGGTTCATTCCAGTTCAACGAAGTCGGCCTGGCGATAAATTCACAGGTCAACGAAAAGCTGCGCGTGGGCGGGCAGTTTCTGTCCCGTGACCTTGGACCGGTCGGCAACAATGATCTCCGACTTGATTGGGGTCTTGCGGACTACCATTGGCATGATTTGCTCGGATTCCGAATCGGCAAGGCTAAGCTGCCCATGGGGTTGTATAACGAAGGCCGGGACTCGGATTTTCTGAGGCCCATGGTCCTCCTGCCCCAGAGTATCTACGATGAGACCAAGCGCGACCTGCTCGTCGCCTACCAGGGCGGCGGCATCTATGGCAACATCCCTCTCGGCTTCCTGGGCAACATGGACTATCAAGGTTTTCTGGGTTCGATTAATTTCAACGACGACTCGACGCTCGTCGAGACGCTGCAAACTTCCGCGACAACCCTGGTCAGAAATCCGGCACTGGGCGGCGCACCGACTAATATGCTGACGAGTTTTTCAATGGAAAACAATTATATCGGCGGCGGCTCGTTAACAATCAACACAAAACTCAACAATATGCGGCTCGGCGCTTCATTTTTCACTGTTGATAATGATATGACCTTCACCTACGTTAACGTTAATCCTGTACCGCCGGGCACGACGACCGCACCTAAAACAGGTACGGGCACCCTCCGAAACAAGGCAAAGACGGTTTATTCAATCGAGATACCTATCGGCAGGCTGACGCTGGCAGGGGAATACGGAGAGACGGACCGCAAGCAAGTTATCTTCGGAAAGACGAACATCGACGGATCTTCTCAGGAATACTACGCGATGGCGACTTTTGCGGTAACTGAAGCGCTCAGTGTCTCGGGCCTGTTCGACGTTTACTACAACTTGAAGGATGATAAGAACGGAACTGAGTTTGCCGCAAATAACTTAAAGCCGAATTACTATGCGTACCGCAAGGACTGGGGTGTAGGCGCGCGGTATGATGTTAATCCGAACTGGACGCTGAAGGCCGAGTATCACGAAGTGCGGGGCGGCGCCCTGTTCATGGAAGCCTTCAATGCGAACGGCATAGAATACAACTGGGAATACTTTACTTTGAAGTCGTCCTTTAACTTCTAACGCGAGGGAAATTATGAGACCTTTAATGACCATTACGCTACTGGCTCTCCTCGTCTTCACGTCCTCCGCGGCCCTTGCCGGCATCGCGGTGGTCGTGAACAAGGCGAACCCGATCCACCAGCTCTCGGATGATGAAGTGAAGAACATCTTCCTCGGCAAAAAAACAACGTGGCCCGACGGCAAAACCATTGTTCCCGTCACGCAGGAAGGCACTGCACGCCATGAGCAGTTCACGGACAGCGTCCTCGATAAGACAGTCCGCCAATTCACCATCTACTGGAAGAAGGCGCTCTTTACCGGAACGGGCATTGCGCCGAAGTCTTTCAAGAGCGACGCCGAAGTAAGTCAATTCATCAACGCCAACCAGTTCGCCATCGGTTATATCGATGAAAACTCGCTGGACGGCTCCGTGAGCAAGGTGACGTTAAATAAATAGAAATAGGCCGCGTTCCGGAAACAATACCGGGGAAACGGCTTTTGTGCCGTTTCCCCCTCCTTTCAGGCCGTTTTAACTCAGAAGGGAAACGCGTCGAGTGAACAAAAGGCCGGACAACATGATCAGCTTCAACGGGATCGAAGATCCAGGGGCGTGTGATTCATCGAATCCCGCGGAGATGCCTGTCCAAAACTCTGTCAAAAAATCCGCCCTGTTGAATTATTTTATTATCTCCGGCCTTACCTGAAAACGGCCATAGTAGTATTCGGCTTCCTGGATGTGGGGGGCTGGCTTGAGAGCGCGTGAAGGAGAGTGACATGGATCTTGCATTGAGAAGCAAGTGGAAGCTCACAAAAAAATTTCTGGTCAGTGTTCTGACAGTGCTTATCGTGGTGTTTACGGCCATGGGCCTTGTCTTCAGCGCCCATGAGAAGAGCACTTTTATAGAAGAGATCAACGCGAAAGGGAATAGCTTAAGCGAGTTTCTGGCCGGTATCGCAGCCGAGCCGATAGCCAGCAACAATGTTTACTACCTTGAAAACTATACGCTTGATATCTCAGCGGGTGACAAGGAGATCGCTTACGCAGTCTTCCTGGACAAATACGGCAAACCGCTGACCCAGCAAAATGCGGACATCGAGGACAAATCGTCAATTCTTGAATTTAGCAGCGCCGTACTGCACAAAAACGAGCAAATCGGAACGGTAAAGATCGGGATCACCACCGAGCACAGGCTCAAATCGCTGAGGCAGGCCCAAATCGTTATCGCGCTGCTGTCCATCGGAACCATGGTTATCATCTCTCTGCTGATTGTCTTTCTTTTTCGTATCCTGGCGCTCAAACCCATTGAAAAATTGATCGCGGTGGTCGGACAAGTGGCCGCCGGAGATCTGACCCAGAAGGTGGAAGTAACAAGCGGTGATGAGATCGGCATACTGTTCGCCTCTATCAAAACAATGGTGGAAAAGCTCCAGACCGTGGTGGGGGACGTCAAGATTGCGGCTAACCATGTAGCGACAGGCAGCCAGCAGGTGAGTATAAGCTCGGAACAAATGTCGGGGGGCGCCGGCGAACAGGCGGCCTCGGTAGAAGAAGCGTCGTCTTCCATAGAAGAAATGAATGCTACTATCAAGCAGAACGCCGACAACGCCGTGCAGACAGAGCATATTGCCCAGAAGAGCGCGAACGACGCGCTGGAGAGCGGGGCCGCGGTGTCAGAAACCGTCGCCGCCATGAAGGACATCGCTAACAAGATTTCGATCGTCGAAGAAATAGCCCGTCAGACCAACCTGCTGGCTCTGAACGCCGCAATCGAGGCGGCCCGCGCCGGTGAGCACGGAAAGGGTTTTGCGGTTGTGGCCGCCGAAGTAAGGAAGCTTGCCGAGAGGAGTCAGACGGCGGCGGCCGAGATCGGCCGGTTGTCGAACTCCAGCTTTGATGTGGCAGAGCGGGCCGGCGCCATGCTGACGAAGTTGGTCCCGGACATCCAGAAAACAGCCCAACTGGTCCAGGAGATCAGCGCCTCCTCCAAGGAACAGGCAACAGGAGCAAGCCAGATCCACACCTCTATCGAGCAATTGAACCGGGTGACGCAGCAGAACGCCGCGGCCGCAGAAGAGATGGCCTCCACGGCCGCAGAACTTTCCTCCCAGGCGGACCAGCTTCTGGATGCGATGACATTCTTCAAAGTGGACGAGGCATCCTCGACAAAACCAATGCCAGGACCGTCGCCGTTTGTCAACCTGCGTACTAATCAAGCGAGGAACAAGACCCTGGTTCATTCCCGCAATTCCGGCGTTTCCGTGGCTATGCCCGCCCACGGAAACGGCAGCAGGGACGATGAGTTTGAACGGTATTAAAACCAGCCACGCCGCCACGTAACTGTTTATCCCTTTTTGACTTCTTGGTTAAAAACGGCTAAACAGTTACAATCAAAACCCTCAGCATCATCCCTACGCTCGTGCAGACTGCCAGAAGCAGGCGCTTCGTTGTCCTGAAAATTGCTGCCGTTTTATTTTGCGTATTCATGCTATCCCCCTGATAACAGTCAGCCACAACTCATTGACAATGACCAGCTTACACGATGTGATGTTCTCTACAAACAGCAAACCATATATTTATGTAGGTTACTAGCATTTATTGTCAGCCTGCTGTGAATGTTCTGGTGGATTGATTTAGCCTCCAGCGTTAAAGATCCATCGAAGCCTTGCGCTGCGAATGAATAACGGGCTGCAAACTGCAGAAAAGGCGGTCTAGAAATAAGAAAAATTTCTATTTTTTTATAATTTATTGATTTTATTGAAATATTTTTTTATTTATTTATTTTACAAATTCAAATTATTGTGATAAGCTTTAATTACTTTCGTAATACTTTAGTAGTCCGCTGGGTACCGAAGGGGGTGAAAGGGATAAGCGGACAAAATAAATCAATATGTCAAATCTGTTAAATCCCAAATGGAGGTGGATCATGAGTAAGAAACTGCTTGTTGTTCTGATGATGATGCTTTTCGTGGTTGTTTCACCTGCCGCTTTTGCGGACGACGATGAGGGTGAAGGGGTTGGACATGTGGCATGTAAGATGAAATCCGATACCCCGATCAAGCCGGGTCATTTTGCGATCATCGCGAAACACGCTGATGAATATTTGAGCGGAGTCCCCGGCCGCACGATCTTTGCATCGGTCTTCAATGACAATGTCAACGATTCGGCAAATCCCTACGACGATCTGTCCGATTTCTTCGTTCTCGACATCAGATCGGCCGTTGACTTTGCGAAGGGCCACATTGAAGGCGCCGTCAATGTACCCTTTGCGCTCGTTGCAAAACCTGAAAATCTCGTCCTGTATCCGATCGAAAAGCCGATCCTCGTTGTTTGCTACACGGGCCATACTGCATCGGTCGTGACCGGCATTCTGAACACCCTTGGGTATGATACCTGGACCCTTCGTTTCGGCATGATTTCCTGGGCCGCTTCATCTTCTCAGAAGGTCTACAGTCCCAGCAACTCACAGGTTATCTCCGGCGGTGGTTATCCCGTAGTACAATAAATAAATCGTGAATAAGGCCCCCGGCAACGGGGGCTTTTTTTGTTTGCCCGTTGCTTTTTGGGAAACGGCCGGTTTTTCGCTGCTTGATCGGCGATCTTCAGATACCGGGAGTGCACGGATTCATACCAAGTTATTTCTTGACAGTTTGCTTAAGATTCAATATCCTGATTCTAAAGTAGTACAAATAGCGGCAGTCAGCCCCGCGCCAACCTTTTGCGGATCGAATTTCCAGAACGCGGATCTCTCGACTGCACCCTGAGCAGCTCTCGAACTTCACCGGTGTCCTTTAACAATGAGGGACCCGTACAAGCCTTCATTTGCCCATATGGGCGGCGCAGATTTCGATCTCGTGCAAAGAAAGATTGAGGTCGAACCTTGACGGAGAGATGCTGCCACCGGGCTTGATACGTGAACGTGATCAGGGACAGATGGCGCATCTCTCTCGGGAGGTGCGGCAAAGGTCCTTCCATGGAACGAGGGGGGGCATCATGGCGATCGGATATCGGAACTGGACGGTGACAAAAAAATTCCTCGCGAGCATTCTGGTTGTGATGCTGCTGGTCACGATCGCGCTGGTGACCACGCTCGGTATGAATCAAAAACAGGCGCTGATGCTTCAACTGGCGGAAAAAGGGAAGAATACCGCGCAGTTCCTGGCAGCCATCTCCGCAGAACCCATCCTGACCTATAACAACCAATACCTTGAACGATATGTTAAGGATATTTCCCAGGACCGGGAAGTCGCCTCCGCCGTGATCGAAGACAAAACCGGAAAACCGCTGGCCGGCACCGGAGCGGAGCAGGTGAGCGCCGAGGATACTGTCGAGTATTCGCACCCGGTGCTGCACGAGGGAGAAACGATCGGCACGGTCCGGATCTTTGTAAGCCAACAGGTCGTCAATGAAGCGACCCGGAAGGCGCAGGGAATTATTCTGGCCCTGTGCGTCGGCGCCGTCGTGGCCATTTCCGCCGTTGTCTACCTGCTGTTCCACAGGATCATCGTCTCCCCGCTGCTCTCGCTCATGGCGTCCATGGAGCGGCTGGCCGCGGGCGACCTTGATCTCCGGATCGAGTCGCGAAGCAACGATGAGGTCGGCATGCTCGGGGCCTCGGTGAATACCATGGTCAAAAAACTGCGCGACGTGGTCGCCGACGTGAAAAGCGCGGCAAACAGTGTATCCACGGGCAGCCAGCAGCTGTCCTCGGGCGCCGCTCAGCTCTCCCAGGGAACAACGGAGCAGGCCGCTTCAGCTGAAGAGGCTTCGTCCACGATCGAGGAGATGAATGCTACGATCAGGCAGAATGCAGACAATGCCAGGGAGACCGAGAAGATAGCAATGAAATCCTCGGACGACACCCAGGTGAGCGGAGAGGCGGTCACCGAATCGGTCATTGCCATGAGGAAGATCGCCGAGAAGATCGGCATCATCGAGGAGATCGCCCGCCAGACGAACCTGCTTGCGCTGAATGCCGCGATCGAGGCCGCCAGGGCGGGCGAGGCCGGCAAAGGATTCGCCGTGGTCGCCGCGGAGGTGCGCAAGCTGGCGGAGCGCAGCCAGGGAGCGGCCGCCGACATCAGCAATCTGTCGGGGTCGAGCGTGGCGATAGCCGAGCGCGCCGGCTGCATGCTGGCAAAACTGGTGCCGGATATCAGGAAGACCTCGGAGCTTGTGCAGGAGATCAGCGCCGCATCAAAGGAGCAGGCGGGCGGATCGGACCAGATCAACAACGCGATCCAGCAACTGAACCGGATCGTCCAGCAGAATGCCGGCGCCGCCGAGGAAATGTCAGCCATGTCCGAGGAGCTTTCCTCGCAGGCCGGGCAGCTCCAGTCCGCCGTGGCCTTTTTCAAGTTAAACGGGAGCGATGCGGTCGTTCCGGCAAACGACGCGGGGCAGGAGCGTCGACCTGCAGCAAGCATGCTGTCGGAGCCGCGGCTTCGCAACAGACAGCAAAGTCAGGCGACCGCCGTCGCCGCCGGGAAACCTGGCCGGAAAAGCAGTTCCACCCCGCAGCTGAATTCCCCTCGCAACGGTAACGGCAGCGGTCATGATGGAGCTTTCTAAAAATTCTAGGGAAGAGACGCCGGATTCAGGGAGCCTCATGGTCCGAAGACGAATGATGCTTGTGACCAAGGTGAACGACGGTACTGTCAAAAGTTTTATGAAAACAGAAGAGGCTACCATGAAACCACAGAGGGCACTGAGTAATACTCTGGGGTAAATCTCAATACTAAGAGGCTGTTTTTCTACAGCACTCTGTGTGTTCACAGGGTTTTAAGAACCGTGACAGAGGCTTAAAAGCGCAGTTAAGAGAGGGCACAGAGGGGGAGGCGATCCCAAAAAGTTT
>Ga0154443_1160_pt2 | contig 20185 bp, 19 predicted proteins | sample RifGroC2_FD_105636 | JGI IMG/M metagenome (GOLD analysis project Ga0154443, IMG submission 105636) | Nitrospirae bacterium GWC2_56_14
TAGCAACATGCGGAGAACACATCGGTTGCCATGGGCTTTATTATCCTGACAGAAGGAGAACCTGTCAAGCCATTATGTGATCTTCGCATGTCCAAAGCTTTTTGGCGGCCAGGTCATCGGCACCTTTGAATGGTTCTGCAACTTTCCGCATATACCCTGAAAATACCCCATCTGCCTGACGAATTTTCTTGCTGTGATGTTCAGACTCATATAAAATCTTGCAACACTAAAGTTGCAGGAGTGGCAATCTATCGTGGTTCGTTCAAGGAGGATATTATGAAGAAGGTTCTTGTGTTATGTGTTTGTTTTGCTGCGGTGTTGCTCCTGGGAACGTCTGACGTGCGCGCCGCGGGATTCGGTATTTACGGCTCCATCGGCGGCGACGGGTCTGCGACATGGTCGGATGACAGCAGCGGCATCAATTCTAGTTTTAAAGATAAGACCGCGCATCAGGGTGCGGGGTTTGTGTTAGACACTGCTGTGGCGCGGGACAGCTTTTTCAACTATCAGCTGAATCTGGGATACGATGAGTTCACCAATAAAATTGACGGTTTCAGCAACGAGGTGGAGCTTGGTGGCTTGATGATCAGTAATGCCTTCGGGTTCGGTATAGTGCGGACCGACGGATTTCGTTTATGGATGGGACCGGAGATCCGCCTTGCCTGGCCGAACGGGAGCCAGTCGGGTTGGGACTATGATTTTTTTGGCGGCGGCGTGGGGCCCGTACTGGGCATGAATTTCAATTTACCCGGTACGGTCAGTTTTATGGTCAAAGCAGGGTATCTTTTCATGAATTATGAAGGACAGGCAGAGTCGGCTACCTCATCCTCCTGGGATCTCGACATCAAGGAACGGCTGATCTATGTGAATATCGGCATTCTGTTCCGGTCGCCCGGAGACATTTTTTGACCCGCTTTCCGCCAGCCGTCGCCGTGATCGCCCAAATTCGGCATACAAGGATTGACCTATGAGATTCCTATTGCTCCGCATGATCATGATCGGATATGTGCTGTTCCTTACCGGGTGCGCCGTGGCAACGGTCGGAATGACCCAACAGGAACTGCTTTCGGCGGAAGGAACGCCCGGCAATAAATGGGTTGGGGTCGATGGCGTCGAGTGCTGGCGGTACGGCTCGCGGCATGTTTTTCTGCAGAATGACCGCGTGGTAAAGATCGCCTTTCGCGAGCGTTACTTCAATAGCGCCAACCTCATGATCGGTTTACCCGAGGCAGCGGTGATATCACTGGAGGGGCCGCCTCTGAGCGTGTCGGCAAAAAAAGATGTCAAATATCTTGTGTACAAAAACAGGACGCGCAAATTCAGATCAAAGGACTTTTACATACACATCGTCAACGGAGTCGTTGAATCCTATGGCGGTGAGGGGGATTTTGATTCGCCCAAACCCGACTAGGCCTTCTAGAGCAGTTCAGCCACAAACACATAAAAAACCAGGCAGTACCCTGGTATAGCTTCACCAAACAGGTTATTATCTGCTTAGCGTTAGGGTGCTCTTTCTTCTCTGTGAATTTTGTGCCTTATGTGGCCAACTTGTCGTTTTTAGGGTGAATGAATATTTTTCTCCGAACGATCATCCTCTTTATTTCCCAGGGAGCCTATTCTGGCCTGTCGCCTTTTGCACCGGGTACAGCCGGGACAGTTGTTGGAGTTATCCTCTATTGGTGCATGAAGGACTTTTCGCCGGGTTGGTACGCGCTGCTCATGCTTGCCGTGTTCCTTCTCGGGACCTGGGCCGCTGACCGCGCAGAAGCCCTGCTTGGGCGCAAGGACAGCCCCTCTATCGTGATCGATGAGATCGCAGGATATCTGGTGGCCATGTTTCTGGTCCCTGCGGGGTTGTGGTATGCGGCAGCCGGTTTTTTTCTGTTCCGGTTCTTCGATATCATGAAGCCCTTTCCCCTGAGACGGCTCGAAAAGATCCCCGGCGGACTGGGTGTGATGCTCGACGACATCGGCGCAGGGATCTATACGAATCTCGTGCTTCAGGCCGCGGTCTTATTGCTCTCCCGATGAACCAGCTAACCGAAGATACCTTCGAACAAACCCTCAGGTCCTTTATTCATTCGGAACAGATCGACCTCAGCAAGGTTTCCTTTATCGATCCCTATGGCATGCTGGCGCTCCTCGAAATCGGCGAGCTCTGCCTGCTTGAGGATGTGAAGAAGAGCGTTATTCTCCCGCAATCTTCCGAGGTGATCGCCTACCTCGACCGGATGGACTTCTTTACGTTTGCGAAACGTTATTTCACCCTCGACTATTCTTCACCCGACCTTCCCGAAAAATATGACCGAAACCCCGATTCCGATGTCCTGCTCGAAATCACCGCGATTGAGAAGTCTAACGACATCCACACCATCGTCGGAAAGGTAAGAGACCGCGCTCAGGCCATACTCGCAACCCATCTTCGATACGACGACCGGACCATCAACGGTTTTATCGTGGCTTTGTCTGAGGTCTGCCAGAACATCATCGAGCACAGCGAAACCACGGGCTATGTTGGGATACAGAAGTACCGCTATCAGAGCATGAATAAGAATGTCGTGAAGATCGCGGTCATGGATGTGGGCGTAGGATTTCGCAAATCCCTTTCGCACCGGTTCAAACTGAAGGGAGACCTCGACGCCATCGATCATGCGCTTTTGCACGGCGCTTCGCGCTATGAAGACGAGGGCAGGGGCCATGGACTCGCAGCCGTCAGGCGTTTTGTGGAGCAATGGCAGGGCAAACTTTCCATCCGCTCGGGTACGGCCCGGCTCTCCATCCTCCCGCCCTGGGCCAGGGGCATGGAACAGGAACGAAATCTCATCACTTTCCCCGGTAGCCAGATCAATATCATGCTGCCGGAGGTGTAATCCTCTTGTCACCTCTCCCTTGATGGGAGAGGCAGGGGGTGAAGCTCCGGCTTTTCTAATCGTTCGTTTATCCCTAAAAAGAGCAGTTGGCCGCAATAGAACGCTGAGATCACAAAGAAAAGCAAGAGGTTGTTTCGTAAAAGCTCACCACCTAGAGGGTGAAGTGCGTCGAGGCGAGTAAGGACCCTCTTTTTCTTTCCGATATCGAAGATATTGAAAGAGCAGAGAAGATTTATAAAGAAATCGCGGCGGATGACAAGCGCCTGGCGCAAGATTTTTTAAGCATATGCGCGGAGCCGCGGCATGCTGCAGGAGGGTAAACTTTTCCTCGAACACCACAGTCGCTCCGCGTCCGAACGGTTCGCTTCGAGCCTGCCCCGGTACGATTAAAGCCGGGCAATCCAGTGTCATAACTTCTCATAATTTCCTCTTGACAAACTTGGCTAAATGTGGTTCAATTGAATCAATTGAACTTCATAGTTTCATAGATTGTGCTGAACGTTCTTCGCAAAGCCCAACGTTTTATTTATCAAGGAGGGTGTATATCATGGCCATCACCGCGAAAATCGAAGGCACCAAACTGATCATCACCGCTGACCTGGAAACGCCGACCCCGAGCGCATCGGGTAAAACCCTGGTCGTCGCCAGCACCAGGGGGAACAAGGAAACCGATGTCGTCATAGCCGGGAAGCCGGTGATCATCGGGCTCAATGCTTATATCAAGAAGTAGGCGCCAAACCAATTGAAATGATGAATAGATTGAGTGGCGAGGAACGGGATTTGAATGATCAGGTACGACCTCTATAAATTGCTAAAAGAAGAACTTGGCAACGGTTCAAAGGACCTCGTGACGCGGCCCTCGGGCCAGGCGGTCCGGGTGCGGATCGAACGGGACATCGAAAAAGAGTCTGATGGAGCCGTGGTGGCCCTTGATCTCTCGGAGATAGGAGTGATCGACTATTCCTGTGCCGATGAGATCGTGACGAAGCTTGTCTCGCGGCTGCTCTCAGGCGAGTACGGGGACAAGTATCTTCTCCTCACCGGACTGAATGAAAACCAGAAGGAAAACATCGAAGTCGCGCTCGAACGCAAGGACCTGGCGATCATGGCGGAAATGCGGGACAACAGCAGGGTTGTTTTGGGAAACCTCAACAATTATCTCAAGGACACGCTGGACTTTATCGTGAAAAAAAAGAAGGCCACCTCCAAGGACCTGTCGGACGCCAGGAAGCTTGAAGCGAACACGAGCGGCACCCGGCTGCTGAACCTTCATAAGAAAAGGCTCGTGAAAAGGGTTGAAGAAGTAAGGGCAGAGAGCAAAATTTGGGTTTATGAGCTTTTGTAAAAATCAATTTTCATTGACTGGTAATGCATTGCAATGATACAATTACACCTTGCCCGACAAAAGCGCTTGTAAAGGCGGCTCCTATGAATTTTGAAGCAGGATTGGCGATGATATGCGCGCTGAGATCATAGCAACAGGCACGGAACTGCTCTCGGGCGGAGTGCCCGATACGAACTCTCTGTTCCTTGCCGAGGAACTGATGCTGTGCGGCATCGAAACCGCGTTCAAGACCGTTGTCGGTGACGACGAGAAGGACATGGAGGAGTCGATCCGCCGTGCCTTAGCGCGGGTCGATGCGGTCATCATCACCGGCGGAATCGGGCCCACGGAGGACGATATCACGCGCAAGGTGATCGCGAAGATCGTCAAGCGGCGCCTGGTGCTGAACGAAGAGGCGCTCAAGGCCATCCATACCCGGCTGGCGGGCAGGGGCAGGGAACACGCTACGTCCAACGACCGTCAGGCGCTGCTCCCGGCAGGCGTGCGCATGCTTGCCAATCCCGTGGGCATCGCCCCCGGGTTCTATCTCGATGAAGAAGACCGGTTCCTGGCGGTGCTGCCCGGCGTTCCGAGCGAAATGGAGGCCATGTTCAGCGAAGGACTGCGGCCGGTGCTCGATGAGCGTTTCGGCAACCGGTCGTTCATCAGGCGCAGGATCCTGCGCACCGCCGGCCTGTCCGAGTCCGCCGTGAACCAGGCGCTCCAGGACATTTTAAAGCAGGAGCCGCGGATCGCGGGTTTGACCGCGAAAGAGACCGGCGTGGACATCCGCGTCGTGGTGCGGGAGGGCAGCGCTGAGCGGTCCCAGGCAATCATCCAGAAGATCGAAAAGACGGTGCGGGAACGGCTTGGCGACGCGGTGTACGGCGTAGACGGCCAGGAGATGGCGGAAGTGGTCGGGGCGCTGCTCAAGCAGCGGCGGCTTAGGCTCGCTGTTGCCGAATCATGCACCGGAGGAATGATCGGCTCGCGCATCACGGAGATCGCCGGCAGCTCGGACTACTTTGACCGTGCGGCCGTGGTGTACAGCAATGATTCCAAGACGGCCATGCTCGGCGTGCCGAAAGAGCTCATCGAAAAACACGGCGCGGTCAGCAGCGAAGTTGCTGCCGCCATGGCGCAGGGAATCCTGCAGGCCAGCCGGACCGATATCGGGATCGCCGCGACCGGCATTGCCGGGCCGGGCAACGAAAGCGAGGACAAGCCCGTGGGGCTGGTGTATATCGGTCTGGCGTCCGCCGAGGGCGTCAAAACAAATGAATTCCGCTTTCTCGGGACCCGCGCGCAGATCCGGCTGAAAACGTCCCAGATGGCGCTCGACATGGTGCGGAGACACCTCATAGGCTAATGCGGATTGCGGATTTCGGATTGAAAATCAGGAACACAACGGCGGCACATGCGGAATGGCGAATTCCGCATTACCGCATTCTTAAAACATGCGTACGTTCATCGCCATAGAGATTCCTGAAGAGACGAAGAGGGCAATAGCTGAGGTTCAGGCCCGGCTAAAAGTATCCGGCGCGGAGGCGACCTGGACCCGGCCGGAGGGCATCCATCTGACCTTGAAGTTTCTGGACGAGGTCCCGGAAGAACGCATTAGCGAGATTATGGCAGCATTGCAGCAGGCCGCTTACGGACGAGGCAGGTTCCATTTAACGGTTGCCGGAACCGGGGTCTTTCCGCATGAAAGAAATCCCCGGGTTGTCTGGATCGGGATTTCGGGAGAGCTCGACAAGCTCAGGAGACTTCAGGTCCGCGTGGAAGAGCAGATGGTCCGTCTCGGGTTTCCGCAAGAGGACCGGAGATTCACGCCGCACCTGACGCTCGGTAGGATCAAGCATCTCCTGTTGCGCGGATCGTGGATGCGGGCACTGGAAGGGGTCAAGGACATCACGCTTCCCGGGTTCGAGGTGGCGGCGATCAGCCTGATGAAAAGCGAGCTTCAGCCGACAGGCGCAGTCTACACGGAACTAGGAAAAGCGGAATTGACATAGGGTGCAGAGAACAACAGGATTGATCCTGATGCAAATATAATCAGGAACGTAATCATTTTTTATATTCGAAGGATCGACGAAAAGGAGATTCACATGGCAGATAAAGACAAAATGAAAGCGCTGGAACTGGCGGTGACCCAGATCGAGAAGGCCTTCGGCAAGGGCTCCATCATGCGGCTGGGCAGGGAAGAAGTGCCTGCCGGCATCCCGGCGATCTCCACCGGCTCGCTGGGGCTGGACATCGCCCTGGGTGTGGGCGGCGTGCCGCGCGGCAGGATCATCGAGATCTACGGCCCCGAGTCGTCGGGCAAGACCACGCTGGCGCTCCATATCATCGCCGAGGCACAGAAGGCCGGCGGCCAGGCGGCGTTCATCGACGCCGAACATGCCCTGGACGTCACCTACGCACGCAAACTCGGCGTGCGCACCGACGACCTCCTGATCTCCCAGCCCGATACGGGCGAACAGGCGCTGGAGATCACGGAAACGCTCGTCCGGAGCGGCGCCATCGACGTGATCATCGTGGACTCCGTGGCGGCGCTCACGCCGCGCGCCGAGATCGAGGGCGAAATGGGCGATGCGCACATGGGGCTGCAGGCGCGGCTCATGAGCCAGGCGCTCAGAAAGCTTACCGGCGCGATCAGCAAATCCAATACCACGCTCATCTTCATCAACCAGATCCGCATGAAGATCGGCGTGATGTTCGGCAACCCCGAGACCACCACGGGCGGCAACGCGCTCAAGTTCTATGCGTCCGTGCGGCTTGACATCCGCAAGATCTCGGCGGTCAAGGACGGCGAGGAAGTGACCGGCGGCCGGGTGCGGGTGAAGGTGGTGAAGAACAAGATCGCGCCCCCCTTCCGATCGGCGGAGTTCGATATCATGTTCAACGAGGGTGTTTCGAAGATCGGCGAGATCATCGACATGGGTGTAGAAAAGAACATCGTCGAGAAGAGCGGCGCCTGGTTCTCGTACAGCGGCACGCGCATCGGCCAGGGGCGGGAGAACGTGAAGGTGTTCCTGGCGGAGCATCCGGAGATGGCGGCCGAGATCGAGCTGAAAGTTCGTCAGGCGGCCGGACTGCCCGCGGGGAGCGCTCCGGGCGGAGACAACGGCTCGGCGGCGAAGGAAGCCGCTCCGCAGAGCGAGCGCGCAGGAAAGGCTTCAAAAGGGCAGAAGCCGGAAAAGCACGTGGAGGAATAAATGAACCTGAACGATCTGCTCAAAATGACCTTTGAAAAGAAAGCGTCGGACCTGCACCTCAAGGTCGGCGTGCCGCCGATCCTTCGGATCGACGGGAGATTGACGCCGCTGGAGAACGAAAAGCGGCTGACGCAGGAGGACGCGGTGGCGATCTCCTCCAGCATCATGAATGCCGTGCAGAAGGCGAAGTTCAAGGAACGGAACGAGCTGGACATGGCCTATGCCGTGCCGGGTCTCGGCCGCTTCCGCGTGAACGTGTTCCAGCAGCGCGGCAGCGTGGGCATGGTCTTCCGCATGGTCCCGGCGAAGATCCTGAACTTCGAGGACCTCATGCTCCCGTCGGTGCTGACGAAGGTGGCCCTGGAGCAGCGGGGGCTCATCCTGGTCACCGGCACGACCGGGAGCGGAAAGTCCACGACCCTGGCGGCCATGATCGATTACATCAACACGTCGCGGACCGCCAACATCGTGACGATCGAGGACCCCATCGAATTCCTGCACCGCGACAAGAAGAGCATCGTGAACCAGCGCGAGATCGGCTCGGACACCTTGTCCTTTAGCGACGCCCTGCGGAGCGCGCTCCGGCAGGATCCCGATGTGATCCTGGTCGGCGAAATGCGCGATTTCGAGACCATCTCCATCGCGCTGACCGCGGCCGAGACCGGGCACCTGGTGCTTTCGACCCTGCATACGGTCGATGCGGCCGAAACGATCAACCGCGTCATCAGCGTGTTCCCGCCGTACCAGCAGAAGCAGGTCCGGATGCAGTTCGCCGCGGTGATCAAAGGCATCGTATCGCAGCGCCTCGTGTCCAAGGCCGATGGCAGCGGCCGCGTGCCCGCGGCGGAAGTGATGCTCGGGACGCTTTCGATCCGCGAGGCCATCATCGACGAGACCAAGACCCGCCAGATTCCCTCGATCATCGCCGCAGGCCTCAGCCATTACGGCATGCAGACCTTCGACCAGTCGCTGCTCATGCATTACAAAAAGGGGATCATTACTTACGAGGAAGCGCTCCTGATGGCGAGCAATCCCGACGACTTCGCGTTAAAGGTGAAGGGCATTCAGTCAACAAGCGACATGTCCCTGGAGGAGGATGAAAAGCGAAAACCCGGAGCCGGGGTCCCCTTCGGATCCAGGACCGCACCCGCAGCGCCGCAGAAACCAGGCGAGGCCAAGGAGTATAAGCCGGCGCCCACCAGCAGTGATTTCAAGATCGACCGGTTCGGAGATAAATAAGTCATTGCGGATTTCGGATTGCCGATTTCGGATTTAATAGAAAAAGAACTGACACGGGCAAAGAACACGGCCTATCGCTATCTTTCCTTTCGGCCGCGCAGCAGGGCGGAGATCGAGGCAAAGCTGCGTGATAAGGAATTCGACGAAGCGATCGTGGCCGCGGTGCTCGTTGACCTGGTGCGGCTGGGGTATGTGAATGATGAGCAGTTCGCGCGGGCATGGGCGCGGGGGCGGATCAGGCTCCGCGGGTTCGGCAGGCGAAGGATCGGCCAGGAATTGAGATCAAAGGGCGTTGCCCCGGAGATCATCCGGGAGAGCCTCGCTGAGGTCTTTGGAGAAACAAGCGAAACCGAGACCGCGATGCACGTGGCGGAGAAGAAGCTCAGGACGATGCAGCATGTCGAGCCGGAAGCACGGAAGCGGCGTTTGGCAGGACTCCTGGAGCGCAAGGGGTATGCATTTGAAGTGATCCGGGAAGTGCTGAACACGATCCGGAAGGCGAAGTAACCAAAGCGGGGATCGATCCGCGCTCCGGGTAGATTCACAACGGTTTTATGAGACCGAACTATTCTTCTGTTCCCGCATGTTCTTCGGCGGTTGTTATAACAGTCTCATACTTATCCGTACATCAGGCTGCTTACAAGACCCATCCCCACCCCGCCCTCCCCTTGAAAGGGAGGGTGAAAATCAACTTATCCCCCTTCAAGGGGGAGATTGAGAGGGGGATGGGACCGTCGATATTATTATGAAACCATTAATAAATCAATTTTCTAAGGAGTAGGCTTTGAAGGCGAATGAATTACGGAAACTGTTCCTGGATTACTATGCAGCAAAGGGGCACACGATCGTGCCGAGTTCCGCCCTCGTTCCCCGGAACGACCCCACCCTGCTGTTCACGAACGCGGGGATGGTGCAGTTCAAGGGACTGTTCCTCGGCGAGGAGACCCGTTCTTACAAACGCGCGGTGACCAGCCAGAAGTGCATGCGCGCCGGCGGCAAACACAACGATCTGGAGAATGTGGGCCACACCGCCCGTCATCACACCTTCTTCGAAATGCTGGGCAACTTTTCCTTCGGGGATTACTTCAAGCAAGACGCGATCGCTTTTGCCTGGGAATTCCTGACCACGGTAGTCAAGCTGCCGAAAGAAAAGCTCTGGGTCACGATCTATAATGACGACGACGAGGCCTTCAAACTCTGGCAGGATATAGCGGGTGTTGCCGCCGACCGCATCGTCCGTCTCGGCGAAAAGGACAACTTCTGGTCCATGGGAGATACGGGGCCCTGCGGCCCCTGTTCCGAGATCCTCATCGACCAGGGCAGCGAGGTCGGCTGCGGCAAAAAAACGTGCGCTGTAGGCTGCGACTGTGACCGCTACCTCGAGATCTGGAATCTCGTGTTCATGCAGTTCAACCGCGACAGTTCGGGAACCTTGACGTCGCTGCCCAAGCCGAGCATCGACACCGGCATGGGGCTCGAGCGGTTGTCCGCCGTGGTGCAGGGGGTCAAAAGCAATTTCGAGACCGACCTGTTCCAGCCGATCATCAAGCAGATCGCAGCGCGCGCCGGTGCGCCCTACCATAAGGACCAGCAGACCGACATCTCCTACCAGGTGATCGCCGACCATCTCCGGGCCATGACCTTTTTGATCTCCGACGGCGTGCTTCCGTCGAACGAGGGCCGGGGCTATGTGCTGAGGCGCGTGATCCGCAGGGCAAGCCGCTACGGCAGGCTCATCGGCATCGAGAAGCCCTTTTTGTTTAAGCTCACCGGCGTGGTCGTCGATGAGATGCGCGAAGCCTATCCGGAACTGGTGGACGGACGCGAGCACGTAGCCAAACTGGTTCTGCTCGAAGAAGAGCGCTTTGCAATGACGCTCAGCTCGGGTCTGGCGCTCCTGAACGATGCAGTGGCTAAAATAAAGAATGAGCGGAAGAATGTGATTCCCGGCGACGTCCTGTTCAAGTTATACGACACCTTCGGGTTCCCGCTCGACCTCGTGACCGATATGGCTCGGGACATGGACCTCAGGCTCGACGAAGAGGGATACCGCAGGGCCATGCAGGAGCAGCGCGACAAGGCCCGGGCTTCCTGGGCAGGCTCCGGAGAGGAAACGATAAAATCCGTCTATAAAGAGATCGCAGAAGCGGCCGGCAAACCGGTTTTCACCGGGTATGATATACTGCAGGACAACGGCCAGATCAGAGCCATGGTCAAGGGAGATGTCCCGGTCACGGAACTGCATGAAGGCGATGAAGCGGAGATCCTGATGGACCGGACGCCCTTTTACGCAGAATCAGGCGGCCAGGTGGGGGACCGGGGCGACCTGCTCGGAGAGGCCGCAAAGTTCACGGTCGATGCAACGGTAAAACCTCACGGCGATATTATTGTACATAAAGGGACGCTCAAAAAGGGCGTTCTCAAGGTGGGCGATACGGTGCTGGCACGGGTCGACGAAACGGGACGGGGAGACACGGCGCGGCATCATACGGCGACGCATCTGCTTCATGCCACGCTTCGCTATGTGCTCGGGGACCATGTGAAACAAGCGGGTTCCCTGGTGAGCCCGGACCGGCTGCGGTTCGACTTCACGCATTATACGGCGCTTACGGACCGGGAGCTGGGGCGGGTCGAGGAACTGGTCAACGAATATATCATCCAGAACCATCCGGTCGAGACCCTGGTCATGGATGTGGACCAGGCGGTCGCATCGGGCGCCATGGCGCTCTTCGATGAAAAATACGGAGAGCAGGTGCGGGTCGTCACGGTCAAGGATGTGAGCAAGGAGCTCTGCGGCGGCACCCATACGCATGCCAGCGGGGACATCGGCGTATTCAAGATCCTGTCGGAGGTCGGCATTGCCGCCGGCGTGCGCAGGATCGAGGCGGTTGCCGGTCGCCGCGCGTACGAAGCCTTCAAGCGTGAGGAGCTGAGTTTGCGGGAGATCGCGCAGCTGCTCAAGACCACGGACCTCGATGTGGCCCCGCGGGTGGAGAAGCTCGTGGCGCAGATACGGGGTCTCGAGAAGGAACTCGACCAGTTCAAGCACAAGTTCCAGTCCTCCCAGGCAGGCGACATCATCGGCGAGGCGCGGGAGATCAACGGCATCAGGGTGCTGGCAAAACGCGCCGACGGTATGGATGCCAAAGATCTGCGCGATTTCGGCGACAAATTGCGGGACAAGCTTGGTTCGGGCGTGCTCGCGCTCGGTACCGCCAAGGACGATAAGGTGAGTCTTATCGTGATGGTATCGAAAGACCTGACCAAGCGGTATCAGGCCGGACAGATCATCAAGGAAATGGCGACGCTCATCGGAGGCACCGGCGGCGGCAAGCCGGACCTGGCGCAGGCCGGCGGGAAAGATGCCACAAAGCTGGACGCGGCGCTGGATGCATTGTATACTATAGTGAAGAACATATAGCAGGGGCCGGTCATCTTCCGGTCGGGGATAAATCATAAGGAGGACTCCATGACGGTTGCGGATATCATTAAAAAAGCGATGCTTGCAGGGCTGGGCGCACAGGAAAAGGCAAAGGAATTCGTTGAGGAGCTGGTGAAAACCGGCGAACTTTCGAAGGGCGAGGCCTCATCGCTCGTCAAGGAGTGGGTCTCCAAAGCAGAGGACAGCAGGAAAGAGCTGGACCAGAAGGTCAAAGATGCGCTGGCGACCACCCTTGAAAAACTGAGCATCCCGTCGCGCGATGACATGGAAAGACTGGAGAAGAAGGTCCAGAACCTGACCGCACGAATAGCGAAACTCGAGGGCGACGAAGGGAAAGGCGGAGGCGGGGCGTAGCGCGAGCCCCACTGCGTCCATGTCTCTGCTCGGCTTCTGGAGAAGACATTACCGGGACATCCCGAGGATCAGGCAGATCATCATGGTGGCCACCCGGCACGGGTTCGGCCACCTGGTAGAGCAGCTTGGCCTGAAGCGATTTGTTTCGCTCGGCAGGCGCATGATCACGTTCCGGTCCTTCCCCGAGCACCGCACCAGTGCGCCGGTGCGGTTGCGGATCATGTTCGAAGAGCTGGGCCCCTCGTTCATCAAGCTCGGGCAGGTCATGGCCTGCAGGCCCGATCTGCTGCCCGTGGAATACGCACAGGAGCTGTGCAAACTTACCGACTCCGTCCCCCCCTTTCCCTTTTCCGCAGCACGTGAGATCGTCGAGCGTGAGCTGGGCGCCCCCTTGGCGAGCGTCTTCTCCTCGTTCGACCCTGAGCCCATCGCGGCAGCGTCCATCGCCCAGGTCCACGGGGCGCGGCTTCTCGATAACACCGAGGTGATGGTCAAGGTCCAGCGACCGAACATCGAACACATCATCGAGCGGGACATCAGCATTCTCCGCGGCATTGCCGAGCTGATCGAGATCTATGTGCCTGATATGGCCATATATAATCCGCGGGGGATCGTCGAGGAATTTGCACGGACCATCAGCAGGGAACTCGATTTCTATATCGAAGCGTCAAATGCCAGCCGCCTCCGGGAGAATTTTCTTGCCAGCGACATCCTCTACGTTCCCCGGATCTTTCCCGAGGTCTCCAGCAAGCATGTGCTGGTCATCGAACGCATCACGGGCCTGCGCATCGACGAGTTCGAGCGAATCGATGAGGCAGGTTTCGACCGAAAGAAAATCTCCCGCAATGGAGCAGCGGCGTTCTTTCAGATGGTCTTTCAGGACGGTTTTTTCCATGCCGATCCCCATCCGGGGAACATTTTCGTTCTCGCCGACGGAAAGATCGGGCTCGTTGATTTCGGCATCATGGGCCGCGTCACGGAAGAGAACATGCGATACTATGCCGACACCATCGTGGCGCTGGTAGAGCATGATTTCGACAAGCTCGTGCAGGAATACATAAACATGGGGTTCGTGCCCGAAGACGTGGAGGATATGGACCGGTTCCAGCGGGAGCTGAAAGAGGACCTGGTGGAACTGCTGGAACCCTATTACGGCATGAAGGTCAATCAGATCGATTTCGGGATGTATGTGGACCGGCTGACGAAAATATCCCTCAGGCACGGACTGGTGATGCCGCAGAACCTTTACCTCGTGAACAAGGCGCTGGTTACCCTCGAGGGGATCCTGCGGCAGCTCGACCCGGACTTTGATTTTATCGAGATCGCCCGGCCGCATGTCGCGCGTCTTCTCCGCAAGCGTAATGATCCGCTCCGGGTGCTGCGCTCTGCCCGGAAGAATGTGGGCGAATTCTCCGAGCTCTTCACCGTTTTCCCGAAGCAGCTTCACCGGACCTTCCTGAAGCTTCTGCGGGGCGATATCCGCGTCAAAGTCCAGCATGAGGAGCTTCAGCACCTGATCCGCGACGTGGACAAGGCGAGCAACCGGCTCTCCTTCAGCATCATCACCGCCGCCATCATCGTGGCCTCATCCATCATCATTCATGCAGGGCAGGGGCAGATGCTGTTCGGCATGCCGGTCTTCGGCCTGATCGGCTACCTGCTTGCCGCAGTGCTCGGATTCTGGATCCTGATCGGCATCCTCCGGTCGGGACAAATGTAGGAAGGGATCACCCATGAAAAAAGAAATAAACGGCACGACATCGCGTCCGCCGTTCAAAAAGATGAAGACCTGGATCAGGCAGCACTCGATACTGACATTCCTCGCGGCAACAGCCGCGCTGCTGATCCTGGTCCATTTTTATACGGCGCTCTTTGTTCCCCCCTCCAAGGAAACAGTTTGGAAGGAAGTACAGGTCACCGACGGCATGAGTTTCAAGGCGATCACTGCTCTGCTCCAGAAAGAGGGGATCATCCGCTACCGCGGTTATTTCGAGATCATCGGACGACTTCAGGGCATCAGCCGGAAGGTCCGCACCGGGTTCTACGGCCTGAATGCGAATATGAACATGTGGGAAGTGCTCGAGGCGATGCGCAAGGGCAAGATCATCGAGTACGAAGTGGTGATCCCCGAGGGGTACAATATTTACCAGATCGGCTGGACGCTCTCCGGCACGCCGCTCCTATCGGACCCGCAGCAGTTCATAGCCCTGGTGAAGAACAGGGAATATGTGCGATCGTTGGGCGTGGAGGCAGATACGCTGGAAGGATACTTATTCCCGGATACGTATTATCTGCCGAAAGGGATCAAGCTCGAAGAGATTCCGAAGAGGATGGTGCAGCGCTATAGAGCGGTGTTCGATGACAGCTACCGCGACCGGGCCAGGACGCTCGGGTTTACGGAAGGCCAGGTGCTGACGCTTGCATCGATCGTTGAAAAAGAGGCAAAGGTGGATGCAGAGCGCAAGCTCATAGCAGCGGTATACCACAACCGGTTAAAGCTCGGCATGAGGCTTCAGGCCGACCCCACGGCGGTCTACGGCACCAAGGCGTGGATCACCAAGGTCACCCGGGAGGACCTGAAACGAAAGTCTCCCTACAACACGTATCGCCACAAAGGGCTTCCTCCCGGCCCCATCGCGAACCCCGGGCGCGGCGCGATCCTTGCCGCGCTCTACCCGGAGAATGTCGACTACCTGTTCTTTGTGGCCCAGGGCGACGGAAGCCACTTTTTCTCGAAGGATTTCGGCGATCATGAGAAGGCTATCGGCAGGTACCGGTCGAATAAAAAGAAGGCGAATGCCACCAAGCAGGTGAAGCAGTAATTTCTACTGAGTTCCCGTAAGTATGCGGCGCATCGTCACGGTGAATCATAAAAATGCCGGGAGGGGAAAGATCATTTCCCGCGGTCCCGGCGAGTCAAACTTCCCTCCGCCGGTTTTTAAAACGCTGTTACCGGTATCGTTCTGCCGATGGTAATCCCATCTTCCTTCCCTCAAACGCCGCATACGTTCGGCGAATTCCCCAAGATCAATATGGTCATTTCACCAGATCTGGTGTAGAATGATGACCAGCTCTTTAGTAAGTAGCTGTTTAACAATCATATTCTAATGGCATGTAAGTTGCTAAGACAAGACGAATGAATTTTCAGTCACGTCCGGTTTTGCAGAGGGCGTGATGCGCAGCAGGCGCCAAAGAGCGGATTATATATTTTTGAAAATAGGAGTGATACTCGTGGGAAGAAGAACGCTGTTGGGAAAAAAGCAGGAAATGATCCATTTGATGGTGCTTATTGTTCTGGTGCTTTGTGTTCTTTCTGGGAAAGCACATGCAGCGGAAGAGTGCGGGGGGGCTGTCTCGTACGATGGCAAGGGAGCGGGGCAGGTGGTTTTTGACCGAACGGTGCATGTATCCAGGGGGCTTGCCTGTGCTGACTGCCATGAAGGATCGGCATTTTCATTCGCGCTCTTCGAGATGAAGAGGGGTGCCAGCAACGTATCGATGCGCAATATGGCGTTAGGAAGGTCTTGCGGGTATTGTCATGATGGAAAGCAGGCCTTTGCCACGACCGGCAGTTTGAACTGCTCCAAATGTCATCAAAAAAAATAAAAAGCTGTGCCCCTTGCTTTTGTCCTTTCCCAGGGGTAGTGCGAGGGGGACTTTTCCGGATGTAAAAAAATTACTTCGTTTGCATTAGTCGATGGAGATGGTGTAGCCGGAGAATTCCGGGAGCACACCGAGCATTTCATTCAACCCCGTCGCCTCGAACTTTCCGTAGGCCATCGAGTTGTCGTACAGCTTGATGACCTTTTTATTTATGTCCCGCTCGAACTTGCCCCCGCCGACGATCTGCCACGACCTGTCCATAATCGTGAACTTCTCCCGCTTCACGTCGTATCTTCCCTCGATGCCCTTGTCCATGCAGAAGCGTTCGACGATATTCGCGTGGTATTTCGTGAATTCCTTGGGCGAAAGAACAAGATACAGCGTATTCCCATTCTTGATCTGGACAAACTTGCCTGCGACGACGGTCGGTTCAAGCGCTCCGGCGAGGAAAGTATAGTAGAAGGGAGTGTAGTCGATAAGGACTGTGGGCATGATTAACGAGTTCACCTACAACGCTGGAGTTTTGTTTAGATGCCACAAACATCAAGCACGGGTTGTAATTTGCAGAATGCAAGGGAAATTCGGGTGATGTTAAAGGGGTTGGAAGACAAAGAAGTCAACAAGTCAACCTGACCCCATACGGTCTCAAAGTTTATAAGCGTTTTCCCGCTTCCCGAATTTGCTTAATTGCTGATTGGTCGACTAAATAATTATTCCAGAAGTGGGAATTAGTTGAGTCCCAGTTAATGAGCCAATTATAGCAGGCGTCAGCCTCTTTAAGGACGACGGACATCTCTCTCGATGGCTTTGACGTTGAAAGCCAATCTGCATAGACTTGAAGGGCTAGCCACATTTCTGCTGTCCTCGCAAGATGCTGCGTAACAGCGTCTTGCTCATGCTCCGAGGTCCAAGGGAAATCGTGAGAGCACATCTGTTTTCCCGCTTCGCCCATTGGTGCAGGTGCTTGTTGTGAATCATTTTTGGATCTTTTTGCAACTCGTTGCTGATTATCTGAAACGCGACGAATGCGCCAACTCAGGGATCGATACCAGGCTGAATCATTGCCATAGAACAGTTTCCCGTTATTATTTTTGAGAAACCGTGCCCATTCAAGACGTCCTGCAGCGCGCGTATCTGCGCTGAGCGCTGCCGCTTTTTCCCAGAAGGCTTTATTTGGAATATCGGTCGCTCGGATAATTCTTGCTGCTTCTGTCCACTTACCTTTTTCCGCAAACCTCACTCCCTGCTCGAACAATGCCTCTCGTTTTAGAATAGGATTTTTCGACAACTCTAGGACGTGGAGACCATCATCGTCAAGCATCACACGTATAAGATAATGTCGAACGTCCTCGGGGAGGTCGATGACCTGCGCTGCAAGGGCAATTTTGCCACGACGAAGATGATATGCTGCAGCAAGAATGGCCTGCTCTTTATCGGGCGCAAGCGAAAAAAGCTGCTTTGCCGCATTGTCCCATTGACACGTTTTCATGAGCGACAACGCTCTCAGCTTACCCCATAGCGATGTTGGGTTACGAGGTTGTTTTGGAAACGAGTGAGGCAACTGTGCAAAGTATCCTTCGCGTATGGTCTTTGCCAACAGGCGTTCCTGAAGGTTGCTTGCCCATGGGCGGAGAAAATTCATTTCAGAGAGTTCCCACCATTTTGACCACTGTTCAGAGTTTATGTCCAGTGAAGGCAGCAGCGCCGAGAACAATATCGGATCCTTTATCTTATCAAGATTCTCAACTAAAGGAGCTTCGTAATTCATCAACATATAGCGCATTTCATATAACACTCGCGGTAATCTTCGGGGATAGATTGATAGAAGTTGGTTCCAGGCACGTTGGCGGTTCCCCTCAAAATAATAAATCCGAGTTTTCCAGAAAAGAACCAAATCAGCAAGCGGGTGCTGCGGATAGTCCTTGAGCCACAGGTCGGCAGATCGTTCAAGCTCACGCCAAGTATCCTTATGAACTTTTTTCCGGATATCATAGACCCACCCGTCGGGGACTTTATGGGCGAACTCATTTCGAAGAGAAATAAACCGCAAGGTGGCAGCTCGGGGGTGGTGCGGCTTGGCCGCGATAATTTCGTCAACCTTTTGACGGTCAAGCGTTCGAATTTCAAGAATATCCTGTAAGTCCTGCGGAAGTTTATTGCTTTCCTGTCGCGCCGAACTATCCCAGAATACAGATTTGACCAGGTGCAGATTGACATCTTTAAGATATGGTTGGAGTTCCAGAAACTCCAACGCCTCGATGAACGCGGGCTGATACATGTCGGCCACCGCGGACGGCATATCGATCACCTGGTTAATAATCTGCTTTGCTTCTGTTTCGGCCGTTTCCCAATCACCGCGCATGAGCGCCGATTCGAAAAGTTCTAATGCTGGTTGTCGAAATGATTCCGTGTTGTTCATGTAAACCAGAGTCCACAGGGGCTCGATCTCTTTCTGTTTCTCGAGCTTAAAGGGGTAAAGAAAAAGAAACTCGTCCCTGGTCCCCAATTCATAGTCACTTTGACTCGTTAGCAACTGCTCCAAGAGGTTGTCGAGAGGATGCATGGGGGCGTCCAAATCATACACAGCCGGCCCCCCGCAACAGAACGCGCTCTTCGAAATAAAGAGAGAGATTGTAAGAATTACCAAAGACATTACGAGAACGATATTCTTTGTCAATTGCTGCTGTGAGCCAAATAAAGGTTTACCCATTCACCGCCTCCTGGAAAAATCCACACACCCTGGTATCCTGGAATTTCCGCGAACAAAGAAAGAGCAGAAAACCAAAGTTGGTGGTCGGTCGATTCATGAGAATGTGCACGCTCAAACGCCCCCAAACCGATGCGAAATGGCATGCTCTGGCGACGGAGGCGCAATGAAAGCCTGTCTAAAGTATTTTGATTCGCAGATATGCCCGTATCAAAAAGCTGTAAAATATGCCCAGTTACGATACCCCGAAACAGCACGGAATAATCAGCATCATTGATGTGTACCGGCAAGCTGGTTATCCAGATATGCTTTCCTTTAAGGCTGCCCTTGGTAGCGATGCGCACTGCGAGCGACCAGGCACTAAGCCGCCGCACGGGACAATCGTAATCGAGTTGCATTTCCTCTATATTGACGCCAGCGTCGGTTAAAAGCTTTATAAGGTTTTTAAGGCATGAATCTATATCATGTGCGATTTTATCCGGGCGTTCTTTATTCCATAGTGCATTAAGGCTATCGTCGATACGCACGATGAAGGCAGCCGAACCAACGGACTTTGCGAGTTCCGGACTAATTGCGAGGTTCTGTACGATAGCACCGCGGGAAACAGTTATTGTACTGATCCATATGCAAGGTAAGATATTTGGAATTATCTTCCGAGACTCGAGAAATATTTTTTCATCCGCCCGCGACCATATCCATTGTCCGACGGAGAATCGGTTATTTCCGATCGCATTAGTGCTGTAAGAGTTGCTCACAGCAATGAAAAGGAGAATGGCAGCGACAATAGCTGTTTTCATAAAGTAGACAAGCGAGCGAACTAACATAAAAAACAGAGCAGCGACTAAGGAAGGCATCATCGAATGACTAATACTAATAAGTGCCGTGTGAAAGTTACGATGTTTTCCACAATCAGCTATGTGCTGATTACAGGACGTACTAACTACTCCCGTTGCCTCGGATCAAGCGCATCCCTGATACCCTCACCTAATAGATTGTAGCCCAGCACGGTAATGAGAATGGCAAGGCCCGGGAACGCCGACAACCACCAGGCGATCTCGATGTTGTCCTTGCCCGCTGAAAGCAGGCTGCCCCAGCTTGGCGTCGGGGGCTGGACGCCGAGGCCGAGAAAGCTCAATCCCGACTCGATGAGGATGGCGCCGCCGATGCCCATGGTGGCGGAGACGAGGATGGGCGAGAGGCCGTTGGGCAGAATATGCTTCATGATGATGCGGCGGTCCGTGGCGCCGATGGCATGAGCCGCGATCACGAACTCGCGTTCCTTGGTGGTGATGAACTCGGCGCGCACGAGCCGGGCGGGCTCCATCCAGCTGGTGAGGCCGATGATGATCATGATGTTGATGATGCTCGGTTCGAGAATGGCGATCACGGCGAGGATGAGGAAAATTGTGGGAATGCTCAGCATGATAT
>Ga0154443_1142_pt1 | contig 20152 bp, 19 predicted proteins | sample RifGroC2_FD_105636 | JGI IMG/M metagenome (GOLD analysis project Ga0154443, IMG submission 105636) | Nitrospirae bacterium GWC2_56_14
GCCGATTTCTACGGTTTCGTCATACCCTTTGTGCAGGACCTCATGAAGCTTGCCCAGGAGTCGAAGGTCCCGATCAAGGTCCGCGCCTGCGACACCATGGGCTACGGTTTCCCCTTCCCCGGAACGGCCCTGCCGCGCGGGGTGCCGGAAATATTCTATGCCCTGATCCACGACGGCGGCGTGCCGTCGGAGCAGCTTGAGTGGCATGGCCACAACGACTTCCACAAAGGCTTGGTGAACGGCGTGGCGGCATGGATGTATGGCTGCGCTGCCGTGAACGGAGCGCTCCTCGGCTTCGGCGAACGCACGGGCAATACGCCGGTCGAGGCGATGCTCATTGACTACATCAGCCTCACCGGAGACGGAGACGGCATTGATACCACGGCCATTACCGAGATGGCCGAGTATTTCCGCAGGGAGATGAACTTCCCCATTCCGACCAATTATCCCTTTGTCGGGTCCGAGTTCAACTCGACCAGCGCCGGGATCCATGCCGACGGCATGATGAAGAACGAGGAGATCTACAATATCTTTGACACGACCAAGATCCTGAAGCGGCCCATGGGCGTGATCATCACGGACAAGTCGGGGATCGCGGGCATCGCCCACTGGGTGAACGGCCACCTCGGGCTCGATGCGGACCGCAAGATCGATAAACGCCATCCGGGCCTTGCCAAGATGAACAAGTGGGTCCTTGAGCAGTATGAGCAGGGCAGGACCACGAGCATTTCACACGACGAGCTGCTGGAGAAGGCCAAGAAGAACCTGCCCGAGTACTTCGTCTCGGACCTGGACCGGCTCAAGAAAAAGGCCGCTTTGGTGGCGCGCCATATTGTCGAGGACTTCGTCGAGCGTCCGGAAATCCGGACCATGGATCCTGCGAAGCAGGAGCCGGTGATGGAGAAACTGCAGAAGGAAGATCCGTATATCCAGTTCGTTTATGTGGTGAACTCCCAGGGGAAAAAGATCACCCGCAACATCACGGACATCGAGAACAAGGCAAAGTTCGAGACCGCCGGCCTCGGCGACGACTTCTCGGACCGCCCCTGGTTCATCAGCCCCATGAAGGACGGCAAGAGCTTCGTGTCGGACTTCTACACGTCAAAGATAACGGGCGCGCTGTGCATCACAGTCTCGGCGCCCATCTCTGACGACGAAAGCAACATTGTGGGCGTGTTCGGGGTCGACATCCGGTTCGAGGACCTGGTGCGGGCTGAATAAACTGCGCGAGATCAATACTGGTCGGACAACACAAAAGACTGCCGGGAATTTCCTGGCAGTCTTTTTTCTTCTTATAACCTTTCCCTTATGACCTTCTCATCACCAGCAGCAGCCAGACAAACAGAACACCGGCGCCCGCAGCGGTCCAAGCGCTTTCAACCGGATAATCGTTGATGCGCAGAAGAAGAGCGCCTGCGCCGAGCCCGGTCGTCAGCATGGCAAAGATGAACCCCTTGCCGATGCGGTAAATGTTCCGAAGCTCGCGCACGACATCCGCTGAAGTGATCTCGACCCGCGTCTCTCCCCGTCCCGTCGTTACCAGAAATTCGGCGAGCAGCTTCGGCAGTCTGCCGAGCGCGCGGACCGATGTTCCGGCCTGCTGCAGGATCGCGGCCGCCGTAAATTTATCAGCCGTAATGAACCGCTTGGCAAAAGGCGCCGCGATCTCGATGATGTTCGTTTCCGGATCGAGCCGCGAGCCCAGACCGTTCAGCATGCCCACCACTCTCCCGAACAGGATGAAGTCGTTCGGGATCTGGATCGAGGGGCTCAGTTGCAGCGCCGCCATGATGTCGTTGCCGATTTCCTCGATGTCCATGGCCTTGAATTCCGAGGGAGAGATATCGCGGTATTTCTGCAGGATGCGGTCAACGAACTGGACGAGCGGTTGGATGTCGTGGGTCAGCGGAATGAACCCCATGTCCACCAGCGCGCGCACCAGTCCCAGGCTGTCGCGGTCGACAACGGCGCTGAAAGCACGACGCAGCCCGTCGCGCTTCGGCCCCGAGATGCGGTCCACCATGCCGAAATCCACCAGGATGATCTCCGGACCGGGTGTGACAAAGATGTTGCCGGGGTGCGGGTCGCCATGGAATAGCCCGTCGCTGAAGAACATCTGGGCGTAGGCTTCGGCAAGGTTGCGCGCGATCTCCTTCCGGTCGATGCCCTGCCGGTCGATCTCGTCGAAATCGGTGATCTTGATGCCGGCGAGATATTCAAGCGTCAGGACCTTGGATGTAGTGAACGGCCAGTACACGAGCGGGATCCTGATCTTCGGATTGTCCGCGAAGTTCCGGGCAAAGGTCTCGGCGTTCTTGCCCTCCTGAAGATAGTTCAGCTCTTCCAGGATGATGCGAGAGAACTCGGAATAGATCACGTCGATATTGATATGGCGGTAGATCATCCGCAGGATGCGAATGACGAATTTGAGGGTGCGCATGTCCGCGGCGATGACGTCATCGATGCCCGGATACTGGACCTTGACCACGATGCAGTCGCCGTGGCGCAGGCAGGCGCGGTGCACCTGGCCGAGCGAGGCGGACGCGATGGGCGTCTCGTCAAAGGATGAAAAGACCTCGTTCATGGGCCCCAGCTCCTCGGTGACCCGCTGGACGATATCGTGGAACGGCGCAGGCGGCACCTGGTCCTGGAGCTTCGAGAGCTCGCTCGTGTACTCCTCGGGCAAAAGGTCGACGCGCGAGGAAAGGAACTGGCCGATCTTGATCAGCACGCCGCGCATCTCGATCATGCGCTCCCGGAGCAGGACGGCGTTTTTCGCGTGGAGCCGCTTGAGCCGCTCGTTTCTGAGATGGGGAGCGGCAAAAGTGTTCCTGAGCCCCAGAAGCTTGTAGCTCAAGAGCACCCGTAAAAAAAGAGCAACACCCTGGATGAATCTGCCGCGCAAGTTCGTTGAACGCATATAGTGATTATACCAGAAGAGGCAGGCGAGAGTAAATCATCCTGTTGTTCACCAAATCCCGCAAAACTCCCTTGCAAATCGATCTAATCTATACTATCGTAACGAGCAATTGGTTCACTCTGCTCGTGCTCGTTATCCAAAGCAATCTTGTACGGAAGCGAATAATGTCAAAAGAAGCCACCGCTCGCATCAAGATCAACAAGCTTCTCGAAGCCGCCGGGTGGCGTTTCTTCGGGAACGGAAAATCACCTGCCAATGTCCAGCTTGAACCCAGCGTCACGCTTAAAACACTGGACCTCGATGCTCTCGGAGACAACTTTGAGAAAGCGGTAAACTGATAGGGAGGCAGAAGATGAACGACAAATCTCTTGCTGTATTTGAAAACTACAATATCCGAAGAATATATGACGAGAAATCTGAAACCTGGTATTTCTCTGTCGTGGATATTATTCAGGCGTTGATACAGCAGCCGGAGTATCAGGCTGCGAGAAATTACTGGAAGGTATTAAAAAATCGGCTGAATAAAGAAGGAAGTGAGTCGGTTACAAAATGTAACCGACTGAAACTGGAAGCGGCTGATGGCAAACAATATATGACTGATGTTGCCGATCCTGAAACGCTTCTCCGCCTGATACAATCCGTACCCAGCCCCAAGGCCGAGCCGATCAAGCTGTGGCTGGCCAAGGTCGGCTACGAACGGATGCAGGACATGGCGGACCCTGCGCGGTCTTTGGACCGGGCGCGTGTGTTCTGGCAGCAGCATGGAAGAAGTGAAAAGTGGATACAGCAGCGCATGATGGGTCAGGAAACCAGAAATAAGCTGACTGATTACTGGAAAGACCATGACATCAAGAAGGAAGAGGAATACGCCATTCTGACCAACATCATCCATCGGGAATGGGCGGATGTGTCCGTGAAAAAGCACACGGCAGTGAAGGGACTGAAAACCCAGAACCTCAGAGATCATATGAGCGAAGCCGACTGATCTTTACCGCTCTTGCTGAGCTTTCCACACGCCAAATAGCTGACACCATGAAAGCCGTCGGCATGAAAGAAAACAAAGCTGCCGGTAAAACAGGCGGCGGGATCGCAAAAAAGGCGAGACGCGAACTGGAAGCAAAAACAGGTAAAAAGGTTGTGACCGGAGAGAACTTCCTGCCGCCCGATGCAAAGAAGTCATTGCCGACAAAAACAAGGGGCAAATGAAATCGTAGGTCGGGAGAGTAAAACAAAACCCGACAACTGCCCTTGTGTTGCGCTTCGCTAACCCGTTCTACGAACCTACCCTAACCTTCTACGTAAAGATCCCAATCACCGCGCCGGTCATGCAGGTCGCAAGCGTGCCGGCGACCAGCGCTTTCATCCCGAGGCCCACGATCTCGTCGCGCCGCTCCGGCGCCAGGCTGCCGAGCCCGCCGAGCAGGATGCCAAGGCTGCCGAAGTTGGCAAAGCTGGAGAGCGCATAGGTCATGATAAGGCGGCTCCGGGGGTCCAGCGCTTCTGCCGGGAGCTTGGCCAGCTCAAGGAAGGCGAGCAACTCGTTCAGGATGGTTTTGGTACCCATGAGGTAACCGGCGGTCTGCGCCTGGGGCCAGGGAATGCCGAAGAGCCAGACCACCGGGGCCATGACGAAGCCCAGGATCCGCTGGAGCGTGAGCGGTTTTTCACCGACGTCCGGCAGCAGGCCGACGATCAGGTTCGCCAGGTGCACCAGCGCTACCATCACCACGAGCATGGCGGTGATGCTCAGCAGCAGATGCAGTCCATCCATGGTCCCTTTCACCACAGCGTCCATGGAACTGGTAGCGGTCTGCGTCGGTATCAGGTGCCCCGACGTCTCCTCTCCCGTCTCGGGCACCATGATGCGTGCGATCGTGATCGCCGCTGCAACATGGATGAAGGATGCGATCAGAATATGGCCGAGCGGATCGGGGATCACCCCGGTCAAAAAAGCGGCGTACAGGACCATCACCGTGCCGGCGATGCAGGCCATGCCGACGGCCATGAGCGAAAAGAGCTCGCTCCGGGTCATGCTCCTGAGGTAGGGTTTGATCAATAAGGGCGCTTCGACCATACCAAGGAAGATCGTGGTGGATGCGCCGAGGCCGAGCGCGCCGCCGATGTTCATGGTCTTCTGGAGCAGGAACGAGAAGGACCGGACGACCAACGGAAGGATCCTCCAGTAGAAGAGCAGGCCCGACAAGGCCCCGATCACGAGTACGAGCGGAAGCGCCTGGAACGCAAGGATGAAGTTCGATCCCGGGTCGGTCAGCAGGAACGGAGGCGTGCCGCCGCCGATATATCCGAACACGAAGGACGTGCCCGCCTTTGTCGCCGATTCAAGGTCAAGTACGACCGTATTAAGGAGGAGAAAGAATTTTTTGAAGAACGGGACATAAAGAAGAATGGCCGCGATGCAGAGCTGTATGGCAACGCCGGTCAGCGCAGTGGCATACCTGACGCCTTTTCTGTTCTCGCTGAGGAGCCAGGCAATTCCGGTGAACACCGCGAGGCCGAGCAGTGCTTGAAAGAACATAATGAACTCCTCTTCGTTATTGACCTGCCGAATGGGCGCTATTATGGCATGCGAAATAGTAATTTTCAATTTAAAAAAGGCACTGCTGTTTCCCCAGCGTGCATCGGCTGCAAGGTGGAGAACCCGCTGCCGCTGCCTTTGTTGGAACCAGGCCAAATGGAAAATAATAATTCTTGACTTCCTTGCGCCAAAGTGAGAATATGTCTTTCAGAAGTTCCGGATGTACTTGTAGGGAAACCACAAAGACAGATCGGCTTTGTGGTATTTTTTTGTCCTTGTCCGTCGCTTCAATTCACAAGAAGGAGGTAGCTCATCATGGAAAATGGTACGGTAAAGTGGTTCAATGATGCCAAAGGATTTGGCTTCATTACCCGTGAAAAAGGCGGCGATGTCTTCGTGCATTTCGGCGACATTCAGGACAGCGGCTTTAAGTCGTTGGCCGAAGGCCAAGCGGTGCAGTTCGACGTTGTCGACTCGCCCAAAGGCCCCAAAGCAGCCAACGTTGTAAAGCTCTAAGCTATATTATTGCTTAAACTTTTGAAGCAGGCTCTGCTCATGCAGCGCCTGCTTTTTTCATGGTACTCCCGTTCCGCTCATGTTCCGCCTGTCCTGTCTTGACCTCATCATGATACCAGGCTGAATACGCGCAAATATCGCTGCCCCCTGAACGACCGTATACGACCTGTTCAGCAAAACACCTGTTGCTATTATTCCCGTAAAGTGCCATCATGCAGTATAGTTATTGAGTCGCAGGAACCAGCTCATGCCACAAGGATTGGCGTCTTTGTGGTTTTTGCATTTCAGATGGGGCTACCTGAGGAGGAAAAAATGCGGTACAGGCAGAGCTATAAGGAAAAGATGGAACTGGAGAAGGCTGCTATGGTCGCCGCCGGTCTGGTTTCAGAACGCTATGCCGGGGTTTCGAACATCGAATTCCAGATGACCTATTATCAGCGTGGCCTGCATCCGGTCCTGATGACGCGTACGCTCAGTTTTTTGCCCGCCAATTACGCAACGTTTCACATGAAATGTATGCAGGAAGGGTGCACGGACGGCGGATATGACCTTGCCCCGGTGGTAGACGGGCTTGCTCATTCTCGCAAAAAAACGGTCAAGGGAAAGATCTTTTGTCACGGAACGAACGATACCATCGGCCACGCAAGCATTGCCTACGAGGTCAATATTCAGTACTGCAAACCCGTTAAATAAAGCTCTAACCGCTGCTCCCGGTCCGCATCGACCGTGGCATGCAGCCGTGCCGGATCACGATATCTGGTGAATGACGATCGACTGCGTGTCAGCCTTCTTGTCCCCGATACCGCGCACCATCAGCAAATAATCCCCGCTGTGCGCCAGGTTCAACCCCTTCATATACGCCTCTGCAAAAGCTATCCGCTTGTCGACCGCGAGCCTGCTGCTGACCAGCAGCGGGACCGTGCCCCAGAGCAGCTGAAGCCTGCGCAGCACCTGCTCCGACTGGATCAGCACGATGAGCGGAGCGGCCGGCCGGTCGGCCGAGATCACCTGCGCAGTATGGCCGCTCCGGGTCACGACCACGATGCAATGCACCATAAGGTCCCTTGAAAGCTGCGCAATGGCCGAACTGACCGCGTCCTGGACCCCGCTGCGGCGGTTGGGCACCGGGTCCCGGAACATTCCCGCTCGCGCGAAGAACCGGTAGGACTCCGTCTCCCGCAGGATGGCATCCATGGTCTCCAGCGCTTCGACGGGATACTTCCCTGAGGCGGTCTCACCGGAAAGCATAACGGCGTCAGCGCCGGACAAACAGGCTGCCGAGACATCGGTGACCTCCGCTCGTGTGGGCCTGGAATGCTCGATCATGCTCTCCAGCATCTGGGTCGCCACAATGACCGGCTTCCGGTGCTCGATGCAGGTCTCGATCAGCTTGTCCTGCACAAAAGGCACTTTCTTGGCCGGCAGCTCGACGCCCAGGTCGCCCCGGGCGATCATGATGCCGTCGGCTGCGGCAATAATGGCCTGGATGTTCTCGAGCGCTTCAGGTTTTTCGATCTTCGCGATCACTCCGATATCGGCCTTTCTGCGGCGCAGAAGTTTTTTCAGTTCCAGAATATCGCCGGCCTGGCGCACGAAGGAAAGCGCAATGTAATCCACACCGCCCTGAATGCAAAAGACCACGTCCTTCCGGTCCTTCGCGGTCAGCGCCGGGATGTTCAGCTTCGTATCCGGCAGGTTCATTCCTTTATTGTTCCTGAGGACCCCGCCGCGCGAGACCCGGGCCTGGACCATGCCCCGGGCCTTGCCGACAACCAGCAGCTCCAGGTTGCCGTCATCGAGCAGGATGTGGTCGTTGAGCTTCACTTCCGTGACAAGCTTTTTGTACTGGCAGGGGATCAGGGTCTCATGGCCCAGGACCGGGTCCACCGTGATCGTGACGAGGGTCTTGTCCTTCAGCAGGACCGCGTCGTTTTGGAACCTGCCGACGCGGATCTTGGGACCGCAGAGATCACCCAGGATCGCGACCGGCATGCCCAGCTGCGCGGAGATCTTCCGTATGGACTGGATCGTGCGAAGATGGTCCTCGGGCCTGCCATGGGAGAAGTTGATGCGCGCTACGTTGAGCCCTTTCAGGATCAGCTGTTTCAGCGTTTCCGGCGACGATGACGAGGGGCCGATGGTGGCGACGATCTTGGTCCTTCTGAAGTAAAGGTACTTATGCTTCAGGCCGAGATCGAAATATTTTTTATCGTCAAGTGATCCCTTATCGTTTTTCACTTCCAATCCTCCGTTATGCCTCCCGGTGTGCAGATCTCTTTCTGCCGACCCTTTTCGATACAACAGTGATAAGGTACTGCGCAGAAGCAATCAGAAAGTCCCGCAGGAATGCTCCTCACGAATGCAGGCCCCCATTATCTTTCTATCTATGGTAGCATGACAATTGTACCGCAGAGAGGGAAATCAACAATAATCGCCTGCGTGGCGGGAAAGCTTATCTCTCACCCGAACCTGTCTTTCCGATGGTTCCTTTCCAACTTCTCCAAAACTTCGAGGCTCCAACGTCCCGACCGCTGCTCCTCCGATCTCATTTGCGGGGCAATCACCTGCCAGATGTAGTGAAATACGGTTACACACGTGCCATTACGAGAATGCTTAGCATCTGAAATTTCGTTGCTCGGGGGTGCAGATTATTTCACAGGGGGAGCAGCATTATATGTAACATTTAATAACCATCAGTTGCAATTTGTTACGCAATGCGCGAATTCAATCAACTGCAGTGCGCATACTTGCTCAGAATTCATGCTTCCTCTAAAGCTACGTATATGTAATCTCATGATTTTTGTAAAAGCATATTAATTGCATATATTCTTAACAATGTAACTTATAATTAACATATTCTGGTCCTAACTGCCCTTGAAGGCAGTGAGTCCGAAGGTCATGAAGCCTTCCCAACAGTTTGTCACATTTCAGCAAACACTGTCTAGGAAGGCTTTTTATTTTCAGAGAACCTTTTTTTGGCCAGAGATCGGTTTTGAAAAGCAGCGGCGATAGTTTATAAAGTGTACGTTCGATTGATCGAGGCACTGCCCATGGAGCGGTTAAAGATACTTCTCGTTAGTGAGGATCGTTGCGAGTCTCTGAGTCTCTCCGCCATGCTCCAAAACTTGGGTCATACGCCCATAACCTGTGCTCATGATGTAAGTGAAGCTGTCAGCAAAACAAGTGCACTGTCACCGGACCTCGTCGTCGTGGATGTTACCATGGATGACTGTTGCGGCCTCCAGACGGCCTCGGGGATACTGGAGCAGCATGCGTTGCCGATCGTGCTCATTACCAGTTTCATCGAACCTGAGTTGATCGATCAAGCCGACGCCCTGGGCATTTCAGGTTATATGGCTAAACCAATTTCACAGAAGGACATCCAATCGGTCCTTGTTCTTGCGCGCTCTCGATTTAGATACCTCCAATCGCTGCGTTCGGAAATCCTTGATCTTAAGAATATGATGCGAACGCGCAAGCTCATTGAGCAGGCGAAGGGTTTGCTCATGGAACGGGAGAGCATCCCTGAAGCTGAGGCATTCAAGAGGATCCAGTGCATGAGCAGGAACCAGAACATTCCCATGGCTGCTATCTCGGAGGCCATTATCATGACCGACAAGCTGACCCATAAAACAAAGGTAAATAAGAACCGCTCGCGAGAGCGTCGAGATTGTGCACAAGAACGATCTCAGGAGTAGCCTGAGCTGACATACACTGCTCGTGACGGCAGTAAACCGAAGGTCGAGAAGCCTTCTTGCGAAATGTCCTTTGCAGTATGACATTCGCAGGAGGGCTTTTTTGTTTGGAGGCTTGCCGACAGGGAGAAACGTGCGCTATGACGGATAACGAGGTGGGCAACAGATCGAACGCTTCGCCGGATCCCGAGAGCCCGCCAACGGTTCTTTGCAAACTATTCTCCGACCGCGTTTCGGAACATCTCTGCAGGCTCCGGAAGAAGGAGCTGGACCTGAAGGGTGCGTTCTCCTGTGAAGGCTGTCCGACAGACGCGGTCATGCGCAAGCAGTTCAAGATCGTTCAAGATGCCCTCGGGCGTTTCCCTGATCAGAGCACCTGAGAGCAGGAGATCTTTGCCAATACATTCTGACGGAAAGGAGGAGGTTTTATCGCGAACACGTTCGTACTGAAAATAACGGTCCGGAAAGCTCCGGATCGAACATTCTACGGGGAGGAAAAATGATGCGAAAAGTTTTATCAATGATCAGTATTCTTGCCATGGTAGGCGCCTTTGCAGTCCCGACAACGTTTGCAGCGAAACCAATAACGTATTATACTCTGACCGTTGCTTCTTCCAATCCGGCCGACGGAGTTGCCATTACCGTCAGCCCGCTGGACAGAAACGGGACAGGCAGCGGCACGACACAGTTCACGAGGTCCTATGCAAAAAATGCAGTGGTGACCCTGACCGCGCCTGCAACCTCGAGCGGCGGCAATTTTTCAAAATGGCTGAAGGGCACAGCGGATTATGCTGCGACCGCGACCACGAACGTCACCATGAGCGCCAACACCACGATGACCGCGGTATACGCAGGTGCCGGCGGTTCGGAGCAATGCCAGGACGGCATCGATAATGATCTGGACGGCAAAATCGACTGTGCTGATACCGAATGCGCAGCCGATTTTTCGTGCGCCGATCCGGCGCACAAGAACATTAACCAGTATGACGGCCCTTCGACCTGTATAGCCTGTCACTCGGACGCCGGGTCCGAAGTGCTGAATTCAATGCATGGTTCCTGGATCGGCGACACACCGAATGTGCCCAATATCACCGGCGCCGCCGGCAAATGGGGACAGACCAACAATTACTGCACGGATCCGCAGCTGGCCGACTTTGCCTGTTTGAAATGCCATGTTTCCCTGGTCGCGCCGCTCGATGCCCAGGGTAAAGTGGACATGTCGAAGACAAAGCTGACCGCGCCGGACATGGACTGCCTGCAGTGCCACCAGACCAATTATTTTGCGACCTTTATGCCGGTCGCGAGCACGGCAACAAGTTACTATTCATGCGCGGACGGCGCAACCCATGTCTATCAGACACCCCTGCCGGAAGCGGACGGCAAGATCCATAAGGCAATGCGTCTGGACCTGGCGCCGGGCCAGACCGCGCTTTCTTTGGCCAGGACCCCGCATCGACCGAACAATGCCACCTGCGTGTCGAAATGCCATGCAGCAGCGGGCGGCGGCGACGGCATCAAACGCGGCGACATATCCTCCGCGATGGTCGATCCTACGACAGCGGTGGATGTCCATCTCAGCTCCGCGGGCACTGCCAAACTGACCTGTACTTCCTGTCACTCCAGCACTGACGCACAGGGCAAATCGAACCACCAGATCCCCGGCCGCGGCAATGACATGAGGGGTGAGGACCTTGGCAGCGCGATCAAGACCTGCGTGACGTGCCACCCCACGATGGATGATGGAAACGGCCATGCACTCGCGGGAGTGCGTGGAGAACCTGATCGCCATGTCGCTCATGTCGCTTGTACGTCATGCCATATTGATTCCTTCGGCAAAGGCATCAGCACGGAAATGACCCGCGATTGGACCGCCCCGGTCTGGAGTGCCGCGGGCTGCGAGGGCCAGGGAGCCTATGTCGGCGCAACAACGAAAGGCGCCAATGTTGTTCCTGAATTCAGATTCTGGAACAGCACCAGCTGGGTCTTTGACCGGAACGGCGCGGACGGATTGACGACCGACCCGATAGACGGCGGTTTGGCCATGTCCTATCCGTTGGGCGGCATCAACGACAAACTCTATCCGTTCAAGGTCCATACGTCCAAGAATCCTATCGACGGCAGCTCCGGCAAGACCAACTTCGATGTCCTGAAGATGTTCATGACGGGATGCTTCGACGAAGCGGCCGTTTCCGGTTTGAGCTACATCGGAGAGACGGGGGCGTACACCTGGAGCAACAACAAGGCCTTCCAGTTGATCACTCATGGTGTTGCGCCGGCCACTACGGCCGGCAATTGCACCAAGTGTCATGGAGACACCAGGGCCAATCTGAATTTGACCACGGTCTCCAAGATGGATAAACTGGGATATCAGCTGAAGGACACCGCGGCCAAGATATGCAGCCAGTGCCATGCTCAGAAAACACCGAGAACGCATGAAGCCATGCACGGCCATATCAACAAGGGCAGCGGCATTGACTGTTTATTCTGCCATACCTTTACGCGTCCGGAAAGAAACCTTTGCAGTCCCTGCGATCCGGCATGTGTCAGCGAATTTGTAGACACCAACCCGTACCCGCATGTGTGCAATTAGTTAGTTGGTTCGTTTCATGAAGGGGCTGTCCCGATTTGGGGCAGCCCCTTTTTTTGTCCTTCCCGTTCGCACGCCTTCCTGCTCAGACAAGCATCAGAAAGGCACACCGAGGACGAACCGCACCTCACGATCATTGGTCCTGCGGTTCAGTCCGTAAGCGGCGCCGATGTTCGCCCAGATCCTTCCACCGACCCATGCGAGCGTGGGGCCGGCAGCATACTTGTCCGTCCGGTAATTGCCCTTTGACTCCAGACCGAGCCTGAAGGCCGGAGTGACCTCATAGCTTGCGCCGGCGGCATACTCATGGTCCGCTCTGTCTCCGGACGAATAGGTGTTCTTGTAGATCTGGTTGTACGCCACGTTCAGTTTGCCGATGTCTTTGACGAGGATGAGCTTTCCTTCGAAGACGTTCTTCGCGTCGACCTTCTCCTGATGTTCTGCGTATAGAAGTACGTCCACCGGGAGCTGGTTCTTTTCAGCGATACGATACCGCAGCCTGAACTTATATCCGGCATACTTCATTTTGTCATTCTCTTTCTGCTCGTACACTTGATACAGCGCCGCGTCCACCCGGTCCGTAATCCCGTATTCCAGTTCCACCTGCTGCTGCCAGTCGCTGCTGTTGTCTTTCTGCCGGTCCTTGACCACCGTGGTCTGGTAATATTCCAATTCCGCATGGTCCTTTGACAGCGTCAGATACTCATAGGTCCATACGTAACTCCGCTGGTCCGCCAGGGCGGTCCCGGGGAACCGGACCAGGAAAAAAGCTCCCACTAACAATCCATACACGATCTTCTTCATCACGATCTCCTTTTTAGGTATATTTGCGATTTCATTCTGGTGGTAAAACTTATTTTCACTTGTCTGGACGTGACACAACAATCCGTTGCGTCCCCGATACCGCTCTTTGGAGCTCCTGTTTCTCTTTTGCTGAAAGGGTCCGCTCCGCCTCTTGAAACCTGATGTACCCCCCGTGGAACCCCAGCAGGTTGTCCAGGTAGACCGCAGCTGCCTCTTCTCTGCTCATGAAGACCTCCTTTCTGTTGCCGGTGCATGCGACCCAGGCCACCCGGAATGCCCGTATTTGATTTTGATAATCATTATCATTAACAACGGGCTCTATTTACCATGTTCCATGGAATAATGTCAATACCTAAGTTAAAAATAAAAATGTAAATCTGTTTCACCCTTGCTTTCAAGTACATACGCAACCACTTCGACATGTTGGAGGCGTGTGTCGGCGGTCGGTCCCAAACAGGCAAGGCTGGAAAAAGACGTACCAAGGTTGTTTCAAATGGTCGTTGTCAGAGGTTTATCGAGGAAGGAATCCGGAGGGCTGTAATCAGAAATGCAGCAGGGTTGAACTATCGAAATAAAAAAGGCCAGTCCTGCTTTTGAAACAAGGGGCTTTACGCCTTCGCCACGCGCACGAGCGAGTTGTTCTCGTTCAGGCCGTCGATGATGGCGCCGAGGCCGGCCATGTTCTGGAGGTAGTTCAAGGCGTCCTGGGAGATCTCTTCTCCCGGGACCAGGAGCGGGATGCCCGGGGGATAGACGGTCACGATCTCGGTCGAGACCCTGCCCACGGAGTCGTTTACGTTCACCAGCTCGCTGTCGGAGTAGAAGGCATCGCGGGGGGTCATGGCAAAGCGATTGTCCAGCACCGGCGGGTGGACCTTGTCGAGCGGCAAGAGCGCGCCCTGCAGCCCGGTTTCGGCAGAAATCACTTTGAGCGCCTCCACCAGCAGGTTCAGATCGTCCTGGCGGTCGCCGATGGACACGATGACGAGCACATGAAAGGGATCGGCCATCTCGACCTGGATGCCAAAGCGAATGTTCAGCACCTGGGAGACGTGGTAGCCCGACAATCCCAGGTCCGCCACCGTGATGGTCAGCTTGGTCACATCCATGTCATGCATGCCGGCCTGCTTCGCCTGGTCCTTGGTGAAACAGGTGATGCCCGGGATCTTGTTGATCTCGGCGCGCGCTTCTTCGGCGAGCTTGATGGTCCGGGTCAGCAGCTTTTTGCCTTCCGTGGCCATCTGCATACGAGCCAGGTCCAAAGACGCCATCAGGATGTAGGACGGGCTCGTGGTCTGAAGCAGCTTCAAGGTGTTCGTCACATCGTCCAGGTTGACCCTGCCGGCGTTGGCGTGGAGCATGGACGCCTGGGTCATGCCCCCTACGATCTTGTGCGTGGACTGTACGCACATGTCCGCTCCGGCCTCTAAGGCGCATTTGGGGAGTTTGGGGTGGAACTTGAGATGGGGGCCGTGCGCCTCGTCCACGAACACCAGCAGGCCCTTGTCGTGGGCGTAGGAGATGATCTTTTCGATGTCGGCGCAGAGGCCGTAGTAGTTAGGGCTCGTGATCAGAAGCGCACGCGCTCCGGGATTGGCATCGACCGCGGCTTTGACGGTTTCAAAGGTAACGTTCAAGGTGAGCTTGAGGTCTCGGTCGAACCGGGGCTGGAAAAAGATGGGCTGGGCCCCGCTCATGATCAGCCCGGTAAGCACGGAACGATGGCAGTTCCGGGCGATCAGGACCTTGTCCCCCGGTCCGGTGGTGGCGGCGACCATGGCATGGTTCCCGACCGTGGTGCCGTTCACCAGGAAGAAGGAGCGGTCGGCGCCCGCCGACCTGGCTGCCAGTTCCTGGGCTTCCTTGATGACGCCGGTGGGGTTCTGGAGCGAATCGACCTCATCGAGCGTAGTAAGGTCGATGGAGAAGACGCGCGGCCCCACGAACTTGCGGAACCGGGTGGCGATGCCTTTGCCGCTCTTGTGCCCGGGCGTATGGAACGAAACCTTCCGGCTTTCGGCAAGGTTTACCATAGCGTCGAACAGGGGCGTGCGGAACTGCTCGTCGTCGGGTCGGTTGGGAGGGGGGGTCATGGCGTTCTATCAGTATGATCTTCGAAACCCCTGAAAGATAAGGATCTCGAAGCAAAGCCCGGTCCAAAAGAATAAGGCGTACAAAAGTGTACGCCCTGAATTCGCGGGGTGCGGCACCATGCCGCGGACAGGTCTGCTACCAGACCGCTAATGATAGGTAAAGAGCGGTGCATTATCCTCGATGATCTTCGTCTCTTCCGCCATGGCCTTGCGGATATGCTTCGGCAGAGAGTACATCCCCTGGTTCGTGATGCCGTCGTAGTACCGGTTCTCGCCCTTAATCCGTTTTTTGATCATCTCATCCACTTCCTTGGGAGAGAACTTCCGGGGATCGAGGTTCTTCGACGCCAGGGTAAAGCCCCAGGGCAGGCCGAAGGACGGGATGGAGACCGCATAGGGCGCCACCACCGGGAAGACCGCGTTCAAGGTCTTGTCGACCGCCGTGAAGTTCAGGAGCTGGTGCAGAGCGGTAGTGCCGGCTTGGAGCGAGATGGTGCCGTCCGGGCTTAAGCGCTCTTTCACGATCTCGTAGAACTCGCGGGTGTACAGGAGGTAGGCGGGCCCTTCTTCGACCGGCTCGGAGATGTCGATGATGATGACGTCGTAGGTGTCGGTCGTCTCTTCAAGATACTTGCGCGCATCCGTGTACCGGAGGTCGGTACGGGGGTCGTCAAAGGCGCCCTGATGCCACTCGGGCAGGAGCTCCTTTGATTTTTCAACCACTTCCTGATCGATGTCCACCATCATGCAGTACTCGACGCTCTTGTGGCGCAGAACTTCGCGGAGCGTCGCGCCTTCGCCGCCGCCGACAATGAACACCCGCTTCGGGTTTGGATGCGTAAGCATGGCCGGATGGACCAGGCCCTCATGGTAGATGAACTCGTCGGTGACCGTGGACTGCATCTTGCCGTCGAGCACCAGGCACCGGCCATAACTCCCGCTGTCCATAATCTCCATCTTCTGATACTTGGTCTGGCTTGCATAGTGGATCATCTTGATGCCGTGAATATGCCCCTCGTCGGGGCTCGTGTATTCAATGAACCACTTGTTGCTCTTGGGCTCTATCATGCCGAAACCAATTCTCCCTGAACAACCGGTTTATGCGGAAGCTTTTCGTTGCCGAGGATGCCCCGCTTCATTTCAACCATGGAGGGGCTCTTTGACTGGAACTTCTCGATGAGGTAGTCTGCGGCGACCCGGGGGTCGATCAGGTCCCCGCAAGTGAAGACGTCGACTGCGGCGTAGCCGTATTCCGGCCAGGTGTGGATGGCAAGATGGGATTCGGCGATGACCACCATCCCGCTGATGCCAAAGGGGCTGAACTCGTGGAAAGCGACTTCGACAATGGTCGCCTTTGCCTCAAGTGCTGCATTTTTTAGTGTTTCCCGTACAAACTCTAGGCTGCCTAGTGTTTTGGGGTTGCAATCCTTTAATTCCAAGAGCAGGTGAGTTCCTAGTGCGTGCAACCTGTTTACCTCCTTCTCAGCCCGCTTCGCAAGCTTCCCGAGGTCATCGGGATCTCAGCAGGACAGCCTCCCGATCTCTCGGAAGGGCTCGTTGACCAAATCCAATCCGCCTCGACTTCTGACGGGCCCACACAGTGTAAATTTGTAATGTGATTTATCAAAATTACGCTTCTTTGTCAAGAATAAAATGGAGCGAGCTTCATTTTATTCCCGCGGGACGCGTGAAGGAGCTCAGCATGACTCCCAGAGGAGATTTTTGACTCTTCGACGCGGTCTCGGCACGCTTTTTGTCGCCGATTTTGAGGCTCCGCCGGGCGATGCGAACGCAAGTTTCTCTTCGTGAGCGAGCGACTCCGCTCCAGCGTCAGAGAAGAGAGGATTTTTTCCTCGCGCGAGAGTGAAATTCCCTCCAACCAGAGCCAAAGAAACTCCTCACGATGCCGCTCAAGACGCCCAAGCGCAATTTTTCCTCGCTTAAGCTCCCCCCTGACCGGCAGCCGCCTCCACTGCTCTACCCGGTCCGTCAAAAAAGTCTTTACATCTGCTATAGATAGTTTTAATATTGTGCCTTAAATCGTCGGTCGACAGCCGCGAGCCGGATGAGCACCGGGTTTTCACCCTGACCGCTGTTGTTATTTCGGCATCTGAACCCAGTTCTGGAGGTTTTACCCGCATGTCTTCCAAAAAGTTCGTTGAGATCGGCTCCGTGCTCGTCAATCCCGAGATCTTCACCCGCCCCTATACCTGCGACGTGGTCGGTTATGACTGCAAATCGCAGTGCTGCTACCGCGCCTGCATCGTGCCGGAGCAGGAGACCAAACGGATCGAGGCGAACTTCGACGATATCCTTGCGTATCTCAGCCCGGAGAACCGCGCCGTGCTCAAGAAGAACGGCACGATCCTGGCGGACTGCAAAAAACAATGTCCCAAGGGCTGCGAGATCCACGACGACGAGGCCCAGGCCATCAAGCGCGCCTTCGGCGGCAAGGAATTCCGCTGCGTCCTGATCCATAACAACATCTGTTCCCTGCTCTACACGAACAAGGAGGGGCTCAAGTACTGCGCCGTGCACACCTATGCCATGGACAAGGGACTGGTTTGGGAGGAGTATAAGTTCGCCGACTGCGTGCAGTATCCCCTCGCCTTCTACAGTACCGACGAGGGCAAACAGGTGCTGTCCATCCAGGACACCCCCTATCTGGACCACATCCCGTGCATGAAGAACCCCAAGGGCGAACCCATGTACAAGAGCCTCAAAAAGACCATCGAAACCTACCTGGGAAAAGATTTCTACAAGGAACTGGAAGCTTACGCGAAGAAGAAGTAGCGGAACAAACCAGAACCAAAACCTTTTTTTTACCGCGAAGGCGCGAAGATCGCGAGGAAAGCTTGTACAAAAGCAAAGGCTTCTTGGTTTTTGACGTCCTCGCGTACTTCGCGCCTTCGCGGTAAATGTTTTGCAGTTGTTTAGAATTTGATCCCTCAGTAACTAACCTATGGGAAACCTCTTCCTCAGCTTCAGCATAGCCATCTCGGGCGCGATCGGCCTCGTGATCCTGAGCCGCATTTTAGACTTCGAGAACTACATCAACAGGATATTGCCGCTCATTCCGATACTGTACGCCATCGTCTATGAGGTTCTAGAGCACAAGAAAAAGGGCAAGCCCAAGTACTTGCGGACGCCCGAGAAGGAAGAGACGAAGGAGCAAGAAGCGCTCGCCTCCGAACCGCTAACCTTCGGCAGGATAGTTACTGACGTCGGCGTCATCTTCATCATCAAGTTTTCCCTCGAAATATTCCTCCTGGCGCTCTTCCTCTTCTTCAGCGGCCAGACCTTCAGCCAAACCTACGGAACATTCTGCATCGACACGGTGGGTAAACTCCTCCGGGGAGACCACCCCTGGCTCATTGGGAACGAAGGCATGTACCTCTTGGCGCTCATCGCGGTTATTACCTGCATCATTTCCGGCTTCTGGATAGGGTACACGTCGAAAGGTAAGGCCATCGTTGAAGGCGTGCTCGCCGGGGCAGCGGTCACCGTGGTAATGGCCATGACCAACATGCTCACCCTTTACCGGAAACTGGAGGATGTCACGGTCCAGTTCGCCGACTCCCTGGGCTACGTGATAAATGCGGGATTTCTTGTGGTGATCGCGCTCCAGGTGCTGCTCTACGGCCTCTGGAGCGGACTGGTGCAGCGCGGGAAGAACAAGCGGGCGCGGCTGTTGACGGCTGTTGCGAAAGTAACGAAGAAGTCGAAGAAATAACTACCCTCCGGATATTCTCTGCACATGCCCACCTGAAAAAAGTCGTGTTCCACCTGCTCGCCGTTGAAGGGACTGCGAAATACGCCTGCAATTGTGCAGTACTCAATCGATTGAAGTGCTTTGCCAAGCCGGAAGCCCTTACTGCCTGGGCCGGTACTTCTGCGACGCCTGGCGGATCAAGGCATCGTTCTGAAGCGCCATGTCCACATCGAGCCGCTGATACCGGGCGGTCCGTGCGGACCAGTCCACGAGTCCGCGCATCCAGCGTTTCAGCAGATCGATATACGCCTCGTAGGCCTCCCGGTCCTTCTCGTAGGCCTCCCCCAATAGCATCGGCAGTTGTCGCTCGACCTCCAGGAACGCCTTGAGCTCTTCATCGCACATGCGGCCTACCATCCGGGCTGCGTCGGCACGGGACAGTGCATGGTCTTTCTCGAGCGTAAAGATCACATTGCCGAGGCCGCGCTGCATGTCGCGTCCCAGACCGGCCAGGTCGTTGATCCAGATGCTGTAGTTGATCGCCAGGCGCTCAAGCCGGTTGATGAAAAAATTCTCTTGAAAGGGTTCCGGCGGAACCTGCATGATGATCGCCATAAGATCATGGCAGGGCGCGACGCCCACCGACATATGCCGGATCTGCAGGTAAAGCGGCGTGTTCGTGTTTGAAGCGTTGGTGGGACCGATATGGCTCTCCCAGCACGCGCCGAGCACATACTCCCGGAGATGAAGCTTCATGCGCTCGTACCAGAAGTACGAACGCTCGCGGCTCAGCGTTTTGACCTGCTCCAGATAATCGGCAAAGGCGCGGATACAGCGCGGGTCGTCTTCAATCACACCTGCCCCGCCCAGAATCTCCAGATGCCGCCTGCACAACTTCGTCCGATACTCCCGGATACCCGGATCGCCGCCGTGGTCGATGTCCATGACATCGTCGAACACAAAGAACCAGGCCATGAGATGGCTCGCTATAACAACAGATTCCACGGGGAGATCGTACAACTGATAGGCGATCAAAAGATCGAAGCGGGTGTCGCAGAACCGTTGATAGCTCTCGCTGCTCGACAAAAGGTCGAAAGTGCGCGCCCATGCGCGATGCTGCTCCAGGATCGTTTCCTGGTCAACATGCATCCTGCTCGTCAGCGGGCAAGAGATCGCGACTTCGAACGGGGCAGCCTGCGGGAGATCGTCGTACCGGAAAACAACCCTGCCGTCATCATGCACGGAATACGTGCTCATCGCTTGACACCATAGGTGCTCTGAACGTAGCC
>Ga0154443_1137_pt1 | contig 19822 bp, 4 predicted proteins | sample RifGroC2_FD_105636 | JGI IMG/M metagenome (GOLD analysis project Ga0154443, IMG submission 105636) | Nitrospirae bacterium GWC2_56_14
CCTTCCCGGTAAATGTTGCGGTCCTGCTGTTACTATCGGAGAATAGCTCGTCGGCCTTTAACTCAATCGGCAGCCCGGTGCGCGACTGGCCAGACTCGGCGGCAGAACAGACGGATGTTGCCAACATCAGACTCAGCAGTAAAGTAGACGCCCGTTTCATTTGCGAGCCGCCTCCGGACGTATGATAGCGGTGACGTTACGGGAAACCCTGATATTGCGTGTAGTAGTAAAAAATTCCATTTCATTGCCTTCCACGTCGATAAGCCGGTCGCTGAACCGTACATTGCCTGTCGAGTGTATCACGCTCCGGTCGGTATCATATGTTGCCCGGTCACCGGAGAATTTCATGCCGGAGGCGCTGGTCGCCACAACCCCCCCCTGCAGGTTCACATCCCTGGTCGCCACATGGTAATCCGCCTGTCGTGAAACAAGCGTGATAGTACCGGTAACTTTGTCGCCCGGAACCGTAAGGCGAACACCGGTCAATCGGGTTACCTCATCTCCATGATCTGCCCGGTCCGCGACGAGATCCCATTTTTTCACACCGTCTTTTACTTCGGTGAAATGCACCTTCTGCAGAGACATTTCGACGTTCCCCGGGAGCCGGGGTAACGGTTTCGCAGGGCGGTCTCCCGGACGTGCCTTGGTGAAGAGGGCAACCGCGATAGCCGTACCTGAAAGCACGATCAAAAATGCGAGCAGCTGCCTGATTTTATTACGATTTATCATAATTCGCAAGAGAGTATAACATCATAAAAAATCACTGTAAAGCGCATTTTAGGCCACTTCAGCATGATTGGCATAAAGATTGAAACAGCGGCATCCGCCCCTGAAAGAATTCTTCGACAGCGCCAACCAGCCTATCATGTAAAGTCTATCACTTCCCGACAGCCCGGAAACACCGCAACCGCTAACGGCCGGCTTGGTCTTGCGTATACCTTCTGCGCACTACCGTCCAATCTCCGGTCAGCTTTATTCATCACCATAAAAGTAAAGTTTTTAAATTAGCTTCCGACAGTTATAGTAGTGGAATAAATTTTGCTTTAAATAAAATTCTATTACCAAAGCGCTGAGGTTACACAAATTTAATCTAAAATTTATTAATACATCGGCTCAACGCTTTTTGTTCAGGCATTGCCCATCATGGCTCGAAGGGACAAGTAAGTCGACCAGGCAACTCTGGGCCGGCCTTATTTTAATAATAACCTTCACGGTCGCCTTATGACTTCGCGGCATGTGTAGGTTATCTGACGTGATGTATCCGTTTTTTGATCAATTGTTAATCCAGAAACGCAAGAGCGAAAGATTGTAAAAAAGGAGCTCCGTTTATGAATAGACAACACAGCTTGGGATGTGTTCGAGTACCTCTTGTTGCCGCGATAATAATGTCGTTGCTTGTTATTGCCGGAACAGCAGGAGCTGCCCTGGAATGTTACGATTGCCACGGAGACCGCGGAACACGTGACATGAGACCTGTCGATGCAGAGCGACGCGACCCCGCCACAGGGGGTTTCGTCGGCAGTCATCGCGCCCATCTCCCTGCTAGCGCCACCAGTGCCGACTGTTCGGTCTGCCACCCCGTCAGTGCCGCCTTCCACAACAACAACAAGATAAATGTGAATTCAAGGATGAATGCCTCGCCGGTCGCAACATCCTACAACAACCTTACCACGCCCTTCCCCCAGACCGCCACCAAGACGGCAGGAACCTGCTCCTCGGTAAACTGCCACTTTGAAAAGACGACACCCACCTGGGGCAGCACAGGTATTGAGAGCACCTCGTGCGACGCCTGTCACGCGGCACCTCCTGCAGATGGTGCCCATGGCAGGAAACACGGCGAGTACCTCGGCACCGGCACCAACAGTTGCAGGCACTGCCATACCGATCATACCGTGGAACAGAATCCGCTTGCGCATGCATTCGAAGCAGGAAAAAGGGCACTGACGGTTCAGTTCATCTCCCCGAATACGGGAGGCAGCTACAACGGCAATATACATTATCCCGACTATCTCCCCAGCCAGCAACCGCTACGAAATGGCACCTGCACCAACCTGTACTGCCACAGCGACGGCCTGCGCCGCACCGGCGTCATCACCCCCCGTTGGTCCGACACGGCCACCACAAAGTGTTATTCATGCCATCGAGGCCGCCCCGTCGACAATACAGCCGCTGCATGCACGGAAATCGGAGGTACGTGGAACTCTGCATCGGGCAGCTGCTCGGAATTCGTGAACATGACGTCCAATGGCCACGGACGCCTGGTTGGAGCCCAGTGGATCAGAAAATATGCCTGCTACTATTGCCACAACGCCACCGTAGATCCGGCCGGAGCGATAAAAGACCGGGCGCTTCACGTAGATGGGAACAAGAATGTCGTGATGGCTCCCGAGTGGGCAATCGTCGGCAGGCCAGCGCCTTCCTACAATCCGGTCACCATGGTCTGCGACAACGTCTATTGCCACAGTGACGGCACAGCCAGACCCGAAGCAGTGAGGCCTTTCAGCTGGGCGGAACCGAAGACCGATTGCAACACCTGCCACGGCCACCCGCGAGGATCATGCGCCAATGCAAACTGCCACGACGGCAGGATTGAACAGGCGACAGGGAAGGTATGGGCCGTAAAAACCGGTTGGAAACCCGGAGAAGACTGGAAAGCCTCCATCCCCATGTTCCCCAACGAAGGGCCGGGCACCGCACGGGCAAATTCACACCCCCGACACACCGAAACTGACTTCACCTGTGACCAGTGCCATGCCTCGACCATCGTCAATGGTTCCTGCACCGATTGCCATACCACCGGCATCCCGTCCGGAAGCATGAGCGAGGTAGCTCACATTCAGGCGCAGTATCACGTCAACAGGACGCGGGACGTTGTGTTCAAGGACGGCGGCACGTACGACCCGGTCGCGAAAACCTGCCGGAACACCGCCTGTCATACCGGCGGAAGTGATCCTGTCTGGGGAGCCTCCGTCAACAACAGCGTCATCTGCCTTTCCTGCCACGGCACGACGGGAGCCGATATCGACAGCTTCGGATTCTTCCAGTCCGGGGTGATGACGAAAATAAATCTGACAGAATGGGTAACCACCGGCCATGGGCGGAAAACGGCAAACGGAGCCTACCCAGGCAGCAGCAATCCTCCCGCCGACTTCCCCGGAAACCCCTGCTGGTACTGCCACGATAACACGGTGCTGCATAAGGACGGGACCAACCCCTTCCGCCTCAGGCACCACCAGCAGTTCGTCAACAGGTTCGACGCCGAATGCGTCTATTGCCATATGACCGGGGCTGAAAGCGAATGCCTCGCCTGCCACAGCAACACCGAATCGATGGCTCCCCAGCTATCGGCCGCTCTCGTCCTGGAAGGACATGGCGGCACGGCGTATTCATCCGGCTGCACTGCTACCGATTGCCATGACACCGACGCCAACACCCATAAATCAGGTGCAGGCCTCTGGACAGACTCACAGAAGGCGGACGTAAGAAATCAGTATGTCATGATGGGTGTCTGCCTCAAATGTCACGACGACGACTCGAACGGCAAATGCACCGGCTGCCATACGCCCCCTGCAAATAACCCGATGAAGTATGCCCTTGGATTCGACCCCGGTACCGGCTTCATCAAGCCTACTAAGGCACGCGCCTCGTCCGTCCATTTCGGGTACAAGCACAGCAGGGCATACGGAAAGGACGGCATCTGGAAGGGGGGTAAATTCTGCTGGGACTGCCATGACCCGCACGGCGACAAGAACATCTATATGGTGCAGACCCAGGTGGCCACCGCAACTGACGGAACCTTCGGCATTCCCACCGGACGAGCTGCCGTCTCCTTCACCAGGAAACAGACAGGCCTCGATTACGCCAGGACAGTGGCCCCCTACAACGGCATCTGCAACGTCTGCCATTCAGCCGGGAGTCAGCACTACCGAGTGGATGGAGGCGACGGACACAGCTCCGGCAGGATCTGCACCTCGTGCCACGAGCACCGCTTCTCCGACAGCCATGCCGGCAACGATCCGTGCAATTCATGCCACCTGAACAAGCCGATTCCGCGGCATTCAGGGTTCGGTCTGCCGCGCGACTGCACCAAGTGCCACCTGGGCACCATAGGCAAGCGTATGGACATCATGGGACAGTTCGGCGGCACGTCCCACCATGTCCAGGGCACCGACATAACCAACAAGCACTGTTATGCCTGCCATTGGGAATCGACTCCCGATGGTCTTATCGATAATGATTTCCACGAAGGCTACAACTACAAGAACTATACAACCATCAAGAACGCAAAGGTGGACCTGGTCCTGTACGGACCCGGCACCCGCCCCACGACGTTCAAGCTGAACACGACCGCAGTGCAGTTTGTGGCCGACAACATCGGAACGGCGAAGGAACGAGCCGAATCCGCAACCATTTCGAAACACTGCCTCTCCTGCCATAACGATCAGAACAACAACACCCGGCCCTTCGAGGATGACTGCCGGACCCCACGACAGTACGCATGGGACAAGCAGAGCGTCGCCTCCCGTTACTCGGCCAAGGATACAACCCCGTGGGGCAAATATGGAACCAACGGGAAAAGTACGGTGGCAAAGGCTCTCTCAGCCCACGGCAATGCCGTGGCCAACCAGGGAGGGTGGAGCAGTACGACGGGGATCGACAGTAACATCACGAATTCGAGAAATGGCTCGGTCAATGTGGAGTGCTTCGACTGCCACAGCTCGCACGGCTCGAGGCTCGTCGGCGTCACCTCGAGTTACGAAACATTCAACGGAACAAAGAATGGCGGCAACCTGAAGGAAACCCAGGCCGGCAAGGGGGGCTACAGCATGAGCTACAAGGCCTCTTCCAACACGACGACGGGCGCGCCCAATCCATACAACGCCGGTGCGGGGCAGTGTTTCGACTGCCACCTGACACAGAATGCCGGCACGGTTCCCTGGGGATACCAGTCAACGTTCGGAGCAATTGCCCCCATCAAGGGGTATATGGATTCGGACCGGTTCGGTACCGGAACATCTCCTTATGTCCAGCGGAACTCCTACAAGAACATGCCGACCAGGGGAGGACACCTGAAGGGTTCCAGCTTCCTCAACAGGACGACAGCGGCGCATCAGAAGATCTACGGGCTGTGCACCCCGTGCCATGACCCCCACGGGGTAAGCACGTCGCTCGGTGCAAATAAGGCGTACGCCGTGCCGCTGCTCAAAGGTACATGGATGACCTCTCCCTACAAGGAAGATGTGACCCCGTCCGCGGCAGGCACCCAACCGCCGCAAAATCAACCGGGGGGAACCAACCCCACGATGTACACCGATGACAAGACCTTCGGCACAGGCAACCGGATTACCGAGGACAGCAGCAAGTTCGCCGGGCTGTGCCTGACCTGTCACTACAAGCAGAACCTGACCGATGGCATCAACAGGAATCAGCCATGGAAAAGTCTCGATCGTGTCCATGAATCGGTCAAGGGTTGGGGTGCAAACACCGAGCATGCGTATACCTGCTCCAAATGTCACAAACCCCATGCGAGCGGAATGCCTCGTCTCATGATGACCAATTGCCTCGACTACAAGCATCGCGGCAGGCAGGCATCGGGAGGCCAGGCAGGTTCCAACAGCGGCATCTTTACCTACTGGTTTGGTGATACGGTCACCCGTAGTGGCAGCTTCCCCCGGGGCTTCTTGCAACAGGGCGTCAACTGTCACCCCGGAACATGGCCCGACAACAGTTGGAACTCGGTGACGCCATGGTAGGGGGACCAGATATGCGCAACGCGACCACGATCGGAGGCACAGCCATGGAGCATAAAGATATGAGAGAGGTAACCGCATCGGGAGGAAAATGCTGGCTGCAGCGGGTGCGGCTGCTGCTTTCGGCCGGGATGCTGCTATTGGCAAGCGCCATGGCATTTCCCGCCTTCGGCGCCGGAGGAGACGTCGTCTGGCATTATGGCGATTCGCTTGCGGGCAGGCAGGATGCCCGGGCTTCCGTTGTCGACTCACAGGGTAACACCATTATCACCGGCGCCCAGAATTTAGCCGGAGGTATCGACGATGATTACTTCACCGCCAAAATCAAGGCTGATGGCAGTGGCGTCGCATGGCGTGCAGTCTACGACAAGGCCGGCGGCACCGACCAGGCCACGACGGTAGTAATCGATCATGACGACAACGTGATCGTGACCGGCCTGGTGTGGAACGGCCTCAACAATGATATCCACACCGTCAAATACGACGGGTTGACCGGCGCCGTCCTCTGGCAGCACACCTTCAACGGTGCAGCCAAAGGTAACGACGTCGGCACTTCCCTGGCCGTCGACACGCTGAACAACATTTACGTGGGTGGCTATTCCCAGGATGCCGACGGGAACAACACCTATCTCATCCTCAAATACACCCCCACGGGTCCCAATCCGGACGGCACACCCGCCTGGCGAATCGTTGCCGATGGCGGGGCGATGGGAATAAATCGGGTCAACTCCATAACGGCAGGGAACGGCGGGGTCGCCGTAACAGGGCAGACATGGGGAGGCTCATCCTTCGACTGCCTGACGATCAAGTATGATTACAGCGGTGCCAAACTGTGGGAACAGCGTCATTCGGGAGGAGCAGGAAATTCCTGCATCGGCAAGATCGTCAGGATCGATCCGGCCGGGAACGTGGTACTGACCGGCTCATCCGGTAACGGCACCGACCTCGACATCTATACGGCAAAGTACAGCGGCGCAACCGGCAACCTCGTGTGGGAGCGGACTTACAACGGCGCCTTCGATGACGAACCGAACGGCATGATGATCGGACCGAACGGCAACGTGTACGTGACTGGCTATACCTGGACCCTCACCGCCCAGAACGATTTCTACACGGCAAAATACGACGGCGCCACCGGCGCCCTTGTCTGGGACAAGCTCTTCAATTCCACCAACGGTAACGACGACATCACTGCCGCCACCGGCATCGTCATCGATCCTGCCGGAGATGTCTTCGTCACCGGGTATACCATCACCGGAAAGAACTACGACATCCAGACGGTCAAGTATAAAAAGGACAACGGAAACCAGTTGTGGCAGAAGGCATTCGACGGCCCAGCACTGAAAAACGACCGTCCCGTCGGTATCGGCCTCTCTCCGACCGGTGAAGTCATTATAGCGGGATGGACCGATACCGCTGCCAATGACCTTGACTATATCGTTCTGAAATACGATCCCGGCCTGCTCGACCCTCCGACGAACGTATCCGCCCTGCCGGCGACAAATTCCAGCATTAACCTCACCTGGGCGGACAACTCCGCCAACGAAGAAGGTTTTGCGATCGAACGTTGCCAGAATGCGGGTTGCACCAGCTTTACCGAAATTGCCACCACTCCGGCAGGGACCACCTCCTTCACCGACAGCGGGTTGACCGCCAACACCTATTACACTTATCGAATGCGCGCCTTCAGCGGTGCAAGCGGCTATTCGCGCTACAGCAACACAGCCACGTCCCTCACCGTCGTCGTCAACTTCGTGCCGCCGGTCTGGAAATACACATATGACGGGACAGCGCACAACGATGACTATGCCAACGCGATAGCGGTGGGACCGGACAACCACCCGGTGGTGGCCGGTCAGACCAACGATTACCCCGAGGGGTACAGCTCGGGCATTACCTCGTTCGACTACCTGGTGCAGAAACTGAATAGAGCCGACATGTCGGTAACGTGGTCGAGCACATACAATGATCCGACCGATTCCGACGACATCGCCACCTGCGTCGCCGTGGACAGCAACAACAGCATCGTCGTCTCCGGCTACGCCTGGCTGTACAACGGCGTGACCAGGGATGTGAACTCGCTGTACACCATCAGGTATCCGCTGACCGGCGACCCCGTTGGGGACCAGTACAACGCGCCGGTGCCCGCAGGCGCCAGCGATGACCGTGGCCTTTCCGTCGCCATAGCGTCCTCGTCCGACACGTCCAATAATGCGGCAGTTGTCGGCTTCGGCAAGAATGCCGCGGGCAACGACGACATATATGTTCTGAAATACAATCCCAACGGCACCCGCGCCTGGGCTTCCGCCCCCTTCGACGGCAACGGCGGCGACGACTTCCCCTCTTCAGTTCTCATCGCCCCCGACGGAAGCATCTACGTCACCGGCTACAGCGAAAAGACCGCAACCAGCAACACCTATCACTTCTTCACCGCGAAATACAACGGCGCCACCGGCGCCAGGATCTGGACCGATCTCTACAGCGTCACCGAAAGCGGCGACAACAGGGGCAGCAGCCTGGTCCTCGATGACGCCGGCGACCTCTACGTTACCGGCTCGGCAGTAACCGCCACCGGTACGAGAGATATATACACCATGAAGTACAGCGGGTCGGCCGCAACGGCGCAACGGCTCTGGGAGCGGTCGCTCGACGGGATAGCCGGTGGCGACGACACCGGCGTCGGGATCAGGTTCGACGCCGTGGACGGCGCAATTGTCGTAGCCGGCACTACGTTGAGCACGAAGGCAGCCGGCCTGACCCCTGCGGAGAATGATTACACCGTTGCCAGATACACGACAGCCGGGGACACGGTCTGGATGAAAACGTACCAGCGTCCCCAGAACGACGACACCGTCAAATCGGTTGGAATGGATGCGGACGGCAATATCTACATCGCCGGCAACACCAGCAATGGCCTTACCACCGACAGCCTCACGGTGAAGATCGATTACATGGGCACCATTGCGGCAGCGACCCTGTTCAACGGTGTGGAGAACAGCTTCGACGAATCGACGGCTATCGCGGTAAACGGGCTCAATGAAGTGTTCGTGGCGGGGTACACTGAAAATAGTGATGGGGATGCCGACGTTCTCGTGTATAAAATCGCGCCCGACACCTCCGTCCCATCCCCCCCGTACAGGATAACGACCGCCCCCGGCTATTCGACGGTGGCACTCGCATGGACGGCCCCGACGGGAAGCAGGGACGGCTTTCGCGTCGAACGCAAGGTCGGCGCCTGCGCGTCGGATAGTACTTGGGAATCGCTGGCAGCACTCGGCGCGTCGCAATTCACCTTCACCGATACCGGCCTGAACAGTGCCGCCACCTACTGTTACCGCGTACAGACTTTCCTCAGCGGCGGCAAGGTTTCCCGGTGGGCACTGAAGCAGGCAACGACGCTCAGCCCGCCTGCCCCCGGCACCATCTCTGCCTCGGCACCCTCTACCACCAGGATCAACGTCACCTGGAGCGACACCACGACCGGTGAAACGGGCTTCAAGATAGAGCGATGCAGCGGAGACGGATGTACGGATTTCGCCACTGTGGGAACAACGGGCTCCAACACCACCAGCTATACCGATAACGCCGTCTGCGGAGGAATAACCTACAGGTATCGAGTGCTCGCCTACGGCACCGGGTGGGAATCTCCTCCGGCAACGACTTCCGGCACAGTCACCACCCCTTCGCCGGCAGCTCCGGTACTGACCGCGACCCGGGTCTCCGAAGCCGCGATACGACTTACCTGGACAGATCCGAACAATGACGAAACGGGCTACGTCATCGAACGTTGCATCGGTGACGGCTGCACCGGCCTGGCACAGCTTGCCACCCTCGGAGCGGGGGTTACCCTTTTCAACGACACCGGCCTCAGCGCCAATACTACGTACCTGTACCGGGTGAAGGGATACAAAACCGCAAGCTGCACCTGGGAGACCGCAAGCGGCACTGCTTCGGCCACCACCACCCTCAACCCGCCGAACGGCCTCACCGCAACCGCTGCCAGCACCACCTCGGTCAACCTCTCCTGGACCGACAACACTGCCACCGAAACCGGCTTCTCCATAGAAAAATGCGTCGGCGACGGCTGCGTCATCTTCAATGCAGCAGGCAGCGTCGGAGCCAACGTCACGAGCTATTCCGACACCTCGGCATGCTCCGGAGAGAATGCCACGTACAAGGTCAAGGCGACCAGAGCGGCTGTAACGCTCTCCAACAGCGGCGGCAGTTGCTGGACGAAACGGACGCCCATTTCAATCGCCAATTTTCAACCCAACTTCCAGACAAAGGTCACCATTCCCTTCGACAGTGAGATGCAAACGTCTTTTGCCGATATCAGGTTCGTGGATACAACGGCAAACCTGGAAGTCCCCTACTGGATCGAAAGCAAGACCGACGGCGCCTCGGTCACGGTCTGGATCAAGACCGGGATGAACAATTCCATCTCCCTGTACTTCGGCAATGCAAACGCCACCAGTTCCAGCAACGGAACGCAGGTGTTCGACTTCTTCGACGAGTTCAACGGAGCTACGCTCGATACCGCAAAATGGGGCGCCACCGGCGCCTACAGCCTGAGCGGCGGGGCTCTCAGGGTCGATACCGGTTCGGTTTTCTCGAACGCCACTATCGCAGCATCGCCGCAGAATCGTGTCTTCGAAATGAAGAGTCAGTGGCTCACCGGCGCCTCCTCCTACGCGGGACTCAGCATCGCGAATGCCCAGTCGACCCAGGGAAGCAACAGCGGCTCCAACGCCCTTGCCTACTTTCTGACCGACGGCGGCACGACCGCAAATCTCCTCCCCTTCGGCGCCACCGGCACTGCCGCTTCGTACAACATCGCCAGCGGCACGCTTACCTCCACCGTTGCCACGTCAGGATCTCTCTACAACCCGTTCCTCTACCACGGGCAGTACACGCGGAAGCCTGCCTCGGGCGTATGGTCGCCCCCCGGAGGAGGCAACATTACCAGGATCAGAATCGCCAACGAGTCGGAATCGGGGTACGACTATTACCATGTCTACAATGCCTCCGGCACTCTCCTTTGGAGGGGGGCTGGTAGCGCGAATACATGGCTCGATATCGCGCCTACCACCGGTATTTACACCGTCTTCTCCACCGACGGCAGCGTTCAGCGGGGCGTGGGCGGCGACGTTCCGGAAGTGATTGTGGACGGCATCACCGCCGTCAATGCATTAAACAACTACCGTATTGTCGGCTTCGAGTTCCGGGAAGCGACGCAGACAAGCTACTTCGTCAAGGAACTCAATTACACCGACGTCCTCCGGAAAACCTATTCGGGCACCTGGAACAGCGCGCCGTATCTCTGGCTCGGGTATTACTCGGGAGCCGCGGCAGGCTCCACCAACGGCGACGACATGCTGACCGACTGGGTACGCGTGCGAAAATACGCGGCCACCGAGCCGACCGCCACCTTCGGCGGTAAGGAAACATCGGCGTGCTTCACCTTCGGTTCGCCGTGGGAGGGTGCATACTCCAACACCGCTTCGGCGACCACGTCGCAGCCGACGACTCCTCTCCTGACGGCAACGCGGGTTTCCGAAGGGCAGATCACCCTTTCCTGGACCGACGCTAACACCGACCGGAGCGGATTCAGCATTGAGAGGTGTGCAGGTGTAGGGTGCTCCGACTTCGCTCCTCTGGGGGGGAACCTCGTGGCTGGCACTACCTCCTTCAGCGACACCGGCCTCACCCCGAATACCAGCTACAGCTATCGCGTCACCGTCTTCAAGACAGCCAGCTGCGGCTGGACCAGAACTAGTCTTCCGGCAACGACCGTGACGACGCTGTATGAGCCGAACAATATCGGCGCAACCGCCAACAGCACCACCCAGATCACCGTCACCTGGACTGACCGTACCCTGACGGAAAGCGGGTTCAAGATCGAGCGCTGCCAGGGAACCGGCTGTTCCAATTTCGCAGTGGCCGGAACGGCCGCCGCCAATGCGACCTCCTGGATCGACACCGGCGTGACCGAAGGGACGATATACCGCTACCAGGTGCGGGCCACCAGCACGCTACCCCCGTGGGACAGCAGTCCGAGCACCGTCATAGAGCGACCCACGCCGGCTGCCTCGGCCCCCGTTCTCACGTCTGCGACCCGTGCTTCCGAAGTGCAGATCAATCTGGTGTGGACCGACGGCAACACCGACAGGACCGGCTTCAGGTTGTACCGCTGCGCCGGCGAGTCCTGCTCAAACTTCGCGCAGGTGGGGGGCACGATCACCGCAACCAGTTACAACGACACCGGCCTCACCCCCAACACCAGTTACACCTACTATGTCGAAACGTTCAAAATGGTAACCACCGAACGATGGGCAAAACAGAGCGGCACCCGTTCGGCCACCACGACGCTGCTGGAACCGAACAATGTAACGGCCACCGCCAACAGCACGACCCAGATCACCCTTGCCTGGGCCGATCGAACCTCCACCGAAACCGGCTTCAGGATCGAACGCTGCCAGGGAAGCGACTGCGCGAACTTCGTCGAAATCACTCCTGCGGCCGCTGCCAACGCCGCATCGTTTGCGGATGCAGGCGTATGCGAAGGCCTCCCCTACCGGTACCAGATCAGGGCCACGAATGGCACCTGGTTCAGCACCTACAGCGCCCCGCCTGTGGGTGCGACGGCACCCGCGGCGTCGGCTCCGGTGCTGAGCGCGACAACCCCGTCCGAGGTCGAGGTGAAGCTCACCTGGAGCGACCCCAACTCGGACGAGACCGAGTACCGTATCGAACGGTGCTCCGGGGCGGGGTGCAGCAATTTCACCCTCCTCACGACCAAAGCGGCAAATTCCACAACCCATACCGACACGGGCCTTACCTCCGGCACCAGCTACACGTACGTGGTGAAGGCCCGCAAGAGCGCGACCTGCTCCTGGGAGAAAGCAAGCAATCCCGTAACCATGACGCCGCAGGTGGCAGGTCCTTCCGGTCTTGCGGCCACCACCCTCGGCACGACCGGCATAAGCCTCGCCTGGACCAGAACGACCACCAGTGAAACAGGCTTCGAAATCGACCGATGCTCCGGCACCGGATGCAGCGACTTCGCCACGATCCATACCGTCGCAGCCGGCTCCACCGCATACACCGACACCTCCGTCTGCAACGGCCTAACGTACAGCTATCGTGTGCGTGCCGTCAACACCATCGCCCCGTGGAACAGCGGGTACAGCAACACCGCCGCCACCATTACCCTCTCAAAAACCAACCTGCTGGCCGATCCGGGTTTCGAAAATACAACGAGCGGCTGGCCGACTGCCGTTGGAACTGTCAGTGGTACAGGCTTTGATTCGGCCACTGCCTATGATGGGGCCAAGAGCCTGAAACTCGCTGCAACCGGAGCCACCCTCGGCAGATCCCAGGCTGTGGCGGTGACCCCGGGGCGACAGTATGCCCTTTCAGCTTGGTTCAATACCGCCCTTACGGCGGGCAGGGCCCAGTGCGACGTCTCCGGGACCGGCCTCGATTCCACAGGCATAGCAGTTGCCTTCAGCGATCAAAACAATAATGCGGGATGGGTCAGCCTCTCCGAAACCGTCACCATCCCTGCCGGCACCACCACGGTCAACATCCGCTGCTTCGCCGACGGCGCGCCCCAGGGAACCGCCTCTATCGATGGCGTCGAATTCGCCCCTGCAACTTTCAACCTTTCCGCCACCAGGGTAAACGAAACGCGGATCGACCTCTCCTGGCTCGACAGCGTCGTCGACGAGACCGGCTACAGAATCGAAAGATGCGCCGGCGCCGACTGCGTCAACTTCAGCCAGATCAGCACCACCGGTGCCAACGCCACCACCTACAGCAATACCGGCCTCTCCGCCGGCACCCTCTATCGGTATCGCGCTGCCGGTTACAAGTCGGCATCCTGCTCGTGGGACGGTTCATACAGCATCATCGCCGAGGCAACGACGACCATCGCCGCACCGACGGGCGTTTCGGCAACACCGGCGAATACAACCTCCGTCAACGTCTCATGGACCGATAATACGGTTTCCGAGTCCGGCTTCCGCGTCCGGCGGTGCGAAGGAGCCGGTTTCACAACCTGCGCCGAGGCGGGAACCACCGGCGCCGGTATCACAACATACGCCGATACCACCGCAACGAGCGGCACCGCCTACCAGTACAGCGTCCAGGCCTTCGGTTCCACCGGCTGGACATCAGCCTTCAGCGTGGCTGCCTCCGCAACAACCCCGGCGCCGGCGGCGCCGGCCGTTACCGCGACCGCCGTCTCGGAAAGCAGGATCAACCTGTCGTGGACCGACTTGAACAATGACGAAAGCGGCTTCAAGGTTGAACGCTGCACCGGCGCCGGCTGTACGAACTTCGCCCAGATCGGCACCAACCTCGCCGCAAACACGACAACCTACAGTGACACGACCGGAATCAGTTCCGGGACCACTTATACATACCGCGTTTCCGCCTTTAAAACGGGAACGAATGGATGGACAGCGACGAGCACTGCTGTCGCCGCTACGACCGTCCCGCCGGCACCCACCTCCCTTGGAGCCACGGTGAACAACACGACACAGGTAACGCTCACCTGGACCAACAGGACCACCAGCGAAACCGGCATCATCGTCGAGCGCTGCCAGGGGACCGCCTGTACCGATTTCCTCCCCATCTTCACGGCAGCAAAAAGTGCAGTGAGCTACATCGACACGTCGATCTGCACCAACCAGCCGTACCGCTACCGCGTCCAGGCCGTCAACACCAGCGTGCCGTGGAGCACCGAGTACAGTAGTATCGTCTCGGCCACGACCAACCTCCCCTCCGCGCCGACCGCCCTCACCGTGAGCCGCATCGACGAAACGAAGCTGAACCTTTCGTGGACCGATAACACCTCCGACGAAACGGGGTTCAGGATCGAGCGATGTACCGGAACCGGATGTACGACCTTCGCCGAGATCGGCACCGTCTCCGCGAATGTGAAAACCTACAGTGACACCGGCCTCTCGGGCTCCCTCACCTACCGCTACCGGGTCCGCGCATATAAGACGCCGGCAGGCGGTTGCGCCTGGGACAGCGGTTATACCGCCATTGCCGTCGGCATCACCACCGTCACCGCACCGAGCGGGCTCGCTGCAACGGCATCGAACTCGCAACAGATAAACCTGTCGTGGACCAACAACACGGTTTCCGAAACGGGCTACAGGATCGAGCGGTGCACCGGTTCGTCATGCACCACCTTCCTCGAAATCGCCACCGTCACCGGCAAGGCGACGACTTGGTCCGACACGACAGTAGCCCACAACACCACGTACCGTTACCAGATCAGGGCCATGAACGGCACCGTGCCGTGGAATTCCGGCTACAGCAACATCGCCACGGCCACGACTCCTGCCCAGGCAGCACCGACTGGCCTGGCAGCAAGCGCCATAGCGACCAGAGCAACCCTCACCTGGACCGACAGGACCTCCGATGAAACCGGCTTCAAGATCGAGCGATGCCAGGGTGCAGGGTGCTCGGCCTTCGCCGAAATCGGGCAGGTCGGCGCCAATGTCACCACCTATGCCGACAGCACGGTCTGCAGCGGCACGTCGTACACCTACCAAGTACGCGCAACGAGAAACAGTACTCCCACCTATGATACCCCCTACAGCACTCCGGCAACCGGCACCCCGACCGCCGTTGCCGCCGTCTTGACCGCGACTCGTTCGTCGGAGGCGCAGATCAATCTTACCTGGACCAACCCGACCACCGATGAAGACGGGTACCGGCTGGAACGATGCTCCGGCTCCGGGTGCAGCAACTTCGTGCAGATCGCAAGCTTTGCCGCCAACGCCGTCAGTTACTCCGACAGCAGTCTGCTGCCCAACTATACCTATACGTACCGCGTGAACGGCTTCAATACCACCGCAGCGTGCGGCTGGCAGACGACTAGTGGATCCGCCAGCGCCACCACGACCACCGTTGCCCCGACTGGTCTCACTGCAACAGCAAGCGGAAGAAGCCAGATCAATCTTGCCTGGACCGATACCAGCGCCACTGAAACCGGGTTCAAGATTGAACGTTGCACCGGCACCGGTTGTACCAATTTCATCGAAATCGCCGTCACCTCCGGCAGCGGGACCACCTGGTCCGACATGAATCTGCCGAGCAGCACCACCTACCGCTATCGGGTACGTGCGACCAAGATAACACCTTACGCCTGGGATTCGGAATACACCACGGTGGTCTCAGCCACCACCGCATCCGTGCCGGTGGCACCCACGGCACTCTCTGCCCAAGCCACCTCCTCCAGCCAGATCAATCTCACGTGGAGCGATGTGGCAAGCGATGCGACCGGATACCGAATCGAAAGCTGTTCCGGAACCAACTGCTCTTCCTTCTCCGAGATAACCGCCGTAACGCTATCACCTAAAAGCTTCAGCCATACCGGTCTCACTCCGGACACTACCTACTGCTACCGACTGCGCAGCTATAAAACCGGCACCGGCAGTTGGACCAGTGCCTACAGCAACACGGCCTGTTCCAGCACCGCCATCGATTCCCCCACCTCGCTGGCCGCTGCCGCTCTCAATTCGAAGACGGTAAAACTCATGTGGAACGATACCTCCGCCGATGTATCGGGGTTCAACATCGAAGGACAGATCTGGAACGGCCAGTGGGTGGTCATCACCAGCCTTGGCCCGAATGTCACATCCTATGCCGACACCTCGTTGATCGAATCCGGCAAAACGTACAGCTATCGCATCAGGTCCTTCAAAGGGGCTCAGCTTTCGACGTACAGCAATACGGTGACGGTCAAGACGCCAGCCTATGCACCCGGTGATGCGCCGTGTCTTGTTCAAGACCCGAATGCACCGTCCATCACCTCGAATCCGGTGACCACTGCCACTGAAGGCTCTCTTTACACGTATCAGGTCACCGCTACCGCACAGGGCAACAGGACCGTCAGCTATTCATTGCCCGGCAGGCCCTCCGGCATGTCAATTTCACCTGCCGGCCTTATCAGCTGGACTCCCGCCTTCAACCAGTCGGGCAGCCAGTATGTCACGGTACGGGTAGCGGATTCCGGCAACTACAGCGCTGAACAGAATTTCATGATCACCGTAACCAATCATAATGGTGCTCCCGCGATCACGTCCACCGCCGTCACCACCGCCCGTGAGCTTCACCCGTACAGCTACCAGGTGATTGCCAGCGATCCGGAGGGGGACCCACTTACCTTTGTCCTCACCACTGCCCCGGCAGGGATGACAATCTCCTCTGGTGGACTGATCAGCTGGAATCCCGCCACCTTGCAGTATGGTGACAATCCAGTCGTTGTGCAGGTGAGCGACGGCACCTTGGCGACTACCCAGAGCTTCTCCCTCAACGTGGCATACAACACGGCGCCGGCGATAACCTCCATAGCCCCGGCCACCGGGGTCGAAGGAACGGCATGGACCCATCAGGTAGTAGCTTCCGATCCTGATGGTGACACTCTCATGTATACTCTTAACTCGGCGCCTGCCGGAATGGCAATTTCCACCTCCGGCCTCGTCAAATGGACCCCCACCGTCACCCAGGTTGGCAGCAGTACTATTACCGTTCAAGTGAGTGATGGCATTGCCAGTACCGTGCAGACATTTCCAGTCACAATCACCGGCGCATCCCAGTAACACAAATGCGGCACGGTCGTTACAGAAAGGAGATAGACCATGAAACGAACGTACCAGAAGCCTAGAGTAGTCTCCTCAGCAGTTGTTCATCCTTGCTGAAGCTTTTGAGATTTGAGGAAGGGGGCTGATGTTCGTCAGCCCCTTTTCGATCTCCCGCCACTCCGCAGGCAAGCCCGAGCCGACCAAATCACCGCTCTATTTTCCCCTCTATTGCCACCCGCCAAGGCTGGTCATCACCGCATAAAAAAGTTTTTGCAATGAAGCACAACGCGAATTCTCATTAAAACAGCACCCAAGGCCAAAATCATCCGTGGCAGAGTCTTGGCCTTCACCCCCACGCGAGACAGTAGGTGCTCTCGAGCCATAGGAGCCCAGAGCAGCGTCTCGTGCCTCTTCGTGAAGGAACACCGGAAACGTGAACAGGCATCCCACAAGCCGCCGGGACCCGCCCTCAATTTAACACCATTATGTGCAGAATACCCCCTTTCACGGTTCAACACTACCGTGATAAACAAAGCAATATCAGTTGTTTACAAAAATGAAGTTAAATTAATTGGAACATAAATTGCTGTATGGAATTATTCAGATTTCTAATCGGGAAACAGCTGAACATGTTTAATGTGTATTTATCAATTAAAAATAAAGGCCACCACTCACCCGGCACCTTCAGGACTGAATTATATACGTAAACCTATACAGTAACGGCCAGCACCAATTTAATAAAAGGTCAAGGGGTTGAGAATTTTTCAGTTTTCCCAATCAGCGTTTTGACAGTATGAAATTTGGCATTTGACCTGCCTTTGCACAAAACAGCCTATTGAAACATTGCCTTCATAAAGCACATAAGGAGCGCCGTCTATGACAATCCAACACTGCATGGGACGTGTTCGAACATTTCTTTTCCTTTTGCTGTGTACTCTGATCTTTGGAGGAACATCCGGCACCGCCATAGCCGCCCTGCAGTGCTACGACTGCCACGGTTCCCGCGAAACCCGCGACATGAGGCCGCTTGACGCAGAGCGGCGCGACCCGGTCACCGGCGGCTTTGTCGGCAGCCATCGCGCCCACCTTCCCGCCAGCGTAACCAGCGCCGACTGTTCCGGCTGCCACCCGGGCAGCAGTACGTATACCTCTTCCCACAGCAACAATATCATATCCGTCAGTTCGCGAATGAACGCCTCTCCCGCAGCCACCGCGTATAACAATATAACTACTCCCTTTCCGCAGACCTCCTCCAAGACCTCCGGAAGCTGTGCTTCGGTCAACTGCCATTTCGAAAAGGAGACACCCACCTGGGGAGGGACCGGCATCGAGAGCACCTCGTGCGACGCCTGCCACACGGCACCTCCCACCGATGGCGCCCATGGCAAGAAGCACGGCGTATACCTCGGCACCGGTACCGACAGTTGCCGGCATTGCCATGTGGATCATACAACCGAGCAGAATCCGCTTGCGCATGCCTTGGAAGCGGGCAAACGAGCACTTACCGTTACTTTCATCTCCCCCAATACGGGTGGCAGCTACAACGGCAACATCAGTTATCCAAACTATCTCCCGAGCCAGCAACCGACACGGAATGGTACCTGCACCAACCTTTACTGCCACAGCGACGGCCTTCGCCGCGCCGGAGTTATTACCCCCCGGTGGTCAGACACCGCTACGACCAAATGCTACTCCTGCCACCGGGGCCGCACTGCCGACAACACTCCTGCGGCGTGCACCGAAATCGGCGGCACGTGGAATTCCGCCAACAGCATCTGCACCCCCTATGTCAACATGACCTCCAATGGCCACGGCAGGCTGGTCGGAGCCCAGTGGATCAGAAAATATGCCTGTTATTACTGCCACAACGCCACGGTCGACCAGCAGGGGAACATAAAGAATCTAACCTTGCACGTTGACGGTGTCAGGAACGTCGAGATGGCACCCGAGTGGGCGATCGTCGGCAGACCGGCGCCTTCCTACGACCCCGTCACCAAGATATGCGATAACGTCTACTGCCACAGCGACGGCACAGCCAGCCCCGAAGCGGTGAGACCTTTCGGCTGGGCGGAGCGGGAAACCGAATGCAACAGCTGCCATGGCCACCCGCGCGGGTCATGCGCCAATGCCAACTGCCACGACGGCAGAATCGATGCTACCGGCAAACTGTGGTCCGTGAAAACGGGATGGCTGCCAGGCGAAGACTGGAAAGCTTCCATCCCCATGTTTCCCAATGAAGGTGCCGGCACTGCCCGCGCCAACTCCCACGCCCGCCACACCGAAACCGATTTCACCTGCGATCAGTGCCACGCCTCCACCGTCCTCAACGGAACCTGCACTGACTGTCACACCACCGGCATCCCCCCGGGAAGCATGAGCGAAGTCGCCCACATCGACGCCCGTTTCCACGTGAACAAGACACGGGACGTGGTCTTCAAGGATGGCGGTTCCTACAACCCCATCGAAAAA
>Ga0154443_1103_pt1 | contig 19453 bp, 16 predicted proteins | sample RifGroC2_FD_105636 | JGI IMG/M metagenome (GOLD analysis project Ga0154443, IMG submission 105636) | Nitrospirae bacterium GWC2_56_14
GGAGCTGCGTCCTCAACAAGCTGTACATAGGGAACCTTCTTGACTTCCCAGGTGTCGGTCTTGATGTCGTACTTCGAGTTCACGAAGCACTTCCAGTTCTTGTCATCGACAAGATCGAAGTCGCCGCGATAGTAGTAGCCCGGGTACCGGGACTCTTCACGGAACAGGATGTGGCGTGCATGGGCTTCCACGGAAAGGATGCGGTGATAGTTCTCCCAGCAGCGCATCAGCTCGTGCAAGTCCTTGGCAGCCATCTTGGAGGTGTCTTCCTTCAGCAGCTGGAGACGTCGCAGACCCTCGTCGAGCATGGTCTTGGAGGTCATGTACCAGGTCGAGATGCCGCCAAAGTACTCGTCAGAGATCTTCTGCAGACGGGTCTGGAGCATCTTCGGCTTGATGTAGTTCGGGTTGGTACTCGGATCCGTGGTGTGATTCTTGTACTTCTCATACACCTCGAAGGGCAGATAGAGCTCGGCGGCCAGATGCTCCTCCGTCTCGTTGATCGTCGGGGTATAGTTCGGGTTGTCGAGCATGAACGCCAGTGCGCTCTTTGCGGCGATGCGGCCTTCCGCGTGCGAACCGGACGAGAACTTGTGGCCTGATGCGCCGCAGATGTCGCCGCACATAAAGAGGCCCTTCACGGTCGACGAGCGGTTGTAGTTGCCCGCGATGAACTTCTTGTTCCACTCTTCCGGAGCACCGAGGTCATCGGGACCGGCACACCAGAAGCCTGCGCAGCCTGCGTGCGAACCGAGGAGATAGGGCTCGGTCGGCATGATCTCGGAAGGAACTTTATCCGGCTCGACGTTGTTCGACGCCCAGAGGCCGGCCTGACCGATGGCCATATCGAGGAAGTCTTCCCATGCTTCGGCGACCAGGTGCTTCACCTTCTTGGCGCCTTCCTTCTCGCCCAGCTTCTCGATGAAGGTCTTGTTGATCGCGTCCATAGCGTGGTGCGTGTTCATGAGGATCGGGCCTTTGCCGAGCTTCATGTCGCGCATCATGAGGTGGTTGCGGATTGCGGTGCCGAGGTTGTCGACATACTTGCCGTACTTGGCCTTGGCTTCTGCAAGTGCTTCAGGATTAACGCAATAGTCTTCGCCGAGGGAGTTGGTTGCCTTGGCCTTGAAGAACAGGAACCATGCTCCCACCGGTCCGTAGCCGTCCTTGAAGCGGGCGGGCACGAAGCGGTTCTCCATCATGGTCAGCTCAGCGCCGGCCTGGAGGCCGAGAGCGTAACCGGAACCGGAGTTCCATACCGGGTACCAGGCGCGGCCCTGGCCTTCCTGGGTGGAGCGGGGACGGAACACGTTCACCGCGCCGCCGGCTGCCAGAACCATGGCTTTTGCCTTGAAGACGTAGATCTTGTTCTCACGGACGCTGAAACCTGCCGCTGCTGCAACGCGGTTCGGCTCCTTGGCATCGTTGTAAAGCTTCACGATGAACACGCGCTCATAGTGGTTCTGCTTGACACCCGTTGCTTCGCGGTTCGTCTGCAGGGCCTTCTTCGCGGCTTCCGCCACGATGACCTTGTAGGACTCGCCGTTGATCATGATCTGCCACTTGCCGGAACGGACCGGCTTGCCGCCGTCCTTCAGCATGCCCTTGCCGGCTTCCTTTGCCTGGAAACCGTCGAGAGAGAAGCCGTCGTCGCCCATCTTCCAGATCGGAAGGCCCCACTCCTCGAAGAGCTGCACGGAATCATCAACGTGACGGCCGAGGTCGTAGATCAGATCCTCGCGGACGATGCCCATGAGGTCGTTCCGAACCATCTTTACATAGTCCACCGGATCATTGTCACCCATGTAGGTGTTGATTGCCGACAGACCCATGGCAACGGCGCCGGACCGGTCGGTCGCGGCCTTGTCCACCATGGTGATCTTTATTTTCTTGGGATTTGCGAAACGTGCGCCTTCGAAAGCCGCGCCGCAGCAAGCCATACCACCGCCGATGAGGAGGAGGTCGGTCTCGACCGTCTCGATCTCAGGCTTCTTGCAGAATGAAAAGTTACAGGTTTCCTTTTCCATTTATTTTATCCTCCTTATTTCTTAATGACCGGCATCGGCTTCGTGGTGGTGAAGAAGCCCGGCTGTTTGAGTTTTGCCAAATCTGCTTCTGGTTTTCCCTTGTAGGGATCGACCGAACCTTCAGCAGTGGTCCTGATCGGGAATTTAAAGCGCAACAGCTTCCCGTTCCGGAACTTAATGGTCCACATGATTGAATCCGTGCCCCGCATCGGGATCACGTTCGCGCCCAGAGGAGCGAAATCCTGATACGCCCGGATCTCGATCGCCTGCTGCGGGCAGATCTTTACGCAGTTGTAGCACTCCCAGCACTGCTCTGTCTCCTGGTTGTAGGCCTTCATGAGGTCCCTGTTCAGGGTCATGAGGTCGTTCGGGCAGATATACTGGCAAGCAGTCTTATCTTGCGCCTTGCAGCCGTCGCACTTCTCGGTAATTACATAACTCGGCATGTTATTACTTCCTCCTATCTATGGAATGTAGTTAACTGCATCTGCAGTCGTTAAACCCGCTTGGTACGGGCGAACAGCCGTTCGCCCCTACTTCTTTTCCGTATGCGTGCCTTCAGCGTGGCTGTGGAGCTTGATCTCCACCTTCTCGGTGAGGCCGGCATAGTACTTCTTGAGGATCTCGAGCACTTCGGGGCGGCTGAAATGATCGGGAACGTTCTCGCCCTCGGAGAGCATCTTCCGAAGCTTGGTGCCGGAGAGCATGAGCCGGTCTTCTTTGCTGTGGGGGCAGGTCCGCATGGAGGCCATGCCGTCGCACTTGAAGCAGTAGAACGTGTGGTCGATCTTGAGCGGCTGGGTCTCAAGCGCGCCCTTTGGGATATCGTCGAAGATCTTCTGAGCGTCAAAGGGACCGTAGTAGTCGCCCACACCGGCATGATCGCGGCCGACGATCAGGTGGCTGCAGCCGAAGTTCTGACGGAAAAGCGCGTGGAGCAGCGCTTCACGAGGACCGGCATAGCGCATTTCCATGGGGTAGCCGCACTGAATGGAAGAGTCCTTCACGAAGTACTTGTCCATGAGGGTGTTGATGGCGTCGGCGCGGACATCGGCCGGGATATCGCCTTCTTTGAGCTTGCCCAGGATCTGGTGGATCAGGACGCCGTCCATGGTCTCGATGGCGATCTTGGCAAGGTACTCGTGCGAGCGGTGCATGGGGTTTCTGGTCTGGAATGCTGCGATCGTGCTCCAGCCCTTCTCCTCGAACATCTTGCGCGTCTCGACAGGCTTCATGTAGATGCCCTTGAAGGTCTCGGGGAAATGGGCCTCGGAGAGGACCTTTACCGGACCGCCGAGGTTGATGTCAGGCTGTCCCATGACCTTCTGCACGCCCGGGTGGCCGGCAACGTCGTTGGTGCGGAAGATCATCTTACACTCGTGTTCCTTGTCGGCCTTGGTCATCTCGTACTTCTCGGCGACCTTCATGGTTGCCATGATCGTACCAGCTTCCTCGTCAACAAGGCATATTTCTTCGTTCTTCTTGAGCGAGGCGGCGAACTCCTTGGAACAGGAGAGCGTCACCGGGACCGGCCAGAACGTGCCGTCGGCAAGCTTGAACTTGTCGCTGCAAACGCCCTTCCAATCCTTCTTGCCCATGAAGCCCGTGAGCGGGGTGAATGCGCCGATGCCCATCATCACGAGGTCTGCGGTCTCACGCGAGGAGATCTTGAGCTGCTTCAGGGTCTTTGCCTTCTTGAGCTCTTTTGCAAGAGCCGCGCCTTCCAGAAGAAGCGGCATGAGCTTCTTCTTTTTGCCGTGAGGCTTTACCAGTGCCATTGTGTTTCCTCCTTAATGAATTTTATAAGTCGTATAGGTCCATAGGTCGTAGAGGACCTATTGAAATCACTTTACCCGAGGACGGCCGTCACCTTGTTGAATATGTCGTTGATGCTGCCCACGCCCATGACGGTCTTCATGATGTTCTTCTTTGAGTAGTAATCGATGAGCGGCGCGGTCTGCTGCGTGTACACTTCGAGCCGCTTTTTGATGGTTGCTTCCTTGTCGTCGTCGCGCTGGAACAGGACACCGCCGCACTTGTCGCAGGTCCCTTCTTTTTTGGGGGCCGAGAAGTAGATATTGTACATCTGCTGGCAGCTTTTGCAGGTACGGCGGCCGGTGAGCCGCTTCAGAAGGTCGTTCATATCAACGTCGATATTGAGGGCAATAGTAAGAGGCATGTCCATGCCGGAGAGGATCTTGTCGAGGGCCTCGGCCTGGGCTGTGTTGCGCGGGAACCCGTCGAGGATAAAGCCGGTCTTGCAGTCGGGCTGCTTGATCCGTTCTTCAACAAGGCCGAGCACGATCTTGTCGGAAACAAGGCCGCCCGAATCCATGATCACTTTGGCCTCTTTGCCGAGCGGCGTGCCGTCGGCCACAGCCTTGCGGAGAATATCACCCGTGGAAATCTGCGGGATCTTGTACTTGTCAATCAGCATCTTTGCCTGCGTGCCTTTACCAGCACCAGGAGCACCGAGCAGCACAATCCTTTTTGCCATCGTGGAGGATCCTCCGTCAACATTATTTAATTTACAGAGAGAGAAGGTGTAAAGGCGCAATAAACCCTTTGCGACGTTTTAACCGGCCTATAATCGTTGAAATCGAGTTAATATTCAAGTTAAAAATTATAATTTGAATATTAGTTTTGTTTATAAATGGATATGCCCATGAAGAAATTTCGCCAGTTTTTCAATCGCTTTACCCCTATGACTGAGGCTATCCTTCTCATTTCCCGTCATTTCTGCAAAGGTGTTTAGAAACCCTTGGGGAATAAATACAGGATCATACCCGAATCCGGTATTTCCTTTAGGTTCCAGACCAATACGGCCTTTTGCGTAGCCAAAAAAGGTCTTCACCTGCCCGTCGGGGAAGGCCAGCGCCATGCAACAGACAAATTGAGCTCCTCGTTTTTCCTCCGGGACATTTTTCAGCTCACGCAGCAGCTTTTCGTAATTTTTTATATCGTTCCCACTGCCGGAACCGCCTGCATACCGTGCAGAATAGACGCCCGGTGCGCCGCCCAGAGCATCCACCTCGAGGCCCGAATCATCGGCCAGAGACGGTTTGCCCGTACAGGCGCAGACCTCGGCAGCCTTTTTGACCGCATTCCCTTCAAAGGTTTCCTTATCTTCCACGGTTTCCGGACAATCAGGGAAATTATCGAGCGAGAGGATCGTGACCGGAAGGTCGGCGGTGATCCGCCTGATCTCCTCGATCTTTTTTTTGTTTCGCGTGGCTAGAACGATTTCCATTTTTCTGCTTGCCATCCCTGTCAATAAAGAGAGTCCCCGGCCTCCGGCCCGGAAATGAGCGGCCACCCTATCACAAAAAACAGGACTTTGCAACCAGGGGCTCGGAGATGACATCGTAAAACGACCGGCCTGAAAATAATATATTGACAAGCCTTTTTTTCTGCGGTATATTCTAAGCACTGAAAACCAACAGAGCTTTGTTTCCTGATCAAAAACCCCAGTTATTACCTAACCCGAGCACCATAGCCAGGTAGCATACATCGCATACCGTTCCAAAATAGAAAGGTCCTGCATCCTTCTTTAACATAACTCACGAGCAGACTGGGTCGTTGTTGCAAACCTCTCATCCTTATCTCGCACTCTGATGGAATATGCTCGCCCTCTGACATCACAACTACCGCAATGAAAAAACCGGATCATCCCACCATCTCTTATGCCTCATCTGCCCAACAAACCACGGGCCAAGGAGCAACCACATGAATTTAGTAGAACTGAAAAGCAAGGAGATCTCCGAGCTTACCGCCATGGCGGACGAATTGAAGATCGAGGGCATCAGCGGTCTGCGCAAACAGGAGCTGATCTTCGCTATCCTGCAGGCCCAGACCGAAAAGAACGGAATGATCTTCGGCGAAGGCGTGCTTGAGATACTGCCCGACGGCTTTGGCTTCCTGCGGGCGCCTGATTATAACTATCTGCCCGGCCCGGACGATATCTATGTATCGCCCTCCCAGATACGCCGGTTCAGCATTCGCACCGGCGACACCGTCTCCGGCCAGATCCGGCCGCCCAAGGAAGGCGAACGCTACTTCGCCCTGCTCAAAGTTGACGCCATCAACTACGAGGACCCCGAAATTTCACGGTCCAAAATCCTCTTCGATAACCTGACCCCCTACTATCCCGAAAAGAAAATCAAGCTCGAACATTCACCGACGGACTATACGACCCGCGCCATGGACCTGGTCACCCCTATCGGCATGGGCCAGCGCGGCATGATCGTGGCGCAGCCCCGGACCGGCAAGACCATGTTGCTCCAGGCCATTGCCAAGGCGATCATCAAGAACCATCCTGACATCAAGCTGATCGTGCTCCTCATCGACGAGCGGCCCGAAGAGGTCACCGACTGGGCGCGTCAGGTCAAAGCCGAGATCATCAGCTCCACCTTTGACGAACCGCCGCAGCGGCATGTGCAGGTCGCCGACATGGTGAGCGAGCGCGCCAAGCGGTTGGTGGAGCACAAGAAGGATGTCGTTATCCTGCTGGACAGCATCACCCGCCTCGCCCGGGCGCATAATGCCATCATCCCGGCCTCAGGCAAGGTCCTCTCCGGCGGTCTCGACGCAAATGCGCTCCAGCGTCCAAAACGGTTCTTCGGCGCAGCCCGCAGCATCGAGAACGGCGGCAGCCTCACGATCCTCGCAACAGCGCTCGTGGACACCGGCAGCCGCATGGACGACGTGATCTTCGAAGAGTTCAAGGGCACGGGCAACATGGAGCTGCACCTCGACCGGAAGCTCGTGGACAAGCGCGTGTTCCCGGCCATCGACATTAACGCTTCGGGCACCCGCAAGGAAGAGCTGCTCGTCGACAAAGATGACCTGAACCGCATGTGGGTCCTCCGGAAGGTCCTGAACCCCCTGTCCACCGTGGAAAGTATGGAGTTCCTGCTGGAAAAGCTGAAACAGAACAAAACGAACCGGGATTTCCTGGATTCCATGAACAAGTAGATTTTACTTGAAATTCCGTGCTGATTAGTATAATATTCCCGTTCTCAATCAACGAGGGCCGTGGTTTCAGGCTTTCGCAGTAATTCTTTAGGAGGATCAGGTCATGAAAGAAGGCATTCATCCCGACTACAAGGTGGCAACAGTAAGCTGCGCCTGCGGGGAAAAGTTCACCACCAAGTCGACGAAAGAAACGCTCCGGCTTGACATCTGCTCGGTCTGCCATCCGTTCTTCACCGGCAAACAGAAGCTGATCGACACCGAAGGCCGCGTCGACAAGTTCCGGAAAAAATACGCCAAATAGCTTCTCCTTCGGCGGCCTTTTGGGCCGCCTTTCTTCTGGAAGAACAAGCCCCGTGAGGTTTCTCCTTTGTCCGAAAAAGTGCAAATAGGCGGCCAGGCGGTTCTCGAAGGCGTCATGATGCGGTCGCCCCATGCCTTTACCGTTGCGGTGCGCAAGGGTGGAAAGCCCGACGCCGGGATCGCCATCTTTCGCCAGACCATCCGGCCCATCGGAGAACGCTTTCCGTTCCTGAAGACCAGGATCGTCCGGGGATCGGCTGCGCTCTTTGAGGCCATGTGGCTCGGCATCCGGGCGCTGAACTTTTCGGCCAACGAAGCCCTCGAAAGCGAAGACGGGAAGAAAGAGGAGATCGGGCCGCTTGCCATGGCCGGCACCATGATCGTGGCGCTCGCCTTTTCTCTCGGGCTGTTCCTGGCGCTCCCGCTCCTGCTCACCAGCCTGCTCGGCTCCCAGTATGCGGCGGTCAACCGGCACAGCATCCTCTTCAACCTCACCGACGGCGCCTTCCGCGTGGTCCTGTTCCTGGGATACGTGTCGGGCATCTCCTATATGAAGGACATCCGCCGGGTCTTCGAGTATCACGGCGCCGAACACAAGGCCATCGCAGCTTACGAGGCCGGGGTGGAGCTTACGGTGGAGAACGCCAGGCCTTACTCCCGCATTCACCCGCGCTGCGGCACCAGTTTTTTGCTGACCGTGGTCGTCATCTCCATTGCCCTGTTCTCGCTCGTTCCGGGATCCTGGCCCTTCTGGGCAAAAGCAGCTTCCCGGATCGTGCTGCTTCCCGTGATCGCCGGCCTGGGGTATGAGTTCATCAAATACAGCGCCAAACAGTGCGACAACCCGCTGATCCGGAAACTGATGCAGCCGGGCCTCTGGCTGCAGCGCCTCACGACGCGGGAACCGTCGGATGACCAGATCGAAGTGGCCATCACGGCGATGCGTGAAGCCCTCGCCATGGAACCCCGCTAAGGCGGGGTTTTTTGTTGGAGCAAAAAGGCGTCTCTCGCAAAGCGCGCAAAGGACGCCAAGAAAATCCTAAACCACGACTTGCTTTTGGTTTTAAAACAGAAAAGATTTTGATTCAAGGTTCTCTTTGCGAGCTTTGCGAGAAATATTCTTGCCCTTTTGAGCAGAAATTGATTTACAACTGACTATGCTAAGAAAACTGGAAGCTGTTGCAGAAAAATACGACGAGCTGACCAGGCTCCTGTCCGACCCGGGCGTTGCTGCCAACCATCAGCAATACCAGAAGTACTCCCGGGAGCGGTCGGATATTGAAGACGTGGTGAACCACTACCGCGCCTACAAGGACCTGGAAAAGCAGATCAGTGAAGCAGGCGAGATCACCAACGACAAGCAGTCCGACCCCGAACTGCGCGCCATGGCCGAAGCAGAGCTCAAGGAGCTTTCGCCGAAGATCGCGCAGATGGAGCAGGAGCTGCGGCTCATGCTGGTGCCCAAGGACCCGCGTGACGACCGGAACGTCTTTCTTGAGATCCGCGCGGGCGCAGGCGGAGACGAGGCCGGCCTCTTTGCCGCGGAGCTTTTCCGCATGTACTCCCGCTATTCCGAAAAGAAGCGCTGGAAGCTCACCCTCCTCGACATGAGCACCACCGGCGTGGGCGGGGCAAAAGAAGTGATCGCCCAGATCCAGGGCAAGGGCGTGTTCAGCAGGCTCAAATACGAGAGCGGCGTGCACCGGGTACAGCGCGTGCCGGCAACGGAATCCGCCGGCAGGATCCATACTTCGACGGTGACCGTGGCGGTGCTGCCCGAGGTGGACGATGTTGAAGTGAATATCGAGCAAAAGGACCTTCGCATAGACACCTACTGCTCCTCAGGCCCCGGCGGCCAGTGCGTGAACACCACCTACTCGGCGGTTCGCATCACGCACATCCCGACCAACGAGGTCGTCGCGGTCCAGGACGAACGCTCGCAGCTGAAAAACCGCGAGAAGGCCATGAAGATCCTTAAATCCCGTTTGCTCGAAAAAGAACGGGCCCGGCAGGATGCCGAGACCGCCCAGGATCGCAAGTCCCAGGTCGGATCAGGCGAACGCAGCGAAAAGATCAGGACCTACAATTTTCCGCAGAGCCGCGTGACCGACCATCGCATCGGTTTGTCGCTCTACCGGCTTGATGCGGTCATGGACGGCGATCTCGATGAGTTCATCGACGGACTGACTTCGGCAACGAATGCGGAACGGCTGAAAAACCTCTGAACCATTTCGGATTGCGGATTTCGGATTAGAACCTCGACCCATGATTTCACAATCCGCAATTTAAAAACTTGACCATCATTGAAACGATCAACAGGGCAGCCGCGCGGCTGTCGGCACACAAGGTGGACAACGCTCGCTGGGATGCGGAGCTGCTCCTCTGCCATGTACTGGGCCGCGACCCGGCCTGGCTCCTGGCACACATGCAGGACCGGATCGACGAGCAGTCGCTCAGGCTTTATGAGCGGGTAATCGACCGTCGGGCCGTGCGCGAGCCCCTCCAGTACATCACGGGCAAACAGGAGTTCTGGGGCCTGCCTTTTAAGGTCACGCCTGATGTACTGATCCCAAGGCCGGAGACCGAGTTCGTTGTTGAAGCAGCGCTCAAGGCAGTGAGCATGACCATTGCGCCGGTCATCATCGACGTCTGCACCGGTTCCGGCTGCATTGCCATCAGCCTGGCAAAGGAGCTCCTGAACGCGCAGGTCTTTGCTACGGATCGATCGGAGCAGGCGCTGGGAATTGCACGGGAGAACGCCCGCATGAACCAGGTCGCTGACCGCATCCGGTTCCTTTTCGGAGACCTGTTTGCGCCGGTCAAGGAACTGGACCTTCGCGGGAAAGTTGATGTAATAGCAGCGAACCCGCCCTATATTCCCATGGGCGACCTGGCTGCGCTTCAGCCCGAGGTCAGGGATTTCGAGCCGGAGATGGCGCTTATAGCCGGGCCTCAAGGGACCGAGATCGGGACAGCGATCATAGAGCAGGCGCCGGCATTCCTGAAAAAGGGCGGCGCGCTCATCATGGAAATGGGCATGGGCCAGACTGCCGGGTTCAGCTCCATCATCAAAGATACCGGGGACTACAAAACGATCGAGATCATCAAGGACCTTGCAGGAATTGAGCGGGTCCTTGTAGCAAGAAAGGCGTAGCCGTAAGCATACAGGATTCTGACTACTGGCTCCTGTCTCCTGGCTACTGTTTTCATCATGAAATCAATCTACATCAACGGCGGAAAAAAACTGAGCGGCGAAGTATCGATCAGCGGCGCAAAGAACGCTGCGCTCCCGATCCTTGCGGCAGGCCTTTTGTGCGGCGGAAAACATCGCATAACGAACGTGCCGCAGCTGGCCGACGTAACCACCTTCGGCAGGATCCTCCAGAACATGGGGATCGCCTTCGAGCGACAGGGCCACGAGATCACCATCGACTCCACGGGCCTTACGAACCCCGAAGCGCCTTATGATCTCGTGCGCACCATGCGCGCTTCGGTGCTCGTGCTGGGGCCGTTGGTAGCTCGCATGGGCAAGGCGCGGGTCTCGCTGCCGGGCGGGTGCGCCATCGGCGCCCGGCCCATCAACCTGCATCTCATGGGACTTGAAAAACTGGGAGCAACCGTCGAGATCGAGCACGGCTATGTCGTGGCAAGCGCGAAAAAGCTGCGCGGCGCCCATATCTGCTTCGATACCGTGACGGTCACCGGCACCGAGAACCTCATGATGGCAGCCGCCCTTGCCGAGGGAGAGACCACGCTGGAGAATGCGGCGAGAGAGCCCGAGATCGTCGACCTCGCTCATGCGCTCATACAGATGGGTGCGAAGATCGAAGGAGCGGGAACCGACGTTATCAGGATCCAGGGCGTCGAGAACCTCCGGCCCATGGACTATACGGTCATGCCCGATCGGATCGAGACCGGCACCTTTGTGATCGCTGCTGCTATTACGAACGGTGATATTTTGATCAAGAATTGCTTCGCAGGCCACCTTGACGCGGTCATCTCGAAAGTGACCGAGGCAGGCGCCATCGTGACCGCAACGGACCATACGATCCATGTACAGGGCCAGCGCGTAATCCGGCCCGTAAACGTAAAAACGCTCGAATACCCGGGATTCCCCACGGACATGCAGGCCCAGATCATGAGCCTTATGGCGCTGGCAGACGGCGCAAGCATGATCAACGAGACCATTTTCGAGAACCGCTTCACCCATGTTGCCGAGCTCCGCAGAATGGGCGCTGATATCCAGACAGACGGACGCACGGCCATTATCAAAGGCGTGCCGAAGCTGTCGGCAGCGCCGGTCATGGCAACGGACCTCCGGGCGAGCGCGTCGCTCATCCTGGCAGGCCTCGCTGCCGAAGGGCAGACCGTCATTTCGCGCATCTACCATCTCGACCGCGGATATGACAATATCGAGCAGAAGCTGTCGGCGCTCGGAGCGGACATCAGAAGAGCATAGGAAACAAAGAAACGGAGAGGGGGCGAGCGGGTGAACCGGTGAAGACCAAATCACTCCCCGACTCTCCGGTTCATAATTCTTACCAAAGAGAAAAAACATATGAAGATCTTCGATTCACAGCACCAGGACATCGCATCAGAGCTTAAACGGATCATCAACCGCGGTGAAACTGCGACCGACGAAGTTGCCGTCGTGGTAAAAGAGGTTGTGGAGCGCGTGCGCAAGGAAGGCGATCCGGCCCTGCTTGAATACACGGAGAAGTTCGACCGGGTGGCCCTTACGCTTAAGGACATTAAAGTAACGCCGCAGGAGATCAAGGACGCCTACAGCCACGTTGACCAGAAAAAGGTGGACGCCCTGAAGCTTGCTGCAACGAACATCCGTTCCTTTCACGAGAAGCAGAAGATCAGCTCCTGGGTCAACCAGGAAGCTGACGGCGTCATTCTGGGCCAGCTCGCGCGACCGATCCGCAGCGCCGGGGTCTATGTGCCCGGCGGCAAGGCCTGCTACCCGTCATCAGTGCTTATGAACGTCATCCCTGCCAAGGTCGCGGGTGTGGAACAGCTCATCATGTGCTCTCCTGTTCCGGGAGGAAACCTGAACCCCTACATCCTGGTTGCAGCGGACATCGCCGGCGTCAGCGAGATCTACAAGATCGGCGGAGCCCAGGCCATCGCAGCCATGGCCTACGGCACGGCAACGATCCCGAAGGTCGACAAGATCGTAGGCCCGGGCAACATTTATGTAGCAACTGCTAAAAGATACGTCTTCGGCCAGGTGGACATCGACATGATCGCCGGACCGAGCGAGATCCTGGTCATTGCCGACGACAGCGCTGATCCGGCCTTCGTAGCCGCAGACCTGCTCTCGCAGGCTGAACACGATGAGCTCGCGTCGTCGATCCTGGTCACCACCTCGCCGGTGCTTGCAGAGAAGGTCAATGCTGAAGTGGAGCGCCAGCTCGCGAACCTTTCGCGAAAAGAGATCGCCCGCAAAGCCATTGACCGCTTTGGAGCCATCGTGCTGGTCAAGACCCTGCAGGAGGCTGCCGACGCGTCGAACTCCATTGCCCCGGAACACCTCGAGCTTGCCGTGGAAAAACCCTTTGACCTTCTGGCGCTGATCAAGAACGCAGGCGCCATTTTCCTCGGCCATTACACGCCCGAGTCCGTGGGAGACTATATTGCCGGACCGAACCATGTGCTCCCGACCGGAGGCACCGCTCGTTTCTTCTCCCCCCTGTCCACGGACAGTTTTATGAAGAAATCAAGCCTGATCTTCTATACCAAAGAAGGCCTGCACAAGGTTGCCGAGGCCGTAATGCAGATCGCCGATGTGGAAGGCCTGGAAGCGCACGGGAATACTATCCGGATCAGGATGGCGAAGAAGTAATAAAAAAGGAGCCAGAAGTCAGGAGTCAGGAGTCAGAAGAAGGGCTTGTTATCATGCTTTTATTCTGGCTTCTGGCTACTGGCTCCTGACTTCTTGAAACATACAAGGAGATATCATGCCTGCAAAAACAAAAAAAGCGACAAAGAAAAAACCCTCGACTGAGACACCCAAACTCAAGCTCGGCCTGCCGAAAGGCAGTCTCCAGGAGTCGACCTTCAAGCTCTTTGGCAAGGCAGGATACCGGGTACAGGTCAGCTCACGGAGCTACTACCCGACCATCGACGACCAGCACATCGACTGCACGCTCGTCCGCGCCCAGGAAATGGCGCGCTATGTTGATATCGGGATCTTCGACGTGGGGCTCACCGGCAAAGACTGGATCCTTGAACAGAACGCCGACGTGGTCGAGGTCGCCGAACTCCGCTACGCAAAGGGCGGCCTGAACCCCGTACGCTGGGTCGTGGCCGTGCCGGAAGATTCGCCCATCAAGTCTGTCAAGGACCTGAAAGGCAAGCGCATCGCAACAGAGCTCGTAGGCTACACCAAGCGGTATCTCAAATCCAAGGGAGTCACCGCCGACATCGAGTTCTCCTGGGGGGCTACTGAAGTAAAGCCGCCGCGCCTGGCCGACGCCATCGTGGAGCTTACCGAGACCGGCAGCTCACTCCGCGCGAACAACCTCCGCATCGTCGAGGTCATGCTTGAGTCCACAACCCGGCTCATCGCGAACAAAAAGGCCTGGAACGACCCCTGGAAACGGAAAAAGATCGAAAGCATGGCCATGCTGCTCCAGGGTGCGCTGGCTGCCGAGGAAAAGGTCGGATTGAAGATGAACGCGCCCAAAGCGAGCCTGAAGGAGATTTGCGGCCTCCTTCCGTCGATGCACGCGCCCACGATTTCGCACCAGACCGACCCCGAGTGGGTGAGCCTCGAGGTCATCCTCGACGAAAAAGTTGCCCGCGACCTGATCCCCCGGCTGAAGCGCCGCGGAGCTTCGGGGATCGTTGAGTATCCCCTGAACAAGGTCATATCGTAACAGAGATCTAGACACGAAAGGCGGCCATTTGGCCGCCTTTTTTATTTCAAGAGAGCGAAAAAACTCGTATTGCGCCCTGCGAACCCCCGCGCAATTACATAACCATCAGGGGACCGTATTTCTGCTTCAGCATCTCCTGCATGCGGGCCACAAGCTTGAAAGACTCCTTCAGCATGGTCCTCTCCAGCGTGCCGAGACGCTGCGGATCGATGAAATTGTCCGGCTCGCCCCCGGCCTGAAGCTGCTGGTACTGGTGGCGGATCCTGAGCGACATCAGAAATTCGAACGCCTGTTGCAGGTCATTCGACAACGGTCCCAGGTCGCGGCAGCGGTCCTTCACCTCCGTAAGCCGGTCCAGGGTGGAGGTATGATACACCTTCTGTTCCAGCGCGGAAAGCCTGGCCGCATCGATGATCGGGCCGAGGCCGTTGAGCTTGATGTTGAACCTCCCCTGGTGGATGCCTTTCTTTTCACCGGTGATCCCCCCGAAAAAACCGAGCGGCGGCCTGTTGTTGAGCATCACCGCCGCCATGTGGGCATGAAAGAGCTTATTGTCCCTGACGGCGTGTCCCAGGAACGCCCTGAGCTTTTCCGCCAGCAGCAGGTCGCCGTGAACGGGTCTGAAGTCGAAAAAGATGAGGGACTGGAGGATCGATTCCGGCGTGGGTTTCTGGATCCAGTTCGAGAAGTATTTTTTCCAGACGCCGAGCGGCTGGCGCCATTGTGGGTTGCTCGCCATGTAATTCGCGCTGCACGGCGGGAAGCCGCAGCGTGCGAGGGAGTCCTTCATGCGCTCGCTGAATTCTGAAAAATACCGGGTGGCCTCGTCGCTTCCCTCCGGCAGGTCCTCATAGATGATGGCGTTGTCCTGGTCCGTCTTGAAGGTCTGCTCTTTCCTTCCCTCGCTGCCGAAGATGATCCAGCAATAGGACGCGGGCGGGCGGCCCATCCGGGACTCCGTGATCTCAAGGACCTTTTTGAGCAGCCGGTCGTTGACCTCGGAGATGATCCTGGTTATGTTGCTTGCAGTCGCCCCTTCCCTGATGAGTATGGTTATGATCCTGTTGATCTTCGCGGCCGCGGGAGCCAGCCCGTCGATCGTGTCCTGGCTTTCGATCTCCCGGGCGACGGAGAGGGGGGAGGTCCCCTGCAGAATCATGAGGTCATGGCTGGTAAGTATGCCGGTCAGCTCTCCCTTGCCGACCACAAGCAGATGGTGGATATTGTACCGCATCATTTTGAGGAGGGCCTCGAAGCAGCGGTCTTGCTCCTCCGCCTTGATCAGGGTGACGCTCATGATATCGCCCACCCGCCCCGCGCTGTCCCTCCCTTTGGAGACCACCTTGTTCCGGAGGTCCTTGTCCGTGATCATGCCGGAAGGAAGCCCCAGGGCGTCGAGCAGGACCAGGCAGCTGATATTGCGGCTTGCCATGATCTCCGTTGCCTCCCGGATGGAGATGTCCTCCGAGGCGGTTATCACGTTCCTGGTCGCGAGGTCTCCCAGGATGTTCGTGAACAGGAGCTTGTCCCCGCCGCCGTACAAGAGCGTCCTGTCGCGGATCTCCTTGTAGGCCATGTCCATGAGCCGCTTCATGAGGGTCTTCAGGCAGAATTCGGAGAATGCCGCGTTCGTTTTAAGCAGCCCCAGGACCGTCTCTTTCCCGAGCTGGTAGCACGACGTGTCCTCCAGGGCCACGATCGTGTCCTGCGACAGGTCGCTGAACAGAAAGGAGCGCAAACCGAAGAATTCGCCGCTGGTCCGGGAGTCTACCAGCACTTCTTCCTCTTCATTCGTCCGCACGAAGACCTTGACCGCTCCGCTCCGGATGATGTTCAGGTGCTCCGCCGCCGGCCCGCTCTGGCTTACGATCGTCTCCCCCTTGGGGTGGAACACCAGCGTCATGTCTTTTACAATAGTGTCGAGAATCCCGCTGTCGAGGCGATCGAAGGGGGGCGTTCGCTTGAGGAATGCGACTGTTTCTTTGGTGATCATGGCACGGTCCGCAGTGGGTCAGCCGCCCGGTTTATCGAGGGCCTTTCTGACCGCTTTCTTCATCTCTTCATGCATGAGGGGTTTGATGATGAAATCGCAGGCCCCTGCCTTGAGGGACTCCACCGCTGTTGTCAGGGAGGCATAGGCCGTGATGACAATGACTTTTTGCGCGGGATTGGTCTTGCGATAATTCGTCAGGAGCTCGATGCCGCTGATGCCGGGAAGGATGATGTCCGTGATGATAAGATCGTAGGAACGATGTTCGAGGAGTTTGAATGCCGATTCCGCGCTGTCAGCGATGTCCACGTCATAGCCGTCGCGTATGAACACCCGCTGCAGCGACTCGCAGAGAGTATCCTCATCTTCAACTATGAGCAGTCGTTCAGCCATAACGCCTTACGGGAGGAGCGGTTGTTCAGTGCGGTACTGTATGAAAAATTGTACCACCTCTATGGAAAAAAGAAAAGCGGTTATTGGCTCCCGCTCATGTACCGCCATTCCGCTCCAGAAATTTCCTCAACTCCTCCTTCAACTTCCGCTGGTCCGTGATTGGTTTCGAGCACCGCTTTCCGGCGCAGAGATACACTGTTTCCCGCTTCGGATACCCCAGTTTTTTTATCAATGCCCCATCATCTGCGACCGAAAGCACCCTGACGACTTTGTTCGGCACATAGACATCTCTGATCGCCGCCAGGTACGATCTCACTGCTTTTCTCTTCCCGATTATCGTGATCTCGATGGGGTTCTCTACTGCCCCCAGGAGTGCGCTGCCATAGGCCGCGGCATTTGGCGTATACTCCTGATACGTTCCGCGAAAAGCGGCAAGCGCTTCATCACGGATCTTTTTTTGATCCTGAGACTCTTCGACAGCGAGCACCCTCCCCATGAACCGGAGTGCCCGATAATTGGCAAGGTTGTGGTTCACGCTGGACAGAATTCCCGGGACGATCGGCGTGGCGAGCGGTGCGGCGAGCGACGGCCGGAAGCGTTTCGCAGCGGCATCGTAGAACCTGCTCTTGAGAAGCGCGTTAATCTCCTTTGCCGCGATCAAGTAGCGCTTTTCCCCTGTCGCGTTATAGAGATCGAGCAGTGCCGAGCCCACGAGCACATTGTCGGACAAGAGGCCCTCAAGGCTGCGTGTTCCGCTGCGGGAGAAGTGATAAAAGCCCGTTTCCCTGACAAAGAGATCTGCCAGTAGATAGTCTGCAGCCTTCCTTGCCATATCAAGATACTGTTGTTCTCCAACAGCGCCGTATGCCGAGACCAGGGCGCTGATCATGAGCGCCGACGAATCGGCATAGACGGTCCTGTCCACCGCAGGCGCCGTCAATCCCTTGCGATTCTCGCTCGTGTAATACGCTTCGTCGGCATCCTGGCTTCCGAAGAACGCCCCAGTCGACGCATCATAGAGATTCTGCCGGACGTAATGAACACACGTGCGCACGATCTTTTCATATTCTTTGCTGCCGAAGACCAGCGAGGCTTCGGCATAGTTCCTTATCATGCCGGCATTCAGATCCAGCATCTTTTCATAGTGCGGTTCCGACCAGTCCGGTTTCGTGGCATACCGAAAGAAACCGCCTTCGACCTCGTCAAAGAGACCGCCTTTGGCCATATGATCGAGGGTCGTTGTCACGATCCGTTTGACCAAAGGGTCCTGCTTCTGTGAATATCGGGCAAGAAGGAAATCGAGCGACTCGGGACTGGGGAATTTCTGGCCTGTGCCGAAACCGCCGTGCTGTTCATCAAAAACGTCTGCAAGGGACTTGACGATCGCGCCCAGGTCTTTTTCCCCGGGTGCGGGTGCGCCGGCGGACTCTCCCTCGGAAAGATCGCGCTTCGCCAGAGCGACCCTTGTTTCCTCGAGCCAGCCCGTGATCGTGCCGCGGTCATGCTGGAAGATATCGGTGATCTGCTTCATTCTCCCGAGCAGGTCGTCCGGCGGGATATAGGTGCCTCCCGTCAGGACCTCTCCCTGCGGCGTCATGATCACCGTGCTGGGCCAGCCGCCCTGGTTGTACAGCGCGTCGATGTCGGGCCGCATGTCCGAATCCACCCTGATGGGAAGGAAATGATCATTGATGAAAGCGATGATCTCTTCGTTCGAATAGGTGGTCTCGTCCATGACATGGCACCAGTGGCACCAGACCGCGCTGAGCGACAGCAGGACGAGACGGTCCTGCTTCTTCGCTTCGTCCAGCGCTTCCGGGCCCCAGGCCCTCCAATGGATAAGATGCGCCTTGTTCGGTTTGGGCGAAAAACGGAAGTCGGCGGCTGCCGCACCCCGGCAGAGAAGCATCAGAACGAAGATAACGACCAGAATATTTTTCATGGCACCTCAGGGGCCCGATCATGCAGGTCATTCACGTTCTTTCATATCCGTTCAGGCGGTTCGTGACTTCGAGTCTTCGCGGCAGATTCCTGGTCCCGCTTTATGCCAAAGGATGTCCGCCATCCGGCTCTTCTTCACGATCCATAGCGGTTTCAGCATGCTCCACGCCGCTCTTCTCCCAGGCATCGACCCAGGCGCCGGCTTCCTGGTACCACTCCTGAAAGCGGATCAAATTGTCGCGCCCCACGTACAGCGAACGCAGATACTCCTGGGTAATGTCCGCGGGCAGGCCAAGGGTCGGAAGGGTCACGACCGATTCATGCCCGGCGCCTCCGGCTTTGGTATGCGGACCGGGGGCAATGGGCATCCAGAAAGCGTAGCGCGGCAGCGGCTTGCCTTTCGGCGCCTGCCGGTTGGCCGTCTGCACAACTTTTGTCGAAAAATCCTTCAGCACTACTTCAAATGACTGCGAGGCTTTTCCCTTGAACGTAATAACGATCGGCTCAGAAGCCCCTTGGACCGCCGCAAGCACCTGCAGGTGTCCTCGCATGTTCGCGCCCATGGCATAAGCTTGGCGCGGATAGTACGCCGTTTCCGCGCCTTGCCGGACGAACCAGCGAAAGCGCGTGCGGATCGGGGCTATGCCGACGCTCTGCGCTGTCAGCGCGGCTTCTTCCTTTCCGCTGCGGAACGTTATCCGCTCCTTTGTCCAGCCCGGAAGTGCGGAGCCGTTTGACAGATACTTTTCCGGCAAGACCACTCCGCCGGTAAATTGCACACCCCCCAGGGCCTTGAGCGCCTGCTGCCCGTTATGCCACTGGGCGACCGGATACACAGGAACGATCTGTTCGGAAGCATTCGGGTCCACGACGTCATAGTCGAAATCAGCGTTGCTCATAAATCCTCCTTGGTAACACGTGCCGCGATATTACGGAATGAT
>Ga0154443_1136_pt2 | contig 19397 bp, 13 predicted proteins | sample RifGroC2_FD_105636 | JGI IMG/M metagenome (GOLD analysis project Ga0154443, IMG submission 105636) | Nitrospirae bacterium GWC2_56_14
TGCGCCAAGTGCTTCGCATGTGCGCCTGTTGCCATGGCATTGGTCGCATGACAGCTTCCGCAGGCCGCTGTCCCGCCCCAGGTCGGAGACGTCGTTGCATATACCGGAGTGGCTACGCCGCCGGTCGCGCCCTGGCCAGAGCTATGGCAATAGAGGTTGTCGCACTGCTGAGTATTCGGTCCATTGGCCTGATCGTAGGTCCACTTGGTTGTTGGGACTGTCTGCCAGGCTGCAGGCGGATCATAAGTTCCACCCGTTCCCAAGCCGGTGAAGGAGATAGTAATCTTGCTGTCAATCGTCGAGGGCATATTGTGTCCGTTGTGACACATATTACAGGAATACGCTTTCGTGTCTACATGGGTCACATGCTGGCCGAGCGGCAGGGTTGATATCATATCAGTCCCAACTCTCGGAGCGCCGTCCGTTCCGCCAAAACCGTGACATGAGTTACAATTCATGTCGGGCGGGTCCACAGTGCCGTTGACATGGCTTGCTATTGCGATAAACCCGGTACCAGCGGCATTCACGTTAGTGTGGCACCCGTCGCACTGGTTCGCCGTAGCAGCAGGATGTGAACCTGTGGGCGGGTTACCGTGGCACGTGCCGCAGTTGGTTGCTTTGTCTACTACAACATCTCCCAGATATGCGGTGTTTGACCAGAGTGGTGTGTGACCCGTGCCGCCTGCATAGCCGTTTTTGAAGCGAGAGCTGTCGTGGCAGTAAACATTACTGCACTGGCCGCCTGCATAGGTCGGGGTTCCCGCAACGGATCTCGGGTTCGTAAGAGCCAGTGAACCGAACTGCACCTCGGCAACGCCGGGCGTAATGTCGTTGATATGTCCGGCAGATTGAACAAAGGGAGGCTCCGTATGGCATTCGCTGCAAGCGATAGGGTTGCTGTAGTTTGATGAACCCTTCAGATGGGCCTGGTGCGCACCGACCTGAAGATCGGTCGCGGCAGTATCCCCTGCGGTATCCGGTCCCGGAGCGGAATTTCCGTTTACGCTATCACCGTGGCAACGATAGCAGCCAGCCTTTGCCGTGGGATTGCCCCACGTGGGCGATCCGCTTCCGTGGCAGGCAGCAGCGGAGCAGGTGCCGTATCCGTTGCCGGCAGCGCCGCCTTTGGTATAACTGTTCGCTGCGTCGATGAGCTGGTTAACGTGGCTGGCTGAATTGTACGTTAAGCCGTCAGCAGCCGCGTTGGTATGACAAACGTCGCAGCCCATCGTCACCGCTGAAGTCAGGTGCGACGTGTGGCTGCCCGTGTCGATCCGGCCAAGCGTCGTGCCGGTAGTCGTTTTATGGCAGGTGCCGCAGGCGCCGCTGGCCGGGACTTCCCAGTTCGGCGTTGCATAGACTGGAGTTGCCGATGCGCCGTCAGCGCTCTGGCCCGAGCTGTGGCAATATATGCTAGAGCAACTCTCGGTTGCGCCGGTCGGAACACCCGCGCTGTAAACATAGGGAGCGGACAATGTCTTGCCTTGATACGATCCGCCCACGGCCTTGCCGGAGAAAGCAACCGTGATCGTCTGATCTTCCGTTGGCATGCCGTCTCCGAAATGGCAGGTGGCGCAGGTAATATTAAGAGAGGTAACGTGCGTCGGATGCGCTCCTACCGTATGACCGGTCGGAGGGCTGACGAGATCCGCGGGATCAAGCGGGGCTCCTGTTGAGCCGCTCTGTCCGTGACAGCCGGTGCAACCGCCCGTCTTGAATCCGTATTTGTGCTGGTGGCAGGCAGTGGTGCAATTAGCGTCATAGGACGCAGGGTGCCCACCGTCGAGTTTGCTTCCGTCGCCAAGGAAATACTTGGTCTTGGTATGGCAGACCTGACAAATACCCTTGACCGTGGCAGTGGTCGATGCAAAAGAATTAAGGATGCCGGAATTAGTGAGGAACGAGACGGGCTTTGTGGCGCCGGTCGGCAGTACGACCGCGTTTTTGATCAGTTTACCGTATTTAATACGATAAGGCTTGCCTGCGCCCGCAAAGGGCAATGTTGTTTTCATGGCGCCCAGAACGGTCAACGTATTCGAGGTGTTGCCCGTAATCCGGTACGAATAGGCCGTGTAGGTCGTATTCGGTATCAGCAGGGCATCCTTAAACATGTCAGGCGTCCAGTTCTTACTGTTATCGGTCAGCGTGGACGCGGTTATGCCGGACGTAGTACCAGTTGCTTCTGCGCCCATATCATTGAACGTAGGGTTTGTCCTCATCTGGTCCTGGAGATGAGGGTTATGGCAGGAGCGGCATTCGATGAGATACACATTCGAAGTACCGGTCACATAGCTGGAATGGGTTTGGACATCCGCAAACTTTGCGTTCGTGACCGAGCCGTCGATCGAATTATGACAATCAATGCAGAGCTCGTTCAGCGGAGTGCTGCCCACCGGAGGTGGCGCCGTGGCCCAATCGGGAGGGGCAGTCGATGGGTAGTGGCAGGTGTCACAGATAACGCCGCCAACGTCGTTATGTGGCGCATCGAGAGCGTATGATACGCTCGCAGCACAATACATGCCTACCAGTAATAAGAGTGAAATCAGTGTGTATGTCGATTTCTTCATAGTCCCCGCTCCTTCGTGCTTTATGAGCCTCATAATCCCATCTCTCCAACCGTGACGTTAACTCCGTTTTGAGAATTTGCGTGGAGCGTTATGGTCTTCGAAAGCTTTCCTGATGCGCCGAATATCCTGACCTTTGGTGACTTGCTGCCTGCCGCCGTGCGCTGTTCCCCCCCGGAACCGACGATGATCTCAGCAATACCGTCACCGGTCAGGTCGGCTGCAGCCACGCTCAGACCGGAGAAAAGATTTGCGACGGGAACAAAACCACCAGCCAGGGTGCCATCGGTCTTGAAGATCATCACTCCTGACGCCGCAGCGGAAGACGCTTTCTTGCTGACCCCTGCGCCTTCTCCGGCAATGATCTCGTCCATGCCGTCGCCGTCAACATCTCCGGTCGCCAGGGAAACAGTGCCGCTGCCGGAGAACTTGAAGTCGTTTGCCGGCGAGGCGATCCAGTTCCCCGCGCCCGCGGAGGCGTTGATCGTCCAGATGCCCATAACCATTGCTGATGCGGTAACGAGTTTCGGGGCCGCATTGCCGGTCGTATCCGCTACGGCAACGGCCACTGCCTGACCGTATCCAAAGGCGGTCAGTTCGATTCCCGTTGACACCAGCTCGTTGGTTTCCGCCCGGTAGGTATATACCTTGACCGGAGCGTTCATATTCTGAGTCGCAGGGGCGACCGTTATTTCAGCCTTGCCGTCGCCATTCAGATCACCTGCAGCCACATTGACCCTGCCGGGCATTGCAAAGGGCGCGAACTCAACCAGCGTGGTCCCATCGGACCTGAGCACGCGCAGAACGGCTGGCTTGTTCGCAGCAACGACGCCTTCTGTGATAAGTTCCGCAACACCGTCGCCATCGATATCGGCTGATGCCAGCGCAGTTCCCAGTTTGGTTTTTCCATTAAATACCGCCTTGTCGGCAACCGGCGTACCGTCGTTCTTGTAGAACTTGATCCGGGAGCGGTTGTTCCGACGCGTCTCACCAGCAGCGGCAATTATATTCGTGCGACCCGCAATCTCAGCAAGGGAGCGGTAGTTTCCTGACACGGAAATCTCGGCATCGGTCAGGCTTTTTGTCTGCGCAAGAGGCTTGCGATATCCGTTTACCGCATCAAAGGTAACGGTGTAGTCTCCCAGCGGAGCGCCGTCGACGCTCCAGGTCATGCTGGAGCCCGTAGTACCCTTGTAGGAAGCGGCGCCGGTGATCGTAAATCCGGCATCGGGAACGTTCGAGGTCACGCTGATCCTTGTGCCCTGCGTCACCGTGAGATTTACCGTCATCTTGCTGCCGTCTCCAATGGCTCCCGGCGCTGAAAGCGCGATCTGACCGGTATACGTTCCCGGTGCCATATTCGCCATATCAATGGAAAGGGCCGATGCTGTGGTTGCCGTACCGCTGGCCGGGGAGATGCCAAGCCAGGAGGCGCCAGAGGAAGCGGACCATGCAAGCGATCCGGCATTCTGTACCGTGATCGTTACGGGCTGTACAACGGGTGTGCTCCCTTTTTTGGCTTCAACTGCAACCGTGCCGTTACTGAAGCCGATCGTGGCTGCGGGAGTTACCGTAAGCACGACAGGGATTTTGTCGATCTGGCCGAAATCGGAAGTTACGGTTACAGCACCCTGATACGTGCCGGCCGCAAGGTTCGCATGATTCGTTCCTACGGCAAGACTGCTCGAACCGTTCGGACCCGCGGTTCCGGTTGCGGCACCCAGGGTTATCCATTCACTATCAGCGCCGGCGGTCCATCCTAATGATCCAGTTCCTCCGTTGGCGATCGTAACGGTTTTGGCCGGAGCGCTGTTCGCGTTCAGTTGCTGACCTTCAAAGGTCAGGGCGGCAGGCGCCGCATCCATGGTCGTGAATCCGTCAAGACCGTAGACATCGATGCTGCTGCTGTTCGCCATCGATACATATGCGATCTTATTTTTCCCGATCGCGATGCCCAGAGGCTTTGAGCTTTCGGTCTTATGGAGTACATTATTATTGAACGCTCCCGCTGTCGCATCAAAAGAAAGGGCTGCACCCTGAATGAGGTCAAGAATAAAAACATTGCCTGCGCCGTCAAAAGCCATGCCTACCGGTTTCCCGATCTTTCCTGCCTCGGCACCGTAGTCACCAAAAGATCTCTTAAAAACACCCGCTTTGTCAAATACCTGAATTTTTGCACCGTCAATAAGAACGCCGCTGCCGGTCAGGGTCTTCCGGCGGTCGGCAACATAGATCTCGTCCGCAGCGTCATTTACGGCAATAGCCGTGGGTTTGTTAAAAAGTCCGTCGGTATTGCCGCTGCCGCCGAAACTGGACAGGAGCGCTGCTGACGAATCGTAGATACGAACCAGGCCCTTGCTGCCGTCAAGAACATACACCTTGCCGGATCCATCGACCGCAATAGAGATTGGCCGGTCGATTTCGCCCGGGCCCGAGCCAAGACTGCGTACATATTTGTAATCGGGTGAATACACGTCTACCGCATGCCTTTCAGCCGACCCTACATAGATATACCCGGAGGCATCCACTGCCACACCGAGCGGACGCAGTACGGAAAATTGCTTAAGCAGCTTGCCTTTTCGGCTGTACACCTTCACCAGGCCGTTTGCCGTCTCGGAGACATAGAGCTTCCCCTGGGAGTCTATGGCTACGCAGGTAGGACGATTCACCGCATCAGTAACAGCACCGATCAGCGCAGGAGCTGCATAGCCGGCACCCTGTACGATAAACAGCAGCGTTGCCAGAATAACCGCGCCCATCAGGTATAATTTCCGATTCATATTCACCTCCGAGGTAGCTTTATAATCAAGATTGCCCAGTCTCACCGAACCCATTGTTACTTGATGTGGCATGTTGTACACATATCACTATTCACATTAGACATCCTTAAAAAAGGCGCCTCAGTATTATCATGCACGTCATGGCAGGTAGAACATTCCATCCTGTTGTTGAACAGTTTAAGTGCTGTTGCACCAGTTCCTGTCCAGTCCGCAGGATCTCTGATATCCTTATTATTGAGAATCCAGGTAAAAGAGACCGGGTGGTCGTCGGAAAGATTGGCTACCCTGCCGGACAGGCCCAAGGCCGGGTCCAGATTACCGATATTCGCACCCCATTCAAATCCAAACGGATTGGGAGTGGGAACGTTCCAAATAGAACCGATCTTATCAGATCCAAAGGCGGTAACCTGGGAAGGGTTCGTTGCAGGACTCGGTGCGTTGATCAGCGCGCCGACTGCTATGGAGGTTATGCCGTCATGACAGCTCATACACATAAGCGTCAACCCGGTAGCTCCCGAGGTTACGGAAAGCGTTCCACTGGTGTATGGCGTAAAGGAAGCTGCAATAGAATTTGTCCGGTTCCAGAGAAGCCCCTGAACCCCTGTCGCTGCCGCCGAGGCAGCACTATGCGGGGTATGGCAGAAAACGCAGGTCTCAACAATGTCTTCACCTGCCGCCTGATATATCCCGCTAAAGTTGCTGGGTGTAGGATTTAATAAGGAAAAGTCATGCTTGCTACCCACGACGCCGGCAGCAGCCATACCAGAGACACTAAAGATAAAACAGGCTACCATCAGAACTACATGCATGCTTTTCTTTGACATTTTTCTAGCTCCTCAATATATTCAATTGTTTATCTCTGATCTTGCTGCCGTACAACTATTTCTATAGTTACTTTTCGAATCGTAATTATGCAATACGCATACCACTAAATCAATGACTTGTTATATCAACAAGTTATTTAATTGACGATTAATAGCAGGGAAATAATTGAAGGAAAAGTCTCGATTTTTGAGCGGTTATGCGCAACAAGCTGTTGGTATTCTTCCTGCTGAGCATCTTATTGTTGAATTGACCAGATATTTGTGGTAATCGTCATGCCGATCCCCTTTTCACAACCGTCAGATCCGCGTTGGAATGAGCGCGCAGACCGTGCCATCTAATTCGTTTATTCCTTTACTTGAGCACCAGCTTAAAGAACCGGTTCATGATCACGCCGGCCACAACGCCCAGAACCGCGCCGAAGGCGGCCAGGAACGACATAACGAACACCAGGACCAGCGATACTGCCCAATAGTTCTGCCCGCAGGATGTGCCGAATGTCCTGGTCACGTCCTTTGCCGCAGCTTCCCGCCAGGTACCCTGGAGCGAGTCCGCCAGGACATAATCCATGGCAAGCGCCGTTCCCAGGCTTATCACGGCGCCGAGCACCGCTCCGATGATGACCGCTTTTTTGAGACCTCTATCGCTCATTGGTTGCCTCGTCCGCGTCTGATCAGATTTATCGATCCGCATTCCGCAATCCGAAATCCGCAATTTATTTCAGTATCTCTCCGGTCTTTCGCGACCACAGGAGCAGGTCAAGGTGGTCCATGTCTATCCCGATCTCGCGGGAAAACCGGGCCAGTTTCTTTTCTATGGCAAGGTACCGGGCACGCGTCGTAGGCGGCCCTGTCCGCTTTCCGATGACACCCATCTCGCGCAGACTGTTCAGGATATGCTTGTCCAGGATCGCATAGCCGCTGAATCCGATGTTCCTGAGAAAGTGGCTCGCTTCTTTATACCCCAGGCCCATGATCCCCTTGTTTGATGCGAAAAAATCCCGCAACGCTTCGGGGTTTTCAAAGGATTCGATAAAGGACCGCATGCTGAGGCCGCAGCGTTCCCGGAGACATTCCCGCGTCTGAACGATGTAGGACGGCCTGACCCGCCAGAACCGCACACGGTTTTCCCGGGCACGCTGCTGCAGCTCTTTCAGCGTCCCGTGCTGCAGAAGGTCGCGAAGCGCTCCGACCGTACGCATCCCCATCTTGGCGCTGCTCCCCGCGGTCAGGATACAGTAGCACAGTTCCTCGAAGATAACGATGTCGCCCTGACCGTACGCCTGCTTGAACTCCGCAAGCCGTCTCTCGATCTGCGGCCGTTTAGCGCGATAGTCGCGTCTCAGTTCGTCAATGAATTCTCTTCCAGGCACTATAGCCGCCCTTCAGGTTGTAGAGATGGGTGTAGCCCATGCCCATCAAACGCTTGATCGCCCAGATGCTCTGGTTGCCGCTCCGGCAGTACACAACGAGATCCTTGTCCTTCTTCACTTTTTTTATCCGCGTGCCTACCTCGGAAAGCGGCACATGGATTGCGCCGGGGATGTGACCCTGGTTATACTCCCTGTCCGTGCGAACATCTATCAGCATGATGCCTTTTTTCTGATCAAGCTCCCGGGGGCTTATCTGCTTGATGCCCAGACGCCCCAGGTACCCGATGACCTTCACGAGCGCAATCACGACGATGATCCCGATCAGTATCGTTGATGCTGTATCCACTATGACCCCCTTAAATTAAGTTCGGAGCTGAGACGCGCAGTCATCTTGCGGTGTTACTCCGAATTCCAAGCTATGAACTCTGAACTTCCCTGTTCCTGACCACCGCAGCGAATTCTAGAATAAAGCGTGCACCGGTCGGCATATTCTGCTCAAAACGGATCGAGCCGCCATGGTCGGCGATGATCTTGTGCACGATGGCCAGCCCCAGGCCTCCGTTCGTCTTTTTCCGGGAAAAATCCGGCTCGAACACTCGCGGGACATCTTCGGGCGCGATCCCGGGACCGCTGTCCGCAACCTCCACCTGTGCCCTGCCCGCTGCGTTCATTGCCGTCGTGACCCAGATGGTGCCTTTGCCGCCCATGGCCTCAACAGCATTCTCGAACAGGTTGATGAACACCCGCTTGACCTGCTCCCGGTCCAGCAGCACGTCGGGCATCTCGGCCTGGAAGCGGCGCACAAAGGAGATATCCCTATGGGCTCCGGCGTAGAGCGCAATGACGCTCTCCAGTACCTGGTGGAGCTGCTGCGGTACGGGGTTCGAACTCGGCATACGGGCAAAGTTCGCGAACTCATCGACGAGCTTTCGCAAACCATCTGCTTCCAGCACGATCGTACGGCTGCATTCATCGAACACCGCATCGAAATCCGCAGCGCCCTCGGCGTGTTTTTTCCTCAGCCGTTCGGCGGAGAGCTTGATGGGCGTAAGCGGATTTTTGAATTCATGGGCGATCCTGCGGGCCACATCCTGCCAGGTCTCCGCCTTTTTCGCCCTGAGCAGCTCCGTCAGGTCGTCAAAGGTAATGACCGATCCGATCATTGCACCGCCGCCGTCCTGCAGCGTCGTGACCCTCATCCGGAGCGTCAGGACCCTGCCGCGCACGGTCAGCGACAGCTCCTCCTCCGCCTGGCCCGGCCCTTCCTCTAGCCTGCGGAACAGCTTGCGCACCGGCCCCAGTTCGATGAAGGCGAAAGCCTCGTCATATCGCTTGAAGAGCACATCCTGATCCCGGACGCTCAGAATGTCCGAGGCCGCCCGATTGATGGTGGTAATCCTGCCGGCACGGTCCATGGAAACAACACCGGTATCGATGTTCGAAAGGATCGTTTCCTTGTAGGCAACCTCCTGCACAAGGCGCTCCCGGGAATGCTTGAGGTCGTTCGTCATTTTGTTGAATGACGCGATCAGCACTCCGATCTCGTCTCCCGCCGCTTCGTCGATGTGGTAATCAAACCGGCCTGCTGCTATGGCGGCCGTCCCTTCGGCAAGCTTCTGGATCGGCACGGTGATGCCGGCCGCCACGCGGAGCGCGACCCAGATGGCGGCGAGAAGCAGGGACAGTGTTACCGCGAGAAACCCGAGCCGGTAGGCCAGCTTGATCGGTTCCTTTTCGATCCGCAACGCCCGGTATTGCGAATAGCCCGTGCTGCTCTCGGCTGCTTTTGACGCCAGGTTCTCGGGGACATAGTAGCTGATGCTGATCAGCGCCGTCACCTGACGGTCCTCGGCAGAGGCATGGAGCGGGACCACGGTACGTACGATCTGTCCCCGCTTTCCCAGTTCGATGACGCCGGACGCGACCCCGCCGGATACTGCCTGCGAAGCCAGCTCAACGGACGTGGCATTGAACGTTTTCGCCGGGAATTGCCCGGTAACAACCGTAACCATCCGTTCACGGGAGGCAGTAATAAGCTCGATCCCGCCCAGGTCGTACTCCACCGCTTTTCGGGCCAGATACTCTTTGAGCACCGGCTGTTCAAATCGTTTCAGCAGCTGTTCTTCCGTCATCTGTCTGCTGATCTCCCTGCCGAAAACGAACGCCTTTTTTTCGAGGAGATCGTAATAGGCCTGGGCCACGGAACGAGAGGCCTTGAGCGAGTTCTCGACCCTGAGATTAAAGAGCCGTTCGATGCTGCTGGTGAACATGCCGCTTCCGATGATAAACAGCAGTACCGGCGGGATGAACGACAGGCTGACGAATGCGGTGACCAGTTTGGTCCTGAACCGGGCCCCCAGTACGCGTTGCTTTCTCTCGATGGACAGTTTCCAGAGACTGCGGGCGATCATGACGATGACCGCCGCCAGCAGAAGGAAGTTGGCATTGATCAGGACGAGAATGAGGAGGTTGTCCGAGAGAGGTCCTTCAAAACCCCTGAACTTGAGCTGCAGCACGACGGCGACTGCGGTCAGGAGCATGAACGAAAGAAGGTAGAGCACTCCCTTGAACCCCGTCTGCTGCTCTTTATGTCGGGTCGTCATGGTAGGGCAGAATACCAAAAAGATGCGGTAAAAGCAAGTTCCGGAGATGATTAATTCTCTTGACAAACAAGAGGTTTCTCGGCTATCTTACACGCAAGCGGTTCTTTGAGCTGCGATAAATGACCGAAACAAAACCGCGTATCAGACGAGGTGACACGGACAGGGGGAATGCTGAGTTCATGAAAGAACACCCATGGCCTGCTCTGCCGGGTAAGGCGCTGCTTACCTGCCTGTTCCTGGTTGCCTGCACACCAGCTCAGTTGCCGCAACCGGATCCGCTCAAGGACGAGGTCGTCATCCTGCAAAAACAGCTTCTCGAACTTCAGAAACTCCAGTTGCAAACCAAAACTAAACTAGCCGAAACAACCACAACGATTGAGGCGCTTTCGATTAAGGTGAAGGCACTGGAAGACCGGCAGAACAGGGCGTCAGCCCCGCTCAAACAGGATACACCCGCTGTAAAAAAGAAACCGGTGACCAAACCGGCCGGCAAAAAGAAAAAGAAGACCAGGAGGCAGGAATGACCAAAAGGTCGCATACCCTCGTTATCACCTTTGTGATCGCAACCGCCATCGTGCTGTTCCCTTCCACCGCCCGGCTCCAGGAACAAGGTGGGACGGCAGCATCAACACCAACGGAGACGCCAGCATCAGCTCCACAGGAAAACAGCATCTATATCATCACCCAGGGCGATACGCTCTGGGACATTTCGAACAGCGCGCTCAAGGACCCGTTCCTGTGGCCGCTCATCTGGAAGGAAAATCCTTTCATCACGAACCCCGACCTGATCTATCCCGGGGACAGGCTCACCATACCGAGCCTTGCCCCGATCGAGCGCGCCATGCAGGCACCCGTTGAGGCAGCGCCGGCACCTGAGGCGCGGGAAGAAAAGGCTGACGCAACGGCAACACCTGAAGCGGCCGCCCCGGCAAAAACCGGGAGCAAACCTCCAACGGTCGCTGCACCCGTACAGGAAGAGACGCCCGAAAAACGCAAACTCATCCTGGAGCGGGAGACCGTGCATCCGCTCATTGACAAGTACACCATGCTCAGCGCCGGCTATGTGAGTACGGACCAGTGGGGGGAATCCATTACCGGGACATTGGAACCGAAGGCCATGTTCGGTTTCGACGACATCGTGTTTATCAAGGTCAGCGACCCGGAGAACGTGAAGGTCGGTGACAAATACCTTGTCTTTGCTCCGGTGAAGAAAGTAAAGCACCCCCAGACCCGCAAAAAACTGGGCCGTCTCATCAAGATTCTCGGAATCCTTCAGGTGATTGAAAAGGCTCCTGGCGCCGCCCACCTCACCGCACGGATATCCCTGTCCTTTGACAGCATGGCCAAAGGCAACCTGCTGGCACCCTATCAGGAACCGATGCTCATTTACGCCGTCCCCAATAACGACGGCCGGAACATCAACGGACGGATCATCGAAGTCATGGACAGCCGTTCGATAAATGGGAATTTTGATATGCTCTATCTGGACAAAGGCAGCAGTGATGGTGTAAAACCGGGCGACCGCTTCACCGTCTTCCTTGATCCGCTCAAAAAAGGCTTTCCGAGAAAGATCATTGGTGAGGCAATGGTGGTCCTGGTCAAGGACACGACTGCTACCGCCTTGGTGAAGAGCAGCACGGACCCCATCACCAAGGGCGACAAGGTGGAACTCGTAAAATAACAACGCGCTTCCATTCTCTTCTCTTTAATGTTATGCCAAAATCTGCTTCGTCCCCGGACGGAGCAGATTTTTTTGCGCTCCCTGCTCCGTTTTTTCAAGATATTTCCCCATGCGGTAGAACATTAAGGATAACCCCGAATTGCCGAAGCGGCTTTCTTAGTTTACGCATGCAGTTGACAGTAGCAGGAATTTAGACCCGAACGCCCCAAGAAACCATTTGACTTTGAGAGATCGGTATGATAAAAATTCAAGCACTTAGACAACGTAACATACGCTATTTCCACAATATTTTTTAACAGAAAGGTATCATACGCATGGGCATTGCAAAGCGAGCTATGGCGATTAAACCGTCCCCGACCCTGGCAACAGCAGCTAAAGCCAAGGCCATGAAGGCACAGGGCATCGATGTGGTGGACTTCGGCGTGGGTGAGCCGGACTTCGACACACCCGAGAACGTGAAGCAGGCCGGCATCAAGGCGATCCAGTCGGGCTTTACCAAATACACGCCGGCTGGCGGCACCGACGAGTTGAAGGACGCGGTGATCGACAAGTTTAAGAAAGACAACGACCTGGCCTACGAGCGATCGCAGGTCCTCATTTCCTGCGGCGCCAAGCACAGCCTGTATAATATTGCTGAAGCACTGTTCGATGCGGGAGACGAGGTCATAATCCCGGCCCCTTACTGGGTTTCCTATCCGGACCAGGTGCTGCTGAACGATGCCACACCGGTCATCGTGGAGACGACCGCTGAGGAAGGCTTCACGCTTACGGCAAAAAAACTCGAAAAGGCGGTGACCAAAAAGACCAAGGCGCTGGTACTCAACAGCCCGTCGAACCCGACCGGCCTGGCCTACGACAGAAAAACGCTCGAAGAAATCGCGGCGGTCGCCGTTCGACACCAGTTCTATGTGATCTCCGATGAAATATACGAAAAGCTCCTTTATGACGGATTCAAGCACTGCAGCATCGCATCGCTGGGCAAGGAGATCAAGGACCTCACCATCGTGGTGAACGGCGTTTCCAAGTCGCATGCCATGACCGGCTGGCGCATCGGCTATGCAGCAGGACCCAAGGATGTCCTGTCCGCCATGGCGAACATCCAGAGCCAGAGCACCTCGAACCCGTGCTCCATATCACAGAAAGCGGCTGTCGAGGCGCTCCGGGGACCCCAGGCTTTCATTGCGACCATGAATGTCGAATTCGATAAAAGACGGCGCTTCATGGTGGACCGCTTGAACGCCATGAAAGGCGTCACCTGCCTTATGCCGGTCGGCGCATTTTACGCATTCCCCGACGTTTCGCGGCTGTTCGGGAAGAGCGTGAACGGGAAGACCATCAGGGGTTCAGCCGACCTCGCCGCGTATTTGCTCGAAGACGCGCAGGTGGCACTCGTGTCGGGCGATGCTTTCGGCGCTGAGGCTTATATCAGGCTGTCGTACGCAACATCCATGGAAAATATCCAGAAGGGGCTTGACCGGATCGAAAAAGCGTTTAGTCGTTTGCAGTAAGTGTACCGGTCGCTGAACATCATCCCGCGCACGAAGGAGGTTGTCATGAAGATCGTAACATACATTCTGGGAGCGTTGCTCGCAGCCGTTCTCGGTGCTGCCGCATTCTATTATTTCACCACCGCACAGCCCATGACCGCGGAAAACCAGAAACTGAAAGCAGGCATGCCGGAATTCGAAAAAGCGAAAGCAGACCTCAAAAAATGCAGGGAAGCAGCGCAAAAAGCAACCGCATGGGTCGCACCCGTCATGGAGACCGCGAAACGGGAGTTTGTCGCTGAAATGAATGCAGGCATGGCCGAGGTGCAGTCTGTTGATACCCGTGTCATCGTAAACATCTCAGAGAAAATGCTCTATATGGACGGTTCGGTCACTTTTTTCAAGGACAGCGTCCCTCTGCTCCAGAAGATCGGCAACCTGCTCAGAAATCCTGTCCTGAAGGACCGGGAGATCATCGTCGGCAACATGACCCTGCCGGTCGAAGCCCGCGGCAAGGGCAAAAAAAGGACGCCAGCAAAGGACGCGCGAGCCCTTGCGTCGGAACGGTCAGCAGCCCTGGTGAAATATCTGGTGGAAAAAGGCGGCATCAGCCAGGAATCGCTCGTTGCAGCAGCATACCCGGCGTCGCTGGTTGATCGAGGGTTTACGATCAAAGACCGGAAGATTGTCATCATGATTCAAACTCCGGCGGCAATCGATATGGACGGCCAGAAACCGGCTGCGACCCAGCAACCCAAGCCGGTCTCGGCCCCGACCGGGACCGCTGTGCAAACGCCTCAGCCGCTGCCGACCAACCCGGCAGCGCCAAAAACGAATTAGCTTCCCGACGTCCGCGGATCCTTCGCGAGCGAACACCGTGAGACGATATGGCCGATGAACAGCGAGAAGCGCGATTACAGGAAAAAGTGGCCAGGCTCGAAGTGGAGCTTGCGCAGGCGGAAACGCAAGCCAGGACCCTGGGCCTCCTGCTCGAAAAGAAGCTGAACGAGATGTATGTTCAATACCATGTCTCCCGGACCATCTCCTCCCAGATGGACAAACACGAGATGATCGGCCGCATCATAGATAGCATTAAAGGGGCAATCCCTTTCGATCGCGTCTCCGTCTACCTGCTCGACGACCCCCGCGAGAACCTGGAACTGTCCTACTCCAGCGGACTGGGCGTCGATTCGTCGGTCGCCATACAACCGGGACAGGGCACGCCGGGAAAGATCGTCGAGAGTGGAGAGCACATACATATCCACGATCTGGCGCTTTTTCATGAGACCATCAACGATTACCTCCATGTTCCCGGCGAGGAAAAAAGGGCAGGGTCCTATATCGGCGTTGCGCTCAAGGTCCGCAATGCGACCATCGGTGTGATCGGCATTGACCACCCTGAAAAATACCGCCTCACGGTGGACGACATGGACTTCATGGCGATCCTGTCGCACCAGATCGCTGCCGGCATTGAAAAGGCCCACCTCTTCGAAAAGATCGAGCACCTTTCGCAGCACGACGGCCTCACCGGCCTTTACAACCACCGGGTCTTTCAAGAGCGGCTCCGGCAGGAGTTGGCGCGTCGCGACCGCACTCCCGAACCGATCACCCTCGCAATGCTCGACATCGACCACTTCAAGCAATTCAACGATAACTTCGGACACCAGGCGGGCGACACCGTTCTGAAAGAGCTCTCCCAGCTCCTTTTGCTCCAATGCCGGAGCGACGCCACTGATATCTGCTGCCGCTACGGAGGAGAAGAATTCGCTATCATCATGCCGGGCCTGACCGCGCTTCATGCTGCAACGACGACCGAGAGGCTTCGCAGCGTGGTAGAGCATCACTTGTTCAGTGTCAAAAGCCGGTCCACCGATATCAAGGTAACGGTGAGCCTGGGCGTTGCCTGCATCGGCAGTGAGGACGTTATCACACCGGAAGCCCTCATAAAAAAAGCAGACGAAGCCCTCTATCGGTCTAAAAAGAACGGCAGGAACTGCGTTACCTTCAGCTGAGCTGTCCCCGATTCTCCCCGCCACCCCCCTTCTTTATTATGCTCATAAATACAACAACTGGACGCAGATGACCGGAAGGTAGGCGTCGCTAAGCGACGCACATAAAACCAGGCATTCGAGGCAGGGGGCCGATTTGAGACCGGACATCGTGCGGTCAGTGGCGGAGCGGGTTGCATCACAACAATTTTCTGCCCTTCCTGCTGAACAAGGCAAAGTGTGCGAAACCGAGCTTCTGAAGTACGAATTTTCCCGACGCCGCCAGTACACCAAACCCGTATCGAACACTGCGCGTGAACGAGATCGAGGAGGCTTCGTCAAAATATTTTGTGGGGCAGCTTATCTCGCCGATCCTGAAACCCTGGTATACCGCCTGTACAAGCATCTCATTATCGAAGATAAAATCATCGGAATTCTCCTCCAGGGGCAGTGCAAGCAGCACTTCCCGGCTGAAGGCGCGGTAGCCGGTATGGAACTCGGATAATTTAATGCCGAGCATCAGGTTCTCGACCAAGGTGAGAAAACGATTGGCAATATATTTATAAAAAGGCATTCCTCCCTGCCAGTTCCCGCCGCAGAGGATCCTTGACCCCAGCACGACGTCATAATGTCCCGAAGTGATCATGGATGCCATGGCGGTTACCAGACGCGGAGAATATTGATAATCCGGGTGGACCATCACCACAATGTCAGCGCCCAGTTTCAGCGCCTCGCGATAACAGGTCTTCTGGTTTGCGCCGTAGCCTCTGTTTTCCGCATGCACGACCGTGGTGATGCCAAGGTCATGGGCAACGAGGGCCGTACTGTCCCGGGAAGCGTCATCCACCAGAATGACCTCGTCGACATATTCATGCGGCAGCTCCGCATAGGTCTGCCGAAGCGTTTTTTCCGCGTTATAGGCGGGCATGACCACAATGAGCTTTTTGCCGAGGATCATCTTGTTTATCCTTCCAGAGAACCGAAGCGCCCGCGCTCTGCATGCACGCCCGAAAACGACCGCGCCACCATGCGCTAATCTCAGGACACGCCTTACCGTGCCGGTCGGCCCGATGCCTCTCCCGTGTGCCGGTCAAGAAGATAGCGTACTTCGCGCAGCATGGTCAATGCCTCCGCGGCATCTGGAACAAGCGCCAGGCACTTTTCAAGGTACTGTTTTGTGAGAACAAGGTCACCTAATTGACGCGAGCAGAGTGCCTGTTTATAATAGATCCATGCGTTCGGTTTGTCGATATATTTTTCTGCATCCTGATATCGTTCAAGGGCACGCTGATACTCGCGTAACGAAAACGATAGATTGGCGGACACGATCGCTGCTTTATAGGACCTTCCGGCGTAGCTGAGGTTCTTCTCGGCACGAACGCTTGATTTCCTGAGCGCCTCTGCAGGAAAAATCAGCTCTTCCGCTAAAAGCTGCCGATCCGGATTGATCAGCAGGTCGGCGGAAAGATGCTGCGTGCTCGCGGTCAATTCCTTCGTCGACACATACACCAGAGCAACATCATCCCAGTAGACCAGCCTCCAGCGCAAATCCGCGAACAGCCGGTCATTCAGCCTCGGACGGCCTGTGGGGCTGTATCGGAGAATGGCTATGCTGATATTGTATTTTGACAACACCCGGTCCCATCCCAACTGACCGGAGAGGGTCGGATAGTACTCGTCATAGAACCGCTGATGAAAAAAACGCCCATCGATATAGGGTCTGAGCGCAGGATAGGAATACCGGATAATATACCCGCCCCAGGCATGTTCGTTGAACACATTCCCTGATATTCCTTCTGTCTTAAGAAAATCCAGGGCACGCTCGGGATAGGGGACATTGTCGAATTTCCGAAGATAAAGCGGGCTGGTTACGACAGAAACCATGAGCGCCACAAGTGCGGCGAGCAAAGTGATTTTCATTCCGTTGTTCAGGAAAGGATGGGGCCCGAACCGCAGCGCAGCGCGTTCCGTGAGCGCCTGGAGGTTGCTCACGATGAGCGGCGCTGAGGCAAAGACAAAGTGCGGAATGCCCCGGTTCGCGGTCCAGGCAACAACCACAAAAAGGAGGCTTATGAGCGCCCATGTGGGATCGATCTTTCTGAAATTGAGGAGAGATGACGACAGAAAGAGACCGAAATATACCCAGAAAAAAAGATACTGCATGGATGTAGGCGGCAGGATCTCCTCCACTCCGGCAAATTGTTCATTCATCACGAAAAGAGGCCAGAATACGGTCCGATAGGTGAATGGATTGATCAGTGCTGCCGCAAAAATGAGGCCGTATATCAAGGTCAGTTTCTTGAGCGCCGAAGAGTCCACCTGCCCGCGGCCCTTTGTTTTTAAGTACTCTGCAGCAAGAAACGCACCGGGAACGATCATGCCCCATAAGCTTTCAGCATGCATGTTCGCCCACACCATCATGAGCAGCGGTAAAAACCTGGCATAGACCGTATTCTGCCGCTGATATTGATGGAGGCTGAATAGAAAGAATGCAAAAAACACATAGGTAAAGTGCTGGGGTCTGAGCGAAAAGCGGTGTGCCGATGCCAGGATGCCCAGTGAGAGGACCAGGGAGATGATAGTGAGGCTGCCGGTATACAGTCTGAGCGTTCTCAAGAGGAGGTAAAAGGCGGCGACGACCAGCAGTACCTGCAGCGCTAGTAGCCCCGACTCTCCGGAGATGCGGTCGACAAGATAGATGACCGCCTGGAACAGCCAGGAGTGATTAACGTACGGAAAATCAGGCCAACTGCAATTGAAAAAGTGTGTCTTGAGAATGGCGCCGTGCCTGAACAGATATTCGCCGCAGGTGAGATGGGCCCAGAGATCCGTATCCGCCATGCGCCTGAGGGAATATATCACTGCAAGAAGAAAGGCACTTACCAGCAATGAACGGTCGACGATGGTGTGGTTCTTGTTCAACATCGACTCTGCACCGAAATGAAGGGATGAGGCAGCTGATAAAGGATGCTCGCTAAAGCATGGATTACGTTCATCATAGGAGAATGTCCTGATTGGCTGCAAGAGGCATATGCGGGAGAAGGTGAGGAACCATTATAAGAAGAATCGGATGAACACCCCCTCTTTTACCGGACAGAAGAGCACCAGAGGGACCATGTTTCTGCTGCTGTACAGAATATGCCGGACCTGCCTGCCGCAAAACGGTTGCATACGTTGGATACAGGGAAAAATGTCAGCAACTCGACCTAGAACGGCCTTGACAGCGTCACCATATAACTCTGCAGGTACGTATTAAGGCCGTTTTCCGGCATCATTTCCGTCCAGCGGTAGGTAAAATTCACCAAGACCTGTCTGATGCGGTAATCGAGACCCATATCGATATTGCGTGTTTCCGTTTTTACCCGGAATGAACTTCGATATTCATCGCGGACATTTGCCCGGTACATCAGGTTGCGGGTAATGGTAGTTGCATAATGTGCACCAATGTATGCCACTTGCTCGACGGGAGCGGTCACATTCGGCTGCAGCGTCGAGAGCGTGGGTGCCGCGTTCGAGGAGCGCCCTTGCGAGGCTCCGGCATCGACATTCAAGGCAGGTGAAACAATATAGAGCGCACTAACCTGGTAGAAAAGTGACCTGCCTGAATTATTCGCCATCCTATTCAGGAATACACTATATGCGCTGCTGCTCTCCATGACCGTGTAGGAGACATTCGCTCTTACGGTGGCCCGAGGAATCCGATAGGTCGAAGCATCAAGTCTGAAGCTCTGCTGCCGAACATTATTGCCGAGAGGCGACCGGTCTCTCCTGCTGGAAATATTATACCCCGCGAACAGACTGTCCTCTTTCCACTCGATGCTGGTGAACCCTATGGCAGCGGTGTTTTCATAATACAAACCGTTCCCCACATCCTCACTGGCCCGGGTTGACGTGATCTTTGTGTAACCCGTATTGAAACCGTAATCAGTGTTCATAGCAAAAGGCCCGAGAAAATCCGGCTTATAAAGCCTTCGGTAGGCCACCCCGGTCTGCGCACCACCTGACTTCAGATTCTGTTTCTCTTCGGGAGCTGCTGGTGCTGTTGTCGTGGCTCTCGTGATATACTCCGCAAGGGTATAATTGAGGCCGCCGCGCAAAGA
>Ga0154443_1175_pt1 | contig 19180 bp, 13 predicted proteins | sample RifGroC2_FD_105636 | JGI IMG/M metagenome (GOLD analysis project Ga0154443, IMG submission 105636) | Nitrospirae bacterium GWC2_56_14
TCATCTGCGCGAAGAAATTAATGACGCCCATAGCATTCCAGATCAGCGTGACAACGCTAATTACCCAGAAACTCCAATGAACACCAACAATAGTCTTATCATTCATCGCATACTCCTATTAGCTCGTTTTATCAGGATTGCATTTAATTTAGTACTCATTTTTCGCAGGCGTTCACGTTGACACACATAACACGCGGGTGTAGGGCGCGGGTCACAGCGGCTCACACGACCCGCTGATTGGAATCATTCAGACGATCTTTGCGCGCTATTCGTGTAAGAAGATTTGACGTAGGCAGGGTTCAAATAAGGAACAAACTTCAAGCGGCATAGAGAATCTTACCTGTTCGTTTGATCTCGCCGATAAATGTCTCAGGTGATGCAGACTGGAACTCGTCGGAAGAATATCCGATTAATTCCGCGACGGATAAGTATTGCGCCAACAATCGGGCAAGAGTTGCCTGTATCTCAAATATTTTTTTGCCTTGAAAATCGGGGGAAATAATAGCAATATCTATATCGGAATGCGGTCGTGGAGTTCCTTTTGCATAGGAACCGTAAAGAATGATTTTATCCACTGCAATGCGATTTGCGGTCAATGTTTTAGCAAGATTATTTATGATCTTTTTGATTTCAGATGCGGTATATTTTTCTTTAACCATTGGACGATCCTTTTTGTTTGCCGCATATATTCGGCGGCTGTTTTAGCGTTAAGCTCTTTTGACAATCGCGTGAAATCCTCGGGGTAGCGAGTTGGAACACTTTGTAGGTTTATCGCGTTTACAAATGATTGCAGTTCCTCCGGTAGAGTAATGCCGCCAAGCTCCAGAAGTCGATTGAGGTTATGCGTATATGGCGGCAGTTCGCAGAGAGCCTCGGATAAGACGGCCTTAAACATCTTTTCTAAAGATAAATGGCACATGAAAACCACATATAGATATCGCCGGTTTTTCAGCAACGATGCGGCGGTCTTAAGATCGTAATCTGCTGATTTCAGCCAATTTATTGTGGCTTTTTTCATGTGTGAATCATAACAGTATTGCGCTGTGGTGTCAAGAACGACGGCATTGAGCGATTGTATGAGATTTGCGGTCTTTTAAGAGGGGTGGCAGTTTTATCGCCGCCCCTTTAGACTAGACCATTGCATCGTTGCGTCGGGTTTCGCTATGCTCTACCCGACAAACTGAAGCAGATCGTCGTGGCAGTGGGCCAGGGTTCGACGGCGGCCATGAGCGCGTTTGAGGATATTTCGGGTATGGTTGGCGAGGAGAAGAAGGTTGCGGAGGCGGTGAAGAAGGGGTGATATCTGCTGATCCTAGCTGATCCAACCCTTACTCTCGGCCTGCTTTGCATACCAGATCAAAAACGCCGCTACCACCAGCGGCATCAGAATAATCCCCAGTATCTCACCGAGACCGAAGTCGACACCGACGCCAAGGGTATGCGACGTTGTCACGATCACGCCAAGCAGCGACGCGATAAACAAATAGTACGCAGCTGCCTTCCGGAGCAGAAGCAGAAGGCAGCCAATCGTGCCGCCGAAAACGGCTAGAGCGAAACCTCCGGTGGCCCATGCGGGCCGGCCTTCGACTATCGCGCGCTCAGACATGCGATATGTCTCGAGCACATCGGGATTCATCTGCGCGAAGAAATTAATGACGCCCATAGCATTCCAGATCAGCGTGACAACGCTAATTACCCAGAAACTCCAATGAACACCAATAGTCTTATCATTCATCGCATCCTCCTATTAGCTTGTGTTTATTAGGATTGCAATAAAAGCGGATAAGCGGAGCGCAGGAACAGGCGCTTCGCGTTTTTTATTCATACCGCAATGCATCGATGGGATTCAGAAGCGAGGCCTTGTACGCGGGGTAGAAGCCGAAGAAAATGCCGATGAAGCCTGAAAAGCCGAAAGCGAGCACGATCGAGAGGGGCGAGACCACGATGGGCCAGCCTGAGGCGGAGGAAATGATGGCTGATGTGGCTACGCCGGCGATGGTCCCGATGATACCGCCGATGAGGGAGAGCGTGAGCGCTTCGATGATGAACTGAAGACGGATGTCCCAGGTCTTGGCGCCGATGGCCATGCGGATGCCGATCTCGCGGGTACGCTCCGTAACGGACACGAGCATGATGTTCATGATGCCGATCCCGCCCACGAGCAGCGACACCGATGCAATGGCGCCGAGCAGCAGCGTCATGACCCTGGTGGATTCTTCGCGGGCCTGCATGAGCTGCGTCAGGTTCCTGACCGTGAAATCATTCTCCTGCTTCTGCCCCATGCGGTGCCGCTGTCTCAGCAGCTCCGTGATCTGCTGTTCAGCCGCCTCAAGGTCCTCCGCGTTCTTTGCCTTGACCGTGATGACCCGCACCATGCCCGGGAACTGGGCGCCGAAAAGCTTCTTCTGGGCCGTGGTGATCGGGATCATGATAGTGTCGTCCTGATCGTGCCCCCGGGCGTCCTGCCCCTTCGGGGCCAGAACGCCGACCACGGTGAACGGCAGGTTCTTGATCCTGATCGCGTGGCCAACAGGGTCCTGGTCCCCGAACAGATTGTCCACCACGGTCTGGCCCAGGAGGGCGACCTTGGTCGCGCTCTTGACGTCCTGGCTGGTGAAGGACCGGCCGGCGGTCAGCCGCCATTCCCGGATGTCCAGCATGGAAGGCGTCGTGCCGAGGATGGCCGTGGACCAGTTCATGTGGCTGAATACGATCTGGGCGGTGCCACTGTGGGTCGGCGCCACAGCCTCCACCGCGGGGCATTCGCGCAATATTGCCTCGGCATCAGCCATGGTGAGCGTGGGCTGCGTGCCCGCGCCCATGCGCACGCCCCCGGAAGTCGTGGCGCCGGGGAGGACGATCAGGAGGTTGCTCCCCATACTGGAGATCTGCGCGGCGATCTGCTGCGTCGCGCCCGCGCCCACGGCGACCATGGCGATCACGGCGCCGACGCCGATGATAATGCCGAGCATGGTGAGGCCCGAGCGCATTTTGTTTACGCGGAGCGCCCGGAAGGAGATCTTGAAGGTGGAAGGAAGATTGATCATGGTGTACCTATTGCGGATTGCGGATTTCGGATTGCGGAATGAACAGCAGGGGCGGTAATTTTCAAGTTATTTTTCATAGTGTAAATTCCTGAGAGTCTGCGAGGTTTCCGATGTTAATCCGAAATCCGAAATTAAATCACGGCCTCATCAGTGATGATCCGTCCATCCGAAAACCGGATGATCCGCTTGCCGTAGGCCGCAATATCGTGCTCGTGGGTCACCAGGATCACGGTGATGCCGGACTCCTGGTTCAGCCGCACGAAGAGTTCCATGATCTCCTGGCTTGTTCTGGTGTCGAGATTGCCCGTGGGTTCGTCCGCCAGGATGATGGGCGCTTCGTTCACCAGCGCCCGGGCAATGGCCACGCGCTGCTGCTGGCCGCCGGAGAGCTGGTTCGGGTGATGGTCTTCCCGGCCTTCGAGCCCCACGTTCTTGAGCGCCTGCCGGGCCCGGTCCCGCCGTTCGTGCGCAGCAAATCCGTTGTAGAGCATGGGCAGTTCCACATTCTCCAGGGCCGAGGTGCGCGACAGCAGGTTGAAGCCCTGGAAAACAAAGCCGAGCTTTTTGTTCCTGATCTCGGCCAGGTCGTCCCGGGAAAGCCGGCCCGTATCGATGCCGTCAAGGAAGTAGTGTCCGTCCGTAGGTGTGTCAAGGCAGCCGAGGATGTTCATGAACGTTGATTTGCCCGAGCCGGACTGGCCCATGATGGCGACAAACTCGCTTTTTTCGATGGTCGAAGATATATGGTCCAGCGCGCGGAGGTCGATGTCGCCGAGCCGGTATACCTTGCTGATCTTTTGTGCTTCGATGAGTGACATAATCCTCCCCCTCACCCCAACCCTCTCCCACCAGGGGAGAGGATGTTAGCAGTAGCCCCTCCCTTACATGGGAGGGGTTGGGGAGGGTGAAATGCTTGAGAACTAGAACATCCTTGGGGACTGGGTCTGCGATTTATTCTTTTTCACTGCCTCAACGATAATGGCCTGCCCCTCCTTGAGGTCCCCGGATACGATCTCAGTATAGTTTCCGTCACTGATGCCGGGTTCTATGGCGACGCGCCGGGGCTTTCCATTCTCCAGGATCCAGACCGAGGGTCCCTTTTTCTCCGAAGCGCCCGCATTGGCCTTTGCCGCCGCCCCCGGGGAGACTGCTCCTGTTCGTTCCGTGAACCGGAACCGCATGGCTGCATTGGTGATCCTGAGCACATTGCGCTGTGTTGTGATGATGATCGAAACATTGGCGGTCATCCCGGGCATCAGTTTCAGGTCGCGGTTGTCGACCTTGATCACCACATCATAGGTGACCACGTTCTGTACGGTTATGGGCGCCTGCCGCTTCTGCCACACCGTTCCTTTGAACAGGGTATCGGGATAGGCATCCACGGTGAACTCCACCGCCTGTCCGACCTTCACGACGCCGATATCGGACTCGGCGATGCTCGTATTGATCTGCATCTTGGTCAGGTCCTGGGCGATGGTGAAGAGCGTCGGCGTCTGGAAACTGGCCGCAACGGTCTGGCCGATGTCCACGTTCCGGGAGATCACGATGCCGTCCACAGGTGACAAGATGCGGGTGTACCGGAGGTTCGTTTCCGACACCCTGAGGGCGGCTTTCGCCTGCTCCAGCTGCGCCCGGGCGCTGTCAAAATTGGTTTCCGCCGTGTCGAGGTCGCTGCGGGGGATCAGGTTCTTGGCGAAGAGCTCCCGGTTTCGTTTCAGCGTCCGGTCGGCATCGCGGTAGGTCGCATCGGCCTTTTCCACATTCGCCCGTGCCTGCGCAGCCTGTGCTTCCAGCATTTCGGGATCGATCTGGGCGATCAACTGGCCTTTGGTGACCCGGGAATTGAAATCCACATAAAGATTCTTGATCGTGCCCGACACCTGGGTGCCGACCAGAACGGTTGTCACGGCATTGACCGTTCCCGTTGCGGTCACGCTCTGCTGGATATCGCCGCGGGACACGGGTTCGGTGCGGTACGAGGGTGCGTCCCCTTTGCAGCTGAACAGGAGCATGACGACGAGGCTGAGAATAATTTTTTGTTTTATCATATGAATTCCTAACTTGGACATGCCGGAAGCAAAAAGCCTCTCTCGCAAAGCTCGCAAAGGACGCCAAGAAAACCCTAAGCCACGGCTTGCTTTTGGTTTTAAACCAGAAAAGTTTTTTTCTTAAGATTCTCTTTGCGTTCTTTGCGAGCTTTGCGAGAGAAATTCTTTTCCTTTTGATTTAGGTGCAAATCCAGTCCATCCTGTTATCCTGTCAAAAAGGGTTGCTTCAATTTGTTCTGCCAAAGCGCTACTCGTGGCCGACCGCCTTTTTTCGCGCCTGGAATATATGAAGCGTGTTGAGCTTCCGCTGGAGCTGGTCCATGTACAGATACACCACCGGAGTGACATAGAGGGTCAGGGTTTGCGAAAAAAGGAGTCCCCCGACCACGGCAAGGCCGAGCGGGCGGCGTGATTCAGCTCCCGCTCCGAACCCGAGAGCGATGGGCAGCGTGCCCAGAAGCGCGGCCATGGTGGTCATCATGATGGGGCGAAACCGGATGGCGCAGGCTTTTACTATGGCATCGTAAGGCGTTGCCGCTTCCCTGCGCTGCGCATCGAGGGCGAAGTCGATCATCATGATGCCGTTCTTTTTTACGAGCCCCACGAGCAGGATCACGCCCACGAAAGCATAGACGTTCAGGTCGGACCCGAAGAGGAGGAGCGTCACCAGCGCTCCGAAGCCCGCGAAGGGCAGCGCCGACAGGATCGTGAGCGGATGGATGAAGCTTTCATACAGAATGCCGAGCACGATGTAGATCACGAGCGTTGCGGCAAGCAGCAGCATGCCCAGCCCCCGCATGGATTCCTCAAACGCCTGCGCCGTGCCCTGGAAGCTGGTGCTGACCGACGCCGGGAGTGTGTCCCGGGCGGCCTTGTTCACGGCTTCCACAGCGGTCCCGAGCGACACGCCGGGCCGGGTGTTGAACGAGAGCGTGACCGCAGGAAGCTGGCCCAGGTGGTTCACCGACAGGGGGCCCACGCTCTGGGAAAGTTTTGCCACGGTCCTGAGCGGGACAAGCTGATCGCCTGAAGAGCGAATGTACAACAGCGAGAGCGAAGCCGGGTCCTGCTGGTACTCCGGCTCCAGTTCCATCAGGACCCGGTACTGGTTGTTCGGGGCGTAAATAGTCGTGATCTGCTGATTGCTGTAAGCGGCCTGGAGCGCTGTCTGGAACTGCGTGGCGGTGATGCCGAGGGCTGACGCTTTATCGCGGTCGATCTCCACGTTCACCTGGGGATTCTTGATCAGCAGGTCGCTCGTCACGTCCTGCAGCATCGGCGATTCACGCAGCTTTGCCTCAAGCTTCGGGGCATTCTCGTAGAGCTCGTCGATGTCGGGGCTCTGAAGCGTGAACTGGTAGAGGCTCTTGGTGATCGTCCCGCCCAGGCGCACCGGCGGGGGATTCTGCGGAAACGCCATGATCCCCGGGACCTGCGCGAGTTTTGGCCTGAGCTGCTGGATCACCTGGTCCACGTGCAGTTTGCGTTCGGAACGCGGTTTGAGCCGGATGAACATCCGGCCCTGGTTTCCCGAACCACTGGGGCCGCCCGCGCCCGCTGCTGACATAAAGGCATCCACGCTCGGGTCCTTCAGCACGACAGCGGCCACGGCCTGCTGGTGTTGTTTCATGGACTCGAACGAGGTGCCTTGTGCGGTTTCCGTGACAATGACCATTTGGCCGGTGTCCTCGCTCGGGAGAAATCCCTGCGGCATATACCAGAACAGGAATCCCGTCGCGAGAAGAACGACGCCTGAGACGAGCATGGTGATCAGCCGATGCCGGAGCACGGAGGTCAGGGTTCGTTCATAAAAATTCAACATGCCTGTAAAGAAGCGCTCCGAAGCCTGATACAGTTTACCGTGCTGCTCCTGTCCGTGAGGCCGGACGAAACGGCTGGTGAGCATGGGGATTAGCGTCAGGGCGACAAAACCGGAAATCAGGATCGACATGCCGATGGTGACCGCGAACTCGTGCAGCAGCCTTCCCATGATGCCGCCCATGAAAAACACGGGAATGAAGACCGCCACGAGCGAGATGGTCATGGACAGGATGGTGAACCCGATCTCCTTGGACCCTTTGAGCGCGGCCTCCATGACGGGCTCGCCCATCTCTATATGCCGGATGATGTTCTCGAGCATCACGATGGCGTCGTCCACCACGAACCCGACGGACAGCGTGAGCGCCAGGAGCGACATGTTGTCCATGCTGAAATCGAGGACATACATGACGGCAAAGGTGCCGACAATGGACATGGGAAGCGCCAGGCTCGGGATGATAGTTGCTGAAAGATTGCGGAGGAACAGGAAGATCACGAGCACAACCAGGCAGACCGTCAGTATCAGGGTGAACTGCACGTCATGCACGGAATTACGAATGGATTCCGACCGGTCGAACAGGACATTGAGGTTTACCGCAGCGGGCATCTGCCGGCGAAACGTGGGCAAGAGCTCCTTGATGGATTCAACCACCTCTACGGTGTTCGTGCCGGGTTGGCGCTGGATCGCCAGGACGATGGCCCGGGTATCCTTGTACCAGCTCGCGACCTTGTTATTCTCCACGCTGTCGATCACGCTGCCCAGCTCCTGGAGCCGCACGGGCGCGCCGCCGCGATAGGCCACGATGACCGGACGGTATGCCGCAGCGTCCAGGAGCTGGCCTGTTGACTGTATGGTGAACGCCTGGTTTGCGCCTTCCAGCGTGCCGGTGGGAAGGTTCACGTTCGCGCGTGAGACCGCGCTCGCCACCTCGTCGATCCCGATCCCTTTGCTTGCCAGGGAGCGGGGATTGAGCTGAACGCGAACGGCGTACTTCTGTGATCCGTAGACCTGGACCTGGGCAACGCCGCTCACCATGGAAATCCGCTGGGAAATAATGGTCTGCGCGTAATCGTCCACTGCGGAGAGCGGCAGGGTGGGAGAACTGAGGGCGAGGTAAAGCACCGGCGAGTCGGCCGGATTTACTTTGCGGAACGACGGCGGGCTCGGCATGTCCTCGGGCAGCTGACGCGCCGCGGAAGCAATGGCCGACTGGACGTCCTGGGCCGCGGCATCGATGTCGCGGCTTAAGTCGAATACGATCGTGATCCGGGTGCTTCCCTGACCGTTGGTCGAGGTCATGGAATCGATGCCCGCGATGGTCGAGAACTGCTTCTCCAGCGGCGTGGCCACGGCAGAGGCCATGGTCTCGGGGGAAGCGCCGGGCACGCTGGCCGTTACCTGGATCGTGGGGAAGTCCACGTTCGGCAGGTCCGAGACCGGCAGGAGCCGGTATCCCGCGATGCCCGCGAACAGGATCGAGACCATGACGAGCGTGGTCATGACGGGGCGGCGTATGGAAAGTTCGGAAATGTTCATAAAATAAATCTTTCACCACGGAGGCACGGAGTCACGGAGAAAACAATAAAGATTGGTCAAAAGATTCGAGAGCAAGAGGTTCTTGCTGGTTTTTTACGGAAAATTACTTTGGTTTGGAGTTCTGAGCTTTCGGTTCTTCTTTGCTCCGTGTCTCCGTGCCTCCGTGGTTCAAATTTTCCGATTTGGATTCCTGCTTGCCAGTTTCCTGTTTCTCGTTCTTGATTTCCACCTTCGCCCCCGGCACCAGCCGGAGCTGTCCGTCGGTCACGACCATCTCTCCTGCGGTCATGCCCTTTTCGATGATGGTCCAGGTCTGGTAGTTCCTGCCGGGAGTGACGACCCGGAGGTCCGCGGTCATGTCCTCTTTGATCACATAAACGTACTGGCCCTGCTGGCCTGTCTGTACGGCCTGCGAAGGCACGATGATCCGGTCCCGCTCCGTGGTCAGCGTCAGGATGACGTCCACGAACTGTCCCGGCCAGAGCCGCTTGTCGAGGTTCTTGAAGGTCCCTTTGAGCTTGATGGTCCCCGTGGTCCTGTCCACGGCATTGTCGATAAAGGTGAGCTCTCCCCGGACGGGCTTTTCATCGCCGGGGATGATCGCCTCGACCTGGAGTTCGCCCCGCGCGGTATATTTTTTTATGTCCGCCAGGTTCTGCTCCGGCAGGGAAAAGGCGACATAGATCGGCACGATCTGGTTGATGGTCGTCAGCGCGAGATCGTTTGCTTTGATGACGTTGCCCGCATTGATCAGCACGCTTCCGGCGCGGCCGTTGATGGGCGACTTGATGGTGCAGTAGGACAGCTGGAGCCTGCTGTTCTCGACCGCGGCCCGGTCCGCGTCGACCACGGCGGCCAGTGCGTCGGCATTGGCACGGATCTGGTCGTACTGGTCCTTGGCAACGTAGTCTTTCTGCATCAGGATGGCGTACCGCTTGGCCTGCTCCTCGGCATTTTTTGCCTGCGCCAGGTCGCGCGCGAGGTTCGCTTCGGCCTGTCTGAGGGCGGACGCATACGGGGCGGGATCTATTTTGAACAGCAGCGAGTCTTTGGCAACATCCTGTCCTTCCCGAAAGTAAACGCCCTCCACTGCTCCGCCGACCAGGGCCCTGATGGATACGGCATTAAAGGGTTCGACGTTTCCGATGGTCTTGAGCTGCAGCGGAAGGTTCTTCCGGTCGGCGCGTTCGGCCACGACGGGCACGGTCTTCGGCGGAGGCTGTTTTCCCTTGGAACAGGCGGACGATGCAGCCACGGCAAGGAGCGCCAGCAGGAGTATGGACCATCTGGAGCATAAGATATTGACACTGATAACGGCTGATTCAGTATAATTAGCTCGAGACGGGTTCTGCCTTGTCAGTTGCTTATTTGTTGAAATCATATTCTTGTCCGCCTTGATCAGTGTCAAAAAGAATTAAGTTTCATGCCCACACTATTTCCAATGCTATTCTCGCAGGAAGCCTGCTACCGCGCCCCCATGGCCTGCTCGATGCTGGCCTGCGCGATCTTGTAGCTGTAAAGCGCGTTCGTGTACGAGGCCTGGGCGTTGCTGTACGCCGCGAACGCATCGGTGACCTCGATGGGACTGCCGACGCCCGCTGCATAGCGGCCGTTCGCGAGGTCCAGGTTCTCCTGGGCCTGCTGCACGGCGAGCTCCGCGGTGGCGATGCTGTCGTTCGCCTGCTGCAGGTTCAGGTAGGCCGATTGTATGTCGAGCAGCACCTGCTGCCGCAGGGTCTCTTCATTCGCTTTCAGCACGTACAGGTTCGACTTGGCTTCCGCGACCTGGTGCGAGGTCAGAAAACCGCTGAACAGGGGGACGGTCAGGACCACGCCGGCGCTCCAGCCATGATCAAGCGAAGAGTCCAGTTCCTGGCCGGACCTGCCATAGGTCGCGCTTCCATTCAGTTCCGGATAGTGGCCGGTGCGGGCAAGGCCGACGGACTCCTGCGCGGCCTCGCGTTTTGCCACGAGCGCCTTCAGGTCGGGCCGGTTATCATAGGCGCGATTCAGCGCGTCGTCGAAAGTGATCTCGAACTTATGGACCGCCAGGTCGTCCTCGATCGTATACTCCGGAGCGTGAGGCATGCCCATGGCATTGTTCAGGACGATCCAGGAGATCTTCACGGCGTTCTCGGCCCTGATCAGGTTCAGCCGGGCGTTGCTCAGGTCGACCTCGGCCTTGGTCACGTCGATCTTTGCCTTGGTGCCGACCTCATAGAAGCCCTTTGCCTGGTCGAGGTGCTGCTGGAACTGTTTCACGATGTCGGCGGTCACGTCACGGCTGCGCCGGGACTGCAGGACGTTGTAGTACGCCTGCTTCACGTTGAAAATGACCTGGTCCGATGTGGTGTTGAGGTCAAAGCGCGACGCCTGGAGATTGTATTTCGAGATGTTGACCTGGGACGAGGTTTTGCCGAAGTCGATCAGGTTCTGGCTGACCGTCACGCTGCCGCTGTACTGGTCATAGTTGTTCTGCCGCAGGAAGGTCCCGGTGGGTGTCGATTGCATGGGGCTGATCCTGGTGTACCCGGCCTGCGCCGAGACCTGCGGGTAGTAGTTCGCCCGTGCCTCGCCGACCCGGCTTCGGTTGATATCCACGGTGCCGGTGGCCGCGACGATCTGCGGGTTCTTTTTGAGCGCGATCGCGATGCTCCGTTCGAGGGTGATCATTTCTCCCGGCAGGATCTGTCCGGCATCAAGAGCGGTCTTTTTTTCAGATTCCCGGACTTGCGCGGGTTTTTCCTGTTGGTCAGCCGGCGGAACCGCCTCTTCTGTACGGGCGGGCGCGCCGAAGAGGAGCAGTGCGGACAGCGCGACCACGGGGGAGATCAGTGGGCTGAAATCGTATTTTTTTCGCATAACGCTCTCCTGTGCATGCTTTCGTTACGTGTTGTTATTCACGGTCCCGGACATGAAGATGTCGATCATCTCGCGGACCTGCTTTTCCATGATGGACTTTTTCATGCCGGTCGACTGCATGATCTCCTCGGACCGGAAATAGGAAAAAAGGACCCACAGGAACATCTTGGCCGTCATAGCGGGCGATATGTTCTTTCGCAGCATGCCCTGTCGCTGCAGGCCCTCAAAATAGGCCGCCATGGTGGTCCGCATCTCCAGAATAAACTTATTATACACCTCCCTGATATTCTCAGGGTAGGTCGTGTACTCGGAGTACATGATCTTGACCATGGCCTTCCGCTCTTTCAGGGTCAGCAGAAAATGCGTGGCAATGAGCTCCAGCGCTTCCCTGCTGGAGAGGCCGTCCAGTTCGGGGATGAGTTCCTTCAGCCGCGGAAGAAAGGTATAGCTGCCGAGCAGCTCTTTAAAAAGCTTCTCTTTTGAGCCGAAATGCCGGAACAGGGTGAGCTCGGTCACGCCCGCCTGCTGCGCGATCTCGCGCGTGGTGGCGCCCATATAGCCCTTTTCGGAGATCAGCTTGAGCGTGGCTTCGAGCAATCGTTTTTTGGTGTCGGTTTTTTTCATGTAAGCAGGCACTTACATTAGCGCAGGCAGGCAATAAAAGCAAGCCCTTTTTGCGGTTCGCGCGGGCCGGGCCGCACGTCATTAATAATCAGTACTGCTGCGGTTGCAGAATAGGACATCAACAGTTAGACCCCGAGAGGAGGATAAGGTTGCATGCAGTGAACCGGGAAGTTATGAAGGTAAGAGGTTAAGAAGGGAAGAGGGAAAGAGTGTAGGCGTTTGACCCTAACATCCTACGTTCTTACCCTCTTTCCCTCAGCTTGTGAGAACGGCGTGCTACTGGAATTTCACCTGGGGCGCTTCTTTTTCAGCAACCGGCACCTCGTAGTAGGCTGCTTCGCCCACGCCGGCCAGCGATGCAAAGAACCTTCCGAAGACGGTCCTGCGGTAGGTGTTCAAAGCATTGACGTCGTCGTTGTAGCGCTTCCGTTCCACGGCGATCCTGTTCTCGGTGCCTTCCAGGCTGTCCTGCAGTTTCAGGAAGCCCTCGTTCGCCTTCAACTGCGGATAATTCTCCTGCAGAACGAGGAGGCGCGACAACAGACCGTCGAGCTGCTGCGAGGCTGCTATCTTGCCTTGCGGCGTGGGCGCCTGGAAATATTTTGTCCGCGCATTAGCGAGGTTCTCGAACAGTTCCTTTTCGTGTTTGGCGTAGCCCTTAACGGTCTCGACCAGGTTGGGGATCAGGTCGTAGCGCCGCTTCAGTTGGTTGTCGACCTGCGCCCATTGGGTCTTCACCTGCTGGTCCATGGTCACGACGTGGTTATACTGGCCTACGCCGTACATGACCGTGCCGATGGCGACCACCGCGATGACGCCGAGAATGATCAGCAATACTTTTACTCCGTTGCTCATGGTAACCTCCATTTAATATTATCTTGATCCGGATAAGCCGGAACCAAATTTGCCACGAAGACACGAAGGCACGAAGGGAGGCCTGAGTGTCTTTGGGGTTTAATTAATGCAGTAATTTTCAAGACGTTCTTTGTGTCTTAGTGCCTTCGTGGCAGGACTATTATTCTTTTTTTTATATCTATTCTACCACCCTCCGGAGGCTCCGCCGCCTCCGCCGGACCCGCCGCCCCCGCCGCCGAAGCTGCCGCCTCCGCCAAAACCGCCCCCGCCTCCGGACCAGCCGCCTCCGCGGCCGCCCATGGACGAGGCCAGCATGATAAGGATGCACTGTCCAGGATGGGTTATGAAAAGAATAACAGCAATAACGAAGAAAATGCCCATGATGACCATTTGGAATTTGGTCAGGGGTCTGGCCTGTCCGCTGCTTCGCGGCTGCCGGACCTCAGGCATGCCCGTGATCGGGACGCCCTCGCTGTCCGCAATGGTCTGGATAATGGCGAGCGCTGCCGCCGCCATCCCTCCGCCATAGTCGCCCTTTCTAAAATAGGGGACCAGGTACTCCCTGCCGATGGTGCCGACCAGGCTGTCGGGAAGGACACCCTCCAGTCCGTAGCCCACCTCGATGCGGTACTTCCGGTCCTGTACCGCGACAACGAGCAGCACGCCATTGTCCTTGCCCTTCTGTCCGAGCTTCCACTGCTCCTTTGTATCAAGGGCGAATTCCTCGATGCTCTGTCCGTCCAGGCTCTGGACCGTCAGCACCAGCACCTGCGCCGTGGTCTTCTGCTCCAGTTCCCGAAGCAATGCGTTCAGCCGTGCGCTCGAATTGCCGTGCATCACCCCGGCCAGATCGACCACGTAGTCGCGCGGCATGGCAGGCGGCCTGGGTGTTGAAGCCGAAGCGAGCGGAGCGGCCAGCGCCAGGAAGAGAAGCGTCAGGAGGATGAGGTTTTTAGTGCGGGAGAGCATTGATGGTCTTTCCAAAGGCTTCGAGCGTGTTGTAGTACCGTTCGAACAGCGAGCGCAGGTCCTGTTCCGAAAGCTTTAGGCTCCCTGCCTTGAGCTGCAGGATCCGTTCAAATACGGCCGTGTCCACTCCGGTCGTTTCCTGAAAGAGGCGAATGACCTGCTGCCGCGGGATGGGCGGCTCCTTGCCGAGCAGGGAGATGACCGCGCGGAAGAGCGCCATGGATCCCGTGAAAGACCGGACGAGCAGCGCGGTCAGGAGCTCTTTCTTGCCGAGCGACGAGATATAGCCCTGGCGCAGATGGATCTGCTTGGTCTTGATCTCCCGTTCGCACTGGAGCCGAAGATTCGAGGGAAGGATCGGAAGGCCGCTGAACAGGTCCTGGCCGTAAATGGTCTTATGGATCAGCTTGAGATCGAGGAACTCCACGGGAAAGGCGTCGAGCGAGTCGTTGATGTACTCCGGGGTCATCACCAGCGGGGCCGCGATATTTTTTTTGCCGTATTTCTTCCCGAGCGGGGCAAGGAACTCGACGAAGGCGAGGTCCATCCGGTGCAGCACGACCACGGAATTGACGTCCGATTTCTTTTCATCGTAGTCCGGCATCACGGCGCTGCCGGTGATATGGATCGAATGGATGCCCGCTGCCTGGTGCGCAAGCAGGTCGGTTATCATGGGCGCGATCTTGTCTGCCACGATCTGCGGCAGTCCGGCGAGGTTCGGTGTGTTCATAGTGGAAACAGTATAGCACAGGTGGGAGTTGTGCACAATAAGCGGGATGGTGAGCTATGCCGTTCGGTTGAGGGCCGCATGTGGCATGGGCTTCATTGACAGGCGGCGAATTGAGGGGAAAGTGAATTCGTAAATGCATTATGCAACTTTTTGTGCAGTTCAGGCGAAAATTTCATTACCCTTAAATTACCCCGAGTAAAGGGCATTATTGTTTTGACCTATAAAGCATGCGCATGATAGACTTCGCGTCGTTGTTTCATTCTTCTGTCAGAAAGAGCCAATATGGTTTCCCTGAAGTTGTTCTTCATGATGATCGTAACTGCGCTGTTGATCCCGCCTTCCCTGACAGCGGGTTCGTCAGTTGCGCCAGGCAACGGATCATTTACAGCGCCGGTTCCGCTGGCGGTGCCCGGGCTCGAAAACAGGTTTATCGCGATCGGGGAGGTCGTCCGGATTGAGCCTGTTGTCAAGGGCGTGCAGAAGATCGCCATGAAAATTGAAAATGTCAAAAGTATCCCGGGCTACCCTGCCGGCGGAGCAGGGTACCGGGGCAAGGAAGTGGAGCTCTTATCGGAAACACCCTTACCCGCTTTCGTAAAGGTCAAGGCTAAGGTGTCCGTTACCGTCAGGCTGATCGGAGACGAGTGGCGGCAGTCATTATTCCTTCTGGAGGTCGTTGAATATGAATCTCAGAACTGAAGCGCTCGCTGTAAGACTGATCCTGATAGTGTTCGCTATAGGTATCCTGCTGCTGCCTGCGGGGGTATTCGCCGGGCCGGCCCTCGATGAGGTCACGGTGTTGCAGCAGCCTTCGCGGACTTCTTTCGAAGCCCGTCAGCGCGGAGATGAATGGTATAACTGGACCGAGACGCGCGACGGCTACGGGATCTTTCGGAATTCCGAGACAGAGTTCTGGGAGTACTATCAGCCTTCCCCCGCAGGGGAAGGCACGGCGTCCCTGACAGTCGGCAATGCGATCGTGGGCATCGATGATCCTGTTGCGCTCGGCATTCCCAAGGGACTGCGGCCGTCACGGACGCCGGACCTTTCGGCCCCGTCCGGGGAGCTCCTTTCGGGCAGTGCGGCAGCTGGGGGACTTACCAATGGTCCTGCAGCCGCCCCGGTGCTGGGGGCAAAACAGCTCCTCGTGATCGGCGTGGACTATGTTGACGCGCCGGCGCTTTACACTCCGGCCCAGATCCAGCCGCTTTTGTTCGGAGCGTCGAGCAGCGTTGCCGATTACTATGCCAAAACCTCCTATGGCGCGGTCAGCATCGCGCCAGCAATGGAGACCTCCGGAACGAGCAACAATGGTTTTATCGGGTGGATCAGGCTGAACGGCAACCACCCGAACACCGGGGCCAGCACGGGAACAGCGAACCAGCAGATCGCAAAGGACGCCATCACCGCGGCAGACGCCTATATAGATTATTCTCAGTACGACGTCAATGGCGACGGTCTCATAGATCCCACGGAACTTTCCATTATCGTCATCGTTGCCGGGTATGAGCAATCATACAGCTCCGGCAACTCGCCGTCGATCTGGGGACACCGATGGAGCATGTGGTCGGTGGGGTATCCCGTGGTCGATGGCAAGATGATCCAGCAATATGCCCAGTTCGGCGAACGGCATGGCGACCATCTTGCCACGATCGGCATCATGGCCCATGAGCTGGGACACCTGATGTTCTCTCTTCCTGATCTGTACGACACGGATTCGTTCAACGGTTCCTCCCTGGGCGTGGGGGATTTCGACCTCATGGGTATGGGCAGCTGGGGCGCGGCTGTGGCTGAAAACGCGGGGTCTACGCCCACGCAATTATCGGCCTGGAGCAAGGAGTATCTTTCCTGGGGGACCGTGACAACGCTTGCGTCCGCGCTCTCGGTCACCTTTCCCGCTTCCGATGGGAATGGATCCTCGACCTTCCGCATCAATACCGCTGACCCGAATCAGTATTTTCTTATCGAGAACCGCCAGTTCACGGGGTATGACGCCGGATTTCTACGGGCAGCCGGTTCTTCGGCGCACGGCGGCCTGGCGATCTATCACATCGACAATGTGAAAACCGGGCTGTGGCCCTCGGCAAATACGGTGAATGCCGATGAAACCGACAAGGGGGTGGATGTTGAAGAAGCAAATGAAGGAGCCCTCGGCTACAGCATACTTGACAATTATTATGCGAGCAGCAGCACGAACATGTTCTTCTTTCAGGGCGATGCGCAGGAATTCACGAACACGAGCATCCCGAACACAAAGCTGAAAAACAATACCTCCACTCCGGTCTCCATTACCAATATCTCGAATTACGGCGCCTCCATGTCAGCCAGCGTCTGCACCGAAACCATCAGCTATTCCTTGTCTCCGACGAACGCTTCTTTCCCCTTACTGGGCGGAGGCGGCATCGTGGACCTGACCGCTTCGTCGTCAAATTGCATGTGGAAGGCCGTAAGCAGCGCCTGGTGGCTCCAGATCAGTTCGGGCTTTTCCGGCGCCGGGAGCGGGACGGTCGTTTATACGGTCATCCAGAATACCGACGGCGTCCCGCGGACCGGATACCTCACGATCGCGGGCCAGACCTTCACCGTGACCCAGGAAGCCGGCGTCGATACGATGCCGGACCCGTTCAGCTTTACGGACCAGACGGGCGCTTCTCTCAACACGCTGATCAGTTCCAACAGCATCTCCGTGTCCGGCATTGCTGCGCCGGCCTCGATCTCGGTCACCAACGGGGAATACGAGGTCAATGCAAGCGGTTTCTGGACAACCGGCGCGGGTACGGTGGTCAACGGCGATTCCGTCCGTATACGCCTGATGTCATCGGCAAACTCTTCAACGACGACGAGCGCCGTGCTTACCATCGGCGGGATCAGCGACACCTTCAGCGTAACGACGATGGAAAACACCGGCCTGTGGCACCAGGTGCAGGATTCGTCAACGCCTACCGGCAGGAGCTTCACGAGCGGGAGTCCCACTTCATGGTGGTATGGACAAGATGCGACCGGGACGTATGATACGCCGGGAACGGCAAACAAGGGGTCGTTCATAATCGGTCCGTACGTCATTACCGCGGGCCAGTCGCTGACCTTCTGGAGCTGGGAAGAAACGGAAAAGAACGCAGCTTATGACAAACGGACCATTGCCATTTCCACGGACAACGGCAGCACCTGGACGGACCTGGCGACGCTCTCCGGCATGGAAAACCAGTGGTACAATTTTGTGACCGTCCTTTCCGCATACACCGGCCAGACCGTCAAATTCAAATTTACCTTCGACACTGTTGATAGCGGTGTCAATGCTTTCAAAGGCTGGTACCTGGACGACATCTCCATTATCGGCGGCGTTCCGGATACCTGCGCGGGTGCCCGGGAGATCACCGGGGCAACCTACACTGATACCGTGGACCCGACAACAGCGACGGCTACAGGCGATGATCCAATGGTGACTTGCGGAAATGGCAGCAGGAACGGATCTGTCTGGTATAAATACACGGCAACGCAAGACGGCGCGCTGGCCATCGACACCACGGGAAGCAACTACGATACGATCCTGTCGGCATATACCGGAAATTGCGGGACGTTGGCGTCCCTTGACTGCAACGACGACACAAATGGCACGCAGTCCTCTCTTTCCGTGCCAATGAGCGCGGGCACGACCTACTATTTTATGGTGTCGGCATATGGAACAGCCGGGACCGTCCTGCAGGTGAATGTGACGGTGAGCGGCGGAGGCGGGAACTGCGCCGAGCCGGTGTCGCCGAGTCCGAACTTGCAGGACATGGGAACTGGCGTGAACGACCTTGGCGAGGTGATCTGGGCGGAGCTTCTTCAGGACGGAACGTCTGGAATGTCTTACCACCAGATCATGTCGAGCACGCGGGGCCAGCTGACGAGCGATGCGAACGAACATATAAACCCCTCGGTGAACAACCGGGGCGACCTGGTGTGGGAGCAGAACAGCAACATCTACGGGAACCTTTCGGGCCAGGTGCAGCAGCTGACGTACTCGGGAAATGCAATGCAGCCGTCGATCAACGACAAACAGGAAGTGGTGTGGTCCCAGACGAACGGGGGGAATAGTCAGATCTACTCGAACCAGCGCGGCTGGCTGACGAGCGATCCTAATGATCACTGGGACCCCGCCATAAACAACGCCGGCGACGTGGTGTGGGCACAGTCCAGCATAGTGAGTGGCTGGCATCAGTTGTACAAACTGCCGGCAGGAAGCAGCACGCCGGTCCAGGTGACGAACAACAATGCGGACCACTGGTCACCTTCGATCAGCAACACGGGCGAGGTGGTGTGGACGGAATCGAACGGCGGCCTCGCGCGCGTCTATTCGAGCACGCGCGGTCAACTCACCTTCGACGGCTGCCCCGGGTGGACGGACCATATAAGTGCTTCCGTGAACGCCTGCGGAGACGTGACCTTTACGGTCATGGGTACGGTATCGCAGGTGTACCGCCTGGGGAACAGCAGCCCCTGTTTGACCGACATCGAGCCAAACGACAACACGACCGAGGCCATACTGGTGAGCGGGAACTCTACGACCACGGGCATGGTGCAGGAGCCCGGTGACCTGGAAGACTGGTACAAGTTCACGGCGAGCGTGGGCGACACGATCACGGCGACCGTGAACTGGGGCCCGACCGCGCCGCCGAACGGATTGATGGCCGAACTGATGGATGGCGGG
>Ga0154443_1143_pt1 | contig 18819 bp, 19 predicted proteins | sample RifGroC2_FD_105636 | JGI IMG/M metagenome (GOLD analysis project Ga0154443, IMG submission 105636) | Nitrospirae bacterium GWC2_56_14
ATGCTATAATCCGCTTCAGTTTTTAACCGCACGGCAGGAGAACGGCATGCTTTTAGAAGACGCAAAGCAGGAACTGGATAAAATAACCGGCAGGGTCGAGACCCTGCGGAGGCATCTTTGACACCCCTGCCAAGGAAGCGCGCTTAGCCGAACTCACCAGTCTCACCGAAACCTCCGGCTTCTGGAACAACTCCGACAAAGCAAATGTCGTACTGAAGGAAAAAGCTGCGATCGAGCGCGCGCTCAGGGACTGGGGATCGCTTGCCCGGCGGGTAAGCGATCTTGAGGCCATGGCCGACCTGGTATCGGAAGAAGGCGGCCAGGCCCTTTTGGCGGAACTGGAACGCGAGATCGCGGGCATGCAGAAGGACCTGGGAACGGCGGAAGTGGCTGCTTTGCTGTCGGGCGAGCGGGACCTGTCGAACGCTATCGTCTCGATCCATCCCGGCGCAGGCGGCACGGAAGCCCAGGACTGGGCCGAGATGCTGATGCGCATGTATCTGCGCTGGGCCGAGAAACGCGGGTATAAGACCGAGATCCTGGACTACCAGAACGGCGAGGAAGCAGGCGTCAAGTCCGTCACGTTCATGGTCCTGGGCGACTACGCCTACGGCAGGACAAAGGCAGAGGCCGGCGTGCACCGCCTTGTCCGCATCTCCCCTTTTGACGCCAACAAGCGAAGACACACGTCGTTCGCGTCGGTCCACGTCTACCCCGAGGTCGAAGAGGACGTCGACATCACCATCGACGAAAAGGACCTGCGCATCGACACCTACCGCGCGTCCAGCGCCGGCGGCCAGCATGTGAACAAGACCGACTCGGCCGTGCGCATCACCCATCTGCCGACCAACATCGTGGTCCAGTGCCAGAACGAGCGTTCCCAGCTCAAGAACAAGAACGTGGCCATGACGGTGCTGCGCTCGCGGCTGTATGAAGTGCGGAAAAAAGAGCTGGACGATAAGGTAGAGAAGCTGATGAGCGAGAAGAAGGATATTGCCTGGGGAAGCCAGATCCGGTCTTATGTGTTCCAGCCCTACCAGATGGTGAAAGACCACCGCACCGGTGTTGAGTCCGGGAACGTCACGGCGGTCATGGACGGAGATATCGACCAGTACATCGAAGCATTTTTGATAGCAAGCAGCGGGGTGAAGGGGTAGGTCCAGGGGTCAGGGGTCAGGGGTCAGGACTCTGGATGTACTGTTTTCAATCCGCAATCCGCAATTGAAACAATCCGCAATAGATTCATATTCCCATCATCTGGGGCGCCCGGTCAGAAACGTAATTTCTCACCCCTTGGTACAAAGCCTCGGCAATGCTCTGCCGGTAGGACTCCGTGCGAAGCAGCTTTTCCTCTTCCGCATTACTGATAAAACCGACCTCCGCCAAAATGCTCGGCATCTCCGTATTGATCAGCACATAGAAGAAGGCCCTTTTCACTCCCAGGTTGACCACATGCCCCTGCACGGGCTTCACGGTATCCACCAGCGAGGCCTGCACCGTGTGGGCAAGCTGAAGAGATTCCTCCAGTTTGTCATCCTTGGCCAGATCAGCAAATATCCGGTCCAGCTCTGACTTGAGCTCACTCATGTTTTTGGTGGACATGGCGTTCTCGCGCGCGGCCGTTACCATGGCGTCGCGGTCCGAGGCCCGGAGGCTCTGAATATAGGTCTCGATGCCCCTGGCCTTTCGCTTCCGGTTCGCGTTCACGTGGATGGAAACGAACAGGTCGGCCCCTTTTGTCTTGGCAATGGCAGGCCGGTCCTCAAGCGGGATGAACACATCCTTGTCACGGGTCATGACCACATCGCACCCCAACCGTTCTTTCACGAGGACGGCGAGCCTCTTCGCAATATCGAGGGTGATCGTCTTTTCCTTAAGACCATTTTTGCTCATGGCCCCCGGATCGTGCCCTCCATGGCCTGCGTCGATGGCGATGGTCTTGACCTTGAGCCCCAGCTGCCGCGACAGGGACAGTTTCGTTTCATCGCCGCTGCGCGCCGGGGACCGCTGCGCCATGTCCGTGGAGCGTGCGGCGGAAGCCGCAGGATCCGGCTGCTCCGGCTTCACGGGGGGTGACGACAGGCTGTCGGTCCCCGCGCCGGCAGCGTCAGCCCTCGACGCATCAACCGCTTCTCCTGCGTTGCTTTCGCCGGTCACATCGATCACCAGGCGTTCAGGATCGTGAAGCGGAAACGCTATATAATTCTTAAGGCTCGCCAGGTCGAGGACGACGCGGACTGTATCAGGGTCATGCTGGCTTGCCCGCACCTGTTTCAGGATCCCGTCGTTCACGGGAAGCGTGTTGAGGTTCAGGGCAGCATCCATACGCGCATGGATCAGGTCGAATACCAGCCGGTCGGGATTTTTAAGCTCGCTGGCCTGAAACTTTACCGACCCGGTCTGATCGATCACAATGCGGGTATAGGCGCCTCCGGACCGGTGCCTGATGCTCGTTACAACACCGGCCGGCCCCGAAGGTTTTGCCGCTTTGGGAGCAGAAACGATGCGGGCTGTCGGCATGGGGCGGAGCTCTGTTTCTTTTTTCCCGGCCTTGCCGGAAAGGCCGAGCCGCGCCCTGGCCTTTGCGGTCCAGGGACTATCGGCATAGGCCCGCGCCAGCCGCTCGTACGTCTTGAGCGCCGCGGCGCGGTCTTTTTTCTGAGCGAGAGAAAGGTCGATCACCTGAAAGAGCGCCTCGGGCGCTTTCTGGTGCCGCGGATAGTTGGCCTGGCAGCCGGCATAGGTTCGCAGCGCGGAGTTCAGGTCGCGGGAGTACTTGCTGAATTTGTACAGTTCCCGATACAGCTCGGCCCGGTCCAGACAGGCCTCGCCCGCATCAGGGCTTTTCGGATAGGTTTTCTCTACCAGCTCAAAGGTGCGGATGCAATCGAGCCAATAAGAGCGGTATTTCTTTTTTTGAGGTGATCTCTTCAGGTCGGCAAGGCGTTGAGAGGCGACAGCATACTTATGCCCGGCCTCGGTGTTATAGGACGGGTGCGCAGGGGCGGCAAAAAACAGCGAGATGGCGCTGGCCATAAAGGCCGCAAGACATGAACGGCCGCGTGTCATCATCATATTCCTGTTGTTTTTTAACCGAATTGAGCTGATAAGTCAATGAAAAAGAGCAGCGGAGCAGGCCCGGACAGCGATTTTTCAGCGCGCCAGGCAAAGCGGGATGCGGGCAGGCGGGGACCGAAAAAAAAGGCCCCGGAACATCCGGGGCCGTCAAGAGATTTCTCCGATCAGCACGCGCTGATCAGGTTAGGATGCGACTTTTACGGAGTCTACCAGCTTGGTAAAGCTGGCAGGATCTGTCACTGCCATGTCCGCAAGGATCTTCCTGTCCAGGGCGATGCCCGACTTGGTAAGACCGTTGATGAAACGGCTGTAGGACAGGCCGTTCAGCCTTGCGGCAGCATTGATGCGCGCAATCCAGAGCCTGCGGAAATCCCTTTTCCGGGCTTTCCGGTCTCTGTAGGCGTACTTAAGTGCACGATCAACGGCTTCGGTTGCGGAGCGGTACAGCTTGGACTTTGCTCCCCAGAATCCCTCTGCCAGGTTGAGCACTCTTTTTCTTCTGGCCCGCGTTTTGGGGCCGCCTTTTGCTCTCGGCATTTTTTCTCCCTCCTTGAATCAAGGCGCATGTAGCGTGATTCATGTTTTTTCAGGCGGGCTTTCTGCATCCCCGGCCTGATTGTCTCATGCAAACTGCGAACAGCTCTTAAAATGCGTAGGGCATCATCCGCTTTACGTTCTTCATGTTCTCCGGTGCGACAAGAACGCTCTTTTTCAGGCTGCCCTTGCGCGACGGACCTTTCGAAGTGAGAAGATGCCGTTTTCCGGCCTGGCCCCTCTTTACTTTGCCCGTGCCGGTCACCTTCATCCGCTTGGCTGCGCTGCGGTTGGTCTTCAGTTTCTGCTTAGCCATGATATTTCCTTTCCGACATCTGCGTGGTCTCTGCCACCAGGGTCTCTTTCATAATTGACAGGGGAGGATGCTTCTCTGTATCTATTAATTCAAACTCGCCCGCGTTCCTTATGCCTTGGCCTTGGGTCCGAGCAGCAGCGTCATGTTCTTGCCTTCCATGCGTATGTTCTGCTCTACGACGGCCTCGGCCTCAATGTCCTTCAGGATGCGGTCCAGGACCGCCCTGCCGTAGGACGTGTGGGCCATTTCCCGTCCGCGGAACATGACGGTCACCTTGACCTTATTGCCCTCTGCGAGGAAGCGTTTGATGTTATTGGTCTTAAACTCCACATCATGATCGTCCGTCCTTGGCCGCAGCTTGATCTCTTTTACGATGATGACGGTCTGGTGCTTCCTGGATTCGGCCGCTTTCTTGGCCATTTCGTACTTATATTTTCCAAAATCCATGATACGGCAGACCGGAGGATTTGCCGTTGGCGCAACCTCGACCAGATCCAGCCCCTGGTCTTCGGCCTGCTTGATGGCATCCCGCACGAGCATGACCCCAAGCTGCTCGCCTTCGGAAGAAATAACGCGGACTTCCTTCACTCTGATCATGTAGTTGATTCTTGTTGTAATTTTACTGATACGTAATCACCCCCTCGTAGAGTTTAGTTGCTTTTATTCCTGATCTTTTCCTGCAGGATCGAAATGAATTCATTGAGCGGCATGGCCCCAAGGTCCTTGCCCCCGCGTTCACGTACCGCAACAGCGTTCTGTTCCACTTCCTTTTCCCCGACCACGAGGATATACGGAACCTTTTCCATGGCCGCTTCCCGGATCTTGAACCCGATCTTCTCGGAACGGGAGTCGAGCTCGACACGGATCCCTGCGGCAAGAAGCTGGTCCCGCACGCTCTTCGTATACTCAAACTGCTTGTCCGTGATGGACATCACTTTCGCCTGCACCGGCGCCAGCCAGACCGGGAACGCCCCGGCGTAGTGTTCGATGAGCATGCCGAAGAAGCGTTCGATCGATCCTAACAGCGCCCGATGGATCATATAGGGCCGATGGGGCTGATTATCAACGCCCGTAAAGCTCATGTCGAACCGTTCGGACATGTTAAAGTCGAACTGGACCGTGGAGCACTGCCAGAGCCTGCCCAGCGCGTCCTTGATCTTGATATCGATCTTGGGGCCGTAGAATGCTCCGCCGCCTTCGTCGATCTCGTATCCCAGGTTGACCTTTTCAGCGGCAACCTTCAGTGCCTGCGTTGCCTGGTCCCACACCGCGTTGTCGCCAACGGACTTTTCCGGCCGGGTCGCGATATAGGCCTTGAAATCCTCGAATCCGAAGGTCCTGAGCATCTTTACCACAAAACCGATGACCTGGATGACCTCGGTCTCCATATCTTCAGGCGCCACGAAGATATGGGCGTCATCCTGTGTAAAGCCGCGCACGCGCAACAGACCATGCAGCACACCCGAGCGTTCGAACCGGTAGACGGTGCCGAGCTCAGCGTACCGCAGCGGCAGTTCGCGGTAGGACCGGAGCTTGTTCTTGTAGATCATGATATGGAACGGGCAGTTCATCGGTTTTACATAATACTCCTGCCCTTCCACATCCATGGAGGAATACATGTTCTCCCGGTAAAAGCCAAGGTGGCCCGACGTCTCCCAGAGATTGGCACGGCCCACATGGGGAGAATAAACGAAATCGTAGCCGTTTTTCTGGTGCTCATCGCGCCAGAAGTCCTCGATGGTCTTCCTGATGAGCGCGCCCCGGGGATGCCACAGGACCAGGCCGCCGCCCACTTCATCGGACACCGAGAACAGGTCCAGGTCCTTGCCGAGCTTGCGGTGGTCGCGCCGCTTGATCTCCTCAAGCCTCGTCACATAGGCATCCAGCGCATCCTTGGTCGTGAACGATATGCCGTAGATCCGCTGAAGCATCTTGTTCTTCTCGCTGCCGCGCCAGTAGGCGCCTGCAACCGAGAGGAGCTTCACGGCCTTGATCTTCGACGTGGAGGAAACATGCGGTCCGCGGCAGAGATCGGCGAAATCGCCCTGCTCGTAGATCGATATCACGTCGTTGTCAGGGAGCTCGTTGATGAGCTCGACCTTATAGTCTTCCGATCTGTTTTGAAAGAACGTCAAGGCCTCGGCCTTGGAAAGTGTTTTTCTGACGACCGGCGAAGCTGCCTTGGCCAGGTCCGCCATTTTCTTTTCTATTTTTGCCAGGTCCTCGGGCGTGAACGGCCGCTCGAAGTCAAAGTCGTAGTAGAAACCCTCCTCGATGGAGGGGCCGATGGCAAGCTTTATCTGGGGATAAAGCTGCTTCACCGCGTGCGCCAAAAGGTGCGACGTGCTGTGCCAGTAGATTGACTGGCCCTCTTGGGCATCAAAGGTTACGATCTCTACCGAGGAATTGTTCTCAACGGGGGTTTTCAGATCCTGCAGCCGGCCGTTCACTTTAATGGCCAGCGCGTCCTTTGCAAGGCGAGAGCCGATTTTCTCGGCAACTTCCTGACCGGTGATGCCAGCGGCATACTTTTTTTCCGAACCGTCAGGCAGCCTGAGGTGTATTTCATTCATAAGGAGGTAATCATGGTTTCTCTGCTGAGTTTCTCTACCAAATTGATGCTGCGAAAAATGGTAGGCCCGGGCGGTTTCGAACCGCCGACCTCTACCGTGTCAAGGTAGCGCTCTCCCCCTGAGCTACGAGCCTGTAAACTTTTCTGGTGACCGTGAATTCTATGAAATTACAGCATATTTGTCAAGAATAAAATGAGGTGGGCCGTCTTTTATCGGGGACTGCGGCTGTAGGCACATAAACCGATCAGGCGTTGGTACGTCATTGAAAAATATTGGTGCCCCTGGGAAGATTCGAACTTCCGGCACACGGTTTAGGAAACCGTTGCTCTATCCACCTGAGCTACAGGGGCGTTTCAATTGCGGATTGTAGATTGCGGATTTCGGATTGAACAAAAAGAGCTTCACGAATCGAGACATTTATTCCGCAATCCGCATTCTCCGCAATCCGAAATCATTATACCATTTCCTCAAAATCGATCTTTTTCCGCTTCGTGATGGCGCGCAGTTTATTGAGCGCCTGGGTCTCGATCTGGCGGACACGCTCCCGGGTGATGTGAAATTCCTTCCCGATGCTGTCCAGGGTCTGCGGTTCCCCGTCCACGAGACCGAAACGCATTTCGACGACCTTGCGTTCAGACACGGTCAGCTGGGTAAGCCATTCATCGATATGCTCCCGCCTGCGCTTATCATCGGAAATACTGGCTGGAGAGACGGCGTTGGTATCCTGCAGGATGTCCTTGAGGGTATCTTCTTCCTGATCGCCGATGAGCATGTCCAGGGAGTAGGTTTCCCGCACCACCTGCGAGATGCTTCGCACCTTCTCAATGGTCACTTTCATCTTTTTCGCGATCTCTTCGATCTGCGGATCACGCCCCAGTGACTGCGTCAGCTGCCGCATGGCGCGCATATAGGAGTTTACGATCTCGGCAATATGGACCGGAAGACGGATGGTCCTTGTCTGGTTCACGATGGCCCGCTCGATGGACTGTTTGATCCACCAGGAAGCGTACGTGCTGAACTTGAATCCGCGTTCGTATTGAAATTTTTCCACTGCCCGAATGAGCCCCAGGTTCCCCTCTTCGATGATATCGGAGAACTGAAGGCCCCGGTTGATGTACTTTTTGCCGATGGCGACGACGAGGCGCAAATTGGCCTCGATCATGTTGGCGCGGGCGATCTGATCTCCCTGGGCGATACGTTTCGCCAGTTCCTGCTCCTGCTCGAAGGTAAGGAGCGGCGTCTTGCGGATTTCCTTGAGATAATATTTTATGGCATCGAGGCCGCGGCCCGAAGCGCTGTCCTCGGCCTCGCTGCTTTTTTTCTCTACTTCGCTTTTTTCTTCAGTTTCCTCGCTATATGCGGGTTCGTCACCCATCATATCATCGACCGATTTTTCCCTCTCACTCATGAATACCTCTTGGGGCGGCCTGCTGTGCAGAAATAAGTATGGTTGGCTGCTGTATATCAGGGGGGAGGTAAGAACAAGGCGAACCCTGCCGCTTTGCCGGACGCGACGCGAGCATCGAAATAAGCACGGTGGCCGCACTGTTTGAGTGACTCTTGCGCGTTCCGGTCACGCTGCATACCACGGTGGTCACGTATTCACAACAAGCCCGAACAGAGGCTTCGCGGATCTGCTCCCGCTGTTCAGCGCAACAATCGCCGTTGCTGCATGTATCTCATGGTAAAAAATGGTCGGGGCGAGAGGATTTGAACCTCCGACCCCTTGGTCCCGAACCAAGTGCGCTACCAGGCTGCGCTACGCCCCGACAAGGCCGTATACTATACTAACTAAATTCAGATGTCAACCCTGTTAGAGATGAAACACGGATTATTTTTTCCGCGATCACGAACAGAGGCTGCGATACCCCGGTCAGCGAATAGTCTTCTTTTGCGTCTTAATAAAATTATCAAAAGCTTCCTGGTAGAAATCCTTTTTTGCCCTGACCGTTGCCGGGACCCTTTTCTCATAGAGTTCCCTGCCCTCGGTAACATCGTTTTTGAGCAGCTCATAAAAAGTGCCGTTTCGCAGACCGTCAACCACGGCCTCCTGGTTATACAAGGCGATATCCGACACAATGATCCGGGCAAAACGCCTGGCCTTTTCCTCCGCTTCCGGGTCCGCAGCATCCACGGCAGGGATATCGCACTCTTCTTTTTGAAAGATGGAGGAATCCAGGCTGAGCGACTCCGGGGAGATGGCAGCACTGTCCGGCATGTCCGCACGAATTGCCGCGGATTCTCCGGCTGAAACGGTCGCCCCGGCTGTCGCCTGCTGCGGCTCCGCCGGCATCAAACTTTGCGGTTTGAACAACGCCAGGTCGAACTCCCGGGACGGGGTTTCTTTTTTCGGGGGGGCGTCAGAGGAAACACCTGCCGTCCTGGTTTCGCTGCTTTCTGACGGCTGTATGAGATTGCGGATCTTGACCGGTAAAAAATCGGGGATATGGTGTTTTTCTATGTAATCATCGGCGCCATAGAGGCTTACGGGCGTCCGCTTATACCGCCGCATATCATAGACCGCCGACAAAAGCACGATCTTAATTCCAGACGTCTGGGCATTTCCCTTCAGCCGTTCACATAATTCAAAGCCGTAGATGCCGGACAGCCCCACATCGAGAACCATTGCCTGCGGCCGTGCATTGACCGCCTTCCTGAGCGCTTCATGCCCGTCGCTTGCCGTATCCACGGCAAAGCCCGCATCTTGAAGCACTTGCGAGATCATGGTCCTGACGACCTCGCTATCATGGGCGACCAGCACCAGGGGAGCACCCGACGGTTGGAGAGCAGCAATGTTGGCGGGACGGCTGCCCGCACGCTCTGCCGGCTGTTTCTGCACCAACAGGATATTGCCGCACCGGGGACACCGCACTTTTACGCTCTTATCCTTGACCTTCGCATCATCGACCCTGAGTTTCGCACCACATTCGCACGGAACAATCATAAGGGGTGGGATCTCCTTCCATTGCCATAGGAAACATCGCTTCTTTTAAACAGACCGATCAGCACCAGCCCTGCCGCAAATCCGCCGACATGGGCGTACCAGGCGATCCCACCTCCTGAAGAAGATGTGGACAGGGCGCTCAAAAACTGGATCACGAACCAGGAGCCCAGCACGATAATCGCCGGTATTTCCACGGTCCGTATATAGAAGCCAAAGAACACCAGCGTCACGACCCGGGCCCTCGGGTACAAGAGCAAATATGCGCCGAGCACACCCGAGACGGCCCCGCTCGCGCCGATCATGGGAATGATCGAAGTTCTGTTCACCAGAGCATGGGTCAGAGCGGCAACAGTCCCGCAGAGCAGGTAAAACAGAATGAACCGCAGGCGGCCTGTATCGTCTTCTACGTTATTGCCAAATATCCAGAGGTAGAGCATATTGCCGGCAATATGGAGGACACCGCCGTGCAGGAACATTGAGGTGAAGATCGTTGCGGCGACCGGCAAGGACCCGTCATTGAGCCCCGTTCCCGAGAAAAGCTTCGCGGGGATCAATGCATAGGAGGACACAAACAGCTCTCCACCGCTCTGGCCAAGCGTCAACTCATACAGAAACACCATACTGTTCGCGATAACCAGCAGCAGCGTCACGATTGCAAAGCGCTCTGTCGGATTTATGTCCCTCAGCGGTATCACGGTTCGTCTCCACTGCTAATCGCGATGTCTGCCGTAGTGTGTCATCTTCCGGTGACCCGTTCCCGGTCGTACGCCTCTCCGGGAACCAATGAGGAGCATGCTGGTCAAAGCCAGACCACCATACAAGAAATCGTAATATTTGTCAACAACCGTGCATACACAACCGTGCCTGCACGTCCTCAGGGAATCGTCCTTACACCCGCTTGAGCAGCGGCCTGTTGATAAGGCAGGAGTGATGAATTTACTTGCCATCCGGTCAGGTCTCACGTATAATTTTTTTGCTCAGGGGAGAGGTTACGGAGCTGGTGCCCGTCCCGGACTTCAAATCCGCTGTTTCCTGGCGTGAGCCAGGAAAGGTGAGTTCGATTCTCATGCTCTCCCGCCACAGATAAAAAAAACCCTCACGATATGCTCGTGAGGGTTTTTGTTGTCCAATAAAGACATGCAGTTACTTCTTGTGGCACTTTGCACAGCTGGCTGCGTCCTTCGTTGCGAAGGCCTTGGTGCCGTTGTGGCATGCGCCGCAGTTCTTGCCGGCATTCATGTCAGCCATTGTGATGACGGATCCGCCCTTCTTCATCTTGAAGTTAGCCGGATGACAATCAGCGCATTTGAGGCCCTTGTCGGCGTGCGTCTTGCCGTCAAACACCACCTTGCCGCCGCCTTTGCCGTCGAATTCTACGGACTTGCCGGCCGGAACTGCGAATGCCGAGACGGAAAGAACAAAGGTCACGATCATGACGATTGCGATTACGAGAAGCTTTTTCATTATAGTTTCACCTCCTTTCATCAATAGAATGATATAAGCTGCACGGGCGCGATTCGGGGAACCATTCGTGTTGACGCCCGTCAAGACACCGTGATGAGACTAGAGGAACGCTTTCGGGCTCCGGTACTCATGGCACTGTACGCAATCCTTCTTCGCCGATGCGTCGGTCACTTTCCAGATATGCGGCTTGTGACAGTCCTTGCACTGCATGTCCATATTCAGATGGACCTTGTGCTTGCCGATCTTGGCCACGCCCATATGACACCGCAGGCAGTCCTCGTTGCTCGGCTTCACCTTGCCCGCCGTATGGGGCTTGTGGCATTCATAGCAGTAGAACTGCATGGGTGCTTTTTCATCAAACGAGATCTTCTTTGCCTTTTTGATGGTCGCGGCGTCGGGCGCAAAGAACCGTACATCCATGGTAGCGTCTTCCTTCAGCTCCTTGCGGATGTTCTCGTTGTTACTGTGGCAATAGAGGCACTTTTTCCGTCCCGGCTTGAGGTCCTTGGTCCGGTCGGTATGACAGTTCAGGCAGGCAAGACCGCCCATGCCTTCACCGTGCACCGCTTTGCCCGGATGGCATTTCTGGCAGAACTTTTCCGAAGGCAGAAAATGGTGGAGCCCGGACTTATCGGCCTTCACCTCGCCGTGGCACTGGGTGCACTCGATCTGCTCCATATACACATGCTTGGCATGGAAGAGCGACTTATTGATCTGCCCGCCCTTTCCGCCTGCCGTATGGCACTGATTGCAGTATTTCTGACTTACGATGACATGGTCCTTGTGGCGCTCCGGCACGGTAGCCGGGCGCTTCAGCACAAAACTGATCAGCAGCTGGTTCTGCTCTATGATGGTCAGGTGATGGCAGTCATGGCAGTTAAGCTGCTTGTGCTCGCTCTGTGCCCAGCTGTCGTATGCAGGCTGCATCAAATGGCAACCAACGCAGAACTTCGGGTTATTCTGAGTAAAATCGTAAAACTTGAAAGCAACGAACCCGCCGCCGCCGACAATGACCAGCAGCAGGCAGATGATCAACAACTTCGCCTTTAAGGAGAGCGGCTCTTTCAGCCGGTCCCTGACCATGTTAAAGTTCCCAACAATTTTATCTCTAACCCATCCCACGTGATCTTTCCCCCGCCTGCTTTACTGAAAAAAAATCCACCACTAAGCGAGCTTTTATAACATAGCTCGAAAATGATGTCAATACCTTTATCAGCGATGATTTTTTAAGGAATTTGCCCGCAAAAACAGGCCTGGCTCGGCAAGATATTGTGTGGTGAAGCAATATAAAACGGCGGGGCCTGCGCCCCGCCGTTGCAGTGTGGTGCGCAGTTACGAGGTCTGTTCTGTTTCCGGGAAAACAGGGAATATTTTGGCGATCACCCAGAACAAGACGAAGGGCATGATGAAGATACTGAGCGCGCCGAATAAACCTTCCTTGAACGTCTCCCAGTCATGCGGGATGATCGGGAGGTGGTAGTGCATATAACCGGCAAAGGAGAGCGAGAACGCCTGGCCCCCGATAACGACGTTCCATCGCATCATGAACACGCCGAAGATCACAAGGAGGACGGCGAGGACGGACCTTCTGATCGTCAGGCCCGGGATCAGGAACAGGATGAGCGGAATAAGGTTGCCGATGCCGTACTGCATAATAAAGATATCATAGAAATCCCTTTCATAGATGACACTGCGCAACACGTCCCAGGACTTGACCGCCGTATAGGTGCGGAAGATCAGATCCAGAAGCTCAAGGCTGATGGCGGCGACCAGGAAAAAGACGAGGTATCTGGCGGTCATCCGGATGACGTTGATCTCAACGCCGATGATCTCCTCTTTTGACCGGAAAGCGCCGCGTGCCTCATTCCTGCGCGAGGCGATAAATTTTTTGAACTCCATGGTGACGATGTAGGTGAGCATGCAGAGCGCGATGCCTGATACGACCGCCGACATGATGAAAATGACCGGCATGAGCGGGGTCATCCACAAGGCGTTGGCCTTGACGGACCCGAAGATGAACCCGGCATAACCGTGAAGGAAGCAGGCCACCGGGATGCCGATGCCGGCAAGGATCTTGATGGCCTTTTCGTCCCGGTGAAGCGCTTCTTCGCTGATATCGTACACGCCCAGAGTCAGTGAACAGAAGATCAAATACTGGAACCACTCCGACAAGGTCTTGTCCTGTTTTTCTCTGAGCTTAAGCGAAACCTCCACAAAATGCTTCCGGTACAGGAACCAGAGCTCCGACGCCACGATCGCTCCGTAGGTGAAGAACACCACGCCAAACGCCGCAATGGCGGAGGTGAAGTGGGGCGTCATGAAGATCTCCAAGCCGCGGAACGGGAACTGCAGGTGCAGCATGATGGGAATTGGCGCCACAAAGAGCAGGGCAAAGGAGAAGACCAGCGCGAAGCGCGCCATGTCCTTCAACTGCTTGATGCCGAAAACATGGTAGAGCGATGACAGAACGAAGGCCCCTGCCACAAGCCCCGTCATGAAGGGATACATGACGATCTGAATGCTCCAGTAAATGTATTCGTTCGGATAGACGAATAATTCTTTTATAGTCCAGAGTTCTCCATGTACCATGGTTATTTTACCTCCCGGCTGAGACCGACGTAAAAGACCTGGGGCTTGGTGCCGTATTCTTCCTTCAGCACTCCGACCCGCTCATTCATGATGATCTTCGTGACCGGATCATTGTGGTCCTTGATGTTGCCGATCAGGCGTGCGCCGAAGGGGCATGCATCCACGCAGGCGGTCTTCATACCCTTCGAAATCCGGTGATAGCAGAAGTTGCACTTCTCGGCCGTGTGATGCACGGGGTGGAAGAACCGGACGCCGTAGGGGCAGCCCATGATGCAGTAGCCGCAGCCGATGCACCACTTCCTGTCCACGAGCACCACGCCGTCCTCGGTCTGGTAGGTTGCTCCCACAGGGCACACCTGCACGCAGGGAGGGTTGTCGCACTGATTGCAAAGCTTGGGCACGAAGTACGCCTTATCAATGTCCTCTTTTTTGATATCCTTGAACTTGCCTTGGCCAAGGTCGATCTTCGAGTTCGTAAAACCGTCCCGCGCACCCTTGGGCGTGTCCGCGGAGATCTCGCCGTCCTTCGTCAACACATAGCGCTCGACCCAGGTCCGCGTCACGTTCGCGTCGTAGGGTATTTCGTTTTCCTGCTTGCAGGCTTTGACGCAGAGGCCGCAGCCCACGCATTTATAGGTATCTACCAGGAAAACCCAGCGGACCTTAGCCGGGTTCTTCGCCTCCTGGGCCATGAGTTTCCGGGGATCGACGATCTCAAAAGCCGCGAGAGGCAGCGTGATGCCCGCGATCCCCGCGGCGGTTGTTTTCAGGAAATTTCTTCGCGATATCATTTCAGGCCTCCCATCGGATTATGCGGGTTGTGGCAATTCGAGCACTCCACGTCGGGATTGTGTTTGTCGGGATCAATGCCCCTGATCTTCGACCGTCCACTCGTCGGATAGGGCAAAGGATAATGGCACCGCAGGCACTGCGCCCTGCTCCTGTCTATCTCGAGTTTCGGGGGGTCCGAGGGGTGATCGACAGCGGGCCCATGGCAGTTCTCGCATTGTATTATCTTGTGCGGGGTTTTATTGATGGCGTCGTATTTGTCGGTGTGACAGCCCTGGCAATACTCCTTGCCCTGGTATTTTACCTTGAAGTCCTTCCAGACCTGCTCGTCGCTCTTCCGATGCCAGCCGTACATGTAGCCCCGTTCATGGGCGCCGAAATCCTTCGGGACCACTACCAGTCTCGCAAGCAATATGAGCGCAACGATACCCATAACCACGAACAGCGGCCTCAGAACATGATTCTTCATACACACTCTCCTTCTGTCTATCAGCGGTGATGTTCCCAACTCGCCTGGCGCGTTGCGTACTGCTTACCGATCCTGTGCGGACACGTTCTTCATAAGCGTCAATCCCTGCCAGAGAATGGCAAGGAAACAGAGCGAAAGGCCGCCGACCAGCCCGAACACATTGAGCACCTGCCATCGTATGACGATGAACAGGACAACGAAAATGGCCGCCAGTTTCAGGATATTGATGATCGCAGCGGCAATATTGGACACTCCCGGCGTTGCGCCCTTTCTGAGGTAGACCCGCTCGACCGCGACGGCGAGCCACTGGAAGTTGACCAGCCCCAGGGCAGCCCCGAAAAGGAGACTGGCAGGAATCGGCCACCAGCGCTGGTCCGTGGCAACAAAGACGACATTGAAAAGGAATATACCGGCAATGGCGACGGCAGTGAGCATCAGCGTCTTTTTTACCACGCCTTGAACAATAGCGCCTACTGCCTGTTGAGGGGAGTTCACGGTTTCCTCGGTCATAGTTTGCCCTTGGGAGGTTCTTTATTCTCTGCGTCCATGGCCTGCTGGCTTCTCCTGGTGTACAAAAAAAGGTTCCTGAATCCGGCGATCAGGCCGAAGAGCAGGAAGAGCGCCGTCAGCCACGGCGAGGTGTCGAAGACCTTGTCCAGCTTCAGCCCGATGAACAGGCCGATGACCGTGGCCGCCACCATGGTTATGCCCACGGTGCTCAGCACGCCGAGCATGCGGATCAGCTTCCGGTCTTTTTCATCCATAGTTTATAGAGCAGTAAAAGCGTATATGCGTCAAAGTGTATATGCGAAAATGCGGAATTCATGCTACGCTTACACGCTTTCGCGCTTTAACGCTTCTACGCATCCACACTTCCACGCTTCTACGCAGCTCCGCATCAACTACAGCCCCTTCAGGCTCTTCCGCGCTGCGTCAACGGTCTTGGCAATATCCGCCCGGGTGTGCGCCAGCGACATGAAGGCGGCCTCGAACTGCGACGGCGCAAGGTTGACCCCGTGCTTGATCATGGACCGGAAATAGCGGCCGAACAGATCGGTATCCGCTGTCTTGGCGCTAGCGAAGTCGCGCACGGTCGTGTTCGTGAAAAAGGTGGTGAACATGGAGCCCACACGGTTGAAGGTTGCAGGGACTCCCGCCTCGGCCGTCACTTCCCGGAGACCCAGTTCGAGCTCGGCGGTCAGCTTTTCGAGCGTTTTATACACGCCGGGCTTGGCAAGCGCCTTTAAGGTCTCGATGCCGGCGGTCATTGCCAGGGGATTGCCTGACAGTGTGCCAGCCTGGTAGACCGGACCGATGGGCGCTATCTTTTGCATGATCTCGGCCTTGCCGCCGTAGGCGCCCACGGGAAGCCCGCCGCCGATCACTTTGCCGAGACAGGTCAGATCGGGCTTGATGCCGTAGATCTTCTGGGCGCCGCCTGAAGACACGCGAAAACCGGTCATTACCTCATCAAGGATCAAAAGGATGCCGTACTGGTCGCAGACCTCCCGGAGCCCGGCGAGAAAACCCGCATCAGGCGGAACGCAGCCCATATTTCCGGCAACAGGCTCGACAATGATGCAGGCGATCTGCTCACCCTGCTTTTTTGCAAGGTCCTGAACAGCAGCGAGGTCGTTGTACGCGACGGTCAGGGTCAGCTTGGCAAGGTCTGCGGGAACTCCGGGGCTGTCAGGCAGACCAAAGGTCGCTACGCCGCTGCCGGCCTTCACCAGAAGGCTGTCGGCATGACCGTGATAGCAGCCGTCGAACTTCAGGATCTTGTCCCGGCCCGTGAACCCCCGGGCCACGCGGATGGCGCTCATGGTCGCCTCGGTGCCCGAACTGACCATGCGCATCATCTCCATCGATGGAAATGCTTTTTTCACCATCTTGGCGAGCGTGATCTCCAGTTCCGTGGGAGCGCCAAAGCTCGTGCCGTTCGCCACGGCCTTTTTGAGCGCTGCGGTAACGCGCGGATTGGCATGGCCCAGGATCATGGGACCCCAGGAAAGGACATAGTCTATATATTCCCGGTTATCTGCATCGTAGATCTTAGATCCCTTCGCCTTTTTGATAAAAAGCGGTTCTCCCCCTACGGAGCGGAATGCCCGCACCGGACTGTTCACGCCGCCGGGAATGATCTTTTTCGCCTCTTCGAACAATTTCTTCGATCTCGCACCTGCCATGCATGCCCCTTTCGTATATGAACACTGAAATCATATCGTGGATTTATATTTTTGCTCAAAAAATGTACGTTCTGTTTATAAGACAAACACGTTTACAAGTCAATGAAAAACATCATTTTCCCGCCAAACCATAAGTAAATATCTTTTATCAATCAAGATTAGCAGGTGTGACTTTTTGCAATGCCGAAGGAAACTGCTTCGCTTACGAGACAGCTCGCAACGGGTCAATGAAAGTAGCGATAAGGTATCCGGTTATTCCGCAGAGGTCGTTGATATCGAATCGAGGGATGGTGGTGTCAAAAGGAGCGTCGCTCACGAGGGCAAGGAACGATGGGTCAGTCATGCAGAGAGGCTGCGCGCCCGAAATGCCCGCGCGAAAAACCTCGATCTTGTTCTTCGCGGTCTTCTTGAACCCCTCCTGGATGACAATATCGGCATCCCGAACAAGAAGTTCGAGCTCGGCAAGCGGCTCCGCCGTAAGCGTCTTCGTGAGCGCCAGCTTGTCAGGTCCGATGACCATAACAGCATCGGCGCCTGCCTCGCGAAATCGCCAGGAATCCTTGCCCGGCCGGTCGATCTCGAAACCGGCATGAGCGTGCTTTACAACTGCGACGCGAAGACCTCGCGCCTTCAGGAGCGGAATGATCTTTTCAATCAGCGTGGTCTTGCCGCTGTTCGAGCCGGCGGCGACGAACGAGACGATTTGCGTTGTTTTATCCATTCCGCAATCCGAAATCCAAAATCCGCAATTGCTACGTCTCCGTCAGGTCAGTGGTATGAGTGCCGCGTTTCCTGCCGAACAGGCGTGCTCCCAGGATACCGATCTCGTACAGAATATAGATCGGCAGGGACATAAGCGTCATATTGAATGCGTCAGGTGTCGGCGTGATAATGGCGCCGATGACGAATGAGATCAGGAACGCGAATTTACGGAATTTCGCGAGCGATGCTGGCTGCAGGATGCCCATACGGCTGAGCAGGATGATGATGAGCGGCAGTTCGAATACAGCCCCTGCCCCCAGCAGGAACTTCAGCGTAAAGTCGATATACTCGCCGATCCTGATGATGGGGTTCAGGTGTTCCGTCTTGTACCCGATCAGGAACGGCACGGCATAGGGCAGCAGCAGAAAAAAGCAGAACAGAACGCCGGCTGCAAAGAACAGCGTGGAGAACGATACGAAATAGCCGGTATAGCGCCGCTCCCGCGGCATGAGCCCCGGGGAAATGAACTTCCAGATCTGGAGCAGGATGATCGGCACGGCCAGGATCAGGCCTGCCACAAAAGCGATCTTCAAGTGCGCCATGAAGGGTTCGGTCAGCGTCGTGAAGAAAAGCTCATGTTTTACCGGATTTGGCGTGAACACGAGAAAGGGAAACGATGCCTGGTAACTCATGGTCATGTTCAACGGCATCATGAGGACCCCCAGCAGGTCCTCGGAAAAACTGAAGCAGGCCGCAAACCCTATGGCAATGGCGATTGCCGAAATGACCAGTCGTTTACGAAGCTCGGCGAGATGGCTCCAGAAAGGCATCCGCAATTCTTCCTCAGGAGTTGCCATCAACGCCCGCTTTCTTCTCTTTGGGTTCGTCGCCGTAGCCAAGGTCTTCCTGCCCCTCGTTCGTTGAGGAGGAAGTCGTTCCGCCCTGTACGGACTGCTCTAGCTTCTTCAGCTCCTCTTTGACGTCAGTGGATTTCTCCACTTCCTTCATTTCGGTCCGGACCGTTTCCTGGAAGTCTTCCGAAGCTTTTTTGAATTCCGCCATGGCGCGCCCGATGGACTTGCCCAGATCGGGCAGTTTCTTCGGCCCGAAGACGAGGAGGGCAATGACAAAGATGATTATTATTTCCGGTAATCCGAGACCAAACATGGATTCTC
>Ga0154443_1200_pt1 | contig 18735 bp, 8 predicted proteins | sample RifGroC2_FD_105636 | JGI IMG/M metagenome (GOLD analysis project Ga0154443, IMG submission 105636) | Nitrospirae bacterium GWC2_56_14
GAAATTCGCGGTCACGTTCCTGGCTGAAGTCACGGTGACCCTGCAGACCTGGCCGAGAACGGAATCGCAGCCCGACCATCCCATGAAGACGGAATCGGCGAGGGGAACGGGAGTGAGATCGACCGTGGTGCCGGTCAGGAAGGACTGACTACATGTTCCAACACAGCTCCCACCGGTCGAAAGGTCGATCCTGCCGCTTCCTCCACCCTGGAGATACAGATTGAGGGGGTATTGGGGATTCACCACGTAATTACGGGTCTGCACCGTCTCCATGTTCCCGGCGCGGTCCAGTGTGAAGAACTTAACGACTGTCGAGCTGGAAATGGAAATGGGGCCGACATACTGCACAGAACCGGTAGTCGGTGTCGTACCATCCAGAGTGTAGTAAATAACGCCAGGTTCGCTGCTTGAAAGAACTAGGGTCTGGGTGCCGTTGTACGTCCCTTCGGCAAGGGATGCCGTGGTTACGGGAGGGACGTCATCGTTCCCCAACAGCAGGCCGGGCACCACGGCAGGAATATACGGGATGCCGCTCCCCAGCTGTCCCGAGTCATTGTCCCCAACGGTCCACAACGAGCCGTCATTCTTCATCAGCAGGGAGTTCTCTCCTCCCGCGGCAATGGCTCCAATGTCGAAAAAGTCCTGCAATTGCTGCGGAAGGTTCTCATTATCTCCGGAACCGTTGCCGAGTTGGCCATAAAAGTTGTCCCCCCACAGCCATACGGATCGATCCCAGAGAAGAGCCAGCGAATGATTGGATCCGGCAGCGATGGCCGTTGCGCCCTGCAGGGTCGTGACCTCAACAGGGACATTGCTGTCCGTGGTCGTGCCGTCGCCGAACTGGCCGTACCCGTTCAGCCCCCAGGCCCAGAGGGTACCACCCGATTGAAGAGCCAGGGAGTGGTTGGATCCGACAGCGATAGCGACAGCATTGGCAATTCCGGCCTGAACAGGCACCTTCCGCAAGATGTTGGTGGCGTCGCCGAGCTGGCCGAATCTGTTGAAACCCCACGACCAGACGGTTCCGTCGGTCTTCAGCGCCAGGGCATGCAAGTATCCCGCGGCTATGGCCGACACATCGGCCAGATCGCCGACCTGTACCGGCGTGGCTTTGCTGGTTGTCGTATCGTCCCCCAGTTGCCCGGACGTGTTGGATCCCCATCCCCAGACGGTGCCGTCGCTTTTCAGGGCAAGGGTGAAGTAACTACCGGCGGCTATGGCCGTGACATCCGAGAGGCCCTGCACCTGGACCGGAAGCGGTCTGGGTGTTACCGTCCCATCCCCCAGCTGACCGGACTCGTTGAGGCCCCAGGCCCAGACGGTACCATCATTTTTCAGCGCGGCAGTGTGACTGGTACCGGCAGCAACAGCGACAATGCCGGCCAATCCCGTCACCTGACCTGGAAGGCTGCTGTTGGCAAGGGTGCCGTTACCGAGCTGGCCGAAGGCATTTTTCCCCCACGTCCAGACGGTGCCGTCCGTTTTCAGCACAACGGTGTGATTCCCGCCCCCTTCGATGGCAGCAATGTCGGCGAAATTCCGTACCGGGACGAAATATTTTCTGTAGCTGGTCGAACCGTCCCCCAGCTGGCCGGCTGCATTATCTCCCCACGTCCAGACGGTGCCGTTCCCCATGACGACGACGTTGTGCCGCCCTCCCGCCGCAAGTGCGACGATTCCGGCCTGGTCTGTCATCTCCTGCAGTTGTTTCGGCGCGGCACTCCCCGCAGTCGTTCCGTCCCCCAGTTGCCCATTGCCGTTGCTCCCCCACGACCAGAGCGTACCGTCATCCTTCAGCGCAATGGTATGGTAAGCGCCGCCGCCGATGTCAACGACATCCGACACTTTCGCAACTTGTACCGGATAGGGACTGGTGGGATTGGTGCCTTCTCCAAGCTGGCCGCTGCCATTGTCACCCCAAGCCCAGGCGGTGCCGTCATTTCCTATGGCCAGGCTGTGGAGCAGTCCCGCGGCAACATCCTTCATCCCGGCAAGACCCTGTACCTGGACCGGTACCGCCGAATCGCCGAATAGCCCGTTCCCCAGCTGGCCCGAACCATTGGCCCCCATAGCCCAGACATCGCCGTTACGGGTGAGCATAAGCGTATGATTGGCTCCCGCCGCCAACAAGGCTACACCGGTCATGCCGTAAGCCTGAACGGGCTGGGTGCGGTTGTTCGTCGTACGATCACCCAGCTGGCCCAATGCGTTCCGTCCCCATCCCACCACGGACCCGTCGGCTTTCAGCGCCACCGTATGGTACGATCCCGTAGCGATGGCCGCTATGCCGCTGACTCCGGAAACCTGGACGGGAATGGTCCGGTCTATGGTGCTGCCGTCACCGAGCTGGCCGTATTCATTGCTTCCCCACGTCCAGACGGTGCCGTCGTTTTTCAATGCCACGGTATGCTCATAGCCGGCGGCAATAGCGATGATACCCGATACGCCCGCCACCTGCGCAGGAGATGCCGTATCGGCAGTGGTGCCGATCCCCAGTTGACCAGCGTCGTTTTTCCCCCAAGTCCAGACCCGGCCTTCGATGTCAAGGACGGCCGTATGGGAAAAGCCTGCCGCAACCCGTGCCGCCTGAAGCGCGACCACGCCAGAAGTCACTTCGATGGCGGCATGGGTGCCGGTAAGGCCGGCGTCGGCCACGTCTGTTGCCGTGACCGTCTGTATTCCGGCACTCTTCAGGGTGACCATGAATTCGAAAATGTGCCTGCCGGCATCACCTGCACCGAAGATATAGTCAGCCGGCAGGATCGCCTGAAGATCGGTGCTCGTGAAGCGGACGGTTCCCTTGTAGCCGGATGCTACGTTGCCGTGAGCATCCCTGAGGGTGACGGTGACGGTGGAAGGAACATCGGCAGGGCGCGGCGAAGCGATGCCCTCGATGGCGAGGGTCGTTGCAGGGCCGGGATTGACGGTGATTCCGGAGAGAGATCCCCTCAAGTTTGCGGCACCGATATCGGTAGCGGTTACGGATCGGATACCGGCTGATCGCAGTACGACAGGTGACCCGTACACATGCATCCCGGCATCGGTTGGGGAGAACGTGAAATCGCCGGGAAGGACGGCCTGCGGGTCGGTGCTCGTGAACCTGACCGTGCCGACATATCCCGTGGCGATATTACCGAAAATATCCCGAGCCGTGACGGTAATGGTGGATGCGGAACCTGCAGTCACTGTTGATGGCATATCGGTGAGGTTCAGCGAATGTGCTTGTGCCGGTTCAACGGATATTCCCTCCTGCACCCCGGTAATAGTGGGAACTGCGGTGTCCATTGCGGCAACTGTTTGGGTACCCGCCGTCTTCAAGGTGACTCCAAGCTCGAAGGTATGTACGCCATTATCTGCAACAGTGAAGGTGTACTCGGGCGGCAGGACCGCCTGCAGGTCGGAACTGGCAAAGCGTATGGTGCCGCGGTAAGTAGTCGCGGTGTATCCGTTGGCATCCAGGGCGGTAACCGTGACGCTGCCAGCGGTGCCGGCAGTACGCGGTGACGCTATACCGGTCACGGTCAGGGAGGCGGCCGACCCCGTGATCAGCACCGTCGCCTCCGAGGAAGCCGATACGTTCCCGGCGGCGTCTTTCGTCCAGGCATAGGCAGTCTTGGTGCCATAGCCGCCGAAGGTGAACGAACCGGGTGCCGAGCCGCTCCACCCGGCATCCGTGGGACCGGGAGCCATAGCACTCTCCGTGATGAGATAGCCGGTGACCTGCACGTTATCGGTAGCTGTGAAAGTGCTGACGGTGACGGCGAGAGAAGTCGAAGTGGCCGGCAGTACAAAGGCGGTCACGACCGGCGGGATCACATCGGTGATGGTCACGGTGGCAGAGAGGCTTGCCGACACATTGCCAATGCCATCCTTGGCCCAGGCGTAGGCGGTCCGGGAACCATACCCACCGAAGGTGAAGGAGACCGGCGCGGTCGAGCTCCAACTGGCGTCGCCGGCCGAAGGGACGGCCGCAGTCTCGGTGATGAGGTAGCCGGCAACACCGGTGGAGTCGGTTGCGGTAAAGCTGGTGACCGGAACTTCGAGCGTGGTTGCGGTCTCAGGCATGATAAACGACGTCACGGCAATAGTCGGCGGATTGATGGTAAGCGTTCCTGCCACATAGCTGAACGCGTAGTTGCTGCCCACCCCGCCGCTGACGGTTATCGGATAGGTTCCGGCCGGACTATTGTCGGTGGCGGTGGTGCTGGCGGTGGGCTGGGTAGTGAGATTATCGGCTGTTTCGCCATTGACGAAGCCGCTGTAGCTGAACGTCAGCTGAGGGTTCGACGCGCCGAAGGTTTTGGTCTTGTCGTCGGCGGTGACGGTCAATGGGGCCGGATTGACGGTGACATCGACTAAGCCGCTCACCGTGTTGTAGTTGGTCGTATCGGTCGGCGTGAAGGTCACGCTCTGTGCTGCCATGCCGGCACTGGGGGCAGTCGCAGGTGTCGTGAGGGCGAAGGTTCCAGTCACCGAGGCGTTGCCGCCGGTCAAGGTCGATGATGCAAGGGTTTCACTGTAGGTAATGGCGCTGGCTGTCGGCCAGGTGCTGACGCTAGGATCGGCCTTGGCAACGGTGACGTCGACGGAACCAGTGACGGTGTTGTAGTTGGCGGTATCCATCGGCGTAAAGGTGACACTCTGGGCTGCGGTCTCAGCATTGGGGGCGGTCGTCGGGCTTGTGAAGGCAAAAGTTCCGGCTACGGAAGCAGTACCCCCGCTTAAAGTGGATGAAGCAAGTGTTTGACCGTAGGTTATGGCGCTGGCGGTTGGCCAGGTGGTGACGGTGGAGTCGGCCTTGGCAACGGTGAGTTCGACTGAACCGTTTAACGTGTTGTAGTTCATCGTGTCGTTAGGCGTGAAGGTCACGCTCTGTGCTGCCGTCCCGGCATTGGGGGCCGTGATCGGCGTCGTGAAAGCAAAAGTTCCGGCTACTGAAGCAGTGCCGCCGGTCAGAATCGACGAAGCGAGGGTTTGACTGTAGGTGATGGAACTGGCGGTTGGCCAGGTGGTGATGGTAGGGTCGGCCTTGGCGACGGTGAGTTCGACTGACCCGTTTAACGTGTTGTAGTTCATCGTGTCGGTGGGCGTAAAAGTCACACTCTGAGCTGCAGTCCCGACATCCGGGGCAGTAGTTGGCGTTGTGAAGACAAAGGTTCCCGTTACCGAAGCACTACCGCCCGTTAAGGTCGATGAATCGACCGTTTCACCATAGGTGATGGCGCTAGCCGTCGGCCACGTGGTAACGGTGGGGTCCGCCTTGTTGACGGTGACGTCGACGGAACCAGTGACGGTGTTGTAGTTGGCGGTATCCGTCGGCGTAAAGGTGACGCTCTTGGCTGCGGTCTCAGCATTAGGGGCGGTCGTCGGGCTTGTGAAGGCAAACGTACCGGGTATGGAAGCAGTACCGCCGCTTAAAGTGGATGAAGCAAGTGTTTGACCGTAGGTTATGGCGCTGGCTGTCGGCCAGGTGGTAACAATTGGATCGGCCTTGGAGACAGTGACGTCAATGGAGCCGGTTGTTGTGTTGTAGTTGGTCGTGTCGGTAGGCGTGAAGGTCACGCTCTGAGCTGCCGTGCCAGCATCAGGGGCAGCAGTCGGCGTCGTGAAGGCAAAACTCCCTGCCACGGATGCAGTGCCACCGGTCAGGGTCGACGAAGCAAGCGTCTGGCCGTAGGTGATGGCGCTGGTTGTCGGCCAGGTGATGACGGTAGGATCAGCCTTGGCGACGGTGACATCCACAGAACCGGTAACGGTGTTGTAGTTGGCGGTATCGGACGGAGTAAGGGTGACGCTTTGCGCTGCAGTCCCGGCATTGGGGGCCGTGGTCGGTGTCGTGAAGGCGAAGATTCCTGTCACCGAGGCGCTGCCGCCGGTCAAGGTCGATGACGTAAGAGTTTCACCGTAGGTGATGGCGCTGGCGGTCGGCCAGGTGGTGACGCCGGGATCGGCTTTGGTGACGGTGACATCAACGGAACCGATTACGGTGTTGTAGTTGGCGGTATCGGTCGGCGTAAAGGTAACACTTTGCACTGCAGTCCCGACATTGGGGGCCGTAGTCGGTGTCGTGAAGGCGAAAGCGCCTGCCGCGGATGCAGCGCCTCCTGTTAGGATCGATGACGCAAGGGTTTCACCGTAAGTGATGGCGATGGCTGTCGGCCAGGTGGTAACGGTGGGGTCTGCCTTGTTGACGGTGAGGTCAACGGAACCTGTCAAGGTGTTGTAGTTGGCAATATCGGTCGGCGTAAAGGTGACGCTGTGCGTTGCCGTCCCGGCAATGGGAGCCGTGGTCGGTGTCGTGAAGGCAAAGGTTCCGGTCACCGAGGCGCTGCCGCCGGTCATAATCGACGAAGCGAGGGTCTGCCCATAAGTGATGGCGTCTGCCGTCGGCCACGTGGTGACAATCGGATCGGCCTTGATGACAGTGACGTCGACGGAACCCATCACGGTGTTGTAGTTGGCGGTATCGGTAGGCGTAAAGATGACGCTCTGCACTGCCGTCCCGGCATCCGGGGCAGTAGTTGGCGTCGTGAAAGCAAAGATTCCCGGTACCGAAGCGCTGCCGCCCGTTAAGTTCGAAGAAGCAAGCGTTTCACCATAGGTGATGGCGCTGGCGGTCGGCCAGATGATGCCGGCAGGATCGGCTTTGGAGACAGTGACGTCGACGGAGCCGGTTGCGGTGTTGTAGTTGGTCGTGTCGGTCGGAGTAAAGGTCACGCTGTGTGCTGCCATCCCGGCATTGGGGGCCGTATCGGAGAATGAATAGGCAAAGGTGCCTGGGACAGAAGCACTACCTCCTGACAAAGTCGATGAAGCGAGCGTCTGGCCGTAGGTGATGGCGTCTGCGGTCGGCCAGATGGTGACTGTGGGATCGGCCTTGTTCACCATCAAAGGTTGAACAACGTCCGTTGCCTGATCATATGTGGCGTCGCCGGCCTGACTGGCTGTAATGTTGGTGGTGCCGGCGCCTACAACATGAATAGTGTTTCCGATGATTGTCGCGACCGCAGGATTGGAGCTGGCATAACTTACGGAGAGGCCGGAATCTGCGGTAGCACCCGGTGCAAAATCCGGGTCTCCGTAGGTCCTGTCGGCAAGGGGAGCAAAGGTGATGGTCTGGGTAAGGCCTGCCCGGCAGGTTTGAGGACTGAACAAACCGCCCGGTATGAGCAGAGAGGCGAGCAGTACGATCAATCCTGCTCTTGAACCAATTCCTCCGAGATACCGGCCTACAGGGATGTCCATCCGTACGTTACGGGCAAATGGAACAGCAGCGCTGAACTTTGCCCGGATCTTTGTCAGAATTTTTTTGGTTGCATCGAGCATTTATGAACCCTTTTTCACCACAAATAACAGCACATTAATTAGTAGGTATAAACACCTGTATATATGGGACGCCAAATGGCCTCATAAATTTGCGATACCGCCGTTTGGAGGGCAATCATCATACGTAAATCTGAATTTTCATTTCACTGATCTTCTCCCAGGAGGAATAATTCGTAATATTTTCAAGTTCTTGTTCAGGACCTGGAGAAGTAAGGGGTACGGGCTCACATGAATAAAGGCTTGTCATTCGGATAGAGCAAATAACATGCCTTCTCAGCGGTGGACCCAGTTTCTAGAATTGCGCCAGTTGCGGAGCAGACTCTATCATTGGGTGGCTGACAGACATTTATCGAGGCAAATATGAGGGGGAAAGTTGCGATGACTGTACGGCCTAGGACGGAGTTTACTATCAACCTTCCTGAAAAATTCGGAAGTCCGTAAGATGCTCATTTCAGCTCCCAGGTAACTTCGGCGCTGACAACATCCACACCGCTTTCATAAGAGCCGGAAAGTCCGCCACGGAACTGGTCTTCGCCCGCCGCGGTTTTCCGTATCGCGGCATCCCTGAAGAAGAGGTGCGAATATCCCGTGTTGACGGAGATTGAATCGCTGATTTTATACCCGACACCGGCGGCAAGCCAGATGCGGTCGCTGTCGGGAACGCGCGGCGTAGCATGAGCAGCATCCGGTACGGGGCTTTCGTCATAGGCCGCCCCTGCACGGAACGTCCACGTACCCGGCATATAGACTGCTCCCACCGAATAGCGGAAGGTATCCTCCCATTGAAGTGTCAAAACTGCATCGCTCTCGGCGGGATTGTCCAACCGGATGCGCAGTTCTTCGATGGTGCTCCAGTTTGTCCAGGTGACATCAGCCATGACCGCCACCTCCTTCGACAGATTATGCCAGATGCTCGCGGACAAGCTGTCCGGCAGTGTCACATCCGAGGTTATCCCGCTATCGACGAACCGTCCCGTCGGGTTGAGCGAAGGAACCCCTGAAAAATGGGCATCGCCATTTAGTTTGTGGTCGATGCGGGAACGATAGGCGATACCTGCCCGGGTATCGCCGGAGAATTCGTAGAGTGCTCCTACGTTGTAACCCCAGGACCAGCTGTCTCCCTCGAAGGTGACAAACCCGTCATTCATTTGCGGCGCAGCCCCCGGGGCACCAAGCGCCGCGAAGATCGTTCCGAAGTCGATGGCGTTGCTCAGTTCCGCCTTGAGATACTGGGCGTTGATTCCCGCTCCGAGGCTTAGCTTTTCCGTAACGCGGTATGCAACGGCGGGGTTGATGTTGAAGTTGAGGAGCTCCGACTTGACCGCATGGTACCGGCCCACCCAACCGGAGTCGTACGTCGTGCTCAAGCCGAAGGGAGAGAAGACTCCCAGGCCGGCACTGAATCGATCGTTCAACTTGTGGCCGTAATAGAAGTTCGGTATCAGTATCGCACTGCCGGGATCGCCCCCATCGCCGCCGCCCAGTGGCTGGCCGGCGAGGTGGCTTGAGCCTTCGTTGCTGAATCTGGCCGTGGGGAGCAGTAGATGCATCCCGGCAACCGCCTGAGACCCGGAGAGGCGGCTGAGCCCCGCCGGGTTGAAAAAGATGGTAGCGGCATCCTCCGCTGCCGCAGCGCCCCCCGCAAATGCGGTACCGAGCCCTTTGACGCTCTGTTCCATAATGGCGACGCCGGCACCGTCGGCATAACTGCCATACAATGTGAGTGCACACCCCACTATGAATCCGCACGAAAATGGCCCTTTCTTCATTGATGGCCCCAGGTCGTAGATTTGCGCTTCAACCAGATTATAACATCCTTTAACAGCATCAGCCGCCCCAGGAATCAGGAGCGTACGCCGCCTACACCCGCTCGGGAGGAAATGACACTTCATAAACTGATGCTACTATTTAAGAACTGAGATGGATTTAGAGATCCGCTTTCACGTGAGACGGGAGAGTCATGATTACCGGTGATGAACATACTGCAGATCGTACCCTCCCGGACAATCATAATCTCTACAGGGAGAGGGTCCTTGCAGAGCAGGTGAAACAGATTTACGCCCTTGCTCCTATAGGGTTCGTAGCAACTTTTTTCAACTCTCTACTCGTCTTTTTCATTTTGAAGGATGTAATGCGGCTCACCCTGCTGGTCCCATGGCTGGCAGCGGTACTGTTTATTACAATGCTCAGGCTTGGACTTGTGCTCTGGTTCCGCTCCGTTGAGTTCGAACCGTCTGCTGCCGGAACCTGGTCACGACGATTCATTGTCGGCCTCTTCATCGTAGGCCTCGCCTGGGGTTCCATCGGTTTTTTCCCCTTCTCGGGAATCAGTCTCGCTCACGACGTCTTTATCGCCTTCGTTCTTGGCGGCATGGCAGCAGGGGCGTCGTCAACTTTCAGCATGCTCAGGTTCAGTTACGCCGCATTCAGCATCCCCGCTCTCTTGCCGCTTACCCTGCACTTTCTTCTGGTGAACGAAACCTTCCACGTCGCCATGGGAGCGATGGTTTCACTGTTCGGCATCCTGCTCTGGAGAATATCGGAGCACAACTACGAAATGAACAGGACATCGCTGGTACTCAGGTTCCAGAATATGGGGATGATTGAAGGGCTCAAGCGGGCAAAAGAACGGGTCGAAAGGCTGAATGCCAAATTGTCGGCGGAGATAGAGGCAAAACACAAGGCGGAAGCCGATCTCAGGGCTCATCACGAGCAACTCGAACGAGTGGTCCAGGAACGGACCGCCGATCTCACGGCGGTCAACAGGGAGCTGGAGCTGTTTGCCTATGTAGCATCCCACGACCTGCAGGAGCCGCTTCGCATGGTGACCAGTTACCTAAAGCTGCTGGAACAGAAATATAGGGGCCGACTGGACGAGAAGGCGGATATGTACATCCATTACGCCGTCGACGGCGGGTTGAGGATGCATAAACTGATCGATGGTATTCTCTCGTATTCGCGATTGTCACAGAGCATCAAATTTGCACCGGTCGATGTCAATGCTGCGTTCAGCGTCGCGGTGACGAATCTTGCACCTACTATCAGCGAAAAAAACGCGGTAGTGACAAAGGATGCCCTGCCCACAATATCAGGAGACGAGATCCAACTGCAGCAGCTACTGCAGAACCTGATCAGCAATGGTCTGAAGTACACGAAAGCCGACACGGTTCCACGTGTGCATGTCACTGCGGAGTGGCAGGAAGGTGCATGGGTGTTTTCAGTAACGGACAACGGCATCGGCATAGATCCTCGCGATTTTGACAATATTTTTCAGGTATTTCACCGGCTCCACACCCGCGAGGAATATCCCGGCACCGGAATTGGCCTCGCTTCGTGCAAAAAGATCGTCGAACGACACGGCGGGGATATCTGGGTCGAGTCAACACAGGGGAAGGGATCGACCTTTTCCTTCCGAATTCCCGCAGACAGAAGTCGAGGTCCGACGCAATGACGGCGCCACACTCACCAAAGGGAGTCGCTGGGAGAATGCGATGATAGCTGCTGACCTGGAACTGCGCAAATTTGTTGCTCCTGAATTTGTTTTCGGCGCCGATGCCAGAAAGCTTGCAGGAAGATACGCCATGAACGTGGGAGCCCGCAAGGTGCTGGTAGTGAGCGACCCCGAAGTCATGGCTGCCGGCTGGACGGACGACGTCATCCATTCCCTGGAAGAGGTGGGAATGCTGCACTTCTCCCTCTTCACGTCGGTAACGAGCAACCCGAAAGCACATGAGGTGCAGGAGGGAGCCCGCCTGTTTCGAAGCGAGGGTTGCGACAGCATCGTTGCCGTAGGCGGCGGAAGCCCGATGGATTGCGCGAAGGGCATCGGCATTGTCACTGCCACCGGCCGGGATATCAAGGAATTCGAAGGGGTTGACAAGGTAGACATGGTCATACCTCCCCTCATCTGTGTGCCGACCACTGCGGGCTCTGCTGCAGACGTTTCTCAATTCGCCATCATCACCGACAGCGAACGGCGAAAAAAACTTGCCATCGTCAGCAAAATGATCGTTCCGGATGCCGCCTTGATCGATCCGGTCACGACCACCACCATGCCGCCCGAACTGACCCTGAGCACGGGAATAGACGCCTTGTGCCATGCCGTAGAATCGTTTGTTTCGACTGCCCATTCTCCCATCACCGACCTTCACGCCCTGCAGGCGATCAGCCTGATATCGACCAACCTGCTTCCCGTTCTGGATTTGCCGCACAACCTCAATTTTCGCAGCAGAATGATGCTGGCCAGCCTCAATGCAGGACTGGCTTTTTCCAACGCCAGCCTCGGATTGACCCATGCCATGGCCCATGGTCTCGGCGGCATGTTCGATTCCCCCCACGGCGAGTCCAATGCGCTGCTTCTTCCGTTTGTCATCGAGTTCAATTTTGCAGCGGTACCTGAGCGATACCGGCAGGTTGGAGAGGCAATGGGGCTACGATTGCATGGCATGGACGACGACGATGTTAAATCAACGCTCAATTCCAAATTGATAAACCTGTGCGAGGCTGCGGGAAGGATCCCTTCCATGACAGATCTGGGGATTTCAAGGTCGGACATACCGCAGCTTGTGGGACGAGCGATGAAGGACCCCTGTCTCTTTACCAACCCCCGGCGCCCCAGGAAACGGGATATAGAAGCTCTTTATGAAAAAGCGCTCTGACAAAACGGACTGGAACGTCCAAAAGGAAAAGATCATCGGACTCGGTGAAAGTTCGGTACGCAAGACCTACTTTCCCCAGCTCCAGCAGAAGCTCGATGAACTGGAGCGCTTCAGGGCGCTTCTGGATCAGACGAGAGACTCCATCTTCCTCGTTCGAGCCACCTCCCTCGCCATTATCGATGGTAACTCCTCTGCCTGCCGCGAGCTGCAGTGTTCCCGAGAACGACTCCTGTCAGCCCGGATGCAGGAGTTCCTCCCGCACGATGCCGTCGAAACCCTTAAGGAAGCTGTTTCCTCGGGAAAAACCGGCGACGGAGAAAAGGTCATCGTAACTTCTGTGCGTACCTGTTCCGGCGAAGAGCTCCCCGTGGAGATAACCTTCCGGCTCGTCACTTTCAACGGTGTACTGTACGGTGTTGCCGTAGCCCGGGACATACGCGAGCGCAAGCAGGCCGAGGAAGAACTGAAACAGAGTGAAGGGCGCTTGCGGTTTGCCTCTGCCGCCGCGGGAATCGGAACATGGAACTGGGACCTGAAGACGAACGAGCTGATCTGGAATGCACGCTGCAAGGAACTCTTCGGACTTCGGCCGGATACCGCCATCAGTCATGAATTATTCCTCGGTTCTCTACCCGAAGAAGACCGTGAAGCGGCCGATAACGCAGTGTGGACAGCACTGCGTGATCATTCCGATTATAGTGTCGAAATACGTGTCACATTGCCGGACGGGACCTTGCGGTGGGTATTGAGTAAAGGGCGCGGGTTCTACGACGAGATGGGAAATCCTCTCGGCATGCACGGCATCGCACTGGACATCACCGATCGGAAACGTTACGAGAAAGAACTCGTGGAAGCGAGAGCTGCAGCTGAGGCAGCCAACAATGCAAAATCCCAGTTTCTCGCCAACATGAGCCATGAACTGCGAACTCCCATCAATGGCATCCTCGGGGTCTTTCAACTCATTCTGGGCGGCTACGCCGGGAGCCTCGGCGCGGACCAGAAAGATCTGCTCGCGAAAGCCGACCGGTCGGCACGAGCTCTTCTCCGTATAATTGAGGACATTCTGGATCTGTCGCGCATCGAAGCTGGAAAGGTGTCTTTGATGGAAGAGGATTTCTCTCTTCGTGAGGCGGTTTCCGACGCTGTCGAATTGTTCGCCATTGAAGCCCGTAGTAAGGGTCTCGACCTGAGACTTTACATCAACGCAGACGTACCGGAGCGTCTCACAGGGGACGCATTGAGGCTGAGGCAGGTGCTGGTGAACCTTGTGGGGAACGCTCTTAAATTTACGCTGAAAGGAATGGTGGAGATTGCCGTCGCAGTCGGCTCCCGAACTGCCGGCGGTATCATCGAGGTGGCTTTTTCTGTTACGGACACGGGAATCGGCATTCCGCACGACAGGAGAGACGATATATTCCGTCCCTTCACGCAGCTGGACCCATCGGACACCCGCAGGTTCGGAGGAACCGGCCTGGGGCTGGCGATCAGCAGCAGGCTGGTGGAAATTATGGGAGGGACACTGTCATTTACCAGTAAAGAGGGGGTAGGAAGCTCCTTCTCCGTCATCATTCCGTTACGGGAGGCCTCACAAGCGGCGGTGCCGGAACCCCCCCCTGCAATTGCGGTTCCGCCGTCCCATGAACGCAATGCAACGCCGAATATACTTGTGGCAGAGGACGACCCCCTCGCCGCGGAACTGCTCAAGAACATCCTGGAATACCATGGGCTGGAGATGGACCTGGCCCGGACAGGACAGGAGGCAGTCGAAATGTGGGGAAAAGGGCAGTACGATCTCATCATCATGGACGTGCAGATGCCGCGAATGGATGGGATTACTGCCACGTTACACATACGTGAAAAAGAAAAAAGCACCGGCGGGCATATCCCGATTATGGCCATTACCGCCCACGCTTTTCCCGAGGATGAGAAACGGTGCCTGGCGGCAGGAATGGACTCCTATCAGACAAAGCCATTAGATATGGAGCGAGGCATCGACATTCTGTTTTCGCTTCTTCGCGGAAGAAGAGCGAAGTGAAGGTAAGTATGTCCCTGGAGCTATTGTTGCCTCCCCTTCTCCACCGGCAACTCCAGCGACTTCCCCAGTGAAAGCAGGTAACCTTTGGCGGCACCAAGGCCATCAGTCGCATCATTCCATCCCAGCGTGCCGAAGCGCATGTCATATGCCTCATATCCGAGCTGATTCAAGAACAATGCAGCTGACCCGCCCCAGTGGCCAACGTAGCAGATCAGCACGATTTTCTTGTCCCGTGGTAGTTTGCTCAGGCTTTCCGCTTTGGCAAATTCACTGACGGGGATATTGATCGCCCCGGGCACGTGCCCTTTGGAGTAATCTTCCCGGCTCTGGAGGCTCACCAGGAAGTAGCTTGGATCGCCACCCTGGACCGCTTTGGCGTAGACCTCATTCCGGTCGATGAACAGGTTCCGTTCGTTGGCGACAATGGCCCCGGTTCGCGCAATAATCGTCTCGCGCCCGCCTGTGCCGGCAATTGTCGGGGGAGTGTGATTCCGCGGAGGAGAAATGCTGACGATGCTGACCGGATACCCGGCGGAACCGGGATAGGGAGACGAGATGCCCGCCCCTGCGCCGTTCCAGTAACTAAGTCCCATGGACATGGCATAGGTTTCATAGCCGAGTTGGCCGAAAAAGAGGGCTGCCACCATGGAACGATGGCCATTGTCACAGGTGAAGACGATCTTTTTGCCAGGGGGCAGCAGGGACAGCGATTTTGCCTCAGCTATCTCCCCCAAGGGGATATTGATCGCCCCCGGCACGTGTCCCTTTGAGTACTCCTCCGGTGATTGGACGCTCACCAGCAGGTAGGAGGTGTCGTCACCCTGGATAATCTTCGCATACACATCCTCGGCGCGCATGAAAGGAAATCGGCCGAAATAGGCGTTGCTGAGTTGCAGAATCTCAGTGAAGAGATAATTTTCGCCTGCACCTGTCTGGCGGGTTGCGCTCTCGTCAGCGATGGCAACTGAAGTGTGTGATGCAACGGTGAATGCTGACAGCAAACCAATCAGACAGATAGTGAGGTAGCGGTTGATCATGGAATGACTCCCTTTGCAGACAGGTAGTTGTGGCATATTTGTGAGATCAAGATCAGTCGAGGCTTCCCTGGGTACACGACGGTTGCAGTTTACCTGGTTTTGTAGCTGCTGGCCAAGCAAATCAATGGTTCCCCCTTTGTCTTCACGCTACCACCTTCCATAAATCCTTCATCAGGTTACCCGCTATCAGGCTTTCACCAGAGATTGTTTATTCTGCTGCTTCAGAAGTTCTTGGGTTGTACGCTTGATTGTGGCTCATTGGCCGGAAGGATGCCCATCTTATCCTGATATTGATAAAACCGATGGAAGTTATTGATTTGATCAAAAGGTTCAATTTGACGATCAACATTAAGTACTTTACAATTCTGCCTTTGCGAAAATCACAAGCCCCATTGAGAACACAAGAGGTTCATATCAGACGCGCCGGAATCGACATTGGATCGCGAAGTATCGAACTCACTATCATGGATGGTGAGACCTGTGAGGTAACCGAACGCTTCCAGGCGGAAACCTCTATCGATCTTGCTTCGCAATTGCGGAATATACAGGATAGCTATAGATGGGATGTCCTCGTTTCGACCGGATATGGCCGTCATCTCTCTCAAAACATTCTTGGTGGCGAAACAGTGACCGAAATCAGAGCCTACGCCACCTCTGCCCATCACTTCTACAGTGAGATAGAATTGGTGATCGATCTGGGCGGACAGGACACGAAGGCGCTGTTGCTTGACCCTTGCGCAGGTCAACTCTTGAAGTTCGAGATGAATGACAAGTGCTCTGCGGGCACGGGTAAGTTCTTCGAGATGATGGCCGCGACAATGGGTCTCAGCCTGGATGAACTTGTTGCGGCAGCGCGCAGGGGCGAGAAGCTATTTGAAATCAACAGCACCTGCACCGTATTCGCCGAATCGGAAGTTATCTCGCTGCTGACTACTGGTGCTTCCGTTGAAGATATTGCCCGGGCGATACATGAATCGCTGCTGAGCAAGCTGGTCTCGCTCCTGTCCAAGGTGATGAAGGCTGATGCGCCCTCAGTGCTCTTCGTCGGCGGTGGTGCCAAGAATAGCACGCTCGTGGCGCTGCTTGCGGAGGCAGTTTGTAAAAAGATCATCGTTCCTGAATATCCGGAATTCTTCGGCGCTTATGGCGCCGCGCTGCTTGCTAAAAATACCCTCTGAGGAGATGCCATGAGTCACCTGACGCCGCTTTTTAACGACGAGTTCATCGATCTACCACTGAAACGCGCTCTGGGGCAAGTTGTCAAAAGACGCGAGACCGGCTCCAAGGTTGTTGGCGCCTACTGCTCTTACGCCCCGGTGGAACTGGTCTGGGCCATGGGTGGTGTGCCTGCCATACTGTGCGCCTTTTCCAACGCTCCCATAGGCAAAGCTGAAGAGACGCTCCCCACAAACCTCTGTCCCCTGATTAAATCAAGCTTCGGGTTCATCGAATTGAAGACGTGCCCCTTTTTCGAGTTGACCGATGCCGTTGTGGGTGAAACTACCTGCGACGGGAAGAAGAAGATGTTCGAGCTCATCGGGAAGCATCGACCAATGTATGTCATGGATCTTCCCCAGTGCCCGACGAACAAGGGAGCAGTTGCATATTGGAGGCAGTCCGTAGCAGGGTTCAAGGAATTCCTGGAATCGGAATTCCACATGACGATCACCGAGAGCGCCATCGAGAAGAGCATCCAGGAGAGCAACAGGAAAAATAGTCTTGTCGAGGAGATTTTTGCCTTCGGTGCGCATGACCCATCGATAATCACCTGGCAGGAGATGTACGATGTGGCGACATTTGCCGTAGTCTCCAACGGAAGCGAGACCATTGCCAAACTTCAGGAAATCATCGCACTCCTCACCGACCGACGTGAAAAGGGACAGTACGTATCGAAAGAGAATGCCAAGCGTGTCCTGATCACCGGCTGCCCAATCGGCGGAGATGTTCTGAAGGTACTCAAATTGGTGGACGAAGAAGGCGCCACAGTTGTAGGCCTCGACAACTGTACGGGCCTGAAGCCCTTTCTAGGCAGGATCGACGAAGGGAGCGATGATCCGTTGATGGCTATTGCAAAACGATACCTGCAGATCCCCTGTGCCTGCATGACACCGAACACGGGACGTTTCGACCAGCTCAAGAAACAGGTTTCCCTCCTGAAGCCCGACCTCGTGATCGATCTCGTGCTGCAAGCGTGTCATACCTTCAACGTGGAAGCGGTAAAGGTGGAGTCGTGCGTGAGAAACGACCTGGGGGTAAACTATCTCAAGGTGGTGACAGATTTTTCCACCCAGGATCTTGGTCAGCTGAAAACGAGGATCGGCGCCGCCTTGGAGATGAGTTAGTTTGATTGACGAGGTATGGCATCCTTCCAATGTTTATACCTGACCTTCGGCAAGGACGGAAGGGGTCAAGTCTTTATTGTTGGCATGCCGAACCGACGGCAACTGTGCTACATAAAAAAAGCCCTGATTTCTCAGGGCTTCCTGTACTGCTCCGGTCCTTGCTGGACCTTTAATTGGGGGAGGTGGCGGGAATCGAACCCGCGTCCGAAAGTCATACGCAGAAGGTGTCTACATGCTTGTACCAGTATTTGGATTTAACCGCCTGAAGCTCCACTGGCCGGGATATTCAGTCGGCGATCCACCTCATCAATTGTAGGATAGGTTCGGCTTGATTGTCTCCGTGAACCAGTTGGTAAATGTATATCGTGTAGCAATCTGTGTAGCATATTGAGAAGCAGACTGCAATGCCAGACCTGCACCGCAAAGGGGTAGAACTTAAATCAAATCCAATATGGTGTCTACTTTCCCGAAACGAAGATCACCATCGGCTAATTGCCGTTCTACAGCCTCAAGAGAAATTATCTTGACCCCTTCATTTAGCTTTTTCATCCATGCCTTTTTGAAAAGATCACCTTCTGCGGGTCTAGGAATATTAGCTATTACTTCCTCTCGCAGCCAAGGAACATCCTCGTCCCGCTCTACTAAAAGGTGTACTCTACCTTCGGAAGGCTTTCTGTCGCTGTTACTGGTCAATGACAAACCGAGATTAAAACCTCTATACTCAGGTAATCTCAAACTCCATCTCCATTCCCTTTCATGACTCCAATCAATCGGGTGCCGGGTACGTGGGTTAGGATTGAACCTGAGGAGTCGATATTGTTCAGCCAATGGTAGATAGTCAGGATCAATAACTCGGCAACCTGCTAGAGCATCCTCCGCTGGTATGTCAATCTCTGGGTACCCCTCCAAACCGTATATTACCGGAAGCCCACCTTCAGCAAATAGATCGTGTTTATGAATAGCGACACCGTAACCGGTAATGGAGGTTCTATCTTCTCGCAGTTGTACGTACTCCATGAACGCCCATAACGGTTGCTCAGTAAAGCAAACTGCGGGGTTAGGGCCGTATACAGTCCTGGCGCCACTACGATGTGACCACCCAGCAACTATAATTCCCTCATTAATTATATTCGCTAAATTTTGTCTTGCAGAAGTGGTTATAGTAGTATTTCTCGTGAAGTGGATTACCCAGTCAGTAAGATCAGACCTTGATTTCAAATCCTCATAGCTCATATTTATGCTCCAAAAAGGCTGCCACGGTAGAAAAAGGTTCGGTGAAGCAGGAAGCAGCGCGAGGCAGGAAGTCCCGACCTCGCGCTTTAGGCACTATTTTTTAC
>Ga0154443_1145_pt2 | contig 17593 bp, 9 predicted proteins | sample RifGroC2_FD_105636 | JGI IMG/M metagenome (GOLD analysis project Ga0154443, IMG submission 105636) | Nitrospirae bacterium GWC2_56_14
GTGGCCCACTGAATCGCCTGCAACAAGCCGCCCTCCAGTCCGTAATCAACCTGAACGAGGGTAAGCGTGACGCACAACAGCTGCAGTACGGTCGTAAGCTTTCCAATGAGGGATGGCTGGACCGTGAAATTGTGCTGCATAACATATACGATGATGCTGCCAAAAACCAGGATCACATCCCTGCTGATAACGATGACCGCAAGCCATACCGGCAGCATCTTGAGCAGAACGAGCGTAACAAAGGCTGAAACAATGAGCAGTTTATCGGCCATGGGGTCCAGGAATGCGCCCAGATCCGTTTTGCTCTTCATAAGCCGGGCGATCATCCCGTCAAGAGCATCGGTAATGCAGGCCACGATAAAGACAGCAAGAGCCGCGCGGTAGTAGCCGTAGATCATCAGGTTGATAAAAAAGGGAATCAGGACCACCCGAATAAGCGTGATCGAATTGGGAAGGTTCATCGGCACCCCGCAACATCGACGCAAATGAATTGGCTAAACGACCGTATAATAAACAGATTAATTTGTGATGTCAACCTTTATCTTTTTGTTTTTTGGTTATGACACTTTTTCAAATAATCGGCAGGAAAAACCGAGCGAGAATAGCTTGTGCAACTGAAGGGATAGGATTTGAAGTGGAGCCATCTGCCGGAATCGAACCGGCGACCTACTGATTACGAATCAGTTGCTCTACCAACTGAGCTAAGATGGCGATATGGTATGGAATATAGTGCGAACAGGACGGTTGTTTATACATCATTCCCCTGTTTGCTGTCAAGAAAATCTTTGGTGTACAAAAAACAGGGGCAAGCATCTCGCCTGCCCCTGTCCCACAAACTATTACAGCCATCACATATTAATATTTTGAGTGACATCTACGGCTGTCCTTGCTCAATGCATTAAACTGTCCTGAATACTACGGCCCTGCCACATGGCACCCATTAGCGGTTGTACAGTTCCCTATGACATAATTCTGGCTATTAATTACGAAGTTGCTTATCTTCCCGCCCCCAAGCCCGAGCGGGGTACCGTCCGCAACATACGGAGCAGCATCCGTACTCGTTTGTACTATCATGGCAAGCTTGTTAAAACCGTGTGGCACCCGCGCATGGCAGTTCACACATCGATAGGGCCAGGGATTAAGGCCTCCAATGGTAGGGTTCACAACGCGATACGCATGCATTGCATGCAGATTAAGACCTCCGGGAGTGGCAGTGAAATTCGTGCCGCCATTCAGAAGATTCGAGGTTTGCGAATAGGTATTCTGGTTATGGCACACGAAGCAGAGATCACCATTAGGTTGCTTTTGAGCATCGCCGCCGCCGCGAGCACTATACATGTCAGTAAACTTAGCAACCAAAATAAAATTTTCTCCCGATCCATGCGGGCCCTGGGGTGGAGCTGCACTGTTATTATGGCAATCGGAACAGTACATGGTTTGGGCGCCCTTATTAGCAGGCTGATTCCAGTTTCCCACCAATGTCCCGACATTTCGTCCCGTCACTTTCGTGACAGGATGAAAAGACGCGCTGTTCATAAACTCCGTGGCCTGGTCCGTCATAGGCGCCGGCGGCGCGAACGACGGTGAAGTGGGCACCGTACCATTGTTCCATGCAAAATCACTGTGACATTTAAAACAAATCTGAAACTCGTAGGAAACGCTCGGATTCACACCCGTCAAAACGCCTGTTGGTTCAAGATAAGAATAGCTTCCCACCCCGCCACCCCATGGCACCGCCGAACTTACGTTTACGCCACCGGCACCAAAAAGCGGGCTGGTGTTGGCAAGAGTAGGCAGTCCGGGCCATACCGGCTGCGGCGGATTTGCGGTATGTGATGAAGGTCCTGCTGTATGCGGATTGTGGCAATCAGCACATTCCACGTGCCACTTGTTTTGATCACCGTCAATGTGTATCCATCCTGCCGTTCGAGCCTCCGTAGCCTCGTGTCTGCCTACGGTACCGGCATCCTGGGTCCAATGCCGTTTGCCGGAAAGAGCAGCAGTTTCCACTGATTCGATATTCCGTTTCGGAGCGCTTGCACTTGATCCGTGACAGGCCTGAACAACCTGCTGTCCCCAGCGGTCTGTATTGTTGAAGCAGGTCTTTTCCTCCTGGAAGGACAACAGATACTTGCCGGAACCAGGATTCGGGCTCGCGGTAGGCGGACTTGTTGTCAGCAAACCGGTAATACCGGCTTTGTGCACAAAATGACAGCTTATGCATTTTACGTGACCGACATTGGGGCCATGATTAGTTGGATTTCCGCCGGCAGCAGGTGCCTCGGTCGGCGGTGCATAGGCGACATTGATGGTATTATCATCATGTACACTCCCGCTGAACCCTCCCTTACTATGGCATTCATAGCAAAGAGCCGAATTCTGGTTCGAGTCCACCAGAAAGTTACCCCACTGATTGTCATGCGGATCATGGCAAGAGGTGCATTCCACATAATCCTTGCCAGTTGCAGTGTACAGCTTAACTTTTGAACCGATCGGAATGGACTGAAGTTCAGGATCCGGGCCAGTATCAAACTGGATGGCAACCGGATGGTCATCCTGGAGCTCTACGCCTATATAGCCGGCGGAAGTCGTAGGCATATTCCCGCCTGTGGTCCCCTCCATGGGGATCTGCGTCGCGGCCCCGTACGGCATGTTGACCAGGGAGCCGAGAGCAATGGTCCCGTCATGGCACGAAAGGCAGATCCTGGTCTTGGCATGGGGCACACCGTTCTTGGGATCTTCAGCTGGCCAGTATCCCAATCCGGCAAGCACATCGCTGGTGTAGGTGCTGTAGGAACCGACAGAAGGCGTTTTGTTCCAAAGCGGGGCCTGGGTATTGCCGCTATGGGGCGTATGGCAGAAAACACAGATCTCCGATGTGCCGCCCATATCTTTATCAACAGAAGCCTTGATGGTGCCGGTTCCGCTCTCGGGGACGGCCTTATACTGCAGGTTATGTTTCGAATTCTTGACAGATACCGCCGCCGCATTGGCCAACCATGCGCCCGACAGGGTCAAGAGAGCGAATAAACTGATGAATACAACGAATCGTTTCATGCGATCACCTCATCGATCATGGTGCGGGCTCTTCAGTTGGTCTCCTGCAGGTACTGAAACATCTGAACACGGTAGTTATAGCTGTCCGCGACATATAAACGGTCCTTACTGTCGAGGTAAAGCCCGGCAGGTACGTCAAACTGTCCGGCGCCGGTGCCGTTCCGTCCGAAGATGAGGAGCAGTCGTCCTGCACGGTCGAATACCTGCACGCTGTTCCTGACGCCGTCGGATACCCATATGTGGCCTTCCCGGTCCACGGCGATGCCTTTCGGTTTTATAAATGCCCCGATGGCCGTGCCGTTACTGCCGAATGCGGACAGGAATTTCCCGGATTTATCGAAGATCTGCACCCGGAAATTAAGCGTATCCATGACATAAAGGTCGCCGGTCGCGTCAACAGCAATATGGGTCGGATAATTGAACTCCCCGTCATTGACGCCCCCTTTGCCGAACGAGCCTGTCTTCTTTCCTTCGAGGGTGTACAGGTCCACGCGATGTCCCGTGGTATCCACGACGTAGAGCAGTTTTTCCTTTTTATTGATAGCAATGCCCGTAGGCCGCAGCATGCCGTCATCACCGATGATACGCTTGTTCTTGCTGCCGCTGTATACGAAGACCCTGCGACGGGAAGAATCCGTAATATAGAGCAGGCCGTCGGCATCCAGTGCCGCGCCGATGGGAGATACAAGCGGCCCCATTTTGGTCATGTTGTACTTGTCGTATTTCTTTTTCTCAAAATCAAAGAAATGGATGCATGCCCCGCCCCAGTCGGCGACATAGACCTTGCCTTCACCGTCAGCGACCAGGCCGTGAGGCGACACAATGCGGTCAACCGTGTCCTCCCCTGCGACAAATTCCCACACCCGGGCAAAAAAACCCTTCTTAATACCGAGATCCTGGGGTGTTATAACGGTTCTGATGAATTGCACTCGGGGTTTATCAGGGGGCAACGGCCACACCCACGGTTGTGCGGATGCCTGCGGTTGTGGTTTGTCAGCGCCCTGAACGGGCACTGCCGGGAAGGCGGATACGATCGCAAAAACACATGCGGTTATGAAGAGCTGATATTTTCTCATGACCGGATGCGTGCAGTTATAGCATTCCTTTTTCGTGAAGTCAACCCATAAGCGCGGCAGGGCCCTGCGGCGTTGTCTCATGAGGCTTATGAAGGGAATGATTCGGCTTCTCCATGACCCGGTCGATCGCTTCTACCACGGCCGATTCCACCATCACCCAGGGAGAGCCTATCTCTCTGTCCTTGTCCATCTCGACATAGTAATGAGGCGGAAGGTAATTCAGCGCGATCGCCGCGATATCGTTCACGCAGCGCGGGCAGCCGCAGACATTTTTATAGCGCTCATTTAAATATTTGCCCATAACGGCAACTACACGCTCATAATTTGCATTTGTTACGTTGCAGTCCATTGATCATCCAATTATAATTTTTCTTATACTTAAATTTGCAATAAATGTACCAAGCATACCATAATGTTTTATCATTATATTTCAACATATTGCATAGCTTTAAAGGTGAATTGCAGCCTGCTGCTTTGAGCGATTATGAGCAATGAGCGAAAACCACCATGCTTAAAATTAAACATCGTTCTGAAACAACAGCGATATGTCTGTTGTTTTTATCCATAACTTAGTCTATACTTTCCAACCATGATCACTGACACCCATAAAAGAAAGCTGTATATCATAGACGGGAACTCCTATATTTATCGGGCATATTATGCTATCCGGGGCCTGACCACGTCTACCGGGCTCCCGACGAACGCCGTGTTCGGCTTTGCCAATATGCTGCTGAAGGTCATCAAGGACAAAGCACCCGATCTCCTCGCGATCGTATTTGATCCCAAAGGCCCGACCCGCCGTCACCTCGAATATGCAGAGTACAAGGCGCACCGACCCCCCATGCCCCGCGACCTTGTCCCGCAGATACCCTATATTCATAAGCTTGTCGATGCTTTTCGCATCCCGGTCTTCATCAAGGAGGGGCAGGAAGCGGACGATGTCATTGCCACGCTGGCGCGCAAGGCCGATGCTGATGGTTTTGACGTGACCATTGTCACGGGAGACAAGGATATCCTCCAGCTTGTAGGTCAGAACATCAGGGTGTACGATACGCTGAAGGAAAAGATCTACGAATCGAAGGACGTCCAGGAGCGGTTCGGCGTGCCGCCCGAGGGAGTGATCGAGATCCTCGGCCTCATGGGAGACGCATCGGACAATATCCCCGGTGTGCCCGGTATCGGTGAAAAGACCGCCCAGACGCTGATAAAGCAGTATGGGTCCATCGAGAACCTGCTCTCCCATCTTGACGAGATCACGCGGCCCAAGCTGCGGCAGTCGCTTCTGGAAAACGCGCATCTGGCGCGTTTGAGCCGTGAACTGGCCCGTCTCCATATCGACATACCGCTTGAGCTTTCCTACGAAGCGCTCACGCCCAAGGAGCCTGACAATCAGGTACTGCTGGGCCTCCTGCGGGAGCTTGAGTTCCCCACCCTGCTCAAGTACGTCGTGCAGGAGCCTGACCAGGAGGCTGATTACCAGGCCGTTCTTGACGAAACAGCCTTCCAGCACTTATTGACCGTACTCAGGGCGTCAAAAGAGTTTTCCTTCGATACGGAGACCACGTCCCTTTCTCCCATGGAAGCGGATCTCGTCGGCATCTCCTTTGCGGTGAACCCCTGGCAGGCGTACTATATACCGCTGGGCCATATCTGCCTGGGGACGCCGCGCCAGCTCGGCCTTGAACACGTGCTGAAACAGCTTAAGCCTGTTATGGAAAACCCCGGGATCCTGAAGATAGGGCAGAACATCAAATACGATGTTCTCGTGCTCGGTCATTACGGCATTGCTGTCCAGGGCCTTTCCTTTGACACCATGATCGCCTCGTACCTGCTGAACCCGGGAAAAACGTCTCACGGCCTTGATGCCCTGGCGCTGGAATATCTGAACTACAAGACCACGACCTATCAGGAGGTCACGGGCACCGGGAAAAAGCAGATCGGGTTTTGCGAAGTTGACATCAAGACCGCAACCCGCTACTCAGGAGAAGATGCGGACATCACGCTGCAGCTCAAGCAGAAGCTCTCGCCCATGCTGCACGAACAGAAGCTTGACACGCTGTTCAGAGACATGGAAATGCCGCTCATGCAGGTGCTGGCGGAGATGGAGCGGGCCGGAGTAAAGGTCGATGCGGAGCTCCTGGGGACCATGTCGAAGCAGCTCGCACAGAAAATGGAGGCAGCGGAGAAGACGATCTATGAACTGGCCGGGGAAACGTTCAATATAAACTCGACGAAACAGCTTGCCGAGATCCTGTTCGTGAAGCTCGGGCTCACTCCGGTCAAACGGACCAAGACCGGCTTTTCGACCAATGTGGACGTGCTCGAGGAACTGGCTCACCTGCACACCCTGCCTGCGGAGATCCTGGCGTACCGGAGCCTGTCGAAGCTGAAATCGACCTATGTCGACGCTTTGCCGGCCATGATCAACCCCAAGACCGGCCGGCTGCACACGTCGCTTAACCAGACCGTCACGGCAACCGGCAGACTGTCAAGCAGCGATCCCAACCTCCAGAACATCCCGATCCGCACCGAGATCGGCAGGGAGATCAGAAAGGCCTTTATCGCGGAACAGGGCTGCAGCCTGCTCTCCGCCGATTATTCGCAGATCGAGCTGCGCATCCTCGCCCACATGAGCGGCGACGACGCCCTCATCGCCACCTTCATCGCCAATGATGACGTTCACACCCGAACGGCCGCAGAGATCTTCGGCCTGCCTGCTGACGAGATCACCCCGGAAATGCGGCGAAAGGCAAAAGCGGTCAATTTCGGGATCATTTACGGCATCTCCGCCTTTGGACTCGCCCAGGACATCGGTGTCTCGAATGCCGAGGCAAAACGCTATATCGACGGCTATTTTGCTCGATATCCCGGAGTCCGGGCGTTCCTCGACAGGACCATTGAACAGGCAAAAACAACCGGTTTTGTTACTACGCTGTTTGAGAGGCGACGTTTCATTCCCGAGCTGTCGTCATCAGCAGCGGCCGTGCGCAACTTCGGCGAACGTATGGCTGTCAACACCCCGATCCAGGGCACCGCGGCAGATCTCATCAAGATCGCCATGATAAGGATACACGAAAAGCTCAAGAGTAAAAGGCTGGCCTCAAAGATGATCCTTCAGGTGCATGACGAACTGGTCTTCGAGATCCCTGACAGCGAGATCGAGATCATGAAGCAATTCATCAAAGAAGAAATGGAAGGCGTGGTCAAACTGTCGGTGCCGATATTGGTGGACCTGTGCGTGGGAAAGAATTGGGACGAAGCGCATTAGAGCGATGCAAAATGCGGAATTACAGCAACAGAAGGTCAATCAATTTAATCCTGAAAAAACATTGGACACGGAAGAAACGGATTAACACCGGATAACGGCGGATAAATACCAATTAGACACGTCCGCCGTTATCCGACTCTTATCCTATTTGATCAGTGTCAAAAGCCGTTTTAGGTTTATTCGTTGTGTTGGCCCCTCCTATTTGAACTCAAACCGGAACTTCACGTCAGCGCCGATCGTGCCCAGCTCATTCTGCTCACCGACCAGGGAAAAATGCTTGTCCAGTACATACTCGATGCGGAATACCGTATCGGGAGTCGTCGTGCCGACATTCGATGAGTACGTAAAATAGAGTTTATCCTGAATAAGTTCTTTGCCCACCGTCACCCGCGGCACTGACGTGTCTTTGCTCAGGTAGGGGTCGACCTGGAAACGGTCAAGACCGGTGAGATTCCGGGCCCTCCGCTCGAAGATGTCCTGGAACTGACCGGTGGCGAACGAAGCCGCTTCGCTCATGCCGACCGCCGCACCCTTCCCTTTCAGATCGGCGCTTGTTTTCCCGAGAGCGAGCATACTCAGGACATCCACTTCGGACAGGGCCGGATCGGAAACAAAGGTCACCGTGGCCCTGTCCGCGGCTCCCGAGATCGACATCCGGATCGTGTATTCCCGGATCCGTGTTTCCGCCTGAATATCGAGGACCGGGTTGATCCGGTTCGGGTCCACAAAATCCACCGATGCATGCTGTATCTTAAAATCGTTCCGTCGGAAGTAGGCAACCCCGGACCTGGCCTCAAGTCGCCCGAGCAATTGAGGCTGGCTCGGTGTTCCCCGGATGAACGTATCCACCTCGATCGGTATCTTTGCAAGGTTGTTCTGGATAAGGATGTTCTCCTTGCCGTGGAAACGGACATTCAACTGCGTCTCACCGATCCAGCCGATCTCCGTTTTCCTTTTTTGTGAAAATCCCTTGAACGTATCGAGGAGCATGCTTTTCCACTCCACCCGCTTCTCATAGAGCGCGCGTTTTATCAGAACATCGCCCGACAGGCTCTGTTCTGAAGCGTCTCCCTCATAATAGAGCTCGCCGGACAACGTGGAGACGAGACCGGGAGGGTATCGCACGGTCACATTGTCAAAAGCCATTCTGGTCGAGAACTCTCCAGGGACAAGACGGGCAAGCTGCACCCAGCCTGACAGCTTCATCCTCCCGCCGCCCACATCGCCAGTGAGAGAATCGATGACGATCCGCTCCTGGTTGAAGTCGATGGAGCCGTTCAAGGAGCTGAATGTCTGAGGGATGTCTTTTATCTTGATCTCGCCGTTCTCCAGGCGCATTTTCCCGGAGATCTCAGGCTTATCCCAGGTTTCCCTGACCGTAAGCTTAACATCGGCAATACCGTCACTATGCTCGATCTCACGGTAGAGCAGCCGCAGCAATGAAAGGTTAGCCTTTCCCGTGAATGTGAGATCGTAGTCCTTCATGATCTGCATGCTGCCGGTGACGGACAAGCGCGTTCCCGGTCCGATGAAGCTGAGCGCTTTCACCTGGACTTTGCCGGCATCCATGTTCACCACCGCATCACCTTCGTTCTCGAGCCGATAATCGCCTATGGCAAAGCTGAGATGCTGAAATATAACCGAACCCGCCAAAGACGGAACCGCCCCCCCCCTGCCGTGCGCGGTCACTTTTCCGTCAACAACGGCCTTCACCCGCGAGAGCGCTTCGTTGCCGCCTGAGACGATAAATGGTGTGATATCAGCGGACCGCAGGTCAGCGCTGGCGATCCAGTCATAAGGCGCGTGAAGGTCCATGGTCCCGGCAAGTCGGGCCTTTCCATTGATCAAATCAGCATGTAAGGTCAGTTTTCCTCCATCGACAACAAGTGTCGCCTTGCCGCTTCCCATGCTTGCCTGGCGATATTTGAGATCGTCCAGCGTCAGCACCGATCGTACGTGCGGAGCAGAAAAAGTGCCGCTGGAATCGATATCGAGATCAAACATCCCGGACAGCGGGATGCCCGAAAGATGGTCCACCTCGGAAAGGTCCACTCCCCTGCTGGTCACCAGGGCTGCGTAGGCGCCCTTAAAATCGATCCAGCCGTTCCCTTTCACTACCCCCGCTCCCTTTTGCAAGACGAGCTGCGGGAACGATATCCGTTCAGGAGAGAGCATCATGGTAAGGGAACCTTTTGAGAAAGACTCTCCGTACGCCGAGCCGGGTCCCAGGGTCAGCGCGGCGCTGCCGGCAAAGTCCCTGCTCGAACCGGTGAACGTTATTTCGCCGGACGCTGAAAGTTGAAGCGGGAGGGGCTTATAAAATAACGCAACAACGCTCACCACATCCGAGCGAACTACGTTCAAACGCGCTGCATATACAATATTCGCGCCACTGAAGTCGATCGAACCGTCCAGTATATAGCGCGACCCCAGCTGATGAATATCCACTTTGGAAAACGAAAGTTTCTTATCGCGAAGCTGCACAGCGCCGGCAGCATCATGAAAAAGGATATCCTTGATGGTGACCGGACCGGCCGAAAGGGCGCCGTCAAAAACGGGCGCGAACAGCTCGCCGGTCAACCTGCCGCGAAGTGTCGCCTTCCCCTCCAGGGAAACGCCGGTGAGAAAAGAGAGCGTTCTGCTCTTGCCGCTCGACTCAACGTCCAGTTCGGCGTTATACCCTTGTGCGGCATTAAACGTGCCGGTTGCCCGGGCGACGAGGTCTCCGGCAATGATCTCCAGTTTATTGACATAGAAGTCTGGAGCACGATAATCTAGAACCGCATCAACAGCGTCCACAAGTATGGTATTCTCGGTCTTGGCGATCCGCCACTGCTTCCCGGTCAGGCTTAGTTTTTTGGTGCGGTACGAGAAGGCCAGGCCCGCATCCTGCACCGTGAATCCCTGATAGGGAAGATTATAAAGTTTGATCGTGCCTTCGACCTCCGGATCAGCCAAGCGACCCTTTACCGCTACCAGCAGGTCCACGAGAGGACGTTGTCGTTTTGTCGATTTTTTATTCAGCAGCGGAGAGAATCGGCCAAGTGCCTGTTGCCCGAAACTGCCCTTTACTGCCAGGTTCAGGATGCCGTCGGACCGCGTCCCCACGGCGCCTGAAACTGTGATCTTCGCATCGGGCGCAAGGACATCAAGGGTGGAGATCGTCAAGGTATCGCGTACGTAGTCTGCTCTCCCACGGAGACTGAAGGTCAGCGGCGGTTGCTTTTTCGTAACGAGACGGACCGTAGCGCTTTGCACTGACATCCTGGCATTGTTCATCGGCAGTCTGAACCGGATTCTCATGGTAAGGTCGGAGACCGAAACCGCTGTTTCCGCCATCTTGTCCAGAAAATCGATGGTACCCTTCTGGATCGTGACCGTGCCGGGATGGACGGTAAAGCGGGAAGGTTTCGTTTGCTGCCGATTCCCTGCAGCCGTCTTGATGCGCTCGACCATCTGCAGCAGGGACAGCTCACCGGTCGTACCTCGGGTTGCATGGATCTGGGGCTCCAACAGCGTTATGGTAGGCAGGCTGATACGCTTCAACAGCAGCGGAAAAGGGTTGATATACATCCGCACCTTACGGACATGAACGGACTCGCTGACGGTCTCGCCCGGAATGAAGACATCTCTCACCTCGACATACAGCGGGACGGCATTCGCCCTGATGGTGCCGATACGAGAGCCGGGGCCCAGCATTTCCTGCAGTGGTAAGACGATGTACGGTCTCAGGCGTTCGGAAAAAGCATCGCTTTGAACGTAGTAATCAAGCGCAATAACGAGCAGTGCGACCAGCGACACCATGATGAAGAGCCGTTTTTTCATAAGAATTAAACCGGTTGTCCTACAGGCTGAATGGAGAATACCTGCTTGCGGTCCTATCCCAGAACTTTCAAAAGTTCCTCTTTGATCCGGTTGAGGCGAACGTCGTCCGTGACCTTCCTCCTCAGCAGATCGGTTACATAGAATGAATCCATGACCCGCACCCCCTCGGTCACGATCTTCGCCGAGGCGATGTCCAGGTTGAGATCGTACAGCGCCTTGGTCACCCGGTAGAGCAAGCCGACCATATCCCGCGCGGTGATATCAATGATCGAGAAGGTCTCGGAAGAATCATTGTCGAATTCCACGATCGGCGTGACCGCGACCGGTGTCGCGCTCACCGGGAGATAGACCCCGGGTTCAGGAGGCCGGCTTTCCCTCATCAATGCCGCCCGAAGCGCTCTTACGACACTTTCCCATGCATCGTCATAGGTGCAGATCGTTCCCTCCGGATCGGTCACCTGAAAGGTGTCTATCATCACGCCGCTCTTCGTGGTATAGACCTGTGCGCGAAGGATACTGAGGTTCTTGGATGCGATCGTGCCCGCGGTCCGGAAGAACATGCCGTACGCATCATAGGCGCAGAGCGTGAGCTCCGTAAAGCCCTTTTCGGGATAATGACGATACTGGATAATGAGGTTTTCCCCGGGCAAACGCTGCATCATGCCCATATGATCCAGGACCCGGGACACCGGCGTATAGAGCAGATACTGGTCAGGCATGACCGCGAGGAACGCATCGACGTCCTGAGGCGGAAACAGTTCGCTCGCCGCGGTTTTGATTCGTGACGCTGAGGCGCTCAAGCGGCCGGACTCATCCTCACCTGCGAAAGATCCCCGTTCAAGAAACTTGGTCGTTCTGAGATAGAGGTCCTGGAGCAGGACCGCTTTCCACTGGGTCCAGGCCGTGGGGTTGACCGCAGAAATGTCGGCGTAGGTCAGGAGGTAAAGCAGGGAAAGATTTTCCTGGTCAGCCACGACCCGCGCAAAGTCTGCAATGACCTTCTGGTCGGTCAATTCCCTCCGCTGCGACAAGTTAGACATGATCAAATGATTTCTGATGAGAAACAGGATGCGCTCACGGTCCTCTCCCCCGACCGCCATCCGCGCAAGGATAGTTTCAGCGATCTCCGCCCCCCGCAGTTCATGGCCGCTCCGGTATGCTTTTCCCAGGTCATGAAGCAGCACCGTCAGAATCAGGACCCACCGTTTTTTCAGGCCGTTGAACGCTTCGGACAGCGTCGACAGCGCCGGGTAATTTCCCGACCAGAGGTTCTGGAGATTGCGGATCGCAAGCAGAATATGCTCATCGACCGTATATTTATGATAGTAATCATGCCGTGCCAGCGCCTGAATGGCGCGGAACTCCGGCAGATATCTGCCGAGGAACCGAAGGTCCTTCATGAGTGTAAGCGTCTCGGAAAGATGGTCTGGATTGTTCAGAATGGCAATAAAGGCATGCGATGCAGCCGCCGATGTTCTGACGCGGTCATCGATCCTGCACGAGCTGATCAGGGACCTGAGCCGGTCGGAGAATGTCGCATGGCGCGCTTGCGCCAGCTCAAAGGCCGTCATGATCAATGACGGATCATCGTGACAGGTTCCGTCCGATGAGGGCATGAGCGTCCTGCCCACAAGGGAAAAGGGGCCGAGAGACAATTTTCGCTCGAACCAGCGGGTGCGGGGCTTCCGCAGCACGGCTTCGGAGACGATATTCGAGAATTCGCGGATATTCCTGGCGTGCAGAAAATAGGATTTCATGAAACGCTCAACGGCCAGCAGGTGGGTGGAATCGCGGTAATGAAAATCCCGGGCAGTACGCTCCTGGAGGTCGAAGGTCAGGTGGTCGTTCTTGCGGTCCGAGAGATAATGCAGTTCGTTCCGCACTCGCCACAGGAAGTTCCGGGACCGGACAAAAACAGCGTACTGTCCTGCGGTCAGGACGCCTTCGCGCACCAGATCGGCAAGTGACGTGATCCGGTAATGCGCAAAAGCGATCCAAAAAGCGGTATGAAAATCTCTCAGCCCGCCGGCCCCTTCTTTGATGTTCGGCTCCCGCAAGTAGATGGAACCGCCGTATTTCAGCCGGGTTGCAACGCGCTCGGCGATCTTTTCATTGATGTACGAGGCTGCCCGCCAGTGGAAAACGTCGCTCTGCATGGCGTTGAGAAAAGATTGGTAAAGCGCCGGCTCACCGGCGATCAGGCGGGATTCCAACAGCGAGGTCCGGATCTTGCTGTCCTGCCGGGCAAGGCTGACGCACTCCTTGACCGTGCGCACGCTGTACGAAATGTCCATGCCCGCGTCCCAGAGCATGTAAAGCAGTTCCGTGGAGCACTGACGATCGGCATCACCCCGGCACAGGAACATGATATCGATATCGGAATGCGGGTTCAGCTCTCCCCTGCCGTATCCTCCGATGGCGATGAGCGCGGGCATCGCGGAGGGAGCGAGGCGGCCATGGGCCAAACGAAGCATCCTGTCGATCAGGCTCGTCCGCCGCTGGACCACCTCGCTGCCGTTGGCGCCGGCAAAATGGGCTGCCCGGATGACGGTTCCTTCTTCATCGAGCAGGCTCTTGATCCCGGCGCCATGCGGGTTAACAGGTGTTTGATCCAAATTCTTCACAATTCAGGAATACCGCAAATCTCCATGGCAAAGCCAAGGACCGTTCGCGTCAGAAAACAGGTCATTTAAAGGTGACTGATTTGATCTCAGCCATGGTCAGCATGAAACTGCCGAACACCGCATCGCCGTAGCAGCGGGCATCGGCATCGACATCAACCATGGTCTCGCTACCATCCTTGAGGTGAACGGTCACGCGCACTTTCCGGTCCCGCTTCTCCCCGACAGTCAGTTCTTTTATCTTATCAAAGGGGACCACCACCTGCGCCATGCCCAGGGAGCCGTCCAAATGGATCCGCCCTTCCCAGCTGAACTTTTCGCCCTCGATCTTATTGCCTGAAACATCGACGACCAGTACGCTAAAGTTCTTCTCCACCCGGGGTGACCGTTCAAACCCGGCGCCCTTTCCGCCCATGGCCATAAGCAGCAGTGCGACGGTCGTCAGCAGAACGAGGGAACTAACGCGTTTCATCATAGAAAAACTCCTTTCATGCGCATATCAAGATTAAATAAAGCCCTTGCCGGCAGAGAGCGGCCTCTCAAGGAAAACTGCTCGTTACGTTACCATAATGACCGGATCCTTTCAACAAAAAAGCTTGCAAAGGCCGGTTGCGTTGTGTAAGTTGAGAGCGTCAAACCTTGGGGAGGAGCACCGTGGACAACTCTTTTTCACAATTGATCAATCTCATGGCGCGGCTTCGCGGCCCTGCCGGATGTCCTTGGGACCGCGAACAGACGCCGGAATCGCTTAAGCCCTTCCTGATCGAGGAGTGCTATGAGGTCATTGAAGCGCTGGATGAAGGATCGCCCGACAAGGTAAAGGAAGAGCTGGGCGACCTGCTTTTCCAGATCATCTTCCACGCCCGGATAGCCGAGGAACAGGGAGCGTTCACGATACAGGACGTGGCCGGTACGATCGTTGATAAAATGACCAGGCGGCATCCCCACGTGTTCGGCGGGGAAAAAGTATCGACCTCCGGTGAGGTCCTTGCGAACTGGGAAGAGATAAAGAAAAAAGAAAAAGCGCACCAGAAACGCACCTCCATCCTCGACGGCGTGCCGCAGGGCATGCCTGCGCTCCTGCGTGCGCACGGAATCCAGAAGCGGGCGGCACGAGTGGGTTTCGACTGGAACGAACTCGACGAAGCGCTGCCCAAGCTCGATGAGGAAATAGCTGAGTTCAAGGAATCGCTCAAGACAAAGGATGCAACGGCTATTGAGGAGGAACTGGGCGATATTTTCTTTACGCTCGTGAACATCTCTCGATTCCTTGAGATCAACCCCGAGGACGCACTCAGGAAAACCATCAGCAAGTTCATACACCGGTTCCGGTACATCGAGGAGAACGCAGCGGAGGCAGGCAGGTCTTTGAAAGACATGACGCTTGACGAGATGGAAAAGTTATGGCAGGAAGCAAAAAAGAAATAGAACGGGGGAGCTTTTGGCTCCCCCGTTGATGTGCCTGCTTCGTTTTAACTCAGCTCTAATTACCGCAGATTCCACCCTCCATCGAAGAGCAATCGGGACGTACAACGCTTACCGCCCCCACCGTTATTACGATGTTGTTGGGATCATCCGGGCCATAGTAAACGATCGTCGCATTATTGACCTGCAATGTTCCTGAATCCGGACAGGTGTCCAGGTTACTTAAATAATGCAGCGGCGTGGCATCTGCTGTAGTGAAAGTGATCCTGCCCGATCTGCAGCCAAAGATTGAAAGATCGGGGGTCCAGGTTATGGTAACGCTGCCGTTCACCCACTGGTCTATGCTCGCATCGGTGTTCGTGCGCAGCTTGTTCTGGAGGTTTGACAGCCCTATATTAAGCGTAAGGGTTTGGGAAGCATTTACAAAATTCAGCCCGAAGTTGCCATTGGCCGTGTTCGTGACCGTTTCCACGGGGGAAGCAAAATCCCATGTCCAGTCGCCTGTCATGTTCGTGAAATAGAAGGTCCCGGTCTCGTTATTGATCAAGTCTGTCTCAGAGAAAGAACCGTTAGCGGTGTTTCTGCCGGATCGTGACGTCGCTGTTCCCGAGTCGGTGGCGTTAAAAGTACCCTTGACAACATCCGTCTTCACATGCGCATTTAAATTGAGAGAATCATACTTCTCAGCGGTGAGGTCGATCGTTGCATTTCTCGTGTTCGCCGCATTGCCGGCCATCTCTTTGTCATACGCATGGATCGTTCCCGTCGTTACGCTGTAAATACCGAATGCATCGGGAAGGTCTTTGCAGGAGTCGAAACGAATGTCCACGGTGTATTCAACATACGTACCCGCAACGGAGGTATCAGTACCAGTAATGGTGAACGTTCCACTGCTGTCGGTGCAGGAAGAGGTCAGCGTAAAGGCCCCGGGTGACATGCTGACCTTAGCCTTGCTTGCGCGGGCCTTTGACACGGCGTTTCTGACCGCAGGCGTCTTCATGCTTGCCAGCATGCCGTCAACAAGCTTTTTCAATTTTGGATCAATGTTTGCGATGCTGGAAGTATCGGTTGTCTTTGCTCCACCCTTTCCCGGAGCATAACCTGAAGGATTAGACGATGACGATAGACCTGCGGCAGCTTCGCTCATTGCGCTCGTCATATCGACCGACGCTTTTGCCGAAGATGCGCCGTTTGCAGCCTCAGTCGGGTCAGAATACGTTACTGATTGAGTTCCGTTGTCGCTGCTATTGCTTCCACACGATATGATCAATCCTACCAGCAATACCGAAACAGACAGCATACTTGCCAACTTCATAAATCTGCTTTTCCTACGCATAATGGACCCTCCTTTGATCTGCTTTAGCAGCAGTGGTTCAAAGTATAACGACGGGTCCCGAAATCGTCAAGGTACTATTCACCTTAAATCGACACGAGCTTCAGAGCGAGAAGGTACTATTCACCTTAAATCGGCATAAGCTTCAGGGTGAGATGGTGAGAGTATAGGAGCCGTATCGGCCGGCCGACGCGGGCTTATCTGGTGACGATTTCACAGACACGTAGTAATCACCAGGCTCCAGGCTCCACACGATCCGAGATGACAGCGCCGTGGTATTGTTTGGCGGTAGCGGCGGCTGCGACGTAGCGTTATCGTTCATGTAGATCACATTCAGTCCCGTGTTGTCGAACAAGGTCAAATAAGTATCAGCGCCATTTAGTAGGTTGCTCGTTCTTATCGTGTACGTTGTTGTTGTCGGCACGGTAAACCTCACATAATCTATGTCTCCATTTCCATAAATCCTGTGCTGCTGGCCCCAACCTACAGTGAAGGACTGGGCCGTGACCGGGGTATTATCCGTTTCATAGACGTCAGCGGAATAATCGATCAAGCGACCATTAAAGACTGTGTGCAATGCCATCGAATCGGTCGGATAGCTCGCAAGCCAGCCATCCCAAAAATTTTCGATACTGACGGGATAGCTTAATCCTAGCGTCGGCAAGTAGTTATCAAAAACTTCCCAAATCTTATCCATGCCGAGCACTGGAGTGTTCATAGCGTTCCATAACACATTCGCGTTCGATATTTCGTTCGTAGCATATTTGCAATTATCTGAAATACAGGTATCGGGCTCCGGCGCACCGATATTCACAGTAAGTAGGATGCCGCCCGTTTCGGTATCAACGTACTGTGACAACGGTGTGACCGGATCAGCAGACAGCAATTCCGGAGCAGTCGTGTTCAACCAGAACTTAACTGCCGTGGGAAAGAAGTTTCCCCACCCCTCGCTCCAGGAAAGCCTCAGGTCCTGCGTGTTATCATCTAA